>ENA-UPXC01004810-UPXC01004810.1-human-gut-metagenome-genome-assembly--contig:-NODE-4810-length-11815-cov-3.077782_pt1 | contig 11815 bp, 10 predicted proteins | sample MGYA00250047_ERZ773371 | MGnify/ENA primary metagenome ERZ773371 (study PRJEB29103, sample SAMN06111975) | human gut metagenome | biome: human gut; feature: ankylosing spondylitis patient; material... | reverse complement strand
GCCGCGGCGGCCGCCTGCCTGGACAGCGAGGCATACCGGGCGGGCCTGAGCCGCTTTCTGGACGAAGGGATGCCCTTCGCCGCCTGCCGCCAGGCTGTGGTGGCGGCCCTGCTGGGATCGGAGCGGGCGAAGGTCCTCTCCCGTCCCAATGACAACCTGGGGGTGGAGTACCTGCGGGCCGCCTCCGCCCTGGGCTGGTCCCCCCAGGTGCTGGCGGTCCCCCGCCAGGGAGCGGGCCACGACGCCCCGCGCCCCGCGGAGGGCTTCGCCTCCGCCTCCATCCTCCGGGAGTGGATTGCCGCCGGCCGGCGGGACCTGGCAGACTGTTTCCTGCCCGCCCCCTGGCCGGAGGAGCTGGAGCCCGCCTCCCTGTCCCACCTGGAGCGTGCCCTCCTGGCCCGTGTCCGCTCTCTGTCCCAGGCGGAGTGGGCCCTCCTCCCGGACTCCGGTGTGGAGGAGGGGCTTCCTGCCCGGCTCGTCCAGGCGGGAAGCAGGGCCCTGTCTGTGGAGGAATTTCTCACCCTGGCCAAGACCAAGCGGTACTCCCACGCCCGCCTGCGCCGTCTCCTGCTGTGGGCCTTCCTGGGCCTGACCGCCGCCGACCGCCCGGCTGCCCCGCCCTACCTCCGGGTTCTGGGCTTCACCCCACGGGGGCAGGAGCTCCTGCGGGCCATGAAGGGAGCGGCCTCCCTCCCCATCCTCACCAAGCCGGCCCACGCCCGGTCCCTGGACGGGCCGGGCCGCAGACTCTTCCAGCTGGAGGCCCGCTGCACCGACCTGTACGGCCTGTGTTTCTCCACTCCCCGCCCCGGCGGACTGGAGTGGACCACCGGCCCCGTCCTGATCTGACCCGTCCCAGGAGGTCCCATGGAAACCAAGGAAAAAACCACCCGCCGCCTGCGTCCGCTCCTACCCCTGCTCCCCCCTGTCCTGCTCTCTCTTCTCTTCTACCTGTTTCGGGGCCGTCAGGCCCTGATGGACGGCTGGGTCATCCATGTCATGGCACCGGCGGAGCAGCTTCTGGGCCGCCTGTCTGCCCCGCTTCCCTTCTCCCTGGCGGAGGTGCTGGTCACGGTCTTTCTCACCGCCTGCGCTCTCTGCCTCATCCGCGGCACGGTGCTGGCCGTCCGGCTCCACGCTCCGCATGAGCTGGGCCGGCGGCTGGTCTGCCTGCTCTGTGCCCTGCTTTGGGTATGGACCGGCTACTGCTGGCTTTGGTCTGCGGGCTACTACTCCGCCTCCTTCGCAGAAAAGAGCGGTCTGGAGACCCGGCCCTACACCGTGTCCACCCTGGCCCAGGTCACGCTGTACTTTGCCTGCCAGGCCGCAGACCTCTCCACCCAGATGGTCCGAGACAGCGAGGGCCACTTCGCTGAGGATCTGGACGACTGTTTCCGCCGGGGAGTCTCCGTCTATGAGGAGCTGGAGCAGAAGCTCCCCTGTCTGGCTATGCCCTCCGTGCCCTGCAAGCCCATGTTCTTCTCCCGGCTGCAGAGCATGATGGGCTTCACCGGCGTCTACTTCCCTTTCACCGGCGAGGCCAATGTCAACGTGGACGCTCCCGCCTGCCTGGTGCCGGCCACCATCGCCCACGAGATGTCCCACCAGCGGATGGTCTTCTCCGAGCTGGAGGCCAATTTTGTGGGCATCGCCGCGGCGGTGTCCTGCGGCGATCCGGTGTTCCAGTACTCCGGATGGCTGATGGGCCTGATCCAGCTGTGCAACGCCCTCTACGCCGTCTCCCCGGATCTGTGGTATCAGATCGCGGCGGCCTCCTTTACACCGGAGCTGTCCACCGATTGGGAGGACAACAACGCCTATTGGCGTGCTCTGGAGTCCCCCGTGGAGGAGGCCGCTGCCCAGACCTTTGACACCTTTCTGAAGAGCAACGGCCAAGATCTGGGCATCCAGTCCTACGGTGCCTGCGTGGACCTGCTGGTGACCTGGTTCGGCGACGAAGCCGGCGCCTTCTGAGCCCTGACGGGCGGAGTGTTCTTCTCCCTTCTGCCGGGGCAAAAAGAGACTTTCCCCGCTATCCGTTTACAAATCCCCGCCATCGCGCTATAATAATATGATTCGATCCACTCTGATGAAATTTGAGGTATCCCATGAAACGACCCATTTTATCCATGCTCCTGTCCGTCCTGCTCCTGCTTCCCGGCTGCACCCAGGCCCCCTCGGGCTCCTCCCAGGAGGAGGGGCTGACCGTCCTGGCCACCACCTATCCGGTCTATCTCTTCGCCCGGACCGTTGCCCAGGGCGTGGAGGGCGTCACCGTGGAGCGGCTGAACACCGGCTCTGTGAGCTGCCTCCACGACTATACCCTGTCGGTGGACGACATGAAAAAGATCGAGGGTGCGGATGTCATCGCCATGAACGGCGCCGGGCTGGAGGACTTTATGGATGACGCCCTGGCCGCCTCCAGCGCGGCGGTCATCGACTGCTCTCAGGGGGTGGCGCTGCTTGAAAACGCGGACCACATCCACGAGGAGGGAGACGGTGGCCACGACCACGGCCACTGGGACCCCCACTACTGGATGGACCCGGGAAACGCCGCCGTCATGGTGCGCAATCTCCAGGAGGGCTTCGCCCTGGCGGACCCGGACCACGGAGACGCCTACGCCCGCAATGGGGAGGAGGCCGCCGGCCAGCTGCCCAGCTTTGCCGGCGACTGCACCCAGGCCCTGGAGGGGGCAGAAGGCGCGGCCCTCATCACCTTCCACGACGGCTTCCGCTACTTTGCCCAGGCACTGGGCCTGCCCCTGCTGGCCTCCATCGAGGAGGAGGAGGGCAGCGAGGCCAGCGCCATGGAGATCAATGAGATCACCCAGCTGGTGAAGGAGCACCAGCTGCCCGTCATCTTCACCGAGGTCAACGGCTCCGACGCCACCGCCAACGCCATCTCCCGGGAAACCGGCTGTCAGGTGGCCCAGCTCACCATGCTCATGGACGGCCCGGAGGAGGGGGACCTGTCCACCGAGCTGGAAGGCGTGCGGGGCAACGTGAACACCATCGTATCCTTCTTCGGGGGAGAGGAGTTGGATCAGCTGTGAGAAAGATCAAGCACGGCAGGCTGGCCGGGGGCTGCTCCGACGCCTGCTGCCTGAAGCTGGAGGGCCTGTCGGTCCACATCCAAGGGGAGGACATCCTGGAGGATGTGTCCTTCCACCTCCACTGCGGGGAGATCGCCGCCCTCATCGGCCCCAACGGGGCGGGCAAGTCCTCCCTGTTCCGCAGCATCCTGGGGCAGATGCCATACTCCGGCACCATCACCTTCTCCCCTGCCGGCGGGCCTGCCGTCCGGCTGTCCGACGGGGCCAACGCTCCCCTCGCCGCCCGGGGGACCCGCCCCCTCATCGGCTATGTGCCCCAGTCCCCCAGCTTTGACCGGGGGGACCCGGTGAGCGTACTGGACTTCTTCGCCGCCGCCGTCACCCGCTGGCCTGTCTGCCTGCCCGTGCCCAGGCGCCACCGGGAGCTGGTGGCCCGCTGTCTGGCCCGAGTCCATGGGGAGGACCTGCTGGACAAGCCCATGGGAGGCCTGTCCGGCGGCCAGCTCCAGCGGGTGCTTCTGGCCATGGCCCTGGAGCCGCTACCCCATATTTTGATCCTGGACGAGCCCCTGTCCGGTGTGGATATCGAGGGGGAGCACCAGCTGCTGGAGATGCTGGATGAGATCCGCACCAGCTATGACCTGTCCATCTTCCTGTCCACCCACGACTTCGCCACCCTGGGCCAGTTCGCCGACAAGGTTATCCTCCTCAACCGCCGGGTGCTCAAGTCAGGCCCGCCGGACGAGGTGCTCTCCTCCCCGGAATTTTATGAGACCTTCCACCTGCGGGTGGGGAAAGGGGGACAGGCATGATGGAGCTCTGGTACGCACTGGTGGACCTGCTGCCCTTTGAGTGGGCCCAGCCCGGTTCCATGTACTTCATGAAAAACGCCCTGCTGGCGGTGCTGGTCATCTCCCCTCTGTTCGGCATCCTGTCCACCATGGTGGTCCACAGCCGGATGTCCTTTTTCTCCGACGCCCTGGGCCACTCCGCCTTCACCGGCATGGCCATCGGTGCCCTTTGCGGCTTCTCCGAGCCCACCTGGGCCGCCGTCCTCTTCTCCCTGGTCTTTGCCCTGCTTTTCAACTTTGTCCGCCGCCGCACCCGGCTGGCCAGCGACACGGTCATCGGCGTCTTCTCCTCCACTGCGGTGGCACTGGGCATCTTCATCTCCACCCTGGGCAGCCGCTCCTTTACCAAATTCAACAGTCTGCTCATCGGCGACATCCTCTCGGTGGAGCCCGGCAAGATCGGCCTGCTGGCCCTGATCCTGCTGCTGGTCCTGGCCCTGTGGGGTCTGTCCTTCAACCACCTGATGCTCTCCGCGGTCCATCCTGCCCTGGCGGACAGCCGCGGGGTCCGCGTCTTCTGGCAGGAGGCCCTGTTCTCCGCCGCCATCGCCGTGGTGGTCACGGTGTCCATGACCTGGGTGGGCCTGCTGGTCATCAACTCCCTCCTGGTCCTCCCCGCCGCCGCGGCACGGAACATCTCCCGGAACATGTTCCAATACCACCTGTGCTCCCTGCTCTTCGCGGTGGGCGCCGGGATCGCCGGGCTGATGACCTCCTACTACATCGGTTCCTCCGCCGGCGCCTCCATCACCCTGTATCTGGCCGGCATCTTTCTGGTCACCTTCCTGCTGCGAAAGCGGGGATGAACTCCCAAGAGAAAAGCGCCGTCCGGCATCTGTTTAGATGCCGGGCGGCGCTTCTGCGCTCCTCTATGGCAATTCAGCGGAGCCTAGATCCCCGCCGCTCCTCCCACAGCTGCAGCAGCTTCCAGGCCGCCCAGCCGCAGAACAGGCCTACCAGTGCCCCTGCGATCACATCGCTGGGGTAGTGGACCCCCACATACAGGCGGGACAGGCCCATGCACACCGCCAGCACCAGCCCGGTCCACCTCATCCATCTCCTGGGCAGCGTCCGCCACCAGGCGGATGCTGCCGCAAAGGCAGCACAGGTATGCCCTGAGGGAAAGGAGTTGGGGTCCGGCTCCTGGATCAGCGGCACCAGCCCCGCCACATCCAGCCAGGGGCGGGGGCGGGCCACCAGATGCTTGAGGACCACGTTGGTACACAGCAGCCCCAGCACCATGGCCGCCAGGGCCGCCACCCCCGCTTTCCGGGTAGGCTTCCAGCACAGCATGGCTAGAGAGAGCACGATCCACATCAGGCCGGTGTTGCCCAGTGTAGTATATCCCTCCACGACGGGGTCCAACAGTCCCCGCAGGTTCTCCTGGATCCAGAGCAAGGCCCCTCCATCCAATGTCTGAAGCACGGATAACATGGAAAAACTTCCTGCCTTTCCTTCCCTTGACCCGCCGGGGCCCCGGGACTATAATAAAGTGAGATATGACCGGTCAAAGCCCGACCGGCCGGCAGGGATATTATACCCTGCTCCCGGGCCCGAGGCAAGCCGTTTTTGTTAGATCATGAGAACACGGGAGGTCCTCCCTTTTGAAGCAAGTCGTCTGTCTCTCCACCGAGCCCTGGAGCCCCACCCCCGGCCGGACCCAGCACCTGATCACCCGGCTCAAGGACGCCCAGGTCCTCTACTTCTGCCCCGGCGGCGGACTGTTGGATCAACGCTGGCGCCAGCCGGGCAGGAAGGTCCGCCCCAACGTCACCGTCTATACCATGCCCCCCGCCCTCCCTGTGGATGAGCGCCACGACCGGCTGTTCCGGCTCTCCCGGCAGCGCCAGATCCGCTTTCTCGCCGACAAGCTGGCCCGGCACCGCTTCCGCCGTCCCCTTCTGTGGACCACCTCCCCTGTCCATATCCACGCCCTGGATGCGCTGGAGTACGACGGTCTGGTCTACGACTGCGACCAGGTGTGGGACGAGCTGCCCGACCGGTGGGAGGGCAGTCTGGCTGGTGCGGCGGACGTGGTCTTTGCCGCTTCCCCAGGGTTGGCCGACCGCCTCTCCCCGTGCAGCGGCAACATCGCGCTGCTTCCCAACGGGGTGAATTACCCTCTCTTCGCCGCCGCGGGCTCCGCCGGGCGTCGGGGGGAGCTGGACCACCTGCCCGGGCCCCTGCTGGGCTGGGCAGGCACCATCCATGCCGACCTGGATTTGACCCCCATCCTCTATGCCGCCCAGGCCCGGCCCGCCTGGACCTTCCTGCTGCTGGGGCGCCGGGAAGAAAACCCTCTGCTGCGCCGTCTCTCCCGCCTGTCCAATGTGATGCTGGCCGGCCCCTGCCCGCTGGTGGAGGTCCCCGACTATTTGGGCCGCTGCCAGGTTCTGCTGGACCTGCTGCGGGACAGCCAGCCCTATAACGACGTGGTCCCGCCCCGGCTCTATGAGTATCTCTCCACCGGCAAGCCCATCGTATCCATGCTGTGGCCGGAACAGGTGGAGCTCTTCCCCGATGTGGTCTACGGCGCCCACTCCCCGGAGGAGTTCCTCCATCTGTGCCAGCAGGCGCTGGCGGAGGACCCGGGCTGGGTGGATCAGCGCCGCCGGGACTACGGTGCGGCCGCCGCCTGGTCACGGCGGGCCGACGAGGTCAAGCGCATCCTGGTCACGGCGGGCCTGCTGTGAGCCCGCCCCCGCCGTCCTGACGACTTCCCTGTCATTTTTTCTCCCGCTCCTTGTGGAAGCTGACAAAAATGCCCTGCCCCCTTGCAAATATCGGGATTTTTCGATAAAATGAAAGTCCATTCATTGTTGGGCAAGGAGGTCCTCCTATGTTTGTGTGCCTGTCTTCCATCTGTCGGCAGCACAGCATCCTGCGGGGGGATTTGTGCGCCCAAAAATAACAGGTAAGCGATCCCAGGCTGTCCGTTCCAGGCGGGCGGCCTGAATCTTTTCCCCGGGGAGAGCGGTCCGGGCCGCTCCTTTTCGCCTGTCCCCCGGCCGGGATCCTGAAAGGAGAGTTTTTTATGAAGAAAGTCGCTGTCATTATGGGCTCTGATTCTGACTGGCCGGTGGTCCAGGGGGCCTGCGCCCAGCTGAAGGAGTTCGGCATCCCCTATGAGGCCCACATCCTCAGTGCCCACCGCACCCCCGCCGCTGCCGCCGAGTTCGCCCGGGGTGCCCGGGCCAACGGCTTCGGCGTGCTCATCTGCGCCGCCGGCATGGCCGCCCACCTGGCGGGGGCCTTCGCCGGGAACTCCACCCTGCCCGTCATCGGTATCCCCATGAAGGGGGGCGCCATGGACGGCCTGGATGCCCTGCTGGCCACCGTGCAGATGCCCAGCGGCATCCCCGTGGCCACTGTGGCCATCAACGGGGCTAAGAACGCCGCTGTGCTGGCCGCCCAGATCCTTTCCGTCTCCGACGATGTGCTGGCCGCCAAGCTGGACGCCGCCCGGGAGAAGATGGCGGAGCAGATCGCCGCCAAGGAGGCCAAGCTCCAGGCAGAGCTTTGATCCAGACAGGAAATCGGAGTGATGGAGCGCGCTGCGCGCGCATTTTAGGCACCCCAGCACCTCTCTTCAACTCCTAATCTCAAGCAGGTCTCTGCTTCCCGATCAACTAGATTTTTGAGAAAAAGAAAGGACGGTCTACTATGAAGAAAGTCGAGCAGCTGTATGAGGGCAAGGCCAAGAAGGTCTATTCCACCGAGGACCCGGGTCTGGTCATCGTGTCCTACAAGGATGACGCCACCGCCTTTGACGGTCTGAAAAAGGGCACCATCACCGGCAAGGGGGCCATCAACAACCAGATGACCAACTACCTGATGGGCCAGCTGGAGAAGGCCGGCGTGCCCACCCACTTTGTGGAGGAGCTGAGCGAGCGGGAGACCGTGGTGAAGAAGGTGACCATCGTCCCCCTGGAGGTCATCATCCGCAACATCTCCGCTGGCTCCTTCGCCAAGCGCTACGGCGTGGAGGAGGGCATCGTGTTCGACGCCCCCACCATCGAGTTCTCCTATAAGAACGACGACCTGCACGATCCCCTCATCAACGACTACCACGCCGTAGCCCTGAAGCTGGCCACCTGGGACGAGATCGACACCATCAAGAAGTACGCCTTCCAGGTCAATGACTTCCTGAAGAAGACCCTGGCCGAGTGCGGTGTCACCCTGGTGGACTTCAAGCTGGAGTTCGGCAAGACTGCCGACGGCACCATCGTGCTGGCTGACGAGATCAGCCCCGACACCTGCCGCTTCTGGGATTCCAAGACCGGAGAGAAGCTGGACAAGGACCGCTTCCGCCGGGATCTGGGCAACGTGGAGGGTGCCTATCAGGAGATGGCCCGCCGTCTGCTGGGTAAGTAAGATTGATCAAGACGAACATAGGGAGGCACTAACATGGGAGGCTTTTTTGGCGCGGTGGCGCACCAGGACGTAACCCTGGATATCTTCTTCGGAGTGGACTACCACTCCCACCTGGGCACCCGCCGGGGCGGCATGCTGATCTACGACGAGCAGGACGGGTTTCAACGCCAGATCCACTCCATTGAAAATACCCCTTTCCGCACCAAGTTTGAGAAGGACCTGAGCGAGTTCCACGGCAACTGCGGCATCGGCTGTATCAGTGACACGGACCCCCAGCCCCTGCTGGTGCGGTCTCACCTGGGACTGTACGCCATCACTACGGTGGGTATCATCAACAACTCGGAGGAGCTTATCCAGCGCTACTTCTCCGACCACGGCCACCAGTTCATGGCCATGAGTTCGGGCAAGGTCAACGCCACCGAGCTGGCCGCCGCCCTCATCAACCAGAAGGATGATCTGGTCAGCGGTATTCTCCACGCTCAGGAGGAGATCCAGGGCTCTCTCACCCTGCTCATTTTGACCGAGAAGGGCGAGATCATCGCCGCCCGTGACCGGGTGGGCCGTCTGCCCGTGCTGGTGGGCAAGAAGGAGGGGGCACACTGCGTCTCCTTCGAGTCCTTCGCCTACCATAAGCTGGGCTACCAGGACGCCTATGAGCTGGGCCCCCGGGAGATCGTGCGCATCACCGCCGACGACTGCGAGACTCTCTCCCCCGCTGGCGAGGAAATGAAGATCTGTGCCTTCCTGTGGACTTACTACGGCTACCCCAACTCCAACTATCAGGGCATCAACGTGGAGGTCATGCGCTACCGCAACGGCGAGATCATGGCCCGGGATGAGGTATCCCGTGGCGCTCTGCCCAAGGTGGACTATGTGGCCGGCGTGCCCGACTCGGGCCTGCCCCACGCCATCGGGTTTGCCAACCGCAGCGGCAAGCCCTTTGCCCGTCCCTTTGTAAAATATACCCCCACCTGGCCCCGCTCCTTTATGCCTGCCAACCAGGAGGTGCGCAACCAGGTGGCCAAGATGAAGCAGATCCCCGTGCCCGAGCTTATTGAGGGCAAAAAGCTGCTGTTCGTGGACGACTCCATCGTCCGGGGCACTCAGCTGCGGGAGACGGTGGAATTCCTCTATGAGTCTTCATCTGGGGAGGAGCAGACCCGTCTCTCCGACCAGGCGTCCACTTCTCCATCACGTTCACCGTCATGCCTCCCAGGATGGCGGGAGCTACATTGTCCGGATGGCCTTCGATCCGGGCCGCTTCCGTCACCAGTTCCGCTTTGGAAAGGAGATTCCCAGCCAGGGCGTTGGCTGCCGTCAAACCGGCTACGATGGCAGTGGAGCTGCTGCCCAGTCCCCGGGATACAGGGACCTGGATCCGGCAGGCGATTTTCAAGCCAGTGTCCGGCTGCTGGAGTTTCTCCCATAGGGTATAAAAGGACTGGGCCGCCAGGTTGTTCCGGCCCTGGGGCAGGGAAGCATTCTCCTGTCCTTCGGTCCGGACCTGGACACCTTCTTTTGCAGGGATCAGTTCATAGGTAAAAGTGTTGTACAGGGTACAGGCCAGCCCCAGGCAGTCGAAGCCGGGCCCGCAGTTGGCAGAGGTGGCCGGCACCTGCACCGTTACTTTTTTCCGTAGTTCAGCCATATTCCGTGCCTCTTTTCTCAGTCCAGGCTGCTGTCTTCCACCCGGATGATGTTGCAGATCCGTGCCACCACAGCCAGTTTGGACAGGGAATCCGCCGCTTTCCGCAGGGCGAATTCAGAGACCCCGTAAGTGATCACCACGATTTCTGCCAGGTTCCCCAGGGAACGTTTCTGGACGACGGTCTTCAGGCTGACCTTGTTGTCCCCAAAGGCGGAGGCGATGGTGGCCCAGACACCGGGCCGGTCTTCCACCAGCATCCGGATATAGCAGGGAGAGATGATCTCTTCCGGAGGCAGCATGGGTTTCATCTCATAGCAGGTGCAGCCCACCCGTCCGGTGCAGCCGGCCAGGATATTCCGGGTGCTTTCGATGATATCCCCGCAGACGGCACTAGCCGTGGGCATCCGGCCGGCACCCCGTCCGAAGAACATGGCTTCGCCCACCGGCTGGCCTTCCACATACACTGCATTGAACACATCGTTGACAGTAGCCAGGGGATGGTCCTTCCGGAGCATGGTGGGATGGACCCGGGCACTGACCCCTTTCCCTTCTTTCTGCTTGGCGATGCCCAGCAGCTTGATCACATACCCCAGTTCATCGGCATATTCAATGTCCCGGGAAGAGATCTTGTCGATGCCTTCCACATAGACATCATCCAGGCTGACCCGGCTGTTGAAAGCGATGGAAGCCAGGATGGCAATTTTCCGGGCTGCATCGAAACCGCCCACATCAGCAGTGGGGTCGCTTTCTGCATAGCCCTTTTCTTGGGCTTCTTTCAGCACTTCGGCAAAATCCATATGATCCTGGGTCATCTTGGTGAGCATATAGTTGGTGGTACCGTTGATGATCCCCATGATCTTATTGATCTTATTGGCGGCCAGGCTTTCCTTCAGCGGACGGATGATGGGGATGCCCCCTGCGACCGCTGCTTCAAAGAGAAAGTCCACATGGTTAGCCGCCGCCAGTTCGAAGAGTTCCTTCCCATGGGTGGCCACCACGTCCTTGTTGGCGGTGACTACATTCTTCCCTGCCCGAAGGGCTGCTTCCATGTATTCCAGGGCCGGATGTTCCCGTCCCATCAGTTCCACAACGATGTCGATTTCCGGATCGTTCACGATGTCTTCGATCTTGTCCGTGGTAGCCAGGCTGGCATCCAGGGCCCGGACTTTTTCCGGATGGCGTGCCAACACCTTCTGGATGCAGATTTCTGCGCCCACCCGTTCCGTGATCAGCTGGCGGTTCTGGTTCAGCACCAGGATCACGCCGCCCCCCACTGTGCCGGCTCCCAGCAGCCCGATTTTGATCTGTTTCTGTTTTGCCTTAGCCAATTCCCCTCATCCTCCTAGTTGTAAAGGGGCTGCCGAGATCCGACAGCCCACAAAGTATTGCCTGTTTCAGTTGTCCTTCGCCCCGGCAAAGGGTCCTCTCTGCCGGTACCGGAAGGTTCAGTCCACCTGCCCCAAAACGTCCAGGCGCTTCACCCCGTCGATCAGCCGGAGCTTATCCAGCAGGGCTTCCATATCGATGTTCAGGTATTTGGTCTCCACCGAGATGGTAGTGTTGGCTACCCCTTGGAGAGGGACCCCCTGGTTGATGGTGATCACGCTGCCCCCATCTCCTGCAATGGTGTTGAGCACGCTGGAAAGGACACCGGGTTTGTGTTCCAGCAGGAGGGAAATGGTGATGACCTTTTCCTTGCTGGCATCATAAAACGGGAATACGTAATCCTTGTATTTGTAGTAGGCACTGCGGCTCAATCCCACCTTGCTCACCGCTTCATTGACCGTCTTCATCTTCCCTCGTTTCAGGATTTCTTTGACCAGGATTGTCTTTTTGATTGCTTCGGGGAGAATTTCTTCTCTGACTAAATAAAATTCGGATTTCTTTTC
>ENA-UPXC01004802-UPXC01004802.1-human-gut-metagenome-genome-assembly--contig:-NODE-4802-length-11832-cov-3.122586_pt1 | contig 11832 bp, 8 predicted proteins | sample MGYA00250047_ERZ773371 | MGnify/ENA primary metagenome ERZ773371 (study PRJEB29103, sample SAMN06111975) | human gut metagenome | biome: human gut; feature: ankylosing spondylitis patient; material... | reverse complement strand
GTACTCCCTAAATAGGGAAAAGGCTGTAAAAAGCGCATTCTTAGATGTATCCGCCATACGCTTTGCCACGTTGCGGCTCTGTTCCATGGCAAAAGCTGGCTGCTCCAGAAAACGAATGTCTAAAAGCTGAGCACCATCTGACTGTGCGGTTTCTTCTTTTTCATCGCGGATGGTAAGACAGGCCAGTTTTTCCAGACCTTTGGAAAATGGCAGAAGCACAGCGGTAGCAAAAACATTAAAAGCACTGTGGGCAACGGCAATGCCTGCTGCATTGGCTGCATGGTCCAAAAAGCTGAACTTAAAAACCAGATTCAGACCGTAGAATATCACCAGAAATACCGTTGTGCCAATGATATTGAAATACAGATGTACCATAGCGGCGCGCTTTGCGTTTTTCTTTGCGCCAATGGCAGACAACAAAGCCGTCACACAGGTACCGATGTTCTGTCCCAAAATAATGGGAATGGCTGCTCCGTAGCTGACAGCCCCTGTGACACAGAGGGCCTGCAGAATCCCCACGGACGCAGAAGAACTTTGAATCACAGCCGTCAAAAGGGCGCCGGCCAGCATACCCAGCAGAGGATTGCTGAATGCGGTCAGAATTCCCGTGAATTCTGGTACGTCTGCCAGAGGTTTCACTGCTGCGCTCATGCTGTCCATACCGTACATCAGCACGGCAAATCCCAGAAAAATGGTTCCCAAATCTTTCTTCCGCTCACTTTTGGCAAACAATAAGAAAGCTACACCTATCATGGCCAGAACCGGCGAAAAAGATGCAGGCTTAAACAACTGAACAAAAAAATTATCGCTCTCAATACCGGAAAGGCTGAGAATCCAGGAAGTCACCGTGGTTCCGATATTGGCTCCCATAATGACGCCTACTGCCTGGGAAAGTTTCATAATGCCGGAGTTTACAAACCCCACTACCATAACTGTGGTGGCAGAGGAAGACTGTATCACTGCCGTTACCAGGGCACCCAGCCCTACTGCTTTTAAAGGATTGGAGGTAAGGCTTTCCAGAATCTTCTCCATCTTTCCACCGGAAACCTTTGCCAGACCATCTCCCATAACATGCATCCCATATAAGAAAAGGGCAAGACCTCCTATCATACTGAAAATGCTAAAAAAATCCATAATTTTCTCCTTCTGTACGGTATATTTCTTTAGTTTTTCTCATTATAAGCAGCCTATGTAAAATCTTTTAAGGATTTATGTTAAATCTATGTAAAATATCAGAAACTTTTAATGGCGTCTTCTGCGTCATCTGTATTTTTTCGGATATGACGAATGACAATGTAATAGCCTGCGGAGTCGCTGATTTTTACCCAGATTCTATCGCCTTCTTTATGTCCCAGAATAGCCTTTCCCAGCGGAGACTCTATGCTGATTTTATTCTCCAGAGAATTTCCCCGGATAGAGGTCACCAGCTTGTAGGTCTCTGTCTCGTCCTCTTCTTCAAAATATACCTCGACTACGTTATTCATACCGGCTTCATCTGCTTTGGAGTCTTCTGACACAATGACAGCCTGTCTTAACATGCGTTCCAGATAGCGGATTCTGCTCTCATTTTTATTTTTGTCCTTCTTTGCCGCATAATATTCAAAATTTTCGCTCAAATCCCCCTGGGCTCTTGCCTCTTTCACAGCCTCAATGGCTTCCTTGCGTACAATCAGCTTTCTGTATTCGATTTCTTTTTGAATTTTTTCCACATCGCTTTTGGTAAGACGTTCTCCCATGTCTGTAACCTCACTTTTCACTGGTTTTATTTTTATTGCTTTTAAATAGTATATCCTTCCCCTCTGTGTTTGTCTACCCGACAAAAGTCAAAGCGGAAACCTTTATACACCATTCTCTCATGTATAAAGATTCCCGCTGTTGTTTCACAAATCATCTCTGCCCGTTTTATTTCACAATTTCCTGATACAGCGCATGATTTTCCAGCGCCTGGGTCATCTCTGCCATACGGCTAACATCCCCTATAAGAATGACGCCGCAGAGGCGGTTGTTCAGGAAGTAATACTTCTGATAATGTTTTCTTCCCAAATCCTTAAACTCTGCTGTCCTGTAAATCAGGTTCGGATTTTTGCCATTGTCTCCTGCTGCAAAAAGTGCGGTCTTCATGCCGTGGAAGCTAAGCGCCGCCGGAACGGTCTCGTATACGGCTTCATCGCCGCAGGCCGCTGCGCCGGCTACCTTGCCCTGTTCTACCGCCTGAGGCCAGATTGCGTAATTGACGCCTTTAAACTGGGCACAGTCTCCGCAGGCATAAATATCCGGCACACTGGTTTCCATCTTCTCATTCACCACAACAGCCCGGTCAATTTCCAGGCCCGCTGCCTGTGCCAGCTGTGTGTTGGCTCTCACACCGCAGGATACAAGAACCAGTTCTGCCGGAAGGCTTGTACCGTCTCCCAGCTTCACGCCTGTTACGTTTCCGTTTCCTTCCAGTTCTGCAATCTGAACGCCTGTGTGTATGGAAATGCCCCTGCTCTCACTGATAAGCTTCAGCATTTCTCCTGCTGCTTCGTCCAACTGACGTCCCATAAGCTGGGGAGCCAATTCCAGTACCGTTACGCTGCAGCCTGCTTTTTTCATTTCCCATGCTGCTTCCAGTCCCAGCACACCGCCGCCGATAACTACAACATGTTTCACTTTTGGAAGCATATTTTCAATTTTTCTGGTATCTGCCAGACGGCGTACAGCCACAACGCCTTCCTGCTCATGGCCGGGAATCGGCGGTATAAAGCACTCGGAACCAAGGGCGTAAATCAGTTTTGTATAAGCCAGCTTCGTACCGTCCTCCAGCAGGACCTCTTTTTGCTCTGTATCCAGGCCGGTAACTTCTTTTCCCAGTATCAGATGAATGTTCTGCTCTTCATACCATTCTTTGCTCTGCATGGCAATCTGCTCTTCTGTCAAATCTGCCATAAGGGATTTTGTCAGCATTGGACGGTTGTAAGGAAGATATGGCTCATTGGAAATCATAACCACAGAGCCTGTCTTATCTCTTTCCCGGATGGCCGCTGCTGCGGAGTATCCTGCTGCGCCGCCGCCCAGAATCACATAGAAGTTTCTGGTATCGTTGTGATAATTGTTTTCTTCCACGTCTACAGGCACAAAATTCTCCTTGCCCACACCGCAGACCGGACAGATTTCCAGAGAAGAATCAAAGATTTCTCCGCATACCAGACATTTCACCAGTGTTCTGCTTCCCTTTGCCTGCTTTACATTTTCCTTATTCTGAAGCACACAGCCGAAATTATAGCCGTACTCATAAGCGTCCATGAGATTTTCCTCTCCTGGTTTGAACTTCACCCGGAAGCCCTGGTCTATCACCCTCATGCGAAGCTGTTTCAGTCTTTCAATCAGATGGGGAACCGCCTCGCCGCTCCAGCCATAGCTTCCGAATGCGCCGGCCAGCTTACCGCCGTGAGTGCCTGCGAAAATAGAGGTTGTCAAATCCCAGATAGGCTTTAACGCTTCTCCTACAATGGTGGGCGAACCGAAGAGGATTCCGTCCGCAAAGCCCAGTTCCTCCAAAACCTTGCCCCGGTCTGCTTCTACCATATCATAACAGCGCACATCAATATCTCCGCTTTCTTCAATGCCCCTGGCAATGGTTTCTGCCAGTTGTTTTGTATATCCATAGGCGCTTACATAAGGAATAATTACGGTTTTTCTGGGATTGGGATTCACCACGGTGCACCATTCCTCATAAGTATCCAGCATAAAATCAATGTTGGTATCCAGCACCGGACCGTGTCCTGTGCAAATCATGGAAATATCCAGATTTCTCACTCTGTCCAGCGCCTTTTTCATATAAGGCTTAAAAGGCCCGATAATGTTGTCAAAGTAATACTTGGTTGCCCGCATATAGCCTTCCCGGTCTGTCACCTTGCTCACCAGAATATCATGGAAGCCGTAGTGCGAACCGAAGGAGTCGCAGGTTACCAGAATCTGTTCTTCTTCAATATAAGTATACATGGTATCCGGCCAGTGTAAATTGGGCACTACAAGAAATTTTAGGGTTTTGTCCCCGATTTTCATCTCCTGGTTGTCCTTTACGGGAATGGCCGTAAATTCGCCGTTTACGATTTCCTTCAAAAAGCTGATGGCGCAGCCTGTTGCCACAATTTTCAGCCCCGGATTTAATTCCAGAAGCTTTTCTACGCTTCCGGCATGATCCGGCTCTGTGTGGTTCACCACCAGATAGTCGATGGTGGAAATATCTGTAATCTCTTTCAGTTTTTCCAGATACTCATCAAAAAATTTTGCCTTGGCTGTCTCAAACAGGATGGTCTTATCGCCGGCCTTCATGACATAGGAATTGTAGGTTGTTCCAAACTCTGTATACATAATAATGTCAAATACCCTCAGCTGGTCATCTACAATGCCGGTCCAGTAAAAATTTTCTCTCAATTTCAAGGATTCCATTCGTAAGTAACCTCCCTTTTGTTTTTCTTTTTATACAATTTCGTGTTACCTACAGTATAATCCAATCTGGATAAAATTACTACTGTTTTCTGTGGTTATTTTCTGTTTTTTCCTGTCACACCTTCAGCATCCGATACCCAACGCCGATATGCGTCTGTATATACATAGGCTCTGATGGGTTTGGCTCAATTTTTTTTCTCAAAGTTGCCATAAATACCCGCAGGGACGCCACATCATTGTCCCATGCGCTTCCCCAGATGGCTTTTGTGATATAGGTATGCGTCAGCACCTTTCCCACATTTTTGGAAAGAAGGCACAGCAGTTTATATTCAATAGGAGTCAAATGCAGTTCCTTATCTTTCATAAAGGCGCAGCCCCCGGCATAATCAATCTTCAAGTCTCCATCCTGAAATACGGAATTCTGCACCTGCTCTTCGCGGCTGTCGTTCAAACGGCGGAAAGTCACTCTGAGACGGGCCAGAAGTTCTTCTACGGAAAAAGGCTTCGTGAGATAATCGTCTGCCCCTGCATCCAGCGCCTCGATTTTGTCCGTGTCCTCGCTTCTTGCACTGATCACAATAATCGGTTTCTTAGACCAGGTACGGATTTTTTTGATAATGTCAATGCCGTCCATGTCCGGCAGTCCCAAGTCCAGAAGAATCACGTCCGGATTGTGAGAAGCCGCCTCCATAATGGCAGTTTCCCCTGTGGGCGCTGCCTGGAAACGATAATCATGGGTTTCCAAAGTGGTTACAATCAGGTTTCTGACTGCTGTGTCGTCTTCAACAACTAAAATTAATGGTTTATTCATGTAATTTAACCTCCTTCGCAGGCAATGTGAATACAAAGCGGGCGCCATGGGGCTGATTGTCCTCGACTTTTATTGTTCCTCCATGAGCCGTAATAATAGATTTGCACAAAGCAAGTCCCAGACCGAGACTTCTGCGGCTGTCCGCCGCTTTTGTGGCATCTGTATAAAACATTTCAAAAATATGCGCCTTGGCATTTTCTGAAACACCGCTTCCGTTATCCGATACGCTGACCTCTGCCAGGCCATCCTTCTGCCTTGTCTCTACTTCTATCGTCGACCCGGCAGGGGTATATTTAATAGCATTATCCATAAGATTTATCAATACCTGAACAATCAGTCTGGCATCTGCCTTCACCAAAAGCAGGCTGTCTGAAAAGTGAACTGTAATGCTGTGTTCCTTGCTTCTCTTTTCCACATGCTTCACTGCCTCATGAACAATTTCTTCCAGAAGTTCTGTATTCAGCCGAAGCTTCATAGTACCATCTTCAATCCGGGTAACAGAAAGCAGGTTTTCCACCAGATTAATCAGCCACAGGGAATCATCGTAAATATCTTCATACAACTGTCTGCGCTTTTCCCGGTCCATACTTTCTTCACTGGACAGCAAAATCCCTGCATTTCCCGAAATAGATGTCAGAGGCGTCCTCAAATCATGAGAAATGGAGCGCAGCAGATTGGCACGAAGCTGTTCATTCTTTGCCAAAAGCGCAGCGGCGGCTCTTTCTTTGGAAACTTTGTCATTTTTCATAGCCAGGGCACATTCGCCCAGAATAGACAGCATAACACTTTTTTCAAAGGAATCCGGTCTGCTTTTTCCAATAGCAATTCCCACTACGCCAAACACATCACTGCCCACTCTTACGGACAGATACAGGCATTCTGCTTCCGGAAAAGTTTTCGTAGCCGCACCTGCATGAATATTGTGTTCCAGCACCCATCGGGCAACCTTCGTTTCCTCCGGTGACAGGTAATTGGGTAAGTCCTCCTCCTGATAAGGAAATACTGCAGGCTTTCCCAGTTTGTTATTCTGCACTTCATAGAAAATAATGTCTCTCTTTAAAAGTTTTCTGAGCTGCCCACAGGTAACAGAAATAATCCCCTGAATATCCTGCTCCATGCCCAGCTGCTGATTTGTTTCAAAAAGAATCTTTGTCCTGTATGCTGTTTCCGCAGACTGCATGGCCTGCTGCTTTATTCTCACCGCCAGGGAACTGGTGATAAAAGCAGCGATAAACATCACCAGAAAGGTCGCCAGATGCCCAGCGTCATAGGCATTGAAAGTATAGCGCGGCTCTGTGAACAGAAAATTAAAGAGCAGGACGCTGATAACGGAACTGACAAGACTGTATGCTCTCTTTGAAGTCCATATAGCCGTTATCAGAACCCCCAGAATATATACGGTAATAATATTTGCTTCCCGAAATCCCCGCCGGGAAAAAAAGTAACTGATAAATGTAGAGATTGCCAGCACAAATATACTTTTTAAAACATCTCCTGCCAGATTTTCTATTTTCCCTTTTTCCCGGCTTAACAAGTCCCTGAACGTACTTTTCATCTTTTTGCATCCTTTCCTCTTTTTCTGTTTTCCATATTAGCACACTTTTCTCTGCGCTTCACTATCCCACGGTAATTTTCTCCATAGGAAATTTGGCAAAGTCCGGATGCTTGCCGGAAATAGCTGCAAAGACCAGAGTCAGGCCGCCTACACGTCCCCAGAACATGAGCACAATCAATATGAGCCGGGAAGCAAATCCAAGTTCTGTAGTGATTCCAAGGGTCAGCCCTACAGTTCCTATGGCCGAAGCCGTCTCAAAAAGACAGTCCAAAATAGGAATGCCTTCCATACAGCTTATGGCAATTCCGCCGGTGAGGAACAACACCAGGTACATCAGGAGAATCGTAGCCGCATGGTTTATGGTGTCGTCTGAAATTCTGCGATGAAAACAATTGGTCTCCCCTTTTCTTCGGAATACAGAAAAGGCAGAAGAGAACAACACGGCAATGGTAGTTGTCTTAATGCCGCCTGCAGTCGACCCGGGAGAACCGCCGGTAATCATAAGGATAATCATAATAAATACGCCCGCTTCGCTGAGCATGGTCAAATCCACTGTATTAAATCCGGCTGTTCTGGGTGTTACAGACTGGAAAAAGGAACCCAAAATCCTCTCTGATACGCTCATGCCGCTCCACTTGTCCGCAGAAAATTCTACAAAATAAAAATACAGGGCAGGCAGTAAAATCAACAGACTGGTTACCGTAAGAATCACCTTACTCTGCATTCTGTACTTTTTCAGATGAATTTTGTGGGTTTTTATATCATCCCAGGTAAGGAAACCGATTCCTCCGGTGACAATCAGGGTCATAATGGTAATATTAATCACCGGATTGTCCGCATAAGTAGTCAGGGAGGAAAATTCACTTCTCACTCCCAGCAAATCAAATCCGGCATTACAAAAAGCTGAAACCGCATGAAAAAGAGAATACCACAACCCTTTCACCGCGCCAAAATCCCGGCAGAACACCGGAAACATGGCTGCTGCTCCTGTCAGTTCTATGATAATTGTTGTTCTTAAAATAAAGCCTGTCATGCGCACAATTCCCCCAACATGGTGGGCGGAAATCGCCTCGCACATCGTACTTCGCTGCATAAATCCTATTTTTCTCCCGGAAAGCATGGCTATGGCAATGGACACAGTCACTACGCCCATACCGCCTATCTGAATGAGAATCATAATGACAAACTGCCCAAAGTAAGACCAGTACTGTGCCGTATCATGCAGCATCAAACCAGTTACACAAACCGCAGAAGTGGCCGTAAACAGAGAATCCCAAAAAGAGGCTCCTCCCGGTCCATTGGTAGAAACAGGCAGCATCAGAAGAAGGCTACCAGTCAAAATTACTATAAAAAATCCCAGACTGATAATCTGAAATGAAGTAAAATGTCTTTTTTTACGCATGAGTTTTCTCTTCCTCCACAATCTTTATGGTATCTTAATTATGGCTTGTCATGCATAAAAACTGTGTAAGCAAACTTTATACAGTATTAAGACTGTATAAAGAAATCTTTATATCCATCCCATTATCAAAGCTACCGGAAAAACCACGACGAAAGAGCAAAGAGCTACGGCTCCCAGCGTCAGAATCGGCATTCCGATAAAAACCCCCAGGAATGACAAAAATGGATGCATCTTTGCAAAAGTATTAGCAGATGCTTCTACTCTTTGTTTCATACTGTAAAAGGGGGAAGAAATAAAGATTGTGAAAAAGTGTATCTTTTCCTTTTGAAGAAATTCTCCGTAAATAATTTAAGGAACCGTCGCATAAAACGACGATTCCCTTTTTACAAATCCCCCGTAGGGTCTCCCACCGGCTCTGCCCCCAGATATTCCTCCAGAGTCAGATTCTGCTCGGTAATTTCTTTTGCCGCTTTTTTCCCTACATAGCGGTAATGCCAGGGCTCGAAAATAACCCCTGTAATATCACTTTTGTCCAGTGGATAACGGAGAATAAATCCATATTTCCAGGAGTTTTCAATCAGCCACTTCTGGTCTTCCGTTTCCATCTGTCCCTCATCCAGATTGGTATACTCGGAAGAAACGATATCCAGAGCCAGCCCCACCTGATGTTCACTGGTACCTGGCTTTGCCACTACAGTGGCCGCTTTTATGGCTGCATCTTCCTCATTCAGCCCGTCCTCGCTCATGACTCTGCTGATTTTGTTCTGATACAAGGATACTTGCGTATCCCAGGAGCGAAATGCCGAACAAATCATAGGAGAACGTCCGGCTTCTCTTGCCGCTGCAAACATGTCTTCCAGGTCATCCATAATTCTGGCATCCACCTGATACCCTTCCGAATCCAGAGTTTCCGTCTCCACCTCCGGCACGTCTGCTTCTGTCATGGGATTTTTGGCATTTACCAGCTTTAAATACCACTTGTCCTTCTCGCTTTCCTCTGCCAGAACCAGCTTGGATTCTTCTTTTTCACTTTCTTTTTCTGCTTCTTCTTTTTTCTGCTGCTCTGCGTAAGCCGCTTTGGACTCCTCTGCTTCCTTCTGTTTCTTTATATTCGTAATGCCCGCCCAGGCAATAAAGCACATAAGAACCGCCATTAACAGCAATCTTCTGTTTCTCTGCCGGACTCTTCGGATATTTCTTCTGTGCCTTCTCCTGCTTCTCTGGTTCATATTAATTACCACCCTTTACCCAAAATACAACTGATTCAATTACGTAATGTGCGCTTATTATATCATCTTTTTTTTGTAATTTCTTCATTTTGTTACAATTTTTTTAAATTTTTAATAGTTCTTTCCTACTTGAGTTATTATGTACCGGATAACTCATTTCATACAAGAGGGAGAAAACTGGAAAATACTTATGCCGGAACAGAAAGATAGCCGAGACTGCCAACTGCAGCATTCCCGGCTATCTTTTTATTTCTTCTCTTACAGAAGCACATACTTCAGCACAAACAGTACTGCCAGCACATACATCAACAGGCTGATTTTTTTCTCTTTTGCTTTTCCTGTAAACAGATTCAGAACCACATAGGAGATAACCCCCATAGAAATTCCTTCGGAAATGCTGTAGAAGAAAGGCATGGCAGCAATGCAGATATAGCACGGCAATGCTTCAGAAACATTATCAAAGTCAATGTTCACTACATTCGTCAGCATATAGAAACCGACTACTACCAGTGCAGGCGCCGTTGCAAAAGACGGAATAGCAAGAAAAATTGGTGACAGGAACAGGGACAGACCAAACAAAACAGCCGTTGTCACGGAAGTCAGTCCTGTTCTTCCTCCTTCTGAAACACCAGATGCACTTTCTACAAAAGTAGTGGTGGTGGATGTTCCTATAACGGCACCCAATGTTGTAGCTACTGCATCTGCCATTAAGGCACCTTTAATATTGGGAAGTTTTCCGTCTTCATCCAGCATCTGAGCCTTGGAGGATACCCCTATCAGTGTTCCAATGGTATCAAACAAATCCACAAATAAAAAGGCAAATACCACAACCACAAAATTCAGTGAAAAAATCCCGCTAAAATCCAATTTTCCAAACACAGGGGCAATACTTGGAATGGAAAGTCCATTGCTGAAATCTGGGAGCAGATTGTAGAACCCGAGTTCAGGATTTGGAACATAAATGCCTGCAAACTGACAGATAATGCCAAGAATCCATGTGATCAGAATACCCCACAGAATATTGCCTTTAACGTTTTTAATAACAAGAATACCTGTAATCAGAATACCTACAAGCGCCAGCGCGACAGTAATCCCGACATCATTAAATGAAGCATTGACACCGTTCAGTTCATTGTATTTCTCAACAGAGAAAAGCTGAACTAATGTGGAACCGCCGATAACGATCTTGGCATTTTGAAGACCGACAAATGCAATAAAAAGACCGATGCCGACACTGACGGCGGACTTCAGATTCTTTGGAATCGCATTGAAAATTGCTTCACGTACATTAGTCAGGGATAAAAGGATGAAAATAATACCTTCGGCGAATACAGCTGTTAAGGCAAATTCCCAGCTGTAACCCATGCCAAGGACAACGGTGTAGGCGAAATAGGCGTTCAGTCCCATGCCCGGTGCCAGAGCAAATGGATAATTGGCAAGAAAAGCCATCAGCAGTGTACCGATAAAGGAAATCAGTGCAGTGGCAGTGAATAAAGCGCCCTGGTCCATTCCGGTTGCAGAAAGAATAGATGGATTGACGGCCAGAATATATGCCATGGTCATGAATGTTGTAATACCGGCCAGAATTTCAGTTTTGACGTCTGTGTGATTTTCAGACAGCTTAAAAAGTTTTTCTAACATGATTAAGCTCCTTTCGTGGTTATTTAATAGACATTGTTGGTAAAGAGCAATGCTTTTATTATATCATATCATGGAAAAATATGGAAACCAATTGCTTTTTTGCAAAAGCGGAGAGACTATGGATTCGCAAAAATATAAAACTGGTTGAGTACATACCCTGTTGTGTGTTAAAAGCAGAAATCTGGTTAAGAACAGAGATTCTTGGAGGATTTGTTTCGAGAAGAAAAGAACAAATATTCGAAAACATATGTACTTTTAAAAACATAAATGGTATAATAGGCGTAAAGCATCAAAAGTGCGGAAAGATATCTTTAATGAATGAAGAAAAATGATGAAAGCGGATATAATAAGAGCGAAACAATGAGATGGGAGAATAAGGATGGACCATTTTGAGTTACACAGTGAATATGCCCCGACCGGCGATCAGCCTCAGGCTATAGAGAAGCTGGTGCAGGGGTTCAAGGAAGGCAATCAGTTTGAGACATTATTGGGTGTTACCGGTTCGGGTAAGACTTTTACCATGGCCAATGTGATTCAGCAGTTGAATAAACCGACGCTGATTTTGGCCCACAATAAGACGCTGGCGGCACAGCTTTATGGTGAGATGAAGGAGTTTTTTCCGAATAACGCAGTGGAATATTTTGTCTCCTATTATGATTATTATCAGCCGGAGGCCTATGTACCCTCTTCAGATACGTATATAGAGAAGGACTCTGCGATTAACGACGAGATTGATAAGCTGCGCCATTCTGCAACGGCA
>ENA-UPXC01004801-UPXC01004801.1-human-gut-metagenome-genome-assembly--contig:-NODE-4801-length-11836-cov-2.973042_pt1 | contig 11836 bp, 14 predicted proteins | sample MGYA00250047_ERZ773371 | MGnify/ENA primary metagenome ERZ773371 (study PRJEB29103, sample SAMN06111975) | human gut metagenome | biome: human gut; feature: ankylosing spondylitis patient; material... | reverse complement strand
AGAGTGAGAAGCTGGCGCTTCAGGTCAACAGCGAGGAGATCGTATTCCGGATCACCGACGGAAAACGTGGAGGAGGAGCTGCTTCTGAGGCAGAGGAGGCTCCGGCGGCAGAATAATTGCCTGGCTGGTGCTTGGGAATACGGGGGCAGTCCCCTGGCCAGAGGCGGAAGCCGTCTGGAAACTGAATAAGATAAAAGGGCAGCCGCCCGGCAGACTGGAAATCTGGTCTGCCGGGCGGCTTTTTTTGCATATTTTCTCTTTTGGGGTGGATAGGGGGGTGGGGGTTCTGATGACGAGATTGGGTATATAAGCCGCTTTTTTTCACCAGTACCCAAAAATCTTTGTTTTTTCTGGGAAAAATTCAAAAAGTCTTGAGATTTTGGGCATAAAACAAAAAGAGGCATTCCCAATGCCCAAAATCAGACGGAATTTTGGGCATTGGGAGAAAAAAACAGGGATATTGCCCAAAGGGACTCATTTTGGAGGTTTGAAGGGGGGATGGGGAGGAGAGGCAGGAGCTGAATGGGCTGGATATCCACGGACCGGGGGAAGCTGATGGTGAAGTTCTCCTTTCATATTATTGTTATGTTCCATAAAACGCGGTTCCTGGATTTGTGCAGAATGATGAAAAAGTGAGAATTATATACAGATATAAATATTCACCTTGACATATAACTATATATAATGATATAGTATGTTCTAGTGAAAAACATATGAAGAGGAGGAGTTCGCGTGTTTCGGTACATATTAAAGCGATTGCTGTATGCGATCCCGGTTTTTCTGGGAATTACATTTGTGATCTACACACTGATCAACCTGGCGCCGGGCGGTCCGCTTTCGGTTCTTGCGGCTTCGGGTGAAATGTCCCTGAGTGATCTGGAGGCCTTAAAGATTTCCATGGGACTGGATAAACCCATTGTTATCCGGTACTTCATATGGCTGGGAGATCTGCTTCACGGAGATTTTGGCATCTCCTACCGGACTTCCCAGGAAGTCAGTCTGATGATCTCTCAGAGGATCATGCCGTCCCTGATGCTCACGGGTACAGGTATTCTTGCGGCTATGCTGGTGGGAGTCCCCCTGGGTATCATCTCTGCGTATAAGCCGAATTCCGTTTGGGACCACATCAGTACCTTTATTTCGTTCATTGGCGCGTCGGTCCCCAACTTTTTCTTAAGCCTTTTACTGATCTATGTTTTAGCTGTGAAACTGAAATGGTTCCCCACCAGTGGAATGCAGTCCTCCGGTATGAGCGGGAACCTGCTGGACCTTCTGCATCATCTGGCGCTGCCGGCGTTTGTCTGCGGGATCCAGCCCATCGGAAACTATATTAAGCAGACCAGATCCAGCGTACTGGAGGTTTTAAATGAGGAATACATTAAAACGGCCCGTTCCAAGGGACTTACCAATGTGGTCATCGTTTTAAAGCATGCATTCCGGAACGCGCTGATCCCCATTGTGACTACCATCAGCCTTTCGATCCCGTTCCTGATCGGAGGAGCGGTGGTGACTGAGCAGATCTTTGCATGGCCAGGTATCGGAAGCCTGATGATCACGGCCATTACCAGCCGCGATTACCCGGTGATCATGGGTGTGGCAGTTCTGATCTGCGGTGTGGTGCTGGTGGCAAATCTGATCCTGGACCTGATCTATGCGGCCCTGGATCCGCGGATCAAGTTTAAATAGAAGGGGGTGGGAATGTGAAAAAGACCATGAAAGAAATACGGAACAGCCAGGCTATGAAAAAGTTTATCCATAACAAGAAAGCGATGCTGGGCCTGGCTATCGTAACGATCTTAGTTTTAGCAGTGGTGTTCATCCCCCTTTTTGCAGACCTGGACCCATATACCACCGACCGGGCCGCCGGGTTCAATAAGCCCCCGTCTGATGCCCATATCCTGGGAACGGACGATGTGGGCCGGGACCTGTTTGCAAGGCTTTTATATGGAGGTCGCATTTCCCTGTTTGTAGGGATCACCTCCACGATCATCTCCGTACTGATCGGCATTCCCCTGGGACTGATCGCCGGATATTTCCGGGGAACAGCAGAATCCATCATTATGCGTACAGCGGATGCATTCATGTCTTTCCCGTCCATGGTACTGATCCTGGTTCTGGTGGCAGTGTTTGGTCCTTCGATCCTTACGGTAACAGTTGTCATCGGTGTGCTTGGGTGGACGGCCATCGCCAAGCTGATCTATGGAAACGTGCTCTCGATCCGGGAGCGGGAATATATACAGGCAGCCAGGGCTGTGGGAGTCAGCACAAAGAAGATCTTATTTTCTGAGGTTCTTCCCAACGCGATCCCGCCGGTCTGGGCGAATATCTCCTTCCGGGTGGCGGGAGCGATCCTGACCGAGTCATCCTTAAGCTTCCTGGGCATGGGCGTGCAGACACCGCAGGCTTCCTGGGGAAACATTATCTTTGCCGCCCAGAACCTTCTGGTGCTGACTGCCAGACCCTGGGTATGGCTTCCTCCGGGAATCTGCATCATCCTGGTGGTCATCGGCTTTAACTTCATCGGAGAAGGCGTGCGGGACGCACTGGATCCGAAAACAAAGGAATAAATAAAATGATTCAATAAAGTTAAGGAGGAAACAAGATCATGAAGAAAACTACACGAAAACTTTTAAGTCTGGCCATGGCATCAGCTATGGCGGCCAGCCTTCTGACTGGCTGCGGCGGAGGCGGTGCCGGGGAGACGACGGCAGCGGCCGGAGCTGAGAAGACAGAGGCTGGAAAGACAGAAACAGAGGCCGGCTCCACAGAGGCAGCGGCAGACGCCGATTATTCCCAGGATGTGATCACCTACGGTATGACCCAGGCGTGGGATACCATCAATCCCTACGGCTCCTCTTCCGGTTCCATTTACCAGAATCTGGTCTGCGACAAGCTTTATGACCGTCTGGCTTTTATTGAAGAGGCCGGAACCGATGTAACTCCAAGGGGAGCAAAGTCCTGGGAATCCGCAGACGACGGAAAAGCTGCTGTTTTCCATCTGGATGAGAATGCCAAATGGCATGACGGAGAACCGGTTACAGCCAGCGACTGGGTGTTCACTGCACAGCTGATCACCAACCCGAAATTTGATTACGGCTTAAGAAGTGAATTCAATACATGGGCTGGAACGGACGACACAGGAACAGAAGAAAGTGAAAAATCTGTCCAGGTAGAAGCTGTGGATGATTACACCTTAAAGATCAACTTTAAGAGCGTGATCCCGGTGGAGGACTGGCTGATCCTTCACAACAAATATTTCTATGTACTTCCAGAGCATCTTTTAAAGGATATGGCTCCGGAGGAGATCAAGACCAGTGATTTCTGGAAGGCTCCGGTGGGCTCTGGTCCCTGTACCTTCATCTCCGAGCTTTCCGGAAGTGAGCTGCAGCTGGGGTCCTTTGCAGATTACCATATGGGCGCGCCGAAGTTCGGCAAGCTGGTCTTAAAAGTGATCGCTGCCACCAATACGATCACCTCCATTGCAGCAGGCGAGATGGACGGCTTCTACCAGGCTCCCACTGTGGACGATGCCCTGGCAGCCAAGGATATGGGGCTTAATGTAGAGCAGTCTGCAGAGCCGACGACAGTTGCTGTATTTCCTGATCAACAACCAGAACGTACCGGATAAGAAGGTACGTCAGGCCATGAGCTATGCCATCGATAAGCAGATGCTGATCGACCAGTCTCTCCAGGGACAGGGCGTTCCGGCAACCACCTGCATCATCCCGGGCTCCCAGTATGAGTTTGGAACCAAATGGGAAAGAAATGTAGATAAGGCCAAAGAGCTCCTGGCAGAGGCTGGATGGGATTCTGGCAAGACTCTGAAAATGGTCGTTACCTCTGCCCGTGAGAGCATGGCTGCTGTGATCCAGCAGAACCTGGCAGAAGCAGGCCTTAACATTGAGGTGCAGACGGTGGAGCTGGCTACCATGTTCTCCGGTCTTCAGGATGGAACCTATGATCTTGGTATCTGCGGCTCCACGGCCATGGACTATCCGCTGTGGATGGCCGGCTACTATGACAACAAAAACGCCACATACTGCCAGATCACAGATACAAAATATGCAGAGATCCAGGATGCCATTGCAGCAGAGCTGGATGAAGCAAAGAGAAAAGAACTGATCAACGACTACCAGGAGCTTCTGTATGATGAAATGCCGCTGGTGATGCTGTACAACGGTTACAGCTTCAGCGTAAAATCCGACCGTTTCCAGGGCTACAATGGATTTGAAGGCGGCGTAAATAACCAGAAGGTATGGGAGTGGTCCGTAGCAAAATAAGGATTTGGAACTATAACGCGGGAGCCGGGGCTTCTCCGGCCCCGCGGGAATATAAGCAGGAGGGATACAAATGGAGGAACGATTGCTGGAAGTCAAAAACTTAAAGGTTTCTTTCAACGTCGGAAAAAAGAAGCTGACAGCAGTGGAAAACGTGGAATTTTCCCTGGATAAGGGAAAGGTCATAGGCATCGTGGGAGAATCCGGATGTGGAAAGAGCGTGACAGCTACGTCGATCCTGCGGCTGGTCCCCCCTGCTGTAAGTATCATTGACGAGGACAGTCAGATCCTTTTTGATGGAGAGGATCTGGTGAAGGCGCCGGAAGCCAGAATGAGAGAGATCCGGGGAAATGAGATCTCCATGATCTTCCAGGAGCCCATGTCTTCCCTGAATCCGGTATACCGGATCGGGGATCAGATGCTGGAGATGATCCGCACCCACAACAAACAGATCTCAAAAAAGGATGCGCTGGACCAGTGTGTGGAGATGCTGAAGAGGGTGGGGATCCCGTCTCCGGAACAGAGGATCAGGGAATTTCCCCATCAGCTTTCGGGAGGGATGCGGCAGCGTGTGATGATCGCCATGGCACTGCTCTGCAACCCCAAGCTGCTGATCGCAGATGAGCCGACGACGGCTCTGGATGTGACGATCCAGGCCCAGATCCTGCGGATCATCAAGACTCTGACGAAAGAATCCAATACCTCTGTGATCCTGATCACCCATGATATGGGCGTGGTAGCAGAGGTGGCAGACCATGTTATGGTCATGTATGCAGGAAAATCTGTGGAATACGGTACGGCAGAGGATATTTTTGACCATCCAAAGCATCCGTATACCATCGGCCTCCTGAATTCCATTCCAAAGCTTGGAAGCGGACAGGAGGAGCATTTATACACCATCGAGGGAACAGTTCCCGGTCTCGATGAGATGCCTGAGGGGTGCCGGTTCTGTACCAGATGCCAGCACGCCACGGAACAGTGCAGGAAAAAAGATCCGGGAATGCGGGAAGTGGACGGCCATATGGTACGCTGCTTCCTGTACGGGAAGGAAGGTGAAAACTGATGGCTGCTCCGTTGCTAGAAATACGAAATGTGAAAAAGTATTACCCGGTAAAAAAGGTGAGGAACGGCGAGGATATCTCCGTGAAGGCGGTGGATCAGATCGATCTGACTGTGAACCAGGGCGAGATCGTAGGCCTGGTGGGAGAGTCTGGATGCGGAAAGTCTACCCTTGGGAAAACCATCCTGAAGCTTCATGATATCACCGGAGGCCAGATTTTATTTCATGGAGAGGACATTACCAATTATACGGAAAAGCAGATGCGTCCTTTGCGTGAAAAGATCCAGATCATCTTCCAGGATCCCTATGCCTCTTTGAATCCGAAAAAGAAGGTCGTTCAGTCGGTGATGACGCCGCTGGACGTATCTGGAAAATATACAAAAGAAGAAAAATTGAAAAAAGTCATCGATATTTTGAATGAGGTGGGGCTCAGTGAGAAATTCCTGGAAAAATATCCCCACGAAATGTCCGGAGGCCAGAGACAGCGCGTGGTGATCGCCAGGGCGCTGATCAATGATCCGGAACTTGTGATCTGCGATGAACCGGTTTCTGCTCTGGATGTTTCCGTCCGTTCCCAGGTGCTGAACCTGCTGAAGGACTTACAGAAGGAGCGGAACCTTACCTATATTTTTATTTCACACGATCTGAGTGTGGTAGAATACCTGTGCGACCGGGTAGCTGTCATGTATCTGGGACGGATCATGGAGCTTGCAGATAAAAAGCAGCTCTATGGAAATCCACTCCACCCCTATACACGAGCTCTCCTCTCCGCGATCCCGGTCCCGGATATTCATGCAAAAAAGGATGAGATCATCCTTCAGGGCGAGGTTCCCAGTCCCTTGAACCCGCCTAAAGGCTGTCTGTTCTCTACCCGGTGCGCTTATGCAACGGAGCGGTGCCATAAAGAAGCGCCGAAGCTTGTGGAGCTTACAGATGAGAATGGAGCAAAGCGAAGTGTTTCCTGTTTCCTGTACCATTGATGGAAGCAGAGGCATGTAGTATAATGGAGGAAAATGGAAAAGAAAGGGGAAAAACCCATGGGTAAGATCATTCTTGTAACCGGCATGCTGGGGAACAACAGCCGCGGGGTGCCGTCATTTATTTTAAATACAGCTTACATGAATGCCATTGTGGCTGCCGGAGGCGTTCCGGTGATGATGGGAAGCACAAAGCTGGCTGCAGAGTACGCGGAAATGGCTGACGGTCTTCTCATTACCGGAGGAGAAAGCGTCCATCCCTCCAGGTTTGGCGATACCTTCAATAACCTGGCTGATGGAGATGCCAATGTGGCCCACAACCTCAAGGCCGGATGCAATGTGATCCGGGATGAGATGGAATTTGCTGCCTTTGAGGAGTTTTTTAAGAGGAAGAAGCCCATTATGGGGATCTGCCGAGGCCACCAGCTGGTCAACGCGGCCCTGGGCGGCCACAATATGCTGAATTTTCCGAGGAAGCATGCAGTGGAGCACTCGGAGGGGATCCAGCATGAGATCGTCGCAGAAGACGGATCGATCTTAAACCGCCTTTATGGTCCAAAGCTTCTGGTCAACAGCTTTCACCGGGACTGCGCAGATGCAGTGGGACCGGATGTAAAGGTGACTGCCAGATCTCTGGATGGGATCATTGAGGCCATTGAACACAAGGCACTTCCTGTTTTCAGCGTCCAGTTCCATCCGGAACGGATGCGGGGAGATGCGCCGAATCCGGCTTTTGGGCCGGACGGCACAGAATTATTTAAATATTTTGTAGATCTTTGTTAGTGGAAAATCACTGACGCATTTTGAGGAGGAAGAAAAATGACAAAAACAGTAAAAGAAATCGTAGCCGAGATCAAGGAGACCCTGGATAAAAAGGGCGGTCTTAAGCATGTTTATTTTGTAGCCTGCGGCGGCTCCAAGGCAGCCATTTTCCCGGGACTTTACCTGCTTCAGAGCGAGGCAAAGACCTTCAGTGCCACCACCTACACCAGCAATGAGTTCGTTCATGCGACTCCCAAGGAGCTGGACGACCGCTGCGTGGCTGTGATCTGTTCCTTAAAGGCGACCGCAGAGACGGTGGAGGCTGTGAAAAAGGCCAACTCCATCGGAGCCATCACCATTGCCATGACCGGAAATATGGATACAGGAATGGCAAAGGTGGGCCAGTATGTGGTTACCTACTCCAATGGAGACGACCAGGTTTACAGCGATTCCAACCAGGCCAACTCCTTACGGATCGGCTTTGAATTGCTGCACCAGTTTGAGGGCTGGGACAAATACGATAAGGCCATGGAGGCATACAAATACATCGATGAGATCGTGGCAGAAGGAAAGGAAAACTGCCTGGCAGCCGCAAAGGAATGGGCAGATAAGGAAAAAGACGAGCCTGTATTCTATGTACTGGCTTCCGGTCCCAACTATGGCGTAGCCTACTCCATGTGCTGCTGTCACTTTATGGAGATGCAGTGGAAGCACGCTGTCTGCCTCCATACCGGCGAATATTTCCATGGTCCCTTCGAGACCACAGATAAGAAGCTTCCGATGATCCTCATTATGAGTGAAGGCCGTACCCGTGCCCTGGATGAAAGATGCCTGAAATTCTTAAATACATATGCAGAGAATTTCATTGTCATTGACTTTAAGGAATTAAACAAGGGCCGTATCGATGCCGACGTGGCAGAGTTCTTCAACCCGGTGGTACTGATCCCCATCGAGCGGTATTATGTGGCACAGATGGCCGAGGTGAGAGGCCATTCCATGGATCACAGAAGATATATGTGGAAGGTTGAGTATTAATGAAAACGAAAGTCATCGGCATTGGGGATAATGTGTGCGATAAATATTATCCTGCAAAGATCATGTATCCCGGCGGCCAGGCCATGAACTTTTCGGTCTATGCAAAGATGCTGGGAGCAGATGCGGCTTATATGGGCGTATTTGGCCGGGATGAGGTGGCGGATCATGTGATCCGGACTCTGGATGAGCTGGGGGTGGACCATTCCCGGTGCCGCCAGTATGACGGGGAAAACGGCTATGCCAAGGTACGCCTGGTGGATGGCGACAGGGAATTTATCATGAGCAACAAGGGCGGCATCGTTAATGAACATCCTTTGGAGCTGACGAAGGAGGACCTGGATTATATCCGGACCTTTAAGCTGATTCATACCAGCTGCAACGGCCATCTGGATGGAGAGCTCCATAAGCTCCGTGAGGCGGGGGTTCCTATTTCCTACGATATGTCCGGCCGGTGGAACCAGGAGTATTATATTGAGACCATCGGGCCCCAGGTGGATATCGCCTTTGCCTCCTGCGGCGACACGCCGGAGGAAGAGATCAAAAAGCTCTGTGAGGCTCTGAAGGCCAGGGGCTGCCGTATGACCGTGGCGACCAGGGGCGGAAAGGGTTCCCTGATCTATGACGGAGAGCAGTATTACACCCAGAAGCCGAAGCTGGTGGATGCGGTGGATACTCTGGGAGCCGGAGATTCCTTTGCCACAGCCTTTCTGCTGGCCATGCTGGAGAAGAAGGATATCCATGCGGCCATGGAAGCGGGAGCAGAGTTTGCGGCAAAGACGTGCCTGGTGAACGGCGCGTTTGGCCACGGCATCGCCTTCCAGGAAGAATAAACGAAAAATCTCATATATGTCTGAACCCGCGGCAGGCCGGATCTCCGGCATTCCTCCTTGTTGCCGCGGGTATTCTTTTTTATTTGACTTGCCATTTTGAATGCTTCATATTAGAATAGGGAAGGTATCACGCGGGAGTACATAGAAAATATGGAACAGGGGGATAAACGTTATGCTGAAACAGGATGCGATCACGCCTTTGTATGTGCAGCTCATGGAAGAGCTGGAAACCAGTATCAGAAACGGCGTCTATAAGCCCGGCGATAAGATCATGACCGAGGCTGAGATGGCCAAAGAATATGGAGTCAGTCTGATCACGGTGCGTAAGGCCGTGGGCTCTTTGATGGAAAAGGGGCTGGTGGTGCGCAAGCAGGGAAAAGGAACGTTTGTCACAAAGCCGAAATATTCAAGAAACATGAAAAAGCTCCAGAGCTTTACGGAAATGTGTGAGCAGATGGGCGTGAAGCCGGGGGCACAGGTCCTGGAGAACCGGCTGATCATGGCGGATAAAAAGGTGGCCGACCGGCTGGGGATCGAGCCGGGCAGCAATGTGGTCTATATTTCCAGACTCCGCCTGGCAGACGGAGAGCCGGTCCAGGTGGAGAAAAGCTATTTCCCTTTGAAATACGCCTTCCTTCTGGAGGAGGATCTGAATAATGGGTCCATGTTCGAGTGCCTGAAGGAAAAGGCCGGAGCAAAGGTTGCCAGCTCGGAAAAGATGATCGAGCTGTGCCGGGCCACGGCGGAAGAGGCAGCTCTGATGGATGTGAAAAAGGGGGATTACCTTCTGTTTGTAAAGAGCACGGCTTATGATGAGAACGGAGAGCCCATGTATGCCGGGATCCAGCTGATCAACGGAGACCGTTTTTCCCTGTATGTATACGAGTCGGGAAAGTAGGGAGCGGATATGAACGTACTGATCGTCGGCGCCAGAGGCGCTGGAAAGACTACCCTGATCCGGCGGGTCCTGGAGTCTCTGGACTGTCCGGTATGGGGATTTGAGACAGAAAAAGAAGGAGATCAGGTCCATATTTATGATGCGGGGGCGGAGCATGTGCCCACAGAGGAGAATCTGGTGGGCCTGTGCGGAGAGACCCGTGGGTTTCCGGTGAAGGAGGGATTTGACCGCTATGCGCCGCGGATCCTGGCTCCCGTAAAGGCTGGCAGCGTTATGATCATGGACGAGCTGGGATATCTGGAGTCCTCTTCAGAGCTTTTTTGCAGGGCTGTTCTGGAGCGCCTTGGGGGGAGGGATCCGGTGATCGCAGCAGTGAAGGACAGGGATACGGCCTTTTTAAGCAGCGTCCGCTCCCATCCTGGCTGCCGGTGTTTTTTCATCACGGAAGAAAACAGGGATGCGCTGTATGAAGAGGTCCTTGATTTTGTAAAAAAACAGTTCCAGACAACTGTTCGGTCATGGGGAGGCCTGGACGGGGAAAAACATTGAAAATATGCTTTTATAAAGCATTTTTCTCTCCGTATCTCCATATGGAGGACACCTGGTGCTTCTTGTCCACGGCAGACGGACAGAAAGAAAGATGTATGGCTGGATGGTTATAGTTTCCAGGGTAAAATGACGAAAAAATCTTGACAAAATGGTCTGGATTGGTATATAATGACGATGTTCATAAGAATACTTTGTTGCACGAGTGGCTCAGTGGTGGAGTATCGCCTTGCCAAGGCGAGGGTCGCGGGTTCGAATCCCGTCTCGTGCTTTTTTAATACATAAAAATAGATACAGACTATGGAAGCACGAGGCGGTCTTGGAACCCGCAGGGCTGACGCCCTGGTCCGAATGCCCTCGCTACGTCCACCGGGTGGACTGCGCTGGGGCAGACCCTCCCGTCTCGTGCTTTTTTAATACATAAAAATAGGCATAGACTACGGAAGCAGGAGATGGTCTTGGAACCCGCAGGGCTGACGCTTCTTTTTTGGCACAATAATAATAGAAATAGCTATTCCAGACTTTTAATGGTATGGAATGGCTTTTTTTGTAATAAGGAGGGCTTTTATGTACTGTTTGACATCGTATGCTTCGCCCATCGGTCTCCTGACCCTGGGGAGCGACGGGAAGCATCTGACGGGGCTGTGGATCCAGGGCCAGAAATATTTTGGCGGAGAGAACGTGGGAGAAATCGGAAAGGAGCAGGGACCGGAGCCTACGGTATTCGGGGATGCCAGGAAATGGCTGGACCGGTATTTTTCCGGACAAAAGCCGTGTCCGGACTGGAAGCCCTGATCCTGGAATGGCCCAGAAGAAGCGCCAGGGCGTCCCGCCGGCGATCCAGTATTCCATATTTGAAGGCGGCGACGTCTTCGTCTGCCCCTTCTGCTGTGCCGACCTTGCACGGACCGAAGCCGGAATCCCGCGCAAGTGTCCGGAGTGCGGACAACCCATAGAAAGGAAGCAAAGCCATGATCGGAAGAAGGCGTAAGAACTTGCCGAAGTGGCGCTACGACTTCAACTGTCGGAAGTGCGACAATATCCAGTTCATCGACGACCCCGCGCGCGGCCGCCTGGGCGACTACTGCGTGGCGTGTGTGGAAGCCTTCGACCAGGGACGGCCGAACCCGATCCACGCCGACGACGACCGCGTCGTCCGGTGCGATTGCTTTCGGCCGATCCCCGAACCTGAAGAGGAAGAACAGAAAGAAGGTGAACCCACATGATGAAGCGTTTTCTGACCGGCGTCCTGTCCATCATCGCGGGAACTGCCCTGGTGCTGACGTCCTTCGCCGGTGCGTGTTCCGAAGACACCGGAAGTGTAAACGGACCACCCGCCCAGGAAACGCCGTCAGCGGCCTTCCGGGGGCCTTCTGGAACCCTTTCCGAAACGGAAACAGTTCCGGAGCCGGAACCGGAATGGATCGAAGCCGTGGCGACCGCGTACTGTC
>ENA-UPXC01004786-UPXC01004786.1-human-gut-metagenome-genome-assembly--contig:-NODE-4786-length-11863-cov-3.012897_pt1 | contig 11863 bp, 6 predicted proteins | sample MGYA00250047_ERZ773371 | MGnify/ENA primary metagenome ERZ773371 (study PRJEB29103, sample SAMN06111975) | human gut metagenome | biome: human gut; feature: ankylosing spondylitis patient; material... | reverse complement strand
CGTCGCAAAGGTTCACAGTAAATTGACCCTTCCAAATGGCTACGCACTGCGTAGCGAGTTAAGTTGGACATATTATCGACTTTTAATGCGAGTGGAAAATGACAATGCGAGACAGTTTTATATGGATTAAGAATTCTTAAATCAAGGGGGGAAAAGTGATGAAGCGTCTCACAGCAAATCCATATTTAGATGGTATGATGGGTTTAGTCGTTGGTGATGCACTTGGTGTGCCGGTAGAGTTTGTGAGTGGAGAAGAACTATCAAAGAAACCTGTTACGGGAATGACCGGGCACGGCACATATAATGTACCGAAAGGCAGCTGGTCCGATGATAGCAGCATGGCGTTGGCAACATTGGATGTATTGCGAGAGGGTATTAATCTGGATAATATTATGGCTAATTTTGTCTCATGGGAACAACAGGGAGAGTTCACACCATTTGGTGAGACGTTTGATGAGGGGATTACCTGCCATATGGCAATCCAGAATTACAGGAAGTCAAATGATGTAACAAACTGTGGTCTATCGGATGAATACAGCAACGGAAATGGCTCTTTGATGCGTATTCTTCCAGTGTGTATTTATCTAGCAAAGTTGCAGGAAGAAGGAAAGATGACGGATGCAGACGCGATTTCTATGATTCATGCCGTGTCTGCGCTTACGCATGCGCATGTTCGAAGCAAGATGGCGTGTGGAATTTATTATTTCTGTGTTCGATCATGTATGAATCAAAGTGGTTCTATATCAGATTGGTTACAGGCTGGTGTAGATGCGGCATTTTCCTATTATGATCAAATAGAGGAATGCAGAACCGAATTACAGCATTTCAGCCGTATTCGAAATTTGCAGATATTACAGAGTCTGCCGAAGAGTGAGATTAAGAGTGGCGGATATGTGATAGAATCTATCGAAGCTTCGTTCTGGTGCTTGCTTACGACGGCGAGTTATAAGGATTGTGTCTTAAAAGCGGTAAATCTTGGACATGATACGGATACGACGGCGGCAATTGCTGGTGGACTGGCAGGCTTATATTATGGATATGATGCGATTCCGAAAGCGTGGAAGCGGGATATTATCCGACGCGATTGGATTGAGAAGATGTGTGAAAAATGTATAAGGTGATGATTGTGAATGGATACAAATGATAAGGTTAAACGGGGGTAGTACATGGTTTTATACATGAACATGAAACAGCTTGGCAAGCGCAGGAATACGGTGAATCAGGTGCCATTTACCTATGCGGTGGCACCGGGCAGCCTGCGGGAGCTGATTGCAGAGACGGTGAAGCTCTGTGTGAGCAGATATATCGAGGCGATGAATCGGGGCGAAGCAGTGCTTACCAATGCACAGATCGACGATATGGCGCAGATTGGGAAGATTGCCTTTGGCATCGTGTATGGTGAGAAGGCACCGGATGTTGGGAAGTCCATAGAGACGGCGATGCTTGGGTTTCAGGATGGCTTGTTCCGGGTATTCTTAGGGGACACGGAACTTACGGAATTAGATGAGAAGCTGGAGTTACAAGAGGGCGATACGGTTACATTTATCCGTCTGACGATGTTGGCGGGCAGGATGTGGTAGGAAGATATATGGGTGGTTGATTTTTTTCTATAAATATGATATTTTGAGTTTGTAACATAAAATTTGTTACAAATTTAAAAAAGGTGTTATTATGAAAGAATATTTAGAAAAAACATTACGACAAAATGTTCTCATGGAAGAGACGGAATATTTGAATGATAAGTTACCATTAGCTTTTCAGGGAAGATATGCATTTTTTATGGTCAAAACAAATGGGTTATCATGGATTGCGATTCAACCCAAATGTGATGTAGGATTGGTAACTCTCAGAAAGGATCGTGCGAGAATTGAAAAGCTGGCTGGCTTAAATTGTGCCATCTTCTTTAATACAACAACATATTATATTAAGCAAAAACTTGTAGAAGAGGGAATCCCATTTGTATTAAAGGACAAGCAGGTCTATTTACCATTTATAGGCATTTTATTGTCGGATATAAATGAGCGGGAGATAGCACCGGTACATTTGATTTCTTATTTGACACAAAAATTGATTTTTGTTGCAATATATGAAAAATGGGTTGAAGTAACTGTATCAGAAGCCGCAATAAAGTTAAAAGTTTCTAAGATGTCAATTAGCAGATGCTTTGACGAAATTGAATATCTGAATGTGGATATCATGGGTATGAAAGGAAAGTCAAGGGCAATAACAGTCCCAACAGATATAAAGAAATTGTGGGAAGATATGAAGCCTATTCTTCGCAATCCAGTTATTGCAAGATATGAATTGCAGGAAGATATCCATTTAGAGAACAAAGCAGGGATTTCCGCACTATGTGAGTATTCATTATTATCGGATAACAGATATCCTACCTATGCGATTACCAAAAAAGAAATGGCGGGCGTGGGATTAAAAAATATGCGACAGGTTCACAAGGGAGAAGAAATCGGGTGTTTGGTTTTGGAACTAGGGTATTTTATTGATTTTATGGATAAAAAAACTGAGGATCCTATGAGTGTGGCATTATCCCTTACGGAAGCGGAAAAACAGGATGAAAGGGTAGATATCTCTGTAGATGAGATGCTTGAGGAGTATGTATGGTAAAAGGGTTGTAGATATGTTGAAAGGGGTTACATATGGCAGAAGACAAGAAGACGAAGCAGGAGTTAGAAGTGCAGGCGAAGATCGCGAATGATTTTAAGCTCGCGCGCAATGAGGCAGACAAGGCTTTAAAGGCGTCTTACAGCGCGGAGATTCAGGCGCTGCTTGTAGAATGCAGCAAATATAACGGCGTGACGCAGCTGACGGAAGTCGGAAAGCGGCTGGATAAGCATTTGGCGAAACCGGGCAGCCTGCCATCGGAGTTCTTCCGGAAGGAATTAAAGCAGATGCCGGGATGGATACCAGAGCATCTGGTCGAGGATTTCTGTTGCACGATCGATAGCATTACGAAATGGCAGGCGAGCGAGTCTTATTACAGAAGAACGGTGCGAATCAAGCACTACCGGGCATTTATGGGGCGTTATTTCCACATCATGAACACGTATCATGACATGGGAATTTACGGAACCGATCTCGTGTCAGTCTACACGGAGCAGCTGCCGCAGGATGTGCTGTGTTATTATCGGGATCAGAGTACAAATGGACGTCAGGTTGTATCGGAATACTGGATTCAGGCGGAGCTAGACCGCGGAAATGAGAAGTTAGAAGCAATTCTCATGGATATCTTATTTGGCGAGAGTACGCAGACGAAGCTGTCTGTGGAGATCATCCGTGGCATCTGCATGAGCGGAAATACCCGGCTGCACGAGGCACTGGGCAAGCTGCTTTTGGCTGCGCGTCTGCAGGAAGGATTGCGTCAGGCAATCTGTGAGAATATGGATTATGGAACCGCGGAAGCATTTCAGACGTTATTCCGCGTCGTGAAGGACAATGATATGCTCCGGTATGCGTCCGTGCTGCGGGCGGTTGCCACATGGACCGGACTGATCGCGAATGAGGAGAGCAAGATCGACCGGATTCAGGAGAAGCAACTATATATCATCGATACCTATTTGCAGGATGAGAATGCCAGAGCACAGGCACTTAGAAGCGAAGATGCGATGGAAATCTATCTGGCACTCTGGTGCTATGGATTTTACGATGTGGACGATGCATGTGAGCGCATGGGAGAAATTGCGTTATCCGGGACGCGACACCAGCGCATGGTGTTCGGCATGTATATGGAGGCGATGCACCTAGGCAGGGTGTATGTACATGGCATTGCAAAAGAATTCGTGAAGCAGTTTTCGGATGAGCTTGACACGATGGCGGTGATCATGCCATGTCTTATGCCGGATCTCCAGTCGTATATACTTAATCTTGTCTATGAGAAAGGCAGACGTTATAACGGAACGCTGCAGAAGATGAATTATGCGGATGTTGGGAAATATTTTGACAACCGGGAAGAGTGTCTGGCGGTCTATGATCGCTTAATGGGGATTCTGCGTCAGATATCTGGCAAGCGGCTGGAAATCAACCCGTGTGTATTCCCTTGGAATGTGGCATATCTGGATAAATCCGACCTGATTTTCAGGCTTGCTGTATGTGCCAGCGCACTTCGGGATGAGGATAAGATCACAGAGATTGCGGAGATGCTGGGCGATATCGATGTATCGCGGTACGGCAGGGATTCGCTGATGCTATTTTTGATCCGGGAGCCTGCAAATGCCCGCCAGCGTGAGATTCTCGTGGATGCGGTAGCAGACAAGGAGACATACACGAGACAGGAAGCAGCGAAGCTTGTGAAGAAGATGAAGCTGGCACCGGAGAACTATACGCAGCTTGAGAACATGCTCAAATATAAGAAATCCGACATCAGAGAGACGGTGCTTTCCATACTCTATCAGATGGATGAGGAGAGGCTGGATGGTCTGATCGGCAGACTGCTTACGGATGCGAAGGAAGAGAAGCGCACGGCAGGTTTGGATTTGCTGCTTCAGTTGAAGAAGGACGAGAAGAGACAGCGGACATTTGCAAAATGTGTGGCGCAGATCGACCATATGGCGCAGACGGTAGCGAATATATCGACGAAGGAGCAGATCCTGATCCGGGAGATCCGGAATACGCATGCAGAACAGGCAGATGCGGAAGAAGGATACGGACTCTATGATGTAAATGCGGCGTATGATCCGGTCTTTGATTCTGCGTATTTGGAAGTATGTAAGGATGTATACCGGCGTTATTTCCCGGAGAGCGGGATTGCGACAGGAAATGCCGGGAAGAGTGCCGGTGTATTGGCGAAGCTCAAGGCGAAATTTACTTCCGGGAAGAAGGCAGAACCGGATACGGTCGACATCCATCATGTGCTTCGGGAACTGGACGTACTGTTTGATGCACATAAGAACGATGAATATGAGAGTGAAAACGGCGAAGCACGTATGCTTGGCGAACGGTTCGGATATTGGAGTGGGGACATACCATTTCCAGAGCTCTGGGAGGATTTCTACAGGAAAGAGATACAGACGCCGGAAGCGTGCATGCAGATCTATATTTATGTGAATGGCTATAATTCCGATAAAGCGTATTTCAAGCAATATTGCAAGAGCTTTGTGGATGATCTGTATGGAAGCCGGTATAACGAGGAACTGCCGACCTACGGTTACATGTCGCAGATGCAGACGATCCTACGCGAACTTTATAACAAACATGTGCCGGAAAGTGACAGAAGGAAGCTGGCGGTTGTGGCTGCGGATTATCTGCTTTCGCGCAAGGATGCGCTTGTGCAGGAGAAGAAGACAGTAAATCCGGCTTCTAAGAAGGAAATCATTTGCTATAGAAGCGTGCTTACACAGGAGCAGATCATGGTTATCACAGCGTATATTGCGCCGGGCTATGCGGAATATGGAAGTGCAAATGATGTGGAGGCGGATTCGGCACAGGCGGCAGAAAATGATACGGAGTTTCTGCATCTCTTCCCATACAATTATGCACTTGTGAAATGCTTTAATTTCAAGATCCCGCATGATGTTGCGAACGATGGAAATGGCTATTACTGGGTAAATGTCGGTAAGATCATGCACGTGCCGGAGCTTTCGACGTACATTGCAGCATATACGAAGGGGCTGATCAGCCGGGACTACCTGTATAAGATGGCATTTGAGGGCAGCCGGATGGATGTAAGCCTGAAGTGTCTGTCTGACATTGTGCGGTATATGACCGAGCTGGACAGACAGGTGCAGACAAGAGGCTGCGAGTGGAGCTGGACAGCGGGCAATCGGCTGGAGCATGTGCGGAAAATGCTGCTGCACAATCCAGCGAAGGAGCTGTCCGAGACGGATCAGGCGAGCGTGGATACTGCGAAAGAACTGTATCAGGCGATGGCTGGGCTTGTCATGGAGGCGGAGCTTACACGTGGCGATACTGAGACTGCATTTTCCCAGTATGTATATGGGTTGACGAGAATCTATGGCGCGGCGTATTTTGTGCGGATTCTGTCGGCACTCGGCAAGGAGACGCTGGAACGGTCGACGTATTTTAACAGCAGTTACAGCTCCAGTGTCAGACGAAGTGTGAGCAAGAAGAACAGCCTGTCGCATCTGTTGCAGGCGTGTCTGCCGGATGTCAATGACAGTGCGCAGACGCTTGGCGCACATCTGAAAGGGACGGATATCAGCGAGGCACGTTTAGTTGAGGCGGCAATGTATTCGCCGGAGTGGATTGATATTGTGGGTGATTATCTTGGCTGGGATGGATTTACAGCCGGATGTTATTATTTTATGGCACATATGAATGAGTCGTTTGACAACAAGCGGACGGCGATGATCGCGCGCTATACGCCGCTTTCGGTCGAGGAATTAAATGATGGTGCATTTGACCGGGCGTGGTTTACGGAAGTGTACGAGAAGCTTGGAGAGAAGCATTTTACGCTCATATATAAGGCGGCGAAGTATATCTCCGATGGTGCCAAGCATGCAAGAGCGAGAAAATACGCGGATGCGGCACTCGGCAAATATAATGAGACAGAGCTGATGAGTGAGATCGAGGCAAAGCGGAATAAAGACTTGTTGATGGCAGTCGGAATCCTGCCGATTGCCGATGAGACGCAGATCAAAGAACGGTATATGTTCCTGCAGAAGTTCAAGAAGGAGAGCAAACAGTTTGGTGCCCAGCGGAGAGCCAGCGAGGCGGCTGCCGTGCAGATTGCATTACAGAATATGGCAATCAATGCAGGCTATCAGGATGTGACGAGACTGATCCTACGGATGGAGAGTCTGGTGGCACAGGGCATGGCGGACTATTTCAAGCCGCATGAAGTCGGAGAAGTATCTGTATGGCTTGAGATGGAAGATGGCGGCAAATGTGCCCTGCTTGTGGAGAAAAATGGCAAGCAGCTGAAGTCTGTTCCGGCGAAGCTTAAGAAGGATGAATATATTGTGGCGATCACTGAGGCGAAGAAGCAGATGGCAGAGCAGGCACGCCGCACGAGGGCGATGTTGGAAGATGCGATGGAGAGTCAGGAGACATACACGTATGCGGAGATTCAGGGCATGCTGGAAAATCCTGTGATTCACGATCTGGTGGCGGCACTTGTGTTCCGTGTAATGGATGGTGGCGGTGTGTCAGATCATACGCAGGAGGAACAGGTTGTATTTGGATTTGTCACAGCGAAAGGCATGGATATTATAGGTTCACACCATATCGAGCCATCCGGCGATACATTACTGACTGTGGCGCATCCATTTCAGATGTATAAGCAGGGCATGTGGCATACGATTCAGAAATATGTGTTTGACAACCAGATCATCCAGCCGTTTAAGCAGGTGTTCCGTGAGCTGTATGTAAAGACGGAAGAAGAGCTTAATATGGAGCACTCCTTACGTTATGCGGGCAATCAGATTCAGCCGCGGAAAACGGTTGCGTGCCTGAGAACAAGACACTGGGTTGCCGACATCGAGGAAGGCTTGCAGAAGGTATATTACAAGGAAAATATCGTAGCGAGGATCTATGCACTGGCGGACTGGTTCTCACCGGCAGATATCGAATCCCCGACGCTGGAATGGGTCGTGTTCACTGATCGAAAGACAGGCAAAGATCTAAAGATTCGTGAGATTCCGGATATCATATTCTCGGAAGTTATGCGTGACGTGGATCTGGCAGTGAGCGTGGCACATGCAGGTGGCGTAGATCCGGAGACATCACATTCGACTGTGGAGATGCGGAAGGCAATCGCGGAGTTCACGATGCCGCTCTTCAAGCTTACAAATGTTACATTTACGAAGAATCATGCGGTGATTCAGGGCGCACGTGCGAACTATACCGTGCATCTTGGCAGTGGCGTAGTCCATCAGGAGGCGGGACCTATGATCAATGTACTTCCGGTGCATTCGCAGCGGCGCGGACGGATCTTCCTGCCATTTGTGGACGATGATCCGAAGACATCGGAAGTGCTGACAAAGATATTATTCTTTGCCGAAGATAAGAAGATCAAGGATCCATTTATACTCGAACAGATCCGGCAATAATGGTAAACATATTGGGCACACACTTCACAAAAGGTTCACAATAAAATTAGCACTCACCTCTTGACAGTGCTAATAACCGGGTGTATAGTATAGTCACAATCAAGAAAGGGAAAAGAAAAGGAAAGAAGAAATAGAGAAAATCCCTTAGAGATTGCAAAGTTGTGATATTCAAACGACACCTCAGATTTCTCTGATAGTGCTTAAAGAATACCGTAGGCATTGGTTGTTTAAGTATGAAAGGAGATATGACTTATGTTTACACCTAGTATTTTTGGAGAAAGTTTGTTTGACGATTGGATGGACGATTTTGAGAAGGAGTTTGACAAGGAACTCCGGCCAGCGAAGAATCCGCTGTATGGTAAGCATGCGAAGAACATGATGAAGACAGATGTCCGTGAGACAGAGGATTCCTATGAAGTTGATATTGACTTACCTGGATTCAAGAAAGACGAAGTCAATGCACAGCTGCATGATGGATACATTACGATATCCGCTGCGAAGGGTCTGGATAAGGACGAGAAGGACAAGAAGACCGGCAAGTATATCCGCCGTGAGCGTTATGCAGGTAGCATGATGCGAAGCTTCTATGTTGGTGATGAGATTAAGCAGGAAGATATCCATGCAAAGTTTGAGAATGGTATCCTGCAGTTGTCAATTCCGAAGAAGGAAGCAAAAGCCATTGCGCAGAATAACTACATTGCTATTGAATAATCTATGAGAATGTAGCTGCGGTGCATATAAATCTACACCATATACACAATCGACTTTGGAACTTAACGTAAAGTAAGGGAAGGAAGTGTGAGATATGGACAAGAATCCAAAACATCCATTGAAGAAAAAGAAAGTTATGCCGAAGGTTTGTGCAACAGCAAATCATAACGCAGATCAGCCGGAGATGGCAGCTTCTTCAAAGAAGAAACATTAGTGAGATATAAGAAATGCCCTGCATGTTGAAAGAACATGCGGGGCATTTCTTTTGCTGGTTTCTTACAAAATTTTTGAAAGATATATGTATTTCTACACACGTAAAAATTACCATAATAATATCAAGATAACAATACAAATGCATGTAAGAATCTGATATAACATATTTACAGGTTATTTGATACGGTACCAAAGTAAAAGTATATGGGCATTGACTATATCATGGAAAACGAAAAAGAAAAGGAGATTCGGTATGCAGTTTGGTTATTTTGACAATGAGAATCGGGAGTATGTAATTACAAATCCCAAGACACCGGCACCTTGGGCGAACTACTTAGGCTCCCCGGAATATGGTGCTTTGATTTCAAACAATGCAGGTGGTTACAGTTTTGCAAAGTCTGGTGCGAATGGCAGAATCCTGCGCTATGTATTCAATAATTTCGATCAGCCGGGACGTTACATTTACATTCGAGACAATGACAGCAAAGATTACTGGTCTGCATCCTGGCAGCCGGTAGGAAAGAGCCTGGATACGTATAAGAGTGAGTGCCATCATGGTATTTCGTATACGAAGATTATGGCAGATTACAGTGATATTCACACAGAGGCACTCTATTATGTGCCATTGAATAAGACATATGAAGTATGGAATCTGAAAGTAACAAACAATAGTTCTGAAAAGAGGAATCTCACCCTGACCGGATATGCAGAATTTACAAACAACAGCAATTATGAGCAGGATCAGGTGAATCTGCAGTATTCATTATTTATTTCCAGGACAAGCTTTGTAGAAAACCGGATTCGCCAGACGGTGCATGGGAATCTGGATGTACTCGGAGCTGGTGAGACAGTCGATGATAAGCGTCCGACAGACCGGATCTTCGGACTTGCCGGAGCAGATGTTTCTTCCTATTGTGGAGATAAGGAAGTATTTATTGGAAGATGTAATGGCTATGGCAATCCGGATGGCGTGGTAAACGGAGATCTTGGAAATGCTTTAAGCTATAATGAAAATTCTTGTGGTGCACTTTCCACAGTTGTTGAGCTTATGCCGGGTGAGACAAAGAATATTGCGTTTATCCTTGGATTAAAGGAAAATGATGAGGCAGAAGCTATTATGAACAGCTATACGGATCCAGCGGATGTCTGTGAGAAGGAACTGGCTGAGTTAAAGACTTACTGGGGTGAGAAATTCTCCCATTTCCAGGTACAGACACCAAGCAAGGAATTTGATTCGATGATTAATACCTGGCATGCCTATAACTGCTTCATGACATTTATCTGGTCAAGAGCAGCATCATTCATCTATTGTGGACTTCGGAACGGATACGGATATCGGGATACAGTGCAGGATATTCAGGGAATTATTCATCTGGCACCGGAGATGGCAGCAGATAAGATTCGATTTATGCTTTCGGCACAGGTTGCCAATGGTGGTGGACTTCCACTTGTGAAGTTCACACACAATGCCGGACATGAGGATACACCGGACGATGCTTCTTATGTGAAGGAGACAGGACATCCGGCATATCGTGCGGACGATGCATTGTGGCTCTTTCCAACAATTTATAAATATGTAACAGAAACCGGAAATCTGGCATTTATGGATGAAGTGATTCCTTACGCAAATAAAGATGAAGGTACGGTGTATGATCATCTGAAACGTGCGATTGATTTCTCTATGAAACATCTTGGCAGACATGGCATGCCGGCAGGACTTTATGCAGACTGGAATGACTGCCTGCGGCTTGGAAAAGATGGGGAGTCATCCTTTGTTGCATTGCAGTTTTATTATGCAATGACGATTCTTCGTAAATTCGCTGAGTATAAAAATGATTCTGAGTACATTTCTTATCTGGATAAGAGCCAGAAAGATCTCTGGAATGTGATTCAGAATCTCTGCTGGAATGAAGACCGGTTTATCAGGGGCTTTACGGAAAAAGGAGAAGTAATCGGTAAAAGAACAGATCCGGAGGCAAATATGTGGTTGAATCCACAGAGTTGGGCGGTTATCAGCGGATTTGCATCTAAGGCACAGGCGGAAGCTGCAATGGAGAATGTGTATGCGCAGTTAAATACAGCGTTTGGTGCCGTACTTATGGATCCACCGTACCATGCGCATGCATTTGATGGCGCTCTGGCGGTTATCTATAATCAGGGGGTAAAGGAAAATGCGGGAATCTTTTCACAGTCACAGGGCTGGCTGATTCTGGCAGAGAGCCTGCTGGGACACGGTGACGATGCATTCCGCTACTTCGAGGAAAGTTCTCCGGCTTCCATGAACGACAAGGCAGAACAGCGTGTACTGGAACCGTATGTACACGGTCAGTTCACCGAGTCCACCGCTTCCCCGTATGCAGGACGTTCTCACGTACACTGGCTGACTGGTACCGCTTCCACCGTTATGGTTGGCTGTGTCGAGGGTATCTGCGGCATGCGTCCGGACGCTGACGGTCTGCACATCTGCCCGTCGATTCCGGCAGCATGGGACGGCTTCACCATGGAAAAACTGTTCCGCGGCAAGCAGCTGTCTATCACGGTCAAGAACCCGAACCACGTACAAAGCGGCGTGGCTTCCCTGACATTGAACGGCAAGGCACTGGACGGCGACTATGTACCGGCTGCTGCACTGGCTGACAAGAACGAAATCGAAGTTGTTCTGGGCTAAGGAAACACTGAATAAAGCCCGCCTGACGGCTTTGTACGCAATCTGCTTGCAGATTTTCCGTCATATTGCCCAGAAATCCCTTGCCATACGGCAGTATGCCTGCGGAATTTCTATGCAATCTGCCGAAAAATCTGACTACGCATCTTACGCACAAGCTTTATTCAGTGTTTCCCTAAGATTGAAAATTGCCTTTACTTGGCGGCGGCTTCCTGTCCTTCTTCTACGAGGGCGAAGTCTACGTTGCCGCTGT
>ENA-UPXC01004784-UPXC01004784.1-human-gut-metagenome-genome-assembly--contig:-NODE-4784-length-11870-cov-4.023828_pt1 | contig 11870 bp, 12 predicted proteins | sample MGYA00250047_ERZ773371 | MGnify/ENA primary metagenome ERZ773371 (study PRJEB29103, sample SAMN06111975) | human gut metagenome | biome: human gut; feature: ankylosing spondylitis patient; material... | reverse complement strand
GCTTTCCATGTTCTGCAAGAGGGAATCGGGCGTTTTGGATGGGAATGCGGTTAAAACATTCCGCTTGAGCTGCTCGACTTCCTCGGGAAGAACGAACCGAATCTCCATTGTTTCACTCCTTTGCTGTAGAAGAAAGCGGAAAACGCTTTCAGACGCATGAACCGGCTGGAAACAGTCCATACACGCACCAGCTTATCTTTTATTATGTCAGTTTCGACGAAAAAGTCAAGATGCTTTTGTGGGCTAACAGTCAAAACGACTAGAAACTTGTGAAAACTACCTTGACGAATTGCACGAAAGAGAGTATGATAATACCGTAATTGATTTGGAATGCGATGCAGCATTTGGATCATGATCGCAAAATTTTGATGGAAAGGTGCGGCGCAGCGTCTTGGATTCTGAGAATTAACAGGGGTTCAAGGCGTATTTTTGTATCTGGAAACGCTTGAAAGACCCGGAAATGGACAACATTTCAGGATCAGAGCCTCTGAATTGTAAAGGAGATGCTTTGATGGATAAATTTGATCTTCACACCAAAATCCTAATCGGCGGCGATGCCCTGCGCTCCATGATGCAGGGGATGCACCGTGTATTTATCGTCACCGATGCGTTCATGGCCAAGAGCGGGAGAACCGCTTATCTGACCGACCCGATCGAGCAGGCGGGCGCGGAGTACCGCATTTATTCCGAGGTCGGTCCGGACCCGGACATCAATATGGTGACTGCGGGCGTTTCGGTCATCATGGAGTTCCAGCCCGATGCAGTCATTGCATTTGGCGGCGGTTCTCCGATTGACGCAGCCAAAGCCATTATGTATTTTGCGACGCGTCAGGCAGGTCTGAAAGACTGCCCGTTTATTGCAATCCCGACGACAAGCGGCACGGGAAGCGAAGTCAGCAAGTTCGCGGTCATTACCGATAAAGAGCGCGGCATCAAATATCCGCTGATCGATGAGAGCCTGCTGCCGGATTACGCAGTGCTCGATGCCGAACTGACGCAGTCTGTTCCCGCCAAAGTTACAGCGGATACCGGACTGGATGTTCTGACACACGCTATTGAAGCGTATGTCTGCAACGAAGCCAATTCCTTTACCGATGCGCTTGCGGAGAAAGCAATCCGGCTGGTCTATCATAATCTGCTGACCGCATACCGGGAACCCGGTAATTTAGAGGCGCGGCAGGCAATGCATGATGCATCCTGTATGGCTGGCGCAGCATTTTCCAACGCGGGTCTGGGTCTGTGCCACTCTATGGCGCATGCGCTTGGTGCACAGGCACATATTCCACACGGACGGGCAAATGCAATTTTGCTGCCCTACGTTATGAGCTTTAACGCGGGATGCGAGACCGCGCTGACCGAAACGGCAAAGCGCTATGCCGAAATTGCCGGACTGATCGGGTTGGAGACGGCGAGCGTCCGTCAGAGCGCGATTAACCTCATCCGCACCGTGCGGCAGTTTGAAAAGCACATGGGTGTCCCGCATACCATCAAGGAGGCAGGCGTGGACGAAGCCAAGTTCCGCGAAATGCTGGAGCCGATGGCAGAGGCTGCACTGGCTGACCGCTGCACGGCGACCACACCGAAAAAGCCAACCAAGGAAGACATTATCCGCCTGTATGAACAGGCTTACAGCGGCTCAAACCGCATTATGCTCAGCCGCTGATGCTGAGCATGCTCAGGACATCCTGAGCACGGGAGGGAGATGCGCATGATAGAAATCGACGAAAAACAGCGAATTATTCAGGAATTTGTTCCCGGCAAGCAGGTGACGCTTGCGCATGTCGTGGCAAGTCCGGTCGAGCAACTTTACAGCAAATTGGGACTGCTTGATGCGCACGGCGCAATCGGTATTTTTACGATCACTCCGTCGGAAGCCGCGATGATTGCAGCCGATGTGGCGAGCAAGGCGGCAGACATTTCGATTGGGTTTGTCGATCGCTTCAACGGCTCTCTGGTCATCACCGGCGACGTGGCGGCGGTTGAAGCCGCGCTGAACGACGTGCTGAACGTGCTGTGCGGAAAGATGGGCTTTTCTCCGGCGCCGATTACAAAAACCTGAGCCGGAAGCGATGGATACCATGGAAAAAAAGCAAAAACGTATTATTTTGATCGGTCACTCGGCAGCCGGGAAAACCACCCTCTGCCAGTATTTCAGCCATCAGGCGCTGCAGTACCATAAAACACAGACCGTACAGATCATCAATCAGAACATGATCGATACGCCGGGCGAATATATCGAACGCACCTATATGCGCGGTGCGCTGATGGTTTCTTCGGCCGATGCAGATTTGATTGTGCTTGTGCAGGATGCAACCGATCATTCGACCATTTTCCCGCCGGCATACACAAGCATGTATGCAAAACCCGCCATCGGCATTGTCACAAAGGCAGACCTCGCCAGCGAAAATGAGATTGCAGATGCGAAGAAGTATCTGGAACTCGCGGGCGTGCAGAAAATCTTTGTCACAAGCAGTGTTGAAGGCACGGGATTTGAGGAACTGAGCGAGCTTCTCGGTTACGAATAAACAACCCCCTAGGAGGGAGCACCAATGGACAAACCGGCGCTTCGCGTTGTCATTGCAGACGACGAGCCGATTACACGAATGGATATCAAAGAGATCCTCGAAGAAAAGGGTTACGAGGTCATCGGCGAAGCAGCCGATGGGTTCGACGCCGTCGAGCTTTGCAAGACGAAAAAACCCGAACTCGTCCTGATGGACATCAAGATGCCTCTGCTTGACGGGCTTTCCGCGGCGCGCATTATGATGGAAGAGGATGTGGACGCGGCAATCGTTCTGCTGACCGCATACAGCGAGCGTGAATTCATTGACAGCGCCAAAGATCTCGGCATCAGCGGCTATCTGGTCAAACCGATCGACGAAAAATCGCTGATTCCAAGCATCGAACTCGCGGTTGCACGCAATCAGGAGATGCGAAAGCTGCGGCGCGATATTGCGAAAGTATCCGAGCGTTTGGAAAACCGGAGCATCATTGAAAAGGCGAAAGGCCGTATCATGGAGCGCGATGGTATTTCTGAGCAGGAAGCCTATGATTTTATCCGGAAACTCAGTTTGCTCAAGGGAATGTCCATGCGGCGGATTGCAGAAATCCTGCTGCTGCAAACCGGAGGCTGATTCATGGACGTAATCGAGGCATTATGCAAACAATATACAGACCTTACCGAAGAAGAAATCGGCATCATCAAAGGGATGAGCATGGTGCTTCAGCCGCTTGCAAATCTGGAAGATGCAGATATCTTTGTCGATTGTCCGGCTTCTGAGGGCGATGCGATTGTTGTTGCGGAGGCAAAGCCGCAGAGTGTGCCGTCTTCTTATAAGAAAACGGTGGTTGGTCTGCTGGCAAAGCCGGAAAATGAACCGGCGGTTGCGCGGACGTTCAAGCTTGGCGTTGCAACAAAGCAGATGAAAGCCGTCACGCAGGAGCGGACACACGTCATTCAGTCGGTCGAGCCGATTAAAAACGGCGATCGGGTGATCGGCGTGCTGATTCGTGAAAAACGTGCAGACGAGCAGCGCACCGTCAGCGAACGGCTGCATTTTTCCACACAAAGCTATGAGCGCATGGCAAACGCCATCACGCATATGTTTGATGAAAATAACTGGCTGCCCGAGTGCATCGACGAAGCGCTGATTATCGTCGGGCACGACGGCGTGGTGATGTTCCGCAACTCGCTTGCACGCGAACTATACACAAAACTCGGGTTTGTCGAGGACATCCTCGGGCAGAAATACGAAAACATCCGCCTGTTCGACAGCGATCAGGCAGAAGATACCGAAGACGGCTACACCGCCGTTGAAACATTAGTCGGACAGTATTCATTGTCCATCAAGCGCATCCAAATCGGCTCGGACGACATCGACTTTGCCGTTGTGGTGCGTGATATGACCAACCTGCGCGAGCAGGAAAAACAGCTTATCCTCAAATCGGTGGCCATCAAGGAGATGCACCACCGGGTGAAAAATAATCTGCAAACCATTGCAAGCCTGCTGCGGCTGCAAACCCGCCGCACGGACAGCGATGAAACAAGGCAGGTGCTTTTTGAAAGCATGAACCGCATTCTCGCCATCGCCTCTACCCACGAACTGCTCGCACAGAGCGGCGTCGATCAGGTGGAGATTGGCGAAGTGATTGCAAACATCAAGGGGAATGCGGTGCGGTACTTCGCAAGACCGCATTTCGACGTTTCGATCTCGCTTGAGGGCGATGATTTCAAGGTCGATTCCGATATTGCAACCTCTGTCGCGCTCATTATCAATGAGTTGCTGCAAAATTCTTTGAAATATGCGTTTCCAAACGTGAATTCCGGTCAAATCCGCATCGTGATTACTGCCGGGGAGCTGTATTCCCGCATTGAGGTAATCGACAACGGCTGTGGGTTTGATGTGGAAAAGGTCGGCGGCGACCGATTGGGTTTATCCATCGTACAGACGCTGGTCAAAGATAAACTGCGCGGCAAGCTGACGCTGCTGTCCAGCGCCGACGGAACGTATACAAGCTTTGATTTTAAAAACCAAATACTTGACGTGATTGGCGTGACGTAGCGCCGGTCAGAGAAAATAGCCGTACGACGCAGTCCGGATGCAGGGGGATTCCTGCGCTCCGGGCTGCGTTTTGTTTTATCAGAAAGGTTGGTGAAAACATGCAGGAAATTGTGCATAGTGTCGGAATTGATATCGGCACATCAACCACACAGCTGGTGTTCAGCCGTCTGGTCATTGAAAACCTTGCCGGCAATTATGCAGTACCCCGCGTGTCGATCGTGGAAAAAGAGGTCGTATACCGCAGCGATATCTACTTTACGCCCCTCATGAGCGCAACGGAGATTGACGCGGAAGGCGTAAAACAGATCGTGCGGGACGAATATAAAAAAGCCGGCATGACACCGGGAGATCTCCAGACAGGCGCAGTCATTATTACCGGTGAGACTGCACGCAAACAGAATGCAAATCAGGTGCTTGCAGCGCTTTCCGATCTTGCCGGCGACTTCGTCGTTGCAACGGCAGGACCGGATCTTGAAAGTGTGCTCTCTGCGCGCGGCGCAGGCGCGGACAAAATTTCAGAGGATGACCGCACGGCGGTAATCAATCTGGATGTTGGCGGCGGCACCTCCAATCTCGCACTTTATCAAAAAGGCATCCTCAAAGGCGTTTGCTGCCTCGATATTGGCGGCCGCCTGATTAAAATACAGGACGGGAAGATCACTTATATCTTCCCCAAAACCAAGGAGCTGGCTGCCAGTCACGGCATCCAGATCAGCGTCGGCGACCGCGCCGACGAAAAGACGCTCGCAAAGGTGTGCGACCTTATGGCCGACCATCTGGCGCAGGCGCTTTACTTAAAGCCTCAGGATGCGGAGCATCTGAAGCTATATACAAACGATGGCAAGCCCATCCCGGCCGAGCCCGCTGTTAAGGGCGTGACCTTCTCGGGCGGTGTGGCTGACTATGTCTATCATCCGACGGCGGATAATGTATTCCGCTACGGGGACATCGGCGTACTGCTCGGGCGAGCCATACGCAACCATCCGGCGTTTGGACAGGTCAAACTGTACCAAGCTGCCGAAACCATCCGGGCTACTGTGGTCGGTGCGGGCACACACACGACCGAGGTCAGCGGCAGTACCATCAGCTATGCGAAGGAACGGCTGCCGATTAAGAACATCCCCATTTTAAAAGTGTCCGAGGAGGACGAGGCGTCGCTGGAAACGCTGGCATCCTCTATCCAAAATCAAATGCCGCTGTACAGACCTGAGGGCAAACCGGAACAGATCGCGATTGCGTTCACCGGTCATGGGCGCACCAGCTTTGTGGAAGTTCAGCGTCTGGCAGAGGCGATCATTCGGGGGGCAAAGGAGGCGATTGAGTCACAATTCCCGTTGGTCATCGTGGTGGAAAACGATATCGGCAAGGTGCTTGGCAATGCGCTGAAAGTCATGCTGGAACACAAGAAAGACGTGATCTGCATCGACGGCATCCGCACTTTGAGTGGAGATTACATCGATATCGGCGAACCGCTTGCGGGCGGTCACGTCGTACCCGTGGTGATCAAGACACTGATCTTCAATTCCTGATTAAGAAGCAAGATCTAGAAAAGAGAATCACTAAATTAACGTGAGGTGAGTGAATGTGATACTGAAAACTAAGCTGTTTGGTCACACTTATGAGTTTAAGTCGCTCAGAGAGGTCATGGCCAAGGCCAACGAAGAGAAGTCGGGCGACAAGCTGGCAGGTATTGCTGCAGAGGATGCGCAGGAGCGCGTAGCTGCAAAGGTAGTCCTGTCCCATATCACACTGAATGAGATCCGCAACTGCCCTGCGGTTCCGTATGAAGAAGACGAAGTTACCCGTATCATTCAGGACGCGGTAAATGAGACTATCTTCAACAAGTTTAAGAACATGACTGTTGCGGAATTCCGCGAATGGCTGCTTGACGAGAAGACCGACGGCGCAATGATCCGCCGCGCTTCCCTCGGTCTGACCTCGGAGATCGTTGCTGCAGTTTGTAAGCTGATGAGCAACCTCGACCTGATCTACGCAGCAAAGAAAATGCGCGTATCCGCTCATTGTAATACGACCATCGGTCTGCCCGGCACGTTCTCTTCGCGCCTGCAGCCGAACCACACCACCGACGACCCGAAGGGCATCATCGCTTCCGTTATGGAAGGTCTGTCCGTAGGCTGCGGCGACGCCGTTATCGGCATCAACCCGGTTGATGACTCTGTTGAGAGCGTAGCCCGTCTGCTGAAGATGCTGGACGAGTTCAAGGAGAAGTGGGAAGTTCCGACCCAGATCTGTGTGCTTGCACACGTTACCACCCAGACCGAAGCTGCCGACAAGATGGGCGCGCCGCTCGATCTGATGTTCCAGTCCATCGCAGGTTCCCAGAAGGGCAACGAGGCCTTTGGTCTGGACGCGAAGATGTTGGACGAAGGCCGCGACATGATGCTCCATAAGGGCACTTGCACCGGTCCGAACGTAATGTACTTTGAAACCGGTCAGGGCTCCGAGCTGTCCTCGGACGCGCACAATGGCTGGGATCAGGTAACCATGGAGGCTCGTTGCTACGGTCTTGCAAAGCGCTATCAGCCGTTCCTCGTCAATACGGTTGTCGGCTTCATCGGTCCGGAGTATCTGTATGACTCCAAGCAGGTTACGAGAGCCGGCCTCGAAGACCATTTCATGGGCAAGCTGACCGGTATCCCGATGGGCTGCGACGCATGCTACACCAACCATATGAAGGCTGACCAGAACGATATCGAGAACCTGGCGACTCTGCTGGTTGCAGCAGGCTGCAACTACATCATGGGCGTTCCGCAGGGCGATGACTGCATGCTGATGTACCAGTGCACCGGTTTCCACGAAGCTGCTGCGCTGCGTGAAGTATTCGGTCTGCGTCCGATCAAGGAATTCGACGCATGGCTGGAGAAGATGGGCTTCTCTGAAAACGGCAAGCTGACGCCCAAGGCTGGCGACGCTTCCGTCTTCATGGCAAAGTAAGGAGGTGCTGACCGAATGGAGCAGAAGGATTTAAAATCGATCATCGAGCAGGTACTCGCTGAAATGAATATTTCGGGCGGCGCCGCAGCGGCTGCCGCACCCGCAGTGGAAGCAGCCTGTGGCTGCGCATGCCCCGACATTGAGGATGGCTGCATCCCCGACGTCACCGAAGTCGATATCCGTACCCAGTATCTTGTAGAGAACCCTGAGCACGGCGAAGAGTATGCCGAGCTGAAGGCAAACGCTCCGTGCCGTCTGGGCATCGGCAAGGCTGGCGCACGTTATAAGACTGACCCGCAGCTTCAGTTCCGTGCTGCACACTCGGCAGCGCAGGACGCGGTGTTCAATGACGTTGACCATGACTTCATCGAGAAGGATCTGGGGCTGTTCATCGTACAGACCCAGTGCGACAGCAAGGATACTTACCTGACCCGCCCCGATCTCGGCCGCAAGCTGAGCGAAGAAGCACGCGCAACGCTGGCTGAGAAGTGCAAGAAGAACCCGACCGTTCAGATTTACGTAGCGGACGGACTGTCCGGCGCATCGGTTGCGGCGAACATCCCCGACCTGCTGCCCGCAATCCTGCAGGGTCTGCAGAGCTACAAGATCGACACCGGTACGCCGTTCTTCGTAAAGTATGGCCGCGTCGGCGTCATGGACGAGATCTCCGAACTGCTGAATGCAGATGTCACCTGTACCCTGATCGGCGAGCGTCCGGGTCTTATCACCGCAGAGTCCATGTCGGCGTACATTGCGTACCGCGCAACGGTCGGCATGCCTGAGGCGCGCAGAACGGTTGTTTCCAACATCCATAAGAACGGTACCATTCCGTCCGAGGCTGGCGCGCACATCGCTGAGATTATCAAGATCATGCTGGAAAAGAAGGCCAGCGGCACTGATCTGAAACTGTAATAGGGAGGAAACGAACATGAAAAGAGATCCCGTAAGAGCGAGCGTATTGGCTTCCAAGATCATTCCGAACGTATCTCCGGACCTCGCAAAGCAGCTGAATCTGGCTCCCGATCAGAAGTCTCTCGCCCTGCTGACCACCGACTGTGATGATGTCGGCTATACGGCAGTTGACGAGGCGACCAAGAAAGCGGACGTCAAGGTTGTATATGCAAAGAGCTTCTACGGCGGCGCTGCAAATGCAAATACCAAGCTCGCCGGTGAATTTATCGGCATCCTGGCAGGTCCGAACCCGGCTGAGGTTAAGGCAGGCTTGCAGGCAGCAGTTGATTTTGTAGAGAATGTTGCATGGTTTGTCTCTGCAAACGAAGATGATACGATTGTTTACTACGCACAGTGCATTTCCCGTACCGGTTCGTACCTGTCTGAGGGCGCCGGCATTCAGGAAGGCGAAGCGCTGGCATACCTGATTGCTCCTCCGCTGGAGGCAGTGTACGGTGTCGATGCTGCGCTGAAGGCAGCAGACGTTCAGATGTGCGTTCTGTACGCACCTCCGTCCGAGACTAACTTCGGCGGCGCGCTGCTGACCGGCAGCCAGTCCGCTTGTAAGTCGGCTTGCGAGGCGTTTGCATCTGCTGTTGAATTCGTAGCAGATAACCCGAGAGTCGAGTAACTCTCCTGAAGAAAACCGTGCGGAAGCGATCATTTCGCACAGTGAAACGGAGGGATGATACTTGAATGCTCTGGGTATGATCGAAACCAAGGGACTTGTCGGCTCGATCGAAGCGGCGGACGCAATGCTCAAGGCAGCAAATGTAGAACTCGCCTGCAAGACGCATGTCGGCGGCGGTTTGGTGACTGTCATGGTGCGCGGTGACGTCGGCGCGGTCAAGGCCGCAGTCGATGCGGGCGCGGCAGCCGCAGAGCGTGTAGGGGAACTGGTATCGGTACATGTGATCCCGCGTCCGGCGGATGAGGTGGAACATATCATCGATCCGCTGGTGCCGGATCCGCCGGAACCCGCTCCTGACCCTGTTCCCGAACCGGAAGCAGAGGAAGAAGCGGAACCCGAGGCAGAACCCGCACAGGAACCGCCTGCGGAACCCGAAGCGGAGCCAGAACCGGAATCTGAACCGCAGCCAGAGCCCGAACCCGAGCACGAACCGGCGGAAGAGTCCCCGGAAGAGGAAGAAGATCCTGAGGAAGAGGCAGAAGCCCGTGCGGCAGAGCTCGAATCGCTCACCGAAGAAAGCATGCAGCATATGACGGTTGCACGGCTTCGTGCGGTGGCGCGGGCGCTCGGCAAAACCGGCATGTCCCGGCGCGAGATTCGTTTCGCCAAAAAGGAGGAACTGATCGCGCGGATCCTCGAGACACAGGAGGAATAATCTATGCAGCTTTATGATAAGGACCTGCTCTCCATGCAGGAAGTCCGTCAGCTGGTTGGCGCTGCAAAAAAAGCACAGCAGGAACTGGCGGAAAAATCGCAGGAGGAAGTAGACCGCATTGTGCGTTCGATCGCAAACGCAGGCGTTCGCAACGCGCGCCGTCTGGCGCAGATGGCAAATGAAGATACCGGCTTCGGCGTCGTCGAAGACAAGGTAATCAAGAACGTATTTGCCAGCCGCGGCGTATACGAATACATTAAAGATATGAAGACCGTCGGCGAACTGGAACGCGACGAGGAGAAAAAGCTCCGCGTACTGGCTGTTCCGGTGGGTGTTATTGCGGGCCTGATCCCGTCCACCAACCCGACTTCGACCGCGCTCTTCAAGGCTGAGATTTCGATTAAGGCGGGCAACGCCATCGTATTCTCGCCGCATCCGAGTGCACTGCGCTGCATTCAGGAAACTGTAAAGGTCATCCGTCAGGCAATTTCCGAGGCGGGCGGCAACGAAGATCTGGTTTCCTGCATCTCGATTCCGACCATGCAGGCAACCGATAATCTGATGAAACACCCGGATGTTTCCATGATTCTGGCAACCGGCGGCAGCGCAATGGTGCGCGCGGCATATTCGTCCGGCACACCGGCAATCGGCGTCGGTCCCGGCAATGGTCCGGCCTACATCGAACGCACGGCAGACATTCCGCTGGCGGTTAAGCGTATCATGGATTCCAAGACTTTTGATAACGGCACCATCTGCGCATCCGAGCAGTCGATCATCTGCGATGCAGACATGCGTCCGGTGATTCAGGCTGAGATGGAGAAGCAGGGCGCGTACTTCCTCAATTCGGAAGAGCGCGCAAAGCTCGGCAAGTTCATCCTGCGTGCGAACGGCACCATGAACCCCGAGATCGTCGGCCGCAGTGTACAGACCATTGCAAATCTTGCGGGTCTGGATATTCCGGATACGGCACGCGTACTGGTTGCGGACGAGGACGGCGTTGGCCGCGGTCATCCGTACTCGAACGAGAAGCTTGGACCCATCCTGGCGTTCTTTACCGGTACCGATTACAAGGACGTCTGCGACATCTGCTGCACCGTTCTGCGGTATGAAGGCAAGGGTCACACGATGTCGATGCATACGAACGATCAGAAGATCGTCGATTACTTCGCACATCGCGTGCCGGTATCCCGTATTGTGGTCAACACCCCGGCGACCCTCGGCGGTATCGGCGCATCGACCGGTTTGATGCCGTCCCTGACCCTCGGCTGCGGCGCAGTCGGCGGCAGTGCGACGAGCGACAACGTCGGTCCGATGAACCTGCTCAATAAGTGCTACATTGCATACGGTCAGGCGGAACTGGAGGACATCCGGAAATCTGTTCCGCAGTGCACAGACGGAATCTGTGAGACCGGTGAGATGGATATGAGCCCGGCATCGGTTGATGTCATCGTGCAGAAGATCATCGAGCGTCTGCGCGAAACCCTGTAACAGCATAAGTCCGGCAGCCATGTGGCTGCCACAAGGAGGAGTTAATTATGGCAGCAATGCAAGCTTTAGGTATGATCGAGACCAAGGGTCTTGTTGCATCCGTAGAGGCCGCTGATGCAATGGTCAAGGCGGCAAATGTCACCCTGATCGGCAAAGTACACGTTGGCGGCGGTCTCGTAACCGTTATGGTACGTGGCGATGTCGGTGCAGTAAAGGCTGCAACCGACGCAGGCGCAGCAGCAGCTGAGCGCGTTGGCGAACTGATTTCGGTTCATGTCATCCCGAGACCGCATGAGGAAGTTGAGTACATCCTTCCGAGTCTGGATAAGTAAACACAGCGGAAAGGAGCACTACTATGGCAGTAATGCAAGCACTGGGCATGATCGAGACCAAGGGTCTCGTCGCTTCGGTCGAGGCGGCAGATGCAATGGTCAAGGCGGCGAATGTCACCCTGATCGGTAAAGTACATGTCGGCGGCGGACTCGTAACCGTCATGGTACGCGGCGGAATCGTGACGGGGACGAATGACGAAAAAGGAACGTTTACGCTCAAAGCAGATGATGGTGGA
>ENA-UPXC01004780-UPXC01004780.1-human-gut-metagenome-genome-assembly--contig:-NODE-4780-length-11879-cov-49.417556_pt1 | contig 11879 bp, 10 predicted proteins | sample MGYA00250047_ERZ773371 | MGnify/ENA primary metagenome ERZ773371 (study PRJEB29103, sample SAMN06111975) | human gut metagenome | biome: human gut; feature: ankylosing spondylitis patient; material... | reverse complement strand
CGCAGGCCGCCCTTGTAGGGGCCGATGGCGCTGTTGAACTGGACGCGGTAGCCGCGGTTCACCTGGACCTTGCCCTGATCATCGACCCAGGGCACACGGAAGGTGATGATGCGCTCGGGCTCGACCAGACGCTCGATCAGGCCAGCCTTCTCGTACTCGGGATGCTTCTCCACCACGGGCTGGATGCTCTCCAGCACCTCGCGGACAGCCTGCAGGAACTCAGGCTCATTGGCATTGCGCTGTGCAAGGCCATCGTAAACGCGCTTCAGGTATTCATTCGTCAGCATAATAGAATACTCCTTTTCCCATGATTTACAATCGCTCTGCCCACTATCACAGAACGCTTCACCATTATAAAGCATTGTGCGGCGATTTACAAGAGAGGAAATCGGAAAATGTTTCAGTGAAGCCAAAATAAAAATGAATCCGCTTCACAGCGTCAGTGCCCGGCAGTGCTGGGGATCTCCTGCAGCTCAAAGCGGTATTCCTGCGCGGCATCGGGGTATTTTGCCTTATCCACGGGGCTGAGGAACATGGCAAGGGGCCGCAGCCAGAGCCCGCCGTCCCCGTAGAGCTTACGGTAGACCACAAAAGGCTCCCCCGTTTCGGAATCGTTGGCAACGGCCTCTACCAGATAAAAGTCGCCCTTGAAGTGCCGGTATACCCGGCCGATCTTGAGTTCGTTCGGCATTTGGATTCTCCTTTACATTCCAGCCAAAATGGCATTCACGGCAGTCACAAAGGGCTCCATATCCTCAAACAGGACTTCGACGATGATGCTCCAGTTGATACCGTCGTAGTCATGCACCAGCCGGTGGCGCAGCCCGGCGACCATATTCCAGGGCTGCTCCGGATAAGAGGCCTTGAACTCCGGACTGAGCTGGTAGACCTGTTCCCCGATGTTATAGAGCGGGGTGGTGACGGCCCACTGGGAAAATTCGTCCTCGAGCAGAAGCTCCGGCGTAATGCCGCGTTTGTGCATCTCAAATTTCAGACTTTCCCATGTGGCAACGATTTTTTTCAGGCGTTCCTTGTCTGATCTCTTCATGCGATCCTGACCCCCTCCCGCATGATGCTTTCATAGAAGGGAGTGCCGGTGTTGACCTCCCGGATCTCAAAGGCATCCACATCCTTCTGGGTGCGCTGGCGCAGCTCCTCCCCAAAAGCAAAGATGTCCCTTGGCCGGAAGTTGGCACCGCCCACCACGATCACATCGATATCCGAAGCGGCAGTGGCTTCTCCCCGGGCATAGGAGCCGAACAGCAGGGCGTACTCGGCGTGATATTTGTGCAGCAGCTCCCGGATGACCTGCTCGATCTCAGTGCGGGAAAGCGTGTTCATGCGGACACCTCCAATCGGAAATTCTCTACCAATATTGTACCATAGAATGCCGGAAATGCAAACAAAAATCCCCCGCAGGCGGCTGGCGCTGGCGGGGGAGCGGTGCATGATTTACTTCTTCAGCAGCTTCTCGCAGGCATCGGCGGCACCCTCAAGGTACTGGCCGGGGTAGGCCTCGATCATGCCGGCATCAGAGCAGGCAGCCAGCTGGGGATCGATGGGGCACTTGGCCAGCACGGGCAGGCCGTGCTTTGCGGCCACCTCATCCACATGGCTCTCGCCGAACACGCTGATCTTCTTGCCGCAGTCGGGGCAGACGATGTAGCTCATGTTCTCGACGATGCCCAGCATGGGTACCTTCATCATCTCAGCCATGTTCACGGCCTTGGCCACGATCATGCTGACCAGCTCCTGGGGGCTGGCAACGACCACGATGCCGTCCACGGGCAGGCTCTGGAACACAGTCAGGGGCACGTCGCCGGTTCCCGGAGGCATGTCCACAAACAGGAAGTCCACGTCCTTCCAGACCACATCGGTCCAGAACTGCTTGACCGCACCGGCGATCACGGGGCCGCGCCACACAACGGGGTCCTCCTCGTTCTCAACCAGCAGGTTGATGCTCATCACATCAATGCCCATCCGGCTCTGGATGGGCCAGCAGCCTTTTTCATCGGCCATGGCACGGCCATGGATGCCGAACAGCTTGGGGATGGACGGGCCGGTGATGTCGGCATCCAGGATGCCGCAGTGGTAGCCCCGGCGGGCCATGGCGCAGGCCAGCAGGGCACTGGTCATGCTCTTGCCGACACCGCCTTTGCCCGAAACAACGCCGATGACCTTTTTCACGCTGCTGTTGGGGTTGGGGGCATCGTGCTCAGGTGCGGCGGTGCGGGAAGAACATGCTGCCCCGCAGGTGGAACAGTCATGGGTACATTCTTCGCTCATACTCTAACCTTTTCTCCTTTATCTTAATTAGACAGATCGTCTTGACCATCCCATATCATACCATAAAACCGGGTGGGAAACAACCCACAGGGGCGCTCATCTTCACAAGAGTGCATATTGCCCGGGAAAGACCGCATACACTGAACCGAACGCCTGTGCGGGGGAAGGAGGAAGACCATGGGGCAGAGCTACCTGAAAAACGCCGCTCTCCTGACCGGGGCGGATGTCCTGCTGCGGCTGGCCGGGATGGGCCTGCGCATCTATCTGGCCAACGCCCTGGGCGGCGAGGGGATGGGGCTGTACCAGCTGGTGCTGGCGGTCTACGCGCTCTTTGTCACGCTGGCAACGGCGGGGGTCTCGGTGGCGGCCACCCGGTTGATGGCTGAGGAGCTGGCCCGGGGCCGGGCACAGGCGCGGGGAATGCTGGTGCGGCTGGCGGGCACGGGGCTGCTGCTGGGCGCGGCGGCCATGGCGGCGCAGTATGGGCTGGCCGGGGCTGCTGCCCGGTGGTGGCTGGGAGACGTGCGGGCGGCAGGCGCGCTGCGGGTGTCGGCCTTCGGGATGCCCTGGATGGCCCTCTCGGCTGTGCTGCGGGGGTTCTTTATCGCCCGGCGGCGGGTGGAGCCCAACGTGCTGAGCCAGCTGGTGGAGCAGAGTGTGCGCATCGGGATCATCTGGTACGCGCTGGAAGGGGGGAGCGCGCAGGACGTGAGCGCCCGCTGCACGGCGGTGCTGGCCGCCACGGCGGTGAGCGAAGCGGTGTCGGCCTGCATCCTGCTGCTGTTTTACCGTGGGGAGGCGGTGCGTGCGTTCGGCGCAGAAAAGGCCCGACGGCCTGCCGACCCTGCCCGGCGGCTCTGGGAGATCCTGTGGCCGGTGGAGGGCGGGCGGTGCCTTGCCAGCGCCCTGCACACGGCGGAGAACATGCTGGTGCCCGCCTGCCTGACGGTCTGCCTGCTGGATGCCGGGGGCCGCAGCGCCGCGGTGGCCCAGTACGGCAGCCTGAAGGGGATGGCCCTGCCTCTGCTCACCTTTCCCTTTGGGCTGCTGGGGAGCCTTTCGGTGCTGCTGATGCCTGAGATCACCCAGGCCCACATCCGGGGCGAGCGCGCCCGGCTGGACTGCCTGCTGGACCGGATGCTCCGGCTGACGGGCTGCTTCTCGGCTCTGGCGGGGGCGCTGTTCTGGGTGTGGGGTGAGCCGCTGGCCCTGCTGCTCTACCACAGCCGGGAGGCCGGGTTCTATCTGCGGGTGCTGGGCCCGGCCATGCCGCTGATGTATCTGGAAAGCATGGTGGACGGTGCCATGAAGGGGATGGGGGAGCAGAAGGCCGTGTTCCGGTACAGCCTGTGGGACGCGGTGCTCCGCATTGCGGGGGTGCTGCTCCTCCTGCCCAGATGGGGGATGAAGGGCTTTTTGTGGGTGATCCTGCTGTCCAGCGCCTATACCTGCCAGATGAATACGGCCCGTCTGCTGCACGTCAGCGGGCTGAAGCCCAGGCTCTGGCGGTGGCTGGGGGCTCCGGCGCTGGCGGCACTGGTCTCGGCGGGGGCGGGCGAGGGCCTGCGCGCCTTGCTGGCGGGGTGGCTGAGCAGCGGGAGCACGCCCACCCGGCTGGCGGCGCTCTGCGCGGGCGGCTTTGGCATGGCGGCAGTCTGCCTTGCCGTGCAGTGGCCGCTGGGGTTGGGCGAAGAGGTGCAGGCCATCCTGCGGACGGAAAAAAACCGCAGGGAGCGGCAGAAAAGCCCGGAGAATCGGAATTGTTCTGGACACAGGGGGGAGAATTGAGTATAATACAATGGATATTATGGCGGAACAGGCGCATGGGGCTTTGGACCCTGTGGCCGACAACGCCGGGAAAAACGGGTGCGGACAGATCCCGCCCCGATGCAAAAGAGGATTTTTGTGAAGAAAACAAAGAAGCTTGTGCCGCAGGTGCTGCTGCGCCGGATGATCCTGGTGCTGCTGGACGCGGCCATCGTGATATTCAGCTTTTACTTTGCCCTGTTGCTCCGGGCCGACGGCGCGGTGGAGGCCAGCTGGTGGCCCCACAACCGTGCCCTGCTCTACCAGAATCTGCCCTGGATCGTGGCGCTCTACCTGCTCAGCTTTCTGGCGGGCGGGCTGTACCATGTGCTCTGGAAGTATGCCGGGGAGCGTGACCTCATCCGTCTGGGCGGCATGATCGCCGTGCCCACGGGGGTGGTCTATTTCGTGAACCATTTCTGCGTCCACGGCGTGCTGTTCGATTCTGCCAATGCCATGGCCGCTGTCCTCATCTTCCTGCTGGTGGGAGGCAGCCGTCTGGCATGGCGGCTCTTCCTGAACCATCCCATCGGCGAGCGGCTGCGGGGCGTGCCCAACAAGGACCCCAACCGCCCCGTGATGATCGTGGGCGCGGGCGAGGCCGGTGCCTGGGCTATCAATGTCTGCAAATCCAACAGCAGCTACGGCCACCCCGTTGTGGCGGTGGACGATGACCTGGTCAAGCAGGGGCAGACCATCCACGGCGTGCCGGTCAAGGGCACGCTGGAGCAGATCCCCCAGCTCTGCACCCAGTACAACATCCACAACATCATCATTGCCATCCCCACCCTGCGGGGCAGCAGGCTGAACCATGTCATCGACCTCTGCGTTTCCACCCACTGCCCGGTGCAGATCCTGAGCGACCCCCAGCTGGTGGGCAGCAACGGCCCCCAGCAGGGTGCGTTCCGTGAGCTGAACACCGCCGATTTCCTCTCCCGTGACGAGGTCACGCTGGACAACGAGAAGATCTCCGGCTACCTCACCGGCAAGACCGTGCTGGTGACGGGCGGCGGCGGCTCCATTGGCAGTGAGCTCTGCCGCCAGGTGATGCGCTTCCGGCCCGGCAAGCTGCTGATCTTTGATATCTACGAGAACTGCGCCTACGAGCTGCTGATGGAGCTGCAGCAGAAATACGGCCGCGACATCCCTGTGACCGTGCTGATCGGCTCCATCCGGGATAAAAAGCGGCTGGACGAGGTATTTGAGACCTACCACCCCACTGTGGTGTTCCATGCAGCGGCCCACAAGCATGTGCCGCTGATGGAGATCAGCCCCGCTGAAGCCGTGAAGAACAATGTGCTGGGCACCAAGAACCTGCTCACCAGCGCCAGCGAGCACGACGTGGAGCGGTTCGTCCAGCTTTCCACCGACAAGGCGGTCAATCCCACCAGCGTGATGGGCTGCACCAAGCGGATCTGTGAGATGCTCATCCAGACCTTTGCGGGCAATACCGACATGAAGTGCGTGGCGGTCCGCTTTGGCAATGTGCTGGGCAGCCACGGCAGCGTGATCCCGCTGTTCGAGGCTCAGATCAAGAAGGGCGGCCCCGTCACCCTCACCGACCCCAACATCGAGCGCTACTTTATGACCATTCCCGAGGCGGCCCAGCTGGTGCTGCAGGCGGGCGCGCTGGCCGAGGGCGGCAGCATCTATGTGCTGGACATGGGCGAGCCGGTCAAGATCATGGATCTGGCCAAGCAGCTCATCCGCTTTTACGGCTACGAGCCGGGCGTGAATATGGAGATCAAGATCGTGGGCCTGCGCCCGGGCGAGAAGCTCTACGAGGAGCTGATGATGGACGAGGAGCAGGGCAAGATGCGCCGCACCGAGCACAACAAGATCTTTGTGGCATCGCCCCGGGACATCGACCTGGCCGTGTTCTACCAGCAGCTGCAGGATCTTGCCGCTGCCGCCCAGCACAACGACGAGGGCGTGGTGGATCAGCTGGAAAAGATGATCCCCACCTTTACCCCCACCCGGAAAAATCTAAAGGTGTAAACTCCTTCCGTCATCGCTGGCGCGATGCCACCTCCCTCAGGGAGGGAGGCTTTGCCGTGCGGTCAGGCTCCCTCTCCGAGGGAGCTGTCTGCGAAGCAGACTGAGGGAGTAAACTACGTTCGCAACTGCGGCTCCAAAGCCGTATGCGCTATAAAAACGAGAGGGAAGTATATTATGGAAAAGAGACCGTTTCTGACCGAAGAGCAGGCCCAGGAGATCATCCAGGACGTGCCCACCCCGTTCCACGTCTATGACGAAAAGGGCATCCGTGAGAACGCCCGCCGCATCAACAAGGCCTTCAGCTGGAACAAGGGCTTCCGGGAGTATTTTGCCGTCAAGGCGCTGCCCAACCCCATCATCCTGCAGATCCTGAAGGAAGAGGGCTGCGGCGTGGACTGCTCCTCCCTGACCGAGCTGATGCTGAGCGAGGCCTGCGGCTTTACCGGCAGCGATATCATGTTCTCCTCCAACCAGACCCCCGTGGAGGACATGAAGAAGGCCTACGAGCTGGGCGCATACATCAACCTGGACGATGCCACCATGGTGGACTTCCTGGACCGTGTGGCCGGGATCCCCGAGAACATCTTCTGCCGCTACAACCCGGGCGGGACCTTCCAGCTGGGCGAGAGCGAGGAGGGCTTCCAGGTCATGGACAAGCCCGGCGATGCCAAGTACGGCATGACCGAGGAGCAGATGATCGACAGCTACAAGAAGCTGATGGCAAAGGGTGCAAAGAACTTTGGCATCCATGCCTTCCTGGCCTCCAACACCATCTCCGATGCCTATTACCCTGAGCTGGCAGGCATCCTGTTCCAGCTGGCAGTCCGTGTGCAGAAGGCCACCGGTGCCCACATCGGCTACATCAACCTGTCCGGCGGCGTGGGCATCCCCTACCGCCCCGACCAGACCGAGAACGACATCATGGCCATCGGTGAGGGCGTGCGCCGGAAGTTTGAGGAGATCCTTGTGCCCGCAGGGATGGGCGATGTGGCCATCTTCACCGAGATGGGCCGCTTTACCACCGGCCCCTACGGTGCGCTGGTGGCAACTGCCATCCACGAAAAGCACATCTACAAGGAGTACATCGGTCTGGATGCCTGCGCTGCCAACCTGATGCGCCCCGCCATGTACGGCGCTTACCACCACATCACCGTGCTGGGCAAGGAGAACGCCCCCTGCGACCACAAATACGATGTGGTCGGCGGCCTGTGCGAGAACAACGACAAGTTCGCCATTGACCGGATGCTGCCCAAGATCGACATCGGCGACCTGATCTACATCCACGACACCGGTGCCCACGGCTCCGCCATGGGCTACAACTACAACGGCAAGCTCCGCAGCGCCGAGGTCCTGCTCTGCGAGGACGGCTCTCACCGCCTCATCCGCCGCGCCGAGACCCCCCGCGACTACTTTGCAACGCTGGACTTCCTGCCCGCCATGAAGCCCCTGTTCGAGGGCTACGACGACTGAGTCTCCCTGAAAACCTGCGAGGTGTGATATGTTTTTTGGATTCCAGCTTACCTGCGGCCTGATGATGGTCTTTTACGGCTACTCGGTGATGAAGAATCCCCGCGTGTGGGGAGATCAGGGCCGTCAGGCGGTCAAGGCGGAGAATTTCCCGGAATACTGCCGCCAGAACGGCCTGTTCTTCCTGAAGGCGGGCCTGATCATGGCGCTCATCGGCGCGCTGGACGCACTGGTGAGCCTTTCCGGCGCGCTCTACGTGCTGCTGTATCTGTTCGGGCTGGCGTTCTCGTTCTATCCGCTGGTCAAATGGTGCCGCGAGAACGAGGGCTTCTCCTGGCCCTGGCCCCATGTGGAAAGCGAGAAGAAGCGGATCAAGAAGCGGATCAAAAAGCTGCGCAGGGAGCAGGAACAGGAGCAGCAGAACGGCTCTGAGAAAAAATAAGAGAAAACCGGAACGCGGCGCTCTCCCTGAAAAGGGAGGGCGCTGCTTTTGTCTGCTGAAGTTTCGACCCTTGACAGCCGGAGCCGCAGAACCTATAATGAAACCACGATGACCCCTCTTGAAACACATTTGGAGGTACAAAACCATGATCAACTATCCCAAGAATTATGCTCCTCTGGCGGAAGAGGAAATGGAGTACACCAGCGGCGGCCTGTCCATCAACTGGATGGCACTGGGCTCCACCGTTATGGGCCTGGCCACCAGCATGCTGGCCTACCTGAATGTCTCCAACATTGCCGGTGTGGCGGTCCAGCTGCAGAAGAAGGACCCCGAGAAGTACCCTGAGCCGGAAGGCACCATCAACGGCAACCTCATCATCGATTCCACCCTGACCTACTTCTCCAGCGTGGCCGGCATCGGCATGGGCCTGCTGAACATCGCTGCGGGCGTGGGCACCGTCTATCTGGGCATGAAGTCCGGTTCTTAAAAATTAGTACTGGACATTTGAACCAAAACGTGGTATACTTCTTCCTGCATTCGCGGGCATCGTACATCGGCTAGTATATCAGCCTTCCAAGCTGAGGAGGTGGGTTCGATTCCCATTGCCCGCTCCATGCAAAAAAGCGCCGTGGCCTTTTGGGTCACGGCGCTTTTGTTTTGCTTTATCGGTCCCACTTATCGCACAGGGCATTGATCTGGTCGGCAAACTTGGCAAGGTCTTTGTTTGCGCCGCCCTCGTTGTGCTCGATGACCCGCAGCAGGCGCTTGCCGGCGCTGACCAGCCGCTGGAACACACTGGCAGCACGGCTCTGGCCTTCATTAGCCTTGTGCTCAATGCGGACGCGCATGCCCTCCTGCAAGCATACGGCTCCCTCGGCTCCGATGGCCCACTGTGCGCCGTTGTAGGGTGCGCAGGCAGTGAAGCCCTGTTCCGTCAAGGTCTGCACAAAGTGGTCCTCGGTCTCATCTTCGCCGTGCATCACGAACACACGCTTTGGTTTCTGCTCAAAGGAGTTCACCCACCGCAGCAGACCTTCTCTGTCCGCATGGCCGGACATGCCGGTGAGCTGGCACAGTTCTGCCTGCACCTCAATAGGTTCACCGAACAGTTTTACCGTCGTGGCACCTTCCAGTAGGGTGCGGCCCAGCGTGCCCACCGCCTGATAGCCCACGAACAGAATGGTGCACTCCGGCCGCCACAGATTGTGCTTGAGGTGGTGGCGGATGCGGCCTGCCTCGCACATACCGCTGGCCGAGAGGATGACCTTTGGCACGCGGTCTGCATTGATCATGCGGGATTCATCACTGGTCACCGTGACGCGCAGCCCCGGGAAGGTGATTGGATCAATGCCTTTTTCCAGCAGAGCGCGGGTGTCCGCATCAAAGCAGTCCGGGTCGGTATCTTTAAAGATGCGGGTCGCCTCGATGGCGAGCGGGCTGTCAATGTACACCGGAAAGTTGCCGTGCCCCTTCACAAGGCCCTTTTCCTTGATCTCACGGATAAAGTAGAGCATCTCCTGCGTGCGGCCCACCGCAAAGCTGGGAATGACCACATTGCCGCCCCGGTCAAAGGTGCGCTGCAGGATCTTCGTCAGTTCTCTCACATAGTCCGGCTTCGGGCCGTGGCTGCGGTCGCCGTAGGTAGATTCCATAAAGGCGTAGTCCGCCTCTTTGATGTAAGCAGGATCCTTGATGATGGGCTGATCCAGATTGCCGATATCACCGGAGAATACCAGCTTGGTCGTGGTCTCACCCTCGGTGATCCAAAGCTCTATGCTGGCCGAGCCAAGCAGATGGCCCACATCCACAAAGCGGGCTTCAATGCCCGGTGCAAGCTGGAAGCGCTGCTCATAGGCCTTGCCCACAAACAGCTTCATGGCTGCTTCAGCATCCTGCACAGTATACATCGGTTCCACCGGTTCTGCGCCGGAGCGCTGGCCCTTGCGGTTTTTCCACTCCGCTTCAAATTCCTGAATATGGGCCGAGTCCCGCAGCATGATGCCGCACAGCTCCACCGTGGGGTTCGTGGCATAGATCTTGCCGCGGAAGCCGTTGCGCACCAGCAGCGGCAGCATACCGGTATGGTCGATGTGTGCATGGGTGGCCAGCACCCAGTCGATCTCGCCGGGTGCCACCGGGATGGGCTGGTTCTCGTATACGTCCTTGCCCTGCTCCATGCCGCAGTCGATCAAAAAGCGCTGTCCAGCCGCTTCGATCAAAGTGCAGCTGCCGGTGACCTCATGGTTCGCGCCCAGAAATGTGATCTTCATAAAAACACCTCCGGCTTTATTTCTTCTGTACCCTTAGTATAGCATATTCTAAAGGTACACGCCGCACAAATCGCATGGCTTTTCTCAGGCATTTTGCCGAAAGGTTGAAAAATTTTTTATACAATCTTGACAAACCACCCCTTCCTGTTATAAACTTAAACTTGTATGACGTTCGTTCGTATTTTATGAGTTTTAATAATAGAGAGGTTGAATTTTATGGTTCGTAACGATTTGCGCAACGTTGCCATTATCGCTCACGTTGACCACGGCAAGACCACCCTGGTGGACGCAATGCTGCGTCAGAGCGGCGCATTCCGCGATAATCAGGTCGTGGCCGAGCGCGTCATGGACAGCGGCGATATCGAGCGTGAGCGCGGCATTACCATTCTGGCCAAGAACTGCTCCTGCACCTACAAGGGTGTCAAGATCAATATTGTCGATACTCCGGGCCATGCCGACTTTGGCGGCGAGGTGGAGCGCGTGCTGAAGATGGTCAACGGCGTTCTGCTTCTGGTGGATGCCGCCGAGGGCTGCATGCCCCAGACCCGTTTTGTGCTGCAGAAGGCTCTGCAGCAGAACCTGAGTCTGGTGGTGGCCATCAACAAGATCGACCGCCCCGATGCCCGCATCAAGGAAGTCATCGACGAAGTTCTGTACCTGCTGATGGATCTGGGCGCTACCGATGAGCAGCTGGACTGCCCCATGCTGTTCTGCTGCGGTCGTGATGGCACCGCAAGCCTGGACCCCGATGTGCCCGGCACCGACCTGATCCCTCTGTTCGATACTCTGCTGAGCACCATCAAGCCGCCTGAGGGCGACCCCGAGGCTCCCTTCCAGATGCTGGTGTCCTCTGTGGACTATAACGACTTCGTGGGCCGCATCGGCATTGGCCGCATCCAGAACGGCGTTGCCAAGGTGGGCGAGGAAGTTGTCGTCTGTGACTGGCACAATCAGGATTTGAAGATGCGCGGCCGTCTGACCAAGCTGTACGACTTCCAGGCCAATGGCCGTCAGCCGTGCGATAACATCACCGCCGGCGATATCGTGGCATTCTCCGGCCTGCCCGACGTGACCATCGGCAATACCCTGTGCAGCCCCTCCAATGTGGAGCCGCTGCCCTTCGTGAAGATCAACGATCCTACCGTTGAAATGACCTTTTCCGTCAACGACAGCCCGCTGGCCGGCCGCGAGGGCAAATACGTCACCAGCCGCCAGATCCGTGACCGTCTGCAGAAGGAACTGCTGAAGGACGTTGCTCTGAAGGTGGAGGATTCCGCCACCACCGATTCCTTCCGCGTTATGGGCCGTGGTGAGATGCACCTGTCCATCCTGATCGAGACCATGCGCCGTGAAGGTTATGAGTTGCAGGTCTCTCCCCCGCACGTTCTGACTAAGGTCATCGATGGCAAGACCTATGAGCCTATGGAGCATGTCGTCATCGATGTGCCCACCCAGTATCAGGGCGCTGTCATGACCGGTCTGGGCCAGCGCAAGGCTATCCTGCAGCAGATGGAATCTCTGGGCACCGACCGCGTGCGTCTGGAGTTCCGTATGCCCAGCCGCGGCCTGTTCGGCTACCGCAACCAGTTCCTGACCGATACCCACGGCGA
>ENA-UPXC01004775-UPXC01004775.1-human-gut-metagenome-genome-assembly--contig:-NODE-4775-length-11895-cov-25.969369_pt1 | contig 11895 bp, 9 predicted proteins | sample MGYA00250047_ERZ773371 | MGnify/ENA primary metagenome ERZ773371 (study PRJEB29103, sample SAMN06111975) | human gut metagenome | biome: human gut; feature: ankylosing spondylitis patient; material... | reverse complement strand
GAAGATACCGCAGTAGCGGGCTAACCCCCGCTACAAACCCCTTTGACAGTGTGTTTTCCTAATAGGCGCTAATCATACCCCAAAAGAAGCATTCTTTGCAAAGGGCATTGCCCTGATGGGCAAGAACAAGCACCCAATCGAATGCAGCTGCCAGCGCATCGAGAGGACAAAGCAGGAAGCCCTTATCAACCAGCAAAAGCACAACGACCTTGTGCGGCGGCTGAAAGCTGAGGTTTTTTCTGACCCAGCAATGCTCAACTGGACCTTTGAAAACGACAATGGCCGCAGCCCGCAGATGCACCATGCACATCGCTATGTGGAGCAGTGGCAGACCATGCGTGCAGAGAACCTTGGATTGCTTCTCTGGGGCGGTGTGGGCACCGGCAAAAGTTTCCTCCTTGCCGGGTGCATTGCAAACGCTCTGATGGAGCAGGAGGTGCCTGTGCGTATGACAAACTTTGCCCGAATCCTGAACGAGCTGAACCGCAGTTTTTCCGGGCGAAATGAGGTCGTGGACAAGCTCTGCCGCTATCCCCTGCTTATTATTGACGACTTCGGCATGGAGCGTGGCACCGAGTACGCACTGGAACAGATCTACAGCATCGTGGACAGCCGATATCGCAGCCGGAAGCCGCTGATCGTCACTACCAACCTGACGCTGGACGGAGATACGGCACCCACAAGATACTGCTCATGCCCGCATCTATGACCGCCTGCTGGAAATGTGCGTTCCAATCTCCTGCATTGGGGTCAGCTTCCGGAAAGAGAATGCACAGGAAAAGCTGGAACGCTTAAAAATTTTAATCGGATAGATCAGAAACATTTCTGAAGGAATCCGCAGGATGTCCTAAGTTCTGCTACAAGAAAATGGAGTAGCCTATTGAATAATTTTCATCGTATAGAAAACAATCCCACCCCTTCGGAATGCTCTACGCCCACACTCGATGAATGGAGCGCATTCGCAACCTTTCTAGCCGATGTGATTGAGAAATACGCATCGGTCTGGGAAATAGACAACGCAGTATCCTCAACCAACAACAAAAATCAACAAGATGCTGTTGATACCACTCTTGCAGCATGATATAATATTCTTGTAATATTTGTCCCAACACAGTGGCAAGGTCTCCCCTTCCACTGTATTACATACACGGAACGAGGTGCTTAAAATGAATCGTCCAGATGACTCTCCTAAAAATTCCATTCTCATTTACACCACAGAAGATGGCCTGACCAAAATTGATACTACCTTTGACGGTGACACCGTCTGGCTTTCCATTGACCAGATGGCTGAGTTGTTCCAACGTGACAAATCCACAATTTCCCGTCACATCAAAAACATTTTTGCAGAGGGTGAGCTTGAACGAGATTCAGTTGTTGCAAAATTTGCAACAACTGCCGCAGACGGAAAGACCTATCAGGTCGAATTCTACAATCTTGACGTCATTATTTCTGTTGGTTATCGTGTCAAATCCAAACGAGGCACACAGTTCCGTATCTGGGCAACTGGCATCCTGAAGGAATATATGCGCAAGGGATTTGCGCTGGATGACGAACGCCTGAAAAATCTGGGCGTCGGTGGATATTTCAAAGAGCTGTTAGAACGCATCCGTGACATCCGTGCTTCCGAAAAAGTGTTTTATCGTCAGGTTCTGGAAATCTATGCAACCAGCATTGACTACGACCCAAAAGCAGAAATCTCCGTCCAGTTCTTCAAAAAAGTCCAGAATAAAATTCATTATGCCATCCACGGTCAGACTGCCGCCGAGGTCATTTACAACCGTGCAGATGCCGAAAAGGAATTTATGGGTCTGACTACTTTTGCAGGAAATCAGCCCACCTTACGAGAAGCTACCATTGCCAAAAACTATCTGAACGAGAAAGAGCTTCGCGCCATGGGACAGCTTGTTTCCGGTTATCTGGATTTCGCAGAGCGTCAGGCAGAGCGCGAACAGCCCATGACCATGCAGGATTGGGCCAATCACCTTGACCGCATTCTGACAATGAGCGGTGAGCAGCTGCTTGTTGGCAATGGCAGTGTGACCCACAAGCAGGCAGTGGACAAAGCTACTACCGAATATCGGAAATATAAGGCTAAAACCCTCAGCGATGTGGAGCAGGATTATCTGGATTCCATTAAGTTTCTGGAGCAGAAAGCAGACAAGAAATAACTGTTTTGTGAGGTTTTTATGTCACAGGAAAAGACAAAGGTTTACATTTACACCCGTGTTTCCACGACCATGCAGATTGATGGATACTCGCTGGATGCACAGAAAGCTCGCATGAAAGCCTATGCAGACTTCAACAACTACCAGATTGTCGGCGAATACGAGGATGCAGGCAAGTCGGGCAAATCCATTGAAGGCCGTGCTTCTTTCTGCCGGATGATGGAGGACATCAAATCCGGCAAGGATGGTGTTGCCTATGTGCTGGTGTTCAAGCTCTCCCGTTTTGGCCGCAACGCTGCCGATGTACTGTCTACCTTGCAGGTCATGCAGGATTTTGGTGTGAACCTGATTTGCGTGGAGGATGGCATTGATTCTTCTAAAGACGCTGGCAAGCTGATGATTTCCGTTTTGTCTGCTGTCGCTGAGATCGAGCGTGAGAACATCCGTGTCCAAACCATGGAAGGCCGCATTCAGAAGGCACGGGAAGGTCGCTGGAACGGCGGTTTTGCGCCTTATGGCTATCGTTTGGTTGACGGTGTGCTGCAAATCAATGAGGATGAAGCCCCTGCCATTCGTACGATTTTTGAGCAATATGTAAACACGGACACAGGTGCAAATGGTCTTTCCAAATATCTGGAGACCCACGGCTTTCAGAAGCTCGCCCGTCAGAACGGCACCTCTCCCCTTTTCAGCGCAACATTGATTCGTGCCATCCTGAAGAACCCCGTCTACTGTGGAAAAATCGCCTTTGGTCGCCGCAAGCTTGAAAAGATCCACGGCACCCGAAACGAATATCATCAGGTTCCACAGGAGAATTATTTGCTGGTGGACGGCCTGCACGAGGGCATCGTATCAGAAGAATTGTGGAACGCTGCACAAGTCAAGCTGTTGGCGCAATCCAAACGATACGAGCCAGTCAACCGCAGCAAGACGGAACAGGCGCATTTATTATCCGCCCTTGTCAAGTGCCCCATTTGCGGTGCTGGAATGTATAGCAACAAATGCACCAAACGAAAGAAAGATGGCACACCCTATAAATCTTTCTCTTATTACAGTTGCAAGCACCGCAAGATGCAGCGTGGGCAGAAGTGCGATTTCAACAAGCAGATTCAAGAGGAAGTTCTGGACAACGCCGTGGTAGAGGTTATCATCAAACTGGTCAGCAATCCAAAGTTTGCCGCCATGATGCAGGAGAAGATCAATAGCAAAGTGGACACCACTGCCATTGAACAGGAAATTACTGCCGCTGAAAAGCAGTTGCGGCAGTATTACTCCGTCAAATCCAAAATCATGGAGGAGATCGACACACTTGATCCGGATGACCGCCACTACATCATCCGCAAATCCGACCTTGACGAGCGGCTTTACAGGATGTACGATAAAATCGAAGAAGCAGAAAATAACCTGATGGATGCCCGGGCAAAGAAGCAGGCTATCGAAGCGGATAAAATTACCGGCGACGATATTTACAAGATTCTGCTCTGCTTTGAGAAGCTCTACAACGTTATGAATCCTGTCGAACGCAAAAAGCTGATGGAGCACCTGATTTCCGAAGTCCATATCTACCCGGAGCGTCAAGCCAACGGTCAGTGGCTCAAGTCCATCAAATTCCGACTACCTATCATTGAAAATGACGCAGATTTATATTTGGACAATGGAAGTCACGTTGAGTGTATCACGGCATTAACCCGCATAAATCCTTGATTTCTAGTACTTTCAAGGTTTGAAGAGCAGTAATTTTCCACCTTTGAACCGGCTCCAGATCCATCGGAACAGTCCTCACTGTTTCATAGAATCGCAAACAAGAAAACCGCCCTGCCGTATAGCTGCGACAGAGCGGTTTTCTGCTGTATGGACTCGAAGGGAGTCGAACCCTCGACCTTTCGGATGCGAACCGAACGCTCATCCCAACTGAGCTACGAGCCCTCAACTGTCCTCTGACCACTAGAGCCAGAGGACATCGTTCATTTTGACTTTATTATTTTACTGCTTCTGGAATCATTTGTCAAGAGTTTCTACCTTCCGGCGGAGCAGGCTCATGGGGGGCAGCTCCGGGGTGGGGATGGTGTACTTTTCCATGGCGTGGGGGGTGGATTCCATGCTCTCTCCTGCCTCGTTTTTGATCCACTCCGGGTGCAGCGGGATGCTGCGCCCATCCGGGCAGAGCACCTCCAACATATCCCCAAGGCTCCATTTGCCGCGCTGCTGGCAGGAGGCAACACCATTCTCCCAGCTTTCCACAGTGCCCACAAACTCCCACTCACGGATATAAGTAGCGCTGTCGGTTGCCTGACGGGCCTGCTCGCGGCCAAAGTAGAAGCCCGGGGAGTAGTGCCGGTGGCTGGTACGGGTCAGCTCGGCCAGAACGTCATCGCTCAGCTCAAAGTTATCGTTGAGCGGGTCGGCTAGATACTGATCCAAAGCCTTGCGGTAGGCGGCGGTAACGCTGGCGACATAGTAGAACGTCTTGGCGCGGCCCTCGATCTTCAGGCTGTCCACACCTGCCTTGCAGATGAGGTCGATGAAGGGAGCGGTGCACAGATCGTTTGCATTGAGGATATAGCTGCCGTTCTCATTTTCGCCGATCTCATACAGCTGGCCCGGGCGGGTCTCCTCGCTCAGGTAATACTTCCAGCGGCAGGGCTGGGCGCACTGGCCCCGGTTGGCATCCCGGCCTGCCATGTAATTGGAGAGCAGGCACCGGCCCGAAATGCTCATGCACATGGCTCCGTGGACAAACGCCTCGATCTCCAGCTCCGGCGGGGTCTTATCGCGCAGGGTGGCGATATCCTGCAGGCTCATCTCACGAGCAAGCACCACACGCTTTGCACCCATGTTGTAAGCGGCACGCGCAGCGGCCCAGTTGGTGATGCCGGTCTGGGTGGACATGTGGACATCGATCTCCGGGGCGAACTGCTTACAGGCTTCCAGCACGCCCAGATCGGCCACGATAAAGGCATCCACACCGGCGGCAGCAGCAGCCTTGATGGCTTCGGGCAGGCGGTCAGCTTCCTCATTGGTGGGCAGCGTGTTCATGGTCAGATAGACCTTGCGGCCACGGGCATGGGCATAGATCACGCCCTCGGCCAGCTGCTCCGGCGTAAAATTGGCAGGAGCCGACCGCATACCGAACTCCGGCAGGCTGCAATAAACAGCGTCTGCTCCATAGTTGATGGCATAACGCAGGCGTTCCAAGTCGCCTGCCGGGGCCAGCAGTTCCGGGATCTGTAACATAAAATCGTCCTCTCTTTTTAACACCCTCTCTGTCAACGCTGACGCGATGCCGCCTCACCGGATCGGTTTCTGCAAACCTGACTCCGGAGCCGCAGTTGGCTCGCCCCTTGGGAGAGCTTTCAGCATAGCGGACTGAGAGGGACTTACTTCTTCAAACTCTGATTGACTTCAGCCGCTTTCCGGCAGTTGGCCTGATGTTCAGCATAGGTCTTGGCGTAATAGTAGTGGCCGGAAAGGTCCGTAACAAAGAAATAGCAGTCCCTGACTTCCTCATCGCACTGAGGTACCAGAGCAGCCTGGATCGCGGCAAGGCCCGGGTTCGAGATGGGCCCGGCGGGCAGGCCGGTGCAGGTGTAGGTATCGTAGGCATTCCGGATGTTCTCGGGGATATCCTCCCAGCCGCCATAATACGGAGCCACCCAGTTCCAGAGGTAGTTGTTGTCCTCGTCGCTCTGGACATAGCTGGAGGTGTTGCTCTGGAGCTTGGGGTAAGGCGAACCCTCGGCCAGACGGTTGCGGAACACCTGCGCCACATTGGAATCCTGATCGTTGCCCGCTTCCTCCTGCACAAAAGAGGCCAGTGTAATGACCTCGGGCAGGGTCAGCTCCTGCTTTTCCAGTTCCCTGTACATCTCAGCTGTGAACTGTTTATCGAAGTGTGCATAGAACGTTGCAACGTAATGATGCACGGTATCGTCCGTCAAAAACTCATAGGTGTCCGGAAAGAGGTAGCCCTCACACTTCATAAAGCGGTCGGGGGCATCGTCCGGGACATACTGCCAGAAGGTATACTCGCTGAAATCTCCGGTGTTGGCTTCTTCCAGAAACTCCTGTGCGCTGCACAGTCCGGCATCCTCCATTTTCCGGGCAATTGCAATGGCGGTGGTACCCTCCGGGAAGGTCAGACGCACCGAATCCGCCTTGGCATACGTGGACAGCTCTGCGATCAGGCCATCGTAGGAATATCCGCCGGTTTGCAGCGTAAAATCACCGTACTGCAGTTTTCCGGCGGCACCCTTGTGCCCCACATACCAGCGGAACAGATAGGCCGAACGGATCACTCCAGCCTCCTTCAGCTCCTTTGCGATGGCAGCAACGCCGCTGCCCTGGGGGATGCTGACGGTCACCTCTGCACCGGGCTTTCCTCCATTGCCGTTGATCTCGTTATACGCAAACACGCCTGCCGCACCGGCTGTCAGTACCAGCAGCAACAGCACGGCCAACAGGATCTTCAGCGCACTGCCTTTTTTCTTTTTCTGGTGTTTCTCTGCCATATCCACGTTCCTTTCAGTCCATCATCAGGCGCATGTAGCTCTCCGAAACATCAAAAGGTTCTCCTTCAAAGCGGATGAGGCCATACTCCTGCCGGGTTCCCTCGCCCAGGAACAGATTCTGGGCAGCCCCCACCGTGATGACAGCCTTTTCCACAATGACCTCTTTCTCCCGGGCGGCTTCCATCAGCACCTCGGCAGCACGGTCATTTTCCGCCATCATCTCCACAAAGTAAAGGGTATCCTCCCTGCGGAAATAGATGCCGTAGCCCTGCTCACTGGATACGATGGTCGCGCCACGGGAATACAGGTCCCGCAGAACTTCCCCCATCTGCTCCGGCGGCAGCTGAACGGTGTCGGGCCAGTATTTTGCCCGCAGCTCGCAGAGTTTTTTCGCCGTCACGGAATCGAATTCCGCCTGGCTCCACAGGTTGCGCTCCACCTCCCGGGGCAGGCAGCGCAGGGCAAAGGCTTTCTGGAAGCCTTTATCCTGCAGCAGCGTTGATTGTTCCGGGCTGGTGGGCACTGCCACCACAAAGCCTGCGCCCCGCAGTTTCTGCTGGGCACACAGGGTATCCACCAGGCCCGCAAGGAGCAGGCTGCCCTGCCCGCACAGACCGAACAGATAGCTGCCCGGGCGGCCCTGCAGGGTCACCGGCACAGCCAGTGCCACAGCCTCAATGTGGTCGTTTTCCTCCGCAACGTAGACATTCTGCACCCCGGCAAAGCGTTCCACAGCGCCACGGACAAACTCCTCCGTGTCGCCGCGCTGGGCCTGCCACAGGGCCAGCACCTCCGCCCAATCGGACGGCTGCATCAAACGGTACATGATATAGGATGCCTCCTTTTGTTTCAAATAACAGCGAGAGCAAGGGTTCTGACCTCTCCCTGAATATCCTCAATGCTCCGCATCTTCTCCCCTGCCGTGCAGTGGACGGTATCCCAGCCGAGGTGTGCGGCACAGTATTCTGCCGCCCGGCGGCTGCGGGCCAGATATTCGGTGTCCTTTTCATGGACATCCTTCTTGGTCTCGTCGCCATGGTAGCGGGCAGTCATTAGCCGCTGACTCACCGCCGGGTCAACCTGCAGATAGATCACCTTATCCGGTGCAGGCAGGCCCAGCAGGTGGTATTCATAGTCAAAGAGCCACTGCAGGAATGTGTCCCACTGCTCCGGCGGAAGCTTCGAGCACTGATGCACAGCATTGGAGGTGGTGTAGCGGTCAGCGATCAGGATGCCGCCTTCCTCGTAGAACTTGCCCCAATCCGACTTATACCCCGCATAGCGGTCCACCGCATAAAAGCTGGATGCCGCGTAGGCGTTGACATCGTCAGGCTTGTCGCCGAACTGCCCGGCCAGATACATCTTGACCAGCGCACTGGAATCACTGTCATAATTTGGGAAGGTGATCTCTCTTACCAGATGATCCGTCACCGTCAGGTGCTTTGCAAGCAGTTTGGCCTGCGTGCCCTTGCCGCTGCCGTCCAGCCCTTCCAGAACGATCAGCTTGCCTTTGCTCATACACCAGCCTCCTGCTTGATGGCCTCATACTTTGCGCGGACTTCGGCAGTTCTGCCGCAGCACATCTTGCCCTCGGGGCAGGGGCCGCTGACACAGGCCGGGCCGGCCTTGGCAAAGATATGGGGTGCCACCGGGTAGACCAGCCGGAACATCTCCTCAGCCAGCTGACGGATCTCCCACTGAGCGCGGGAGCAGCAGCGCAGATGGAAGAAATTCTGCAGACTGCGGGCGTTCATGGTCACGACCATCTTCGTCTCGCAGGCGTTTGGCAGCACAAAGCGGGCATCCTCATTGGCCTGTTTGGAGGCCTTGGCGCGGGCCTGCTTTTCGGGCATTCCCTCCGCCATCAGGCGGGCAGTGTGGCCGTCCTCCAGCTTTTTTGCAAGGTCCAGGTAGCGCTTCGCATCCTCATCCATGCTCTCAAGAAAGGCTGCCTTTGCCTCAGGGATGGCCTCGATCTCCGGCGGGATGACATAGTGGAAGTCGTCCAGTCGGACATACCGCTGGCTCTGGACACTGAAGGATGCGATGCGGTGCCGGGTGATCTGGGCCAGCAGCGTGCGGCTCACACCCTCAATGCCAAAGGTGAAGCTGGCATGTTCAATGGGGCTGGCATGGCCCAGGTCGCTGAGCATGGTCAGGAACTTGGCCGTTTTCTCCTCAGTCAGGCCGTCCAGCAGGTCGGTGATATGGGCATCTGAGTAGCAGAGCTTGGCCGCTGCCGCCACCACCTTTTCCGGTTCCGGGGTATGTGCGATCAATCGAACGGTCATCATAGTTTTCTCATTCCTCCGTAATTTTCGTCAGCGGCGCAAAATTTGCCATGGTTTTCTTCACGCCGACTTTTTCAAAGTTGATCTCCACGATCTGGTCTCCTGCAGCGGCCTTGACCGCCAGCACCCTGCCCCGGCCAAAGACCTTGTGCTCCACAATGTCGCCCACCTCGTAATGCTTTGGGCCGGTGGATGCCGGGCGGGAAGCTGCCGGGCTCCCCGGAAAGCTCACGGGTTTGGATGCTGCCTTGGGGGCCGCGGGGCGGCCATAGCCCACACCAAAACCGGAGGAGCCGGACGCGCGCGGGGCGCTGCTTCCGCTGCCAAACCCGGAAGCACTGCTGCCACGGCCTGCATAACCGGAGCCGAAGCCGCCGCGCTCAGAGGCATTGTATTCACGGTTGAGGTAGCTGCCGCCGGTGCGGCCGCCGAAGCTGCTGGAATTGCGGCCCCAGCCGGACGCGCCGGAGTAGCCCGAGGCCCCGCCGGGAACGGTATCACTGTAACCGGAACCCCAGCCCATGGAAGAACGGCGTTCCAACGCCGGGCTGCGGGTCTCTTCTATATACTCAGGCTCGATCTCGCGCAGGAAGCGGCTGGGTTCGTTGCGCTGGGTGCGGCCGTAGAGCATCCGGGAGACACTGTTGGAGATATACAGTTCCTTCTTGGCGCGGGTGATGCCGACATAGGCCAGACGGCGCTCTTCCTCCAGATCTGCCTCGGAGTATTTGCTCATCTCGCTGGGGAACACCCCCTCCTCCATGCCAATGAGGAACACATAGGGGAATTCCAGACCCTTTGCAGAGTGGATGGTCATCAGGACCACCTGGTCAGCGCTCTCGTTGTAGCTGTCAATGTCGCTGATGAGGGCGATATCCTCCAGGTAGCCTTCCAGTGAAGCATCCTCGCCGTGCTGGTCGCAGTAGTTTTTGACGTTGTTGACCAGCTGGCCCAGGTTCTGCAGGCGGTCTGCCGCATCCTCGTGGCCCTTGGCCGCATCGGCTTCCAGCATGGCCTTGTAGCCGGTCACCTCAATGACATCCTGGGCAAATTCGTCCAGTGTCCTGGTTTCCAGCGATTCCTGCAGTTTTTCGTAGATCTGCCAGAATTTCAGCAGCGGCATGACGGCACGGCTGAGTTTGGCGTATGCATCCGCGTGGGAGATGACTTCCAGCATACTGATCCCCTGCTGGGCGGCAAGGTCAGCGATCACGTCAACAGTGGTATTGCCGATCTTCCGGGCAGGCTCGTTGATGATGCGGCGCAGGCGCACATCATCCCGGGCGTTCGCCACGATGGACATATAGGAGTGGATGTCCTTGACCTCTTTGCGGTCATTGAAGCGCTGGCCGCCCACGATCTTATGGGGAATGCCCGCGCGGGTAAAGTAGCTTTCGATGGGGGCCGACTGGGCATTCATACGGTAGAGCACCGCATGGTCCGCCAGATGCCCGCCCTCTTTCAGGTGCTCACCGATGACATCCGCAATGTGCATGGCTTCGTCCTGCTCATTCTCGGCAGTGTAGACCTGCACCTTGTCGCCCTCGTCGTTCCGGGTCCACAGGGTCTTGCCCTTGCGCTCGGTGTTGTGCTGGATGACGCAGTTGGCAGCATTCAGGATGTTGGAGGTGGAGCGGTAATTCTGCTCCAGACGGATGGTCTTGGTGCCGGGGAAGATGCGCTCAAAGTTCAGAATGTTCTCAATGGTGGCACCGCGGAAACGGTAGATGCTCTGGTCATCGTCACCGACAACGCAGATATTCTTTTCCGGGCCGGTGAGCAGGCTGACCAGCCGGAACTGGGCCACGCTGGTATCCTGATACTCGTCCACCAGCAGGTAGCGGTACTTGTTCTGGTAGAACTCCCGCACATCCTCGTGCTCCGCCAGCAGCTGCACGGTCTGGTAGATCAGGTCGTCGAAGTCGAAGGCTCCTGCCTCCCTGAGCTTTTTTTCGTAGGCAGCGTAGACTTTGGCGGCAATGGCTCCCTTGGTGTCCCGGGCCGGAGTGCGCAGCGCCTCCTCCGGGCTGACCAGCTGATCCTTCCAGCGGCTCATCTGGTTGATGGCGCTCTTGATCGGGAAGAACTTATCGTCGATGCTCAGTTCCTTATAGACCGCCTTCATCACCCGCTGGGAGTCATCGGTATCATAGATGGTAAAGCTGCGGGGGTAGCCGATGGATTCTGCCCAGCGGCGCAGAATGCGCACACAGGCCGAGTGAAAGGTAGAGGCAAACACCTCGTCCCCCTCTTCGCCGCCCAGCATATTGCGCAGGCGCTCCTTGAGCTCCCCTGCCGCCTTGTTGGTAAAGGTGATGGCCATCACGTTCCAGCTGCGGACAGCGTTCTGCCGCAGCATCCCGTCCAGCCAGGCGGGCGCATCGGTGCCGGTCATAATTGCCGTTTTCAGGGCCTTGACATCCTCTTCGGTCACCTCACGGGGGGTCCAGCTGGAACCGTGGGCCGAGCCAAACCGGATCAGGTTTGCAATGCGGTTGACCAGAACAGTGGTCTTGCCGCTGCCTGCACCGGCCAGAATGAGCAGCGGGCCGTCGGTGGTAAACACCGCCTGCCGCTGCATATCGTTCAGGCGGCCAAACTGCTTTTCAATATAGGTATCGCGCAGAGCGCAGAATTCCTGTTGGAGACTTGCTGCCATTGTTTCACCTGTTCTTCTATAAAATCACTTACTTTATAAGTATATCACAATTCAAGAGGGTTGTACATAAAAAACCGCCCTTCCTGTACAGCACAGGAGGGGCGGCAGTGTTCAGATAAAGCTTAGCCGAAGATGTTGATCAGGATACCGGCAGCAACAGCGGAGCCGATAACGCCAGCGACGTTGGGGCCCATGGCGTGCATCAGCAGGAAGTTGGAGGGGTTCTCGCTCTGGCCGACCTTCTGAGAAACACGGGCAGCCATAGGCACAGC
>ENA-UPXC01004769-UPXC01004769.1-human-gut-metagenome-genome-assembly--contig:-NODE-4769-length-11905-cov-4.333953_pt1 | contig 11905 bp, 10 predicted proteins | sample MGYA00250047_ERZ773371 | MGnify/ENA primary metagenome ERZ773371 (study PRJEB29103, sample SAMN06111975) | human gut metagenome | biome: human gut; feature: ankylosing spondylitis patient; material... | reverse complement strand
ATTGTCAGGCGAGGAGATGGATGAGATAAAGAAGCTCTTCGATGCCTGCGGAAAGACCGAATTTATCGAAGAACGGTTGATGGATGCGGTAGTCTGCGCCAGTGGAAGCTCTCCGGCATTTGTCTATCAGTTTATTGAAGCATTGGCAGACAGTGCGGTCAGATATGGTATGCCAAGAAAGCAAGCTTATGTATTTGCGGCACAGGCAGTGAAAGGTGCGGCTGCCATGGTGTTGGAGACTGGAGAACATCCCGCAGTCTTAAAAGACCAGGTATGCTCTCCGGCGGGAACGACCATTGAAGGTGTGGCAGCACTGGAAGAATATGGCCTTCGCAATGCAGTGCTCAAAGCATCGGAAGCAGTGTACAACAGATGTACAAAAATCTGAGATAGAGTCATACAGACACCTCCCCGTCCATAAGATGGATGGGGAGGTGTTTTTGTGTTAGGGAGGATATGGAGGCAGTATACGAATAGCGGCATCAGGTGGAAACCAGGGCCGATGGTCTTCTTTGCAGGGATCATTGCAGGTGTTCTGATCGCACAGACAAAAGCAACGACAGCAGATACAGGATTATTCAGTGAATATTTTCTGAATCAATATGCTTCCCTGTCTGTTAATATAGAAAAATTGTTCTTGTACATAGGTGGTTATCGGATAAGTCAGTATCTGGCAGTTGTGTGCGCGGGATTTCTTCCGCTGGCACCGGCTATACTGACTGGACTGATATTTCTGACAGGAATGCTCTGGGGAACCATGGCGGGAATCTCAGTGATCCAGCTGGGTGGAAAGGGGCTGATGATCTGTGTAGCCGGACTGTTTCCACAGATCCTTTTCTATATACCGGCCTTTGGGTGGGTGATTCTGTGGACCTCCTGTGGAGGATCGAACCGAAAAAAATATGTTTTTCTGGCGGCTTTGGGATTGTTTTTTCTGTTCTTTGGAGTTGCATGTGAGGCGGCCTTGAATCCGGGACTTGTCAGGCAGATTTTACGTAAAATATAGTGAAAAAAAGATTGAAATTCACAACATACTTGGCTATACTGAATCTAATATTGATATCTGATCTGAAGGGAGATATCAATGCAGTTTTCAGAGGTCGAGGAGTTGTTATGGAAGAAGAACTGCGATATTTTGTCGCATATTTGGAAAATATAAGAAAGGCATCACATAATACGGTCATGTCCTATCACAGTGATTTGACCAAGATGATCGCGTATCTGCATGGACAGGGAATGGATTCTGTGTCTGCGGTGCGGACCACGCATCTGAATTCCTATGTGCTGCTTCTGGAAAAGGATGGAATGGCAGCAGCTACCATTTCCAGATATATTGCCTCGATGAAAGGGTTCTTTGAGTATCTGTTTCGGGAGCATATGATCGAGGAAGATCCTGCATTTACGTTAAAACCGCCAAAGGTGGAGAAGAAGCAGCCAGGAATACTGACCATTCAGGAAATGGAGCATCTGCTTGCTCAGACCACCGAGGATACGCCAAAAGGATGCAGGGATAAGGCTATGCTGGAGCTTTTGTATGCCACAGGGATGAGAGTCAGTGAACTGATCAGCCTTCGGATGGAGGATGTGAATCTGCGTTTTGGATGGATTCTGTGTAGGGATGAAGGTCGGGAACGTATGATTCCATTTGGCGAAAAAGCGGGAAAAGCTTTGCTGGTCTATCTGGAACGGGGAAGAGATGCATTTCTGAAGAAAGATACAGAGACTCTGTTTCTGAACTGCTCTGGTGCACCCATGAGCCGCCAGGGATTCTGGAAAGTATTAAAAGGCTATGCGGCGAGAGCTGGTATCGAAAAAGATATTACACCGCGGATGTTCCGTCATTCCTGTGCAGCGCACATGGCTGCAGGCGGAGCAAGAATGCATATGATACAGGAATTGTTGGGGTATTCAGATCTTACGGCGGCACAGATCTATGCAGGATTTCAGCCAGAAGTAAAGAATGAATACAGCAAAGTACATCCAAGAGGGTGAGAAGTATGGAACACAGAAAATTGATTTCTACAAAGGCAGACACATTGTTTGCCTTAAGAAGTCTGATCCATGAGTCTGTGATTGAGGAAATGTATATTTTGCAGGTGGGAGACTACCACAGAGATAAGATCGGCGTTTGCCATGAGATTATGGATCAGTTCAGGGGAAGGCGGATTGTGGTAAGAAGCTCTTCCACCGCAGAAGATTCTTTCCAGCGTTCTAATGCGGGACATTATAAAAGTATTCTGGATGTGGATTCTTCCAGTGAGCAGGAGATCATTGATGCGGTGGATGCAGTCATTGCGTCCTATCGGCGGGATATTCACAATCTGGAAGAAGAACAAGTGCTGATTCAGTGTCAGGCCAGAAATGTCATGCTCGGGGGTGTGGTCTTCACCCGCGATATCCAAAGTAACAAACCATATTATCTGATCAATTATGATGAGACCGGGTCTACAGACAGTGTGACCAGCGGCTCTGCCGGAAGGATGATGAAGATCGTCCGGAATATTAAGGCGGAGGGGCTGCCTTCACCATGGAAAGAATTGCTTTTGGCAGTACGGGAGCTGGAGCATATTATGGATGGACTGGCTCTTGATATTGAGTTTGCCATTGACAGGGACTACCAGGTGATTCTGTTTCAGATGCGGCCGCTGGTGGCCAGCTATAAGCAGGCAGGAAACTATGATGACCACGCATTTTTTGAACTTCTGGAAGATGCGGGAAGTATGTATGAACGACATAAAAATGTGATTACCAAAGAGCCTATGATGATGTCAGATATGGCATTCTGGAATCCTTCTGAGATCATCGGAAGTAATCCGAGACCTCTTGATTATTCTCTTTACCGGGCAATCATTACCCATCGGGCCTGGAATCAGGGAATTGCGCGGATCGGATTCCGGAAGCTTGAGGAAGATCTGATGCACCGGGTGGGAAATAAGCCGTACATCTGTCTGGAATATGCTTTTTATTCTTTGATTCCGCAGGCGGTGGACGAGGAGCTGGCACTCCGGCTGGTGCGGTATTATCAGGATGCTCTAAGACACAATCTGACGGCTCATGACAAGATCGAGTTTGAAATCGTGTTTACCAGTTATGATTTTGGAACAGAAAATCGAACCAGATGTCTGCTGGAGCATGGATTTACGGAAGATGACCGTCAGGATCTAACGGAAAAATTAAAAGAAGTGACAATGGCGGCAATCCTTCAGTTTGATGAGATTCTGGCAGAAGACATGACAAGTCTTCAGAAACTGGAAGAACTTCGAAAAAAAGAGGAGAGGCTTCTTAGAAACCAACAGGCAGATATTTATCAGATTCTCAGAGCAGTTCAGAATCTACGGGCAGGATTACAGCATTATGGAACACCACAGTTTGCCAGACAGGCACGAATGGCATTTATGGCACGTGCATTTTTGCGGAGTCTTACAGAAAACGGACCAGCAGACGAAGAAGGAAAGACCTGGTTTTCACAGGAGGATACAGATGCATTTATGCAATCAATATCTACTGTATCCACGGAATTTGAAAAAGATTTTCGGGCATTTTCCATGGATGAGATCAGCCGTGCGGAATTTAATGAAAAATATGGTCATCTGCGAGTGGGAACCTATGATATCCGTACCGAGCGGTATGACCAGATGAATTTTCGACCGGGGCCGTCAAAGAGTAAAGGCAAGGCGGAAGCTAGAGAAGATGCATTGAATCCGGGGCGTCTGGCGGAGGCTTTGAAGGAAGTTGGATTGCAGGTAAGTGTCGAGCAGTTGCTGCATTTTATCCGCTACGCCATCGAACAACGGGAATATTTTAAATTTGAATTTACAAAATCATTAAGTCTCATTCTGGAACTTCTGGTACGTGCAGGAAATGAGATGGAGATCGCCAGAAATGATCTGTCCTGGCTGGAAATTGAAGATTTCAGATTGCCTCAGTATATGGCGATGGAAGAGCTGAGAGATCAACTGGAGGTGAAGATCAGACGGAGACATAAACGGTATCAGCAATATCGGGAGCTTTCGTTGCCGGAGGTGATCCTGAACCGTGAAAGTCTTGATGTGGTGGAAGTTTACGAGGCAAGACCTAATTTTATTACAACCAAACGGATCGAGGGAGAAGTGGTACTTCTGGAGGAAGAGCCGGGGGTGGATATTCATGATAAGATCGTAGTAGTTCCCAAGGCGGATCCTGGCTATGAGTGGGTATTTGCCAAAGGGATCAAAGGATTTATTACCTGCTATGGTGGTGCGGCTTCCCATATGGCGATCCGATGTGCGGAATTTGAAATACCAGCTGCTATTGGTTGCGGAGAGAAGATATATAATTATGTTTCTTCTCTGAGCTATCTGACACTGGACTGCCGGGCTGGAAAGATCGAGGAAGGAATTCAGTATCGGAATTTAAGTGCGTTGATCACCCAAAGAGAGGGGGTCAATCAGTACGGAGATCCGGTAGATATTCTGGAATCTGGCTATGTACGGTTCTATGAATTACTTGGATTTATTCCAAAGACCATTTCCAACTTTACCAAAAATGTGGAGATGATCTTTAATAAGAAGAGAGATCTTCTGATCGTGGTGGGAGGCGGTTCTCTTCCGCCACAGTTGTATGACAGACCTCATGAAGATGAGCTGCAGCCCAACCGTGACCGGATGGAAGAGCAGGTGATCCATTATTGTGTGGCTCACGGGATTCCCATCATTGCCACCTGTCGCGGCATGCAGTATATCAATGTGATGTTTGGCGGAAAGCTCTGGTATCATCCGAAACTTCCGGTGAACCGGACCAGAGGCGTGGATCATCAGGTGTGGCTGGTGAAGGAACAGCGAAATATCTGGGTCAACAATTATCATTCTGACTGTATCTATGAGGAAGGTCTGGCTTCTTGCTTTGAACCTCTTGCTATTGACAGGGAAAACCATGTGGTTGAGGCCTATGGTTCGGATGAAATGAAGATTCTGGCGCTGCAGTGGCACCCGGAGCGGAGATTTGAGACAGCCAATGCTTATGAGGAGACGAGAAAGATCATACTGGATTTCATTCAGAAATATGTGAAATAAAAAGTCCTGCGGAAACTGCTGGTAAGAACAGTTTTCGCAGGATAATTTTTGTGCTAGCACTCCTCAGCGATCTCGTAGAGAAGTCTTTCTGTTTTTTCCCATCCAAGACAAGGGTCGGTGATGGATTTTCCATAGATGTGATCATGGATCTTCTGGCTGCCATCTTCGATGTAGCTCTCGATCATCAGTCCTTTCACCAGCTTATGGATGTCGTTGTTATAACGGCGGCTGTGAAGGACTTCCTTGGCAATACGAATCTGTTCCAGATACTGCTTGTTGGAGTTAGAATGGTTGGTATCTACCACACAAGCTGGATTCTGGAGGCTTTTCTGAGCATACAGCTCGCATAAGAGACGCAGATCTTCGTAGTGATAATTCGGAAGAACCTGCCCACGCTTATTGACAGCACCGCGAAGAACCGTGTGAGCAAGCGGGTTGCCGGTGGTGTCTACGTCCCAACCCCGGTAGATAAAGGAGTGAGCATGCTGAGCAGCGACAACGGAGTTCAGCATAACTGTCATATCGCCACTGGTCGGATTCTTCATGCCGGCCGGAACATCAAAGCCGCTGACAGTCATTCGATGCTGCTGGTCCTCTACGGAACGGGCTCCAACTGCCACATAAGAGAGCAGATCTGCCAGATACCACCAGTTCTCTGGATAAAGCATCTCGTCCGCTGCGGTAAGACCGGTCTCCTCAATGTTTCTGATATGAAGCTTACGAATTGCGATCAGACCTTCCAGAAGATCTGGTGCTGCTTCCGGATCCGGCTGATGAACCATACCCTTGTATCCTTCGCCGGTAGTACGTGGCTTGTTGGTATAAATACGTGGAATGATGATGCATTTATCTTTAATCTGCTCCTGGATCGGAACCAGTCGGTGAAGGTAATCCATGACAGCAGGCTCATTATCTGCGGAACACGGTCCGATGATTACGAGAAATCGGTCGTCTGCACCAGTGATCACGTCGCGGATCTCTTTATCTCTCTGTGCTTTTTTTGCTGCATTTTCCGGGGAAAGCGGATACATGGCTTTGATCTCCTTGGGGATAGGCAGCTTTTTGTTGAATGTGAATCCCATGGTAATCTCCTTTGTTACTAGTTTCTATGTTTGCGAAATGATATTCGAAAATATTATAGTATACTTCACTGAGATTGTAAATAAAAGAACTCCCGGGCGGAAGTGAAAAGTTTCCAGATCCCGAAGGACAGGAGCAGAAGTATATACAGGATCGCGCACAGACAGAGATTCCCTGCCAGAATCAGGATCGCTGATAAGGAACGGAAAACTATACAGTGAGATAAGGGTTTCAACAGATAAATACCTCCGGTTGATAAGAGCATGGCAGTTGCAGGTTTTAAAATATAGGCGTCAAGTCCGATGGTTGGGTGAATGTGCCGGGAGACTGCCAGAAGCCCGGACATGCATAGCAGCAACTGACTGATCAGAATACTCCAGAGAACACCTTCGATGCCAAAACGAGGTACGAAGAGCAGAAGCGCCAGGATCCGCACTAGCACTGCCGCCAGCTGGTTGATAAAGGTGATGCCGGTCTTGCCAAGACCGTGGAGAATGCTGTTGATATTTCCAGTAAGATAAAGAAATGGACAGATCCATGCCAATGTACACAAAAAGCTTCCGGCTAATGGTTCGTGGAAGACAACAGTTCCTAATTCGTTTCCGAAAAATAAAAAAATTCCCATACAGAATATTCCCATGAGGAGTCCGAAGAGAATCGTATATTCAATAGAAAGAGAAATTCGTTGTTCATTGCCGCGTGACTGCTCTTCTGAGATGGCCGGGAGCAGCATGGCAGACAGAGAAGAGGTCACTGCATTAGGAAACATCAGGAAGGACAAGGACATGCCCGTCAGGATGCCATAGAGACTCAAGGATTCTGATACAGACAGACCGGATGTCTGGAGGCTTACAGGAATCAGCACTGCCTCCGCACTTTGAAGGAGTGTCAGACTTAAACGGCTGCCGGTGAGAGGCAACGCCATGGAAAGAATCTTCCGGCATTGAATACGCAGTGCAGATAGTGGCAGAGTAGAACGCTTTTCGGAAACAGTAAAGTGGAGCATGAACAGGGCGGAAGCAGCCTCTCCGAAGAGAAGCCCCAGTACTGCCAGTGAGGGGGTGATTGCCCGGCTCTCCTGGATAAAAATGCGGTAAAGCAAGATCACAGAACTGATTCTTGCTGCCTGCTCCAGAATCTGGGAGATGGCCGGGAGAGATGCTTTCTTCTGTCCCAGATAATATCCCTGGAGACAGCCGTGGATCGCACTTAGAGGGATGACCGGAGCCAGAATACGTAAAGGTGTGACGCAGCGGCTTTCGCAGAGCAGTTTGTCTGCTATGAATTCTGCTTGATTCCAGAGAAGGACGCAGACCAGCACAGAGGCGGACAAGGACAGGAACAGTCCGGCTTTCAAAGCATGGGTTCGTTCTTTTTCTACAGCTCCGGCGGTGAAACGGGAGATGGCAGATTCAATACCGGAGGCGGTACATGCATGACATACGGCGAATACAGGAAAAATAAGCTGATAGATGCCGATTCCTTCCGCACCCAGGGCATGTGCCAGGAATATCTTATAGAAGAAACCGGAAAAACGGCACAGAAGACCTGCACAGGTCAGCAGGAGCGTGCCTTTGATGAAATGAGGAAATGATCGCATAGAATTTCGCTGTTCTTTTTTCCTATAATATATTAGAGAAGAGTGCTTGACAGAACTGCTTACCAGTGTTATTCTTTTACATGAAATCCGAGTAAAAAGCTCGGAATTGAAACGGGGTGAAAGAGATGAAGCTGTCTACAAAAGGACGTTATGGGCTCAGAGCGATGATCGATCTGGCATTATATGCGGAGAATACTCCGGTGTCGATTGCGAGTATTGCAGCCAGACAGCACATATCCGAGAGCTATCTGGAACAACTGATCGCGAAGCTCCGTAAAGCAAATCTGGTAACAAGCGTGCGTGGAGCCGGAGGCGGATATGTACCGGGACGGCCGGTGGAAGAGATCTCAGTAGGAGATGTGCTGAGAGCCCTGGAAGGAAATCTGGATCCGGTAGAGTGTCCGGGGATCGAACATCAGGGCGGCTGTGATGGTTCCGATGTATGCGTGACTAAATATGTATGGAAACGGATCAATGACAGTATTAACCAGACTGTAGATGAAATGATGCTCAGTGATCTGCTGGCAGAAAGCCGGGAAGTACAGAAAAAACGTCAGATTCCAGTATCATGTTGTGAGAAAAAGGAGTGATAAAACATGGGTGAAGAGAAGAAATTAATTTACCTGGATAATGCGGCGACAACCAAGACTGCGCCGGAAGTTGTGGAGGCAATGCTTCCGTATTTTACAGAACTGTATGGAAATCCGTCCAGTGTCTACAGCTTTTCTCAGAAAAGCAAAGAAGCTATCACTGCAGGAAGAGAGAAGATTGCAAAGACTCTTGGAGCAAATCCGGAGGAAATCTATTTTACAGCAGGTGGAAGTGAGTCTGATAACTGGGCATTGAAAGCAACAGCAGAAGCTTATGCTTCCAAAGGAAATCACATTATTACATCTAAGATCGAGCATCATGCAATCCTGCATACTTGTGACTGGCTGGAAAAACATGGATTTGAGATCACTTATGTGGATGTAGATGAGTTTGGTAAGATCAAGCTTGATGAACTGAAAAAAGCTATCCGTCCGACTACCATTCTGATCAGTGTGATGTTTGCAAACAATGAGATTGGTACCATTCAGCCGATCAAAGAGATCGGTGAGATTGCTCATGAGCATGGTATCCTGTTCCACACCGACGCAGTACAGGCATATGGACAGCTTCCTATTAATGTAGATGAGCTGCATATCGATATGTTAAGTTCCAGCGGACATAAGCTGAACGGACCGAAAGGAATTGGCTTCCTGTATATTCGTAAAGGGGTAAAGATCAGAAGCTTTATTCATGGTGGTGCTCAGGAGAGAAAACGTCGTGCAGGTACAGAGAATGTTCCGGGTATTGTAGGATACGGTGTGGCAGCAGAACGTGCAGCAAATACCATGGAAGAGCGTACTGCAAAAGAGCGTAAGATCCGTGACCATCTGATCGACCGTGTACTTGCAGAAGTTCCGTACACCAGACTGAATGGACACAGAACTGACCGTCTGCCGAACAATGCAAACTTCAGTTTCCAGTTCGTAGAGGGTGAGTCCCTGCTGATCATGCTTGATATGGATGGCATCTGTGGCTCCAGTGGATCAGCCTGTACATCGGGATCTCTTGATCCGTCTCACGTACTGCTGGCTATTGGACTGCCTCATGAGATCGCACATGGTTCTTTGCGTCTGACTCTGAGCGAGGAGACCACCATGGAAGATGTGGACTATGTAGTAGATTGTATTAAGAAAATCGTTGAGAGACTTAGAAGTATGTCTCCGCTGTATGAGGATTTCATTCGGAATCATTAATTACAGCCATTAATAAGAAAAGAGGATTTAGAATATGTATAGCGATAAAGTAATGGATCATTTCCAGCATCCGAGAAACGTAGGAGAGATTGAGAATGCCAGCGGTGTAGGTACAGTTGGTAATGCAAAATGCGGTGATATCATGAGAATTTACTTTGATATCGATGACAACCAGATCATCCGTGATGTAAAATTCAAGACCTTTGGCTGCGGTGCAGCAGTTGCAACCAGCAGTATGGCAACGGAGCTGGTAAAAGGAAAAAGCATCTATGAAGCTCTGGAAGTTACCAATAAAGCAGTTATGGAAGCACTGGATGGACTTCCACCTGTAAAGGTACACTGCTCTTGTTTAGCTGAAGAAGCTCTCCACGCTGCTTTATGGGATTATGCTCAGAAAAACAATATCGTTATTGAAGGTCTTGAAGAACCAGTTAACGATATTAACGAACACGAGTTACCACCTGAGGAGTGATATTAGATGAAAAAAGTTGTTGTCGGTATGTCTGGAGGAGTTGACTCCTCCGTTGCCGCTTACCTTTTAAAGGAACAAGGTTATGACGTTATTGGTGTTACCATGGAAATTTGGCAACCGGATAAGGTTGAGGTTGACGGAAGCTGTTGTGGTCTTTCAGCAGTAGAAGATGCCCGTTCAGTTGCCAATATTTTGGATATTCCTTATTATGTTTTGAATTTTAGAAAAGAATTTAAGGAAAGTGTTATTGATTATTTCATTGATGACTATCTTAATGGTGAAACCCCTAACCCTTGCATAGCCTGTAACAGATATGTAAAGTGGGAATCACTTTTAAACAAAAGTCTTCAGCTTGGTGCTGAGTATATTGCTACAGGACATTACGCAAAGGTTGAAAAACATCCGACAACAGGCAGATATACTATTAAAACTGCTGATACAGAAACTAAGGACCAGACTTATGCTCTCTACAACTTGACACAGTTCCAGTTGAGCCATACTCTTATGCCTGTCGGTTCATATGAAAAGCCACAGATTAGAGAGATTGCAGAAAAGATTGGTCTTAGAGTTGCTCACAAGCCAGATAGTCAGGATATTTGCTTTGTACCTGACGGAGATTACGACAAGTTTATTAGAGAAAATACTAATGCTGTTATTCCTAAAGGCAATTTCGTAGACAAAAATGGTAATGTTCTTGGTCAACATTTAGGCATAAGCCACTATACTATTGGTCAGCGAAAAGGTCTTGGTTTGGCTCTCGGTGTTCCTGCCTATGTATGCGAAATCAGAAAAGACACTAATGAAGTTGTCATAGGTAGCAATACTGACTTATTTAAGAAAACTGTTTTAGTTCGCAATTTCAACTATATGGCTTACGAAGACATTGTTGGAGAAATGCGTGTTGAAGGTAAAGTCAGATATTCACAAAAGAAAAGCCCTTGCATTATCCGTAAAAAAGGCGAATTTGTTGAATGTATATTTGATGAACCTCAAAGAGCAATTACTCCTGGTCAGGCAGCTGTTTTCTATGACGGCGAATACGTTGTTGGAGGCGGTGTAATAGTTGAGTAGTATATATACAAGAAAAGTTGAATATTACGAAACAGATAAAATGGGTATTGTCCACCACGCAAACTATTTGCATTGGTTTGAGGAGGCTAGAACTTTTGCCCTTGCAGAAATGGGTTTAGAGTACAAAAGCCTTGAGGATATGGGCATTATGATGCCTGTTTTAGCTGTAGATTGTAAATATAAAACCGGTGCAAAATATGGTGATAGAGTTCTTGTAGATGTAAATGTTGAAAAGTTCAACGGTGTAAAAATGAAGTTTTCATACAAAATTACAGATAGTGAAACTGGTATTTTAAGAGTTACAGGTTCTAGTGAACATTGTTTTGTAGACAATGATTTTAAGCCTTTAAGTCTTAAAAAGAGCTATCCTACCATTTACGACAAGGTTCTGGAATGTATAGATATTTTAGCAAATAATTAAATTTTTCTCCGAATACTGTGTATTCGGAGATTTTTTTCACTTGAAATATACGATTAACAAGTTATATAATTATCCTAGAGGTGATTTAATGACAGCAGATGAAAAATATACACAAATGACACAAGCACCTGTAGAAAAACTTATTTGCAAACTTGCTGTGCCTACAATTTGCAGTATGCTTATTACATCTCTCTACAATATGGCAGACACATTTTTTGTAAGTAAAATAAATCCCAGTGCCACTGGTGCTGTTGGTGTTGTTTTTTCCTTAATGGCTATTATTCAAGCCGTTGGATTTTTCTTTGGTCAAGGTTCTGGTAGCTATATTTCCAGACAATTGGGTATACATAACACTCAAGAGGCAGAAAAAATGGTCAGCTTTGGTTTCTTTACTTCATTTTTTTCTGGCTTTCTCATAATGATTCC
>ENA-UPXC01004757-UPXC01004757.1-human-gut-metagenome-genome-assembly--contig:-NODE-4757-length-11929-cov-33.009028_pt1 | contig 11929 bp, 14 predicted proteins | sample MGYA00250047_ERZ773371 | MGnify/ENA primary metagenome ERZ773371 (study PRJEB29103, sample SAMN06111975) | human gut metagenome | biome: human gut; feature: ankylosing spondylitis patient; material... | reverse complement strand
ACAGATCTTCTACGGTATAATACTGACACTCTTTTAACTGATCTTCCTCTGCCTCATAATCTCCGACACTTGGTGTCACATTGCAGTAAAGATTAAATGCCATACGGACGATTCGTAAACTTCCACTGGTCTGCCATCCTTCCTGCAGGCATTCCGTTTTCACACATCCAGTTTTAAAATTATAGATTTTATTCACATTTTCTCTTGTGTCTCTGTCGATACCCAGGCAATAAACCAAAGCCCGATGGTAGACATCCTGATATCTGCATTTTTTCAGATATTCCTCATAAAATTTTTCGTGTTCCCTGCTCTTGAAAATAATTGTCCGAGAATTGCTATTCTCTGCTCTTAACGCTGTGTCTGTCATTTTCATTTTCCTCCTGAATTTTTAATATTTTGGTATAAAAAAGACACTCCATTTCTGAAATGCCCTATAAAAAATAGGGACACCCGCTTTTAACAAGTATCCCTATAATCTATCAATGATCTGATAGCTCTCTATTCATTTTCATATTCAAGATTCTTTGTGTTCCCCGTCCCGAGGTCTAACGCAACAACAACGGTTACTTTCTTCACAAGGCTCTTTTCTTTGTGATTTTCACCTATTTTTCTGAAACTGAAAAACTCTACAAAGTGCGTAAATTCAAGGATTTCTACATATTCTTCCTTTGTAGCAACACCACAGTCTCCACATGAACCGTCATCCCAAATTGATCAACCGGGCATACCTTTCTAAGCTCATATCCTCTCTCACACAGATACTTCAGATCCCTTGCCAACGTCGCACTGTCGCAACTAACATACACAATCCTTTCCGGGTTCATCTCGATCATGGTCTCCAGCAGGGTTTCATCACAGCCTTTTCTTGGCGGATCTACGACGATAACATCTGCATAAACACCATTTTTCTTATACTCTCTCGGCAGCACTTCTTCTGCCTTGCCCACAAAGAACTCTGTATTTTCCAGACCATTAAGTTTTGCGTTCTCTTTCGCATTCTCAATAGCTGCAGGAACAATTTCCACACCACGGACAAATTTTGCTTTCTGTGCCAGGAACAGGGAAATAGTTCCGATTCCACAGTAGAGATCCCATACTGTTTCCTCGCCGTGAAGATCTGCGTATTCCAGTGCCTTTGCATAAAGCTTCTGGGTCTGCATAGGATTTACCTGATAGAAAGACAGAGGTGAAATCTGATAGGAAATATCTCCGATTCTGTCTGTGATATATTCCTGGCCCCAGAGCAGACGAATTTCCTCACCAAGGATTACATTACTGTGTTTCTTATTTACATTGATGGTGATGCTTGTCATTCCCGGAATCTCACACAGAGATTTTACAAGCTGCTCCTCTTTCGGGAGCTTGTTTCCGTTCAGAATCAGACAGACCATCACTTCTTTTGTGAAGTGTCCGTAACGGATCAGGACATGGCGCACCAGCCCTTTGCCTGTTGCTTCATTATATGGCTCAATCCCGTATTTCTCCATATGTGCGATCACACGGTCCAGAACTTCTTTATTCTCAGCTACACCAAGTGCACAGTCACGGTTTTCGATAATGTTGTGGGTTCTTCCTGCATAGAAACCTGTAACGATTTTTCCCTCTTTATTTCTGCCTACAGGAAACTGTGCCTTATTTCTGTAATGAAAAAGTTCATCCATGCCAATAATTGGCTCCATGGGGATATCTGTAAAGCCACCGATACGTTCCAGATGTCCCTTCACCTTATTTGTCTTAAATACAAGCTGCTGGTCATAGGAAAGTGCTTGAAGCTGGCATCCGCCACACTGACGGGCAAATTCGCACTTGGGCTCAACTCTGTACGGAGATGGCTTCAGCACCTCCATAAGACGGCCGTAACCATAATTTTTCTTTGCCTTGATAATTTTGGCTGTTACTGTGTCTCCGATCACTGCGTCCTTGACAAAAACGGTGAAGCCATCGGCTTTTCCGATACCTTCACCGTCAATTCCGCAATCTTCTATCTCTAACGTAACAAGATCGTTCTTACGAAATTCCATAAAGATTACACCTCATCTGTTCTTCTTAAGTTGGATTCAAACAATTTATTATATCCAAGCCACTCTTTTTTGCTCTTGTTGGCTGCAAAAATTTCTGTAATGGTTTCCATTCTTGCATCTGTATTGTCTGCAAGATTGAGGGCTACAGCCTCCACCAGTGCAGGTTTCTTCGGGGAACCGTATTCCAGTTCTCCGTGATGAGACAGGATACAGTGGATCAGTTCATTCTTAAGCACCTCCGGAAATTCCGGTATCTGGTGTGCAAGATCATTGATCATCTGTGCTCCCATATAAATATGTCCCAGAAGCTGGCCTTCATCTGTATAATCATTTAATGGAAATGCAGATAATTCTTTTGTCTTTCCGATATCATGAAGAAGTGATGCTGTGATCAGTAAATCTCTATTGATGACCGGATATGCCTTTGACATATAATCGCAGAGTCTGGTAACCCCCAAAGTATGTTCCATCAGACCACCAATAAATCCGTGATGTACTGTCTTCGCAGCAGAATGTCCTTCAAATGCTTTCACAAAAGCTTCATCTTCCACAAATAATTTCTTCAGAAGTGCAGACAGATAATGATTCTCCACACTGTCAATAAATGCTCTCAGCTGACTGTACATATCATCTGTGCTGTTCTCACTTACAGGAAGATAATCTGCCGGGTCGTACTCATCTTCAGCTGCCTTGCGCACACGCTTGATATTCAGCTGCATAGCCCCTGCAAAGCTGGTCACATCTCCCACAACATCTATATAATCCAGTGCATCGAAATCATCAATTCCCAGAGAATTTGGATCCCATATCTTGCCATCCATGATTCCAGTCTTATCCTGGAGGATAATATTCTCATAGGGTTTTCCATTCTTCGTTACCGCAGACTGTTTCTGCTTGCACAGATAAATCCCATTAATTCTGTCTCCCTCATGTAACTCATTTAAAAAACGCATAAAGCCTGCCTCTCTATCCTTTATTTTTAGTATTATAACAATTCCATAAAATACTGCAATCCATCCGGCAGAGCAGATTACAAACATCCGCCGGTCACTATCTCTCTCCAACTGTTACCTTATAATCTTTCTCCGCATACTTACCATCGGAATTTTTGCGGAGAACCGTTATGGTAAGATTTTCTCCCTGCTTTTTTGTCTGAAGATATGTATAGTAAGACTGCATACTCTCTGTGGGAGTTCCATCGATCTTACTTATGATATCTCCACACTGTATCCCTGCCTTCATCGCAGGAGATTCTTCTTGTGTACGCTCCACATAAAGTCCCTGATCAATTCCCAGTTTTCTGCATTGTGCCTGAGTTATCTCTGTTCCATAAATACCCGTATATCTGATTGTCTCTTTGTTAGCCAGATGTTCTACCAATGGGAGAATCTGCGAAATGGAAACTGCATGAATATTATCTCCGTCATTTTCATTCTTCTTCAGTATCATGCCTGCCACATTTCCGTCAGAATCAAGCAGCACACCACTTCCATCTTCATTCCCCTGCACATCTGTAGCCAACACATTATACTCAGTATCCGCTGCCGATAGTTTTTCAGAAACAGAAGTGATCATTCCATAAACCACCGCATCACTGTCACCGGCAGGACTTCCGATAGCAATTACTATATCGCTCTGTTCCAGTTTCTTTGTATCTGTCAGATCAGATACCACGATATCTTCTCTTGTACTGTCACTGAGAAGATTTTTTCTCACAGTTGCAACTGCAAATCCGGAATCCGCATCTCCCCTGCATATCTCTCCCTGCACTGTCGAACCATCTGCAAAAGTCACCTGCAGTTCCTGCAGATTTTCCAGTTCTTCCTCATAGGTCAGAATGTAAAACTGCGTCTCTGTTTCAAGAAAGACAAGACCTTCCGTATCTTCCTGCTGCAAATAAGAATTATTCAGCAAATCCTCATCCTTTGAAATTCCTCTCACGTTTACAAGAGATTTTCGGGATTTTTGGGAAACCTTCAGCACTTCCCTATACATCTCCTGACGCATTGCCAGAAGACTCTTCTCCTCTTGTTCAGAAACTGAAGCGACAGATTCCCTCTCTGTTGCCTGTTCTTCAGATATCGTCTCCGCTACATCCGATCCTGTCAGTTCGATTTTCTGCTGTGTATTCTCTTCTCTGTCCGCCATAACAGGAAACACACTGGCAAAGGTTACGGCTGCGCAGCCTCCAAACAAAACGCCACATCCTGCTATCATAAGCAGCCTGCGCAACAGACTGCCATTCTCTTTTGGCTGTTTTTTTACCGTTTCTTTTATAAACTGATATTCCTGTGTGTCCATTTTGTTTTTTTTCATACCTGATTCTCCTGCCGCACTCCATTCAGGATAACTGCCCAGTATCATACAAAACAGCAATCTGCCAAACAGTTACCATTCAGGTTCAATATCGCTTGTATTCAAACAAATTATATCGTAACAATCTACACATTATTTTAACAAAAAGATATGAATTTTTTATGAATATACTATAAGTAATTTCCCACAGTACAAAAAAGAAGCTCCTACTGAAACACTTATCGTATCAGCGAAACACTGCAGCTCCGGTTATTATGATGACACAAAAAAACGGTTTAAATGCACATATAATAGCATTCAAACCGTTTCTTATGCGGAAGATGGGACTTGAACCCACACGAGCGCAATGCTCACAAGATCCTTAGTCTTGCTCGTCTGCCAGTTCCGACACTTCCGCATATCGCATTTCCGTTATAAGTTTTACTTATTGTTGCGACAATTGGTACTATACCAAAAACTATATAAACTGTCAATAGCTTTTTTGATTTTTTTTTATTTTTGTAAGTTGTAAAATATAAGCGTACTAAGAAATGAGCGTTTTTAATAGTCCATACGTATGGACTGGGAACCAAAAATAAATGTCCAAGCGGTGCTATACGATAAATAGGAAAGGATAGGTGAAAAGATGTTTACAGCATGGGTACAGGATTCCAGTGGGAACACTGTGAAAACGTATGAAGACTGTATGAATATTTCCTTTATCAGTTTAGAAACTATGATGGAAAAGTACAGAGATATACTCGAAGCAATAGGCGTTGACAGTGATTACTTCTGCATAGCCGATTCGATGGGAAACCACTTTTACCCACAATATCTCTGTAGTGTAAATATCGGCTAAGGTGGTGCAGGATGGATTTACTTACAATTTTGAAACTGTTTTTATTCCTCGGTTGTGTATCGTATCTGTTAACGATTGCAGGTACAATCAAACGCCACCTGCCGAAGATAAGCATAGACAGGAAAAAGAAAAAGGGGATTGATATTAATGACAGCAAAGAAAAAGATTGATACACCTGTTGATGGCGAACAGCTTACCCTTAACACAGGTACAACACCTGAGACAGAAAAGGAAAACAGCGAAGCAGTCACACAGGCTACTGTTATCGAAGATATAGAAAAAGCGGATATTGTAGAGTTTGGCAAGAAAGACTTACGAACCTACAACAGTCTTATGAATGGCATTGAAAAAGGGTTCAACAAAGCAAGCGAAGCATACATAACAATCGGATGCGCATTGTACCAGATACACCACAATGAATACTTCCGTATCGACAACTACAAGAATATTGCAGAGTTTGCGCTTGACAAGTACGAACTGAAAAAAGCCACAACGCATAACTACATCCGAGTGATTGAACGTTTCGGAAATATCGTGGACGGTAAACCGTCCGGCTTAAAAGAAGAATTTAAGTCCTTTAAGTGCTCCCAGTTGGTTGCAATGTTGAACTTCACTCCTGACCAGATTGCAGAGGTGGAACCGGATTGGACAACGAGACAGATTGTCCAGTTTGGTAAAAATCCCCTGCTTACTGCCGACAGTGAAGAGGACGACGAAAATATCATTGACGGTGATGCAGTTGTAACAGAATCTGACAGTTTACCGGATGCGGATGTGATGCCAGTCCCAGAGATTGAGACAGGTTGCACACTTCTGGAAAGCTGTGACAGCTTTGAGGAACTGTTAAAGAATCGTGAAAAGTATGAGAATGCTTTCAACGATATGAGAAAAGATAAGAACTTTCAAAACAAAAAAATCCGCTTCATTTTGGGACTTGCATACGAAGATTAAAGCAAGATACACGCGGAAACCACAAGAAAGAAAAGAGGAAAAGACTATGAAATTTTACACAAGAATGACACAGGAAGTCACAGTTATCACTAAGAATGCAACACCTTACGACGTAGATGGAAACAGAGGTATCACCTACAGACTGGTAGTGATGGCTGACAACGACGTTGAAAAGGTCAAAGTTACCGATGAAAAGACCTACAATTTATTCGAGCCGGGTAAAACTTACATCCTGACAGGTGAGTTTGATGTCCGTAATTCAAAGTGTAGCGAATGGAAAGTTAACGGATTCGCACAGCATAAGTAAAACTGGTAGTCAGTCCATACGTATAGACTTTTCGTGTACGCCAGTAATGGCAGTCCATACGTCTGGACTTGATTATATATCAATCCTTGTGGGTGTGGGTTGTCGCCTATCCCCACACCTACGAAAAAAAGGAAATGAACATGGGCGAAATATTCACAGATACAACACAAGACAATTCAGATCATACATTTTCAGATACAACACAAGACACAGGGCAGGAGATACAGACTCCTGCCGATTCCTCCGAAGTGGTAAACCCTCCCGCAGATATAAGTGTTTCGCAAAGTCCAGATGTGACAGTAACACCTGCACCAACAGAAACAACTGAACCACCTGCATCCGGTGAAGATAAACCACAGGAGAACGACACAGGGGGAAACAGTACAGTTTCCTGCAACTGTAATATCTCAGATTTGCAGTCAATCCTGACAGAGATACAGACAAGTCAGAAAGACTTCGAGGAACTGACAGCAAAGTACCAGGAAGAAACACTGGAAAATGACAAGGTTCTCATTGAACAAAGCAAAAACCTTTTGTCGGTGTCCAGTCTCCTGCTCCTGACAGTCGGTTTTCTATCAGGAATCCTACTGGCGAGAATAGTCTGGCGTAAGTTATAATCGTCGATTGTTCGACAAAGAAACTAAGCTTGTATCTGCAACTTAGCTGATAGCCTGCCCTATGCCGTAAGGCGAGACAAAGAAGCTAAGCTTGTATCTACAACTTAGCCGATAGCCTGCCCTATGCCGCAAGGCGAGACAAAGAAACTAGGTGTTTTAAATGTTTTTTGACACGATTCTGAAATATCCCGAGGTGATGAGATGGGCGTTATTGCTCTTATGTGCAGTGTGGTGGATAGTCCTGTGGCGGATATTCCGATAACGGAAGCTCCTGCAATCACAGACGGCATAGAAACCACAGTCAACAGTGTAAGCGGTATAGCTGCCGATTTCACAGACAAATTTCTGAACATGGATTTCATTAATGAAATCCTGACACAGTACGCAAAAGTGTTTGCTATGGGATTCGCACTTGCGACTCTCCTGATACTTTTGACTTACGGCGTTTTCAAGGCTTTCAGCCTTGTTCGCATAGATTCATAAATCTTACGAGAGGAGAACAAACGATTATGGGTGAAGCGTTAACTGGTGCTTTTACTACAGCAGTAGGCACAATTAAAACAGACGTAACAACTATGATTTCCACAGCACTTCCGGCAGGACTTGCTATCATGGGAATCGGTCTTGCAGTCAGAATCGGTATCAACTTCTTTAGAAGTATCGCCAATTCTTAAGCAATGCCAGACTGAAATAGCAGGTGCAACAGGGTTCATGGCTTGTACGTGTTCCCTGTCCCACCTGTCCAGTCAACAAACCAGTCCATACGTATAGACTGCAAAAGAGTTTTAGTTAAAGTCCCAAAATCAAACTAAGGCGTAATATCCAATATACAACAATCACAGGTTTGTGTTACTTCAAAATATTAACCATCAAAACCAGTCCATACGTATAGACTCTCAAAGAAAATAATCACAATTGAATATAGAAAAATGGGTTATTCTTTCAAGCAGTCATTCCCCCTTGACTGAACTGCTCCCCCTGTCGATACTCTCTTTCTTCTCTCTTTTTCGTACCTATGCAAATACAACAAGACATGAAAGAAAAGTCAAAACACAGGTGTACAAAAAAAGAATGTGCAGGACTTGACAGGTTAAACCCTCTCAAGTCCTTTTTTCTGTCCGTCCCTGACGGAAATTTCTCCGGATTCTGCTCCAGATCCTATCTGGAATCTTGGGTTTTTTCCGTCCCCCACGGACAAAAGCAAGGCACTCTGCCCGAACCTAAAGTATTCCAACAGCCCCCTTTTCCTTGACTACTGCCGCAGGCTCTGGGGGACAGCGTTAAGACAGGGCAAAGGGAACCCATGGGGCTGTGGGTTGCCCTGTCAGCGTCCGTCAGAGATACAGTCTATACGTATAGACTGCTTATAAGCAGGGACAAAGAAGTTCAGCCTGTACCTGCCACAGCCAATAGCCTGCCCTATGCCGCAGGGCGAGACAAACAAATTTAGCTTATCTTCCCTTACCAGTACAGTCCATACGTATAGACTGTACAGCCACACAGGGACAAACAAGCTAAAATCCCCCTATGGGAGTCGGGCAGAGGGGGATTTAGGGGGTGACGGAATGGTACACCCATAAAACAATAACCCATAACAAAACATAAACCCTAAAACCAATAAATGAATAAACAACCTATAAAACAATACCAAAAGCAATACCACGAACCATGACAATTAAATAAAAGGAAGAATAATAAAATATACAATTTATACAATTGTGCTATCTCTTGTATTATGTTATAATATCTTCAGTATTTCAGTATCAAAAATACATGAAAGAAATGGGGGTATTATGCTAAAGAAAAAGAAGAATGAAAACAGTTTAGACGAATTGGAAAAGCTAAACAAAAAGCTATTAAACATCAATAAAAAGAATACAGTAACTATAAACAAAATGACAGAACGATTGTCAGACCAGAAAGAACAAAAGAAGTTAAGAAAGACTATCGCAAAGATAACAGGAAAGAAACCATGAAAAGCAAAGAAAAAACAACCATCATCATATTTTTAATTCTAATCATCCTTTACCTGATATGCAAGTATGTATTCCCCATCATGGGCTTTTACATAGCAGTCCTGACTGTAATAGTCCCCGCCCTGCTCTCAAAGCTGATAGGCGTGTTTCTTTTCTTCCTCATCCTCTGGCTGATAATCAAAGTTTTGAGAAAGTAGGATGATAGTGTGAATAAAGAAGAAGATAAAACAATTCCCGAACGTGCTGTTAATCTTATGTGTGATATAGCACGACACAATATACGTGCTGTTAATGGCGATAAATCTGATAAAGATTTAGGCATAGATGAAAACTTTTTTCAAGAATCTGTTTTCTATTTTTATCGGGGTGAAATAAAAAGGTTTAAAAATTGGTTAGGTAAACTGTTTAAAAAATGATTTTTTAAGAGATTGCAAAAGTGCAGTCTCTTTTTTTTATTGAAAAGAGGTGTTATATTGAAAAAAATTATTTCTTTTTCGTTAACTTTTTTTATATTGGTACAATCTTTCTTTTTTTGTTTTTATAGCTTACCTGTTTATGGTGCCCCTCTTGATGTTGACTTGGATTTACTCGAAGATATGGCTAGTAACCCCGAAAAATATGAACCTGCTTCAATGAAACTAACCGAATTTTTGGTACGTTCCGTCACAGGTGGGCAGGCTTTAGATAAATTTTTCGGTACTTCTTCACAAGAATTAATAAGTAATATTAAGGCACTTTTTTCAAAAGAGGGCAATTGCAAAACAGATGGTAATAATTATTATTTAACGCAAAATTTCACCAATGAGTTTAACAAAGCGGTGCAGGATAAAGTCCACGCCTTAGATGGGTATTATCTTGTTGAACCTACAGGTTCTTTTTCTATCAAAGATATGGTTGGTTCTTACGATTATACATACGAAACGGAACAAAAGTTCCTTGAATATTATAACAGTATGCCAACTTGTTTTGTTTACCGCAGTAGTATACAGGGACTTGATCCCTCTATATATTATTACTATTTTGATACAAATGGTGCTATGTGTGTTTATTTTATAAGTGATAAATATTATGCTACTACTATGCAAGCGTGTAAGCGACTTGATTTTTACCGTGGTTATGTTCAATATGAATATTCTGGTAAAGTTTCTTGGTATGGTATTGTTCCTTATGCTGACACTATTTCTAGTATGACTAAGTATTTTTCTGGTCAACCATTCAAAGTTTTTTACTCTAAATATGATTTGTCGAAATATTTAGCACTCGGCGAGAAGCGTACTTACGCCCCAAAACTCCCAAGCGTAACCATAAAAATCCCAGTAAAGTACATTAATAATTCTGTCTCACTCCCTGACATTACTTATAACATCACCACAGAAAACAAAACAGAAGTAGAGATTCAGAACCAGTACGATACAACCATCAAAAACTACTTGGATAGCCTTGATAACTTTACTGATGGCACAGACCCAACACCAACTCCAAAACCTGATGGCGGCTTTACAGATGGTACAACACCAACTCCAACTCCATCCATAGGAGATGGCGGCGACGATTCTGGAAATGGTAAAGTAGACCTAAGTGAAATCATAGACCTGTTAAAGAAGATTCTGGATAAACTCACTTCTTTCGCAGATTCCCACTCTAAGTTTGAAAAGACTATCACTGATTACATAGAGTCAACCGACGGGAAACTAGACCAGATTATAGAAGCGATTGACTCTCTATCAGACGGCAAGACCGAGGACGAAAAGAACGGCTGTAAATATGACTTTACCGCCCTGTCTGATTTTATGACAGACCTATGGAACGAATCGGATAAGAAATTTGATACCATGATAGACCTGCTAGAGGAAAATAACAAGTATCAGCAGAAACTTGTAAATTCCCTAAATGAGATAAAAGCCATCCTTATTACGCAGACCGTCCTAGACCTTTTCACAGACAGGTCAAGCGATACGGCAAACAAAGCAAAAGAGAAGTTCCCGACTTCTCTTCCGTGGGATATTGCGTTAGTAGTCAACGCCATGTCAGCGGAACCCGAACAACTTAAATTTACCATTCCTGTAAAAATAGAATCCTTAAATATTAACGAGGAAATTAACATTGACTTAACAAGTGAAGAATGGGAAAAACTTGCTAAAACCTGTCGTTATCTGCTAAGTATCCTGTTTATCTTATTTATGATACACCTGTCAAGAAAACTTTTCTCAAACGGAGGTGAAGATTGATGGTAACAGAACTTGCTAAAACAGCACTTGGGCTATTTTTTGATATTGTTGACGTATTAATATCATTATTACCAAATGCACCATTTGCGGTAATGCTTTCACAGCTTTCTAATGATTCTGGTTTACCTGTCCTTGGATACGTAAACTATTTCATACCGTTTAAATTCTGTGCAACTTGCATCAATACATGGCTTGCCTGTGTCCTTGCTTATTATATATACAAGTACCTGCGGCAGGCTATCAAGGATTACCGTCAAAAAAGCGGTTTATAATTCAGTCCATATGTATGGACAAAGTATACTAATTTATCCAATTTGTCCATACGTATAGACAATCTATACTAGAATAATCCAATTAGTCCATATGTATAGACTGAAATAAAAAGGGGGAAATAACTATGATTTTTTTTTATTCTGGAAGACCAGGCTCTGGTAAGTCCTTACACTGTGCCAAAATGATAGACCAGTACCACAGAAAAGGAAAGAATGTTATCTGCAATTTCGAGGTAAACGAAAACTTCTGGAAACGAAAACACTGTAAAAAGAACAAGTTCCTAAATGATTATGGAATCATAAAGGAAGTCACAAACGAACAGTTAACCATTGATTTCCTCATGGATTTCGCAAACAAGAACCACAAACGAAACAACAGAGGGCAGATAATAGAAAAGCAGAC
>ENA-UPXC01004752-UPXC01004752.1-human-gut-metagenome-genome-assembly--contig:-NODE-4752-length-11937-cov-3.834992_pt1 | contig 11937 bp, 6 predicted proteins | sample MGYA00250047_ERZ773371 | MGnify/ENA primary metagenome ERZ773371 (study PRJEB29103, sample SAMN06111975) | human gut metagenome | biome: human gut; feature: ankylosing spondylitis patient; material... | reverse complement strand
GCGACCACCGAGATCTACACTCTTTCCCTACACGACGCTCTTCCGATCTACTCTCACCGGATTCCATAATCCCAGCGCCTGCCCTTTGGGGCAGTCTTGACGTGGGAAACGATGCAGCATATTCAAAATAGTTTTACAGATTGATTACAGAGATAAATTGGATGTATTTCATAATCTTTATTTTTACTTCTTTTTATTTATTATACACCTTGCACTAAAAATTATCAATCTAAGAATGAAAAAACTTTTATAAATATAAATTATCCTAAATATGGGATATAATACTCTGCATTTCCTCTAAAATCATTAGCGAAGCAGTCAGTAGTCCTTTTCTTGTTTCTCAACCTGATTATCCGCGCGATTCCGATGTGCTCGCTCCCAAAGGGGCAAATCTAACGAAACCACTGACGCTGCCGGCGCACGCCTTCGCGCTTTGCCCGCCAGTCCGCCGCATTGACTTCATGCGTCAGATACGCCGGCTGAATCCGATCGATCAAGTCCCGTACCTGCGGCGTATCGAGCGCCTCGTGCCGGTCAATTTGCAGCACATGGGCATACGAAACCCGAAAGCGTTCATAATAATCCGACGGAAGTGAAACCGGCTTCCCGCAGTGCGTTTGTACATATGCGCCGGATAGGGATTTGTGCAGATGAACCCCACGGATATAGCGACACAGTTCTCCGTGTTCATCCAGGCACTGATGCACATAGCGCAAAGCTTCCGCATCATCCCGCAGTGTCGGGTTGGTGCTCATCAGATGTCCGGTATCCAGCAGCAGCCCTTTTTTCGGGTAATGTACCCGATCCAGCAGCAGCCGTGTGATCTCGGGATCATTGAACCGCAATCCCGACCATGGCAAATTCTCCATCAGGAATTCAAAGGTATATCCGCGTCCATCCAACAGGATGTTGATCAATTCCGCCGCAACTTCGACCACCTCCGCGTCCGTATATCGCCATCGGTAGGTATAGCATTCCTCCGGTGTGACCTCAGATACATGGAACACGACATAGGGCACGCCCATATACTGCGCCCGATCCAGATCACGGGAAAGCTGCCGCACCAAATCCATCCGGCGTTTTCCCTGATAAAATTCCTGCCACGTTTCGGCGCTGCCAAACTCCCGGTTCAGCGCATCCGTGTCTTCTCTCCAGAAATCCATCCACGCTGCATAAAACATCAAATGATAGCCGCCGACCAGCCGCGGCGGGATCAGAGAAGGCGCACCGCGCTCCCCATAGATGATCTCCGCCCCGTCGCAGCCGCAATCCTTCAGATACTGCGCAACATCGGCTGCGCTTGAAAAGTATCCCTGCAAAGAATCCAGATCATAAGGCAAATTGACCAAATGAACCATAATCCGCCGCCTTTCCTCGCATCAAGCGTTTATTCCGCTAATCCATATTTCACCTTGACTCGATCCAGCTTTTCCAGCACCGGTTCTGCCGCAAACCAGAGGAAAAACCAGGTTGCCGCCGCCTGGATGCAGTCCATCGGGAATCCGGACAGATAGTATGTCGCGATGATCTTCCAGTTCAGTTCTTCTGCCCACAGCAGCGCCGAGACCGGATTCATGATCCCGCCATAGATCAGGATAGCGCTGACCGCGCCAAATACGCACAGCGCGCCTCTGGTGCGCCGCAGCCATCCCTTCCGAAACAGCACGCCCGCCAGAAATCCAATGATCCCCATGCTGAACATCTGCCATGGCGTCCAAGTTCCCTGCGCAAACAGGACATTGGACGCCAGCATCGTCATCGCGCCGACCAGAAAACCGGTTTCTCCACCGAATGCTACGCCGGATAAGATCGTCAGCGCCATCACCGGCTTAAACTGCGGCAGCATAAAGAAGGCTGCCCGTCCAGCCACGCCGACAGCACAGAGCACTGCAATCATAACCAGCTCGCGCGCCTGCGGCTTGCGCCCCTCAAATATCATGAAAAACGGCAGCATGCATTCCAGCAGAATGAGCAAGGCAATAAAATAATACTTTTTTCCATCCAGGTACGCCACGCCGATAAACAGGGTCAGCGGGATCAGCAGCACGATGAGCGCCGCCGCCAATACCGTGCGTTTTGCAAGCTTGCGTTTTTCCCGCGGCGTCTGTTCCAAATAGTCCGGACGATGAGACCGCCGCGTCACTGATACGGCAAATACAAGCATTGCACACAAAAAGATCCCATACAGCTGCATCTGAGCCTGAGAAAGCGCGGTCATTCCGCTTGCCGTGATCACCGCAGTCAAGTCGGTCACTCCGGTTGCATAGATCAAAATCGCCAGTGCGATCCCCCCCGATATGCCCGCAATCAGCTTCCGCCACCACGGCAGAACCGCCGGGCGTCCAGCGATCTCCTGCTCTGGCTCCGGCGGCAGCGGCGGGATATCCTGCGGCAGTGAAATCTCCTGCACCTGCCCTCCGCATGCCAGGATCACATCTTCTGCGGTGACCGCTTCCGGGAGTCTCCCCCGCGCCATTCGATTGGCACAAGTCGTATAAAAATTATTGCCCGAAAAAAAGCGGCGCGGGGTTCCCTCGGCAACGATGCTTCCATCGAAAAACAGGGTGCACCGATGCGCATATCGCGCACAAAACGCAACGTCGTGGCTGACCATCAAAATGGTCACACCTTGGCGCAGCAGCACCTGCAAAATCCCGGCGAAGATCTGCTTGAACTCCGCGTCCAAACCCTTGGTCGGTTCGTCCATCAGCAGAACCTCCGGCTCGAGCAACAGAACCTTTGCCAAAGCCGCACGCTGCTGTTCGCCGCCCGAAAGATCGTATGGATGCCGGTCGAGCAACGCCTCCAGACTGCACAGCGCAGTCACCCGTGCAATCTCGGCATCCTGCCGCTCCCGCGTGATTTTCTTTCCACGGAATATTTCATACAGATCCTCCCGCACGCTTTTTTTCACAAACAATGTCTGCGGATTCTGCGGCAGCACCCCTAGCCTGCCTTCTACCTGAACTGTGCCACGGCACGGCGTCAGCAATCCTGCAAGCAGCTTCAGGCTGGTCGTTTTTCCCGTACCATTGCCGCCCAGCAGCGCGAGAAATTCTCGTTTCTTTACTTGCAGAGACAACCCTTTGACCACATCCGGCAAATCTCGGTCATATTGAAACCAGACCTCGTCTGCCCGGATCACAGTCTCCGGTCCGCAGGGCGGGATCTCCTCCGGCGGAAGCCGATGCAGCGTGCGCTGCGCCGCAAATTGCTCCAGCCAATCCTTTCCCTCCCGCACAGTCACCGGACACGGGGCGTCGCTGTCTGCCGCCGCCCAGATGCGCATCGGCGTGGGCATTGCCAGAAACATGCTGTGCCCGGCGTCCCGCAGCCGCATTCCAACCTCCGAGGGCGTACCCGTACAGATCAGCCTTCCCTGATCCATCACGGCAACCGTACTCGCCAGCGGGAATGCCTCCTCCAGCCGATGCTCGGTCAATACGACCGTCGTCCCAAATTCTCGATTGATCCGTCCGATCGTAGCCAGAAAGTCCGCGGCTGCAATCGGATCGAGCTGGCTGGTCGGCTCATCCAAAATCAACAGGCTGGGCTGCATGACCATAATCGCAGCAAGGTTCAGCAGCTGTTTTTGACCACCAGAAAGTTCGGTCACCTTTTTATGGAACCATGTCTGAATGCCGAAAAATGAAGCCATCTCTGCGACGCGCCGCCGAATTGTCGGTGTATCATACCCTAGGCTCTCCAATCCAAACGCCAGCTCATGCCAAACTTTATCTGTAACGATCTGGTTGTCTGGACTTTGCTGTACAAATCCAATGCGCGATGACTGTGTACGATGATCGATGCTTTCCAGCGGCATTCCTTCAAACAGAATCTCGCCAGTGCGTCTACCATGCGGTGTCAACACAGTCTTCATCTGGCGCAACAGAGTCGATTTTCCGCACCCAGACGGTCCACATAGCACAACGAATTCCCCTTGCCTCACAGTCAGTGAAATGTCCTTCAAAGCACAGTTTTCCTGCTCCGGGTACGCAAAGGACAACGCCTGGATCGACAGGCACGCAGTATTTTCTGCGGTGCTCACAAATTTGCATCCTCCTTTCCTAACTGCTTCCAACGTCGTTCCTCCTGCATATCCAGCCATACCGGTGTCAAACACAGCAACAGGTAGACGAACGGAAAGCTCATCGTCATTGGCGTTGCTGCTGCACCGGCAATATTCGGGAAATATTTCCATTCCAATCCACCTGCCATCCATCCCGCAGCGATATAAAACCCGCAGAAAGAGAGCCAAATTAGAGCTATCCTATCCCGGCTGTCAAAACGGTAGATTGAAAATGCCGTTCTTCCCGGCAAACCATATCCGCGGCTACGCATGCTGTCTGCCGTCTCGATCGCATTTTCCAAGCACCAGGTCAGCATGATCGACAGAATCGTGATTGCATTGCGGGTTCGCTGGAGGATGCTGCCACTGGATGCATCACGTCCCACACACCGCTGCGCCTCCGAAACTGTGTGGATCTGCACCTGGAACTTCGGCACAAAACGCAAAGTCATCGACAGTACCAGCGAAAGCGCAGGGATGATGCGTCCAAACAGATAGACAAACTTATCTGAAGTCATAATTTCATGATAACATCCAAACCAGACGATCACGGAAGCCAACAGCATTGCCGCCGACACACCGTACAGGATGCTCTCCAAAGTCAGCGGATTCCCGGACGGCAAATAAGTCAGGATCGTCATGCCCGCATGATTGAACGCCGCATTGATAAGCGCAGTCATTGCCATCACGGGCAGCAGATATCCTAGGCTTTTGACGGCGACACGCGCACCGCGGAGCTGGGCGCTGTACATCAGTGCGCAGAGCAGAGATATCAGCAGGCATACCGGATGTCTCAGGCACATGGAAAAAATCAGCACCAGACCAAAGTAAAGAAAATTGATAACCGGGTGATATCCTGAAAAAGCATCTCGGTTTTCCATGTTTCTCCCCCCTTATCCCAGCGCATTTCCACCGCCCACATCTTTTCCGAGGTCGCAGGTATATACCCAATTTATGACATCTCCATCCTTGAGCTGATAGCGCGAGCATCCATAATTAGGGAACCAGCCGTTGACTTCATACATCCATCCGGATAGCTCGCCGCAGTCAAACTCATATAAATTCCCAATTCCTTCAACGTATGCACTGTTGTAGAGCGGCACATTTTCAAACTCCATGTGGATCTTCTGCTGCTTGCAGGTGCGCTGAAGGACATTGAAAACGCTTTCTCCTTCGTAAAATGTCACATCTGTGGCTTCCAGCAGCCATCCATCCTCCGGTACAACTCCGGTCTTTTCCGCGTCAAGCCAATCCATGTGATCTAGGATGGTCTTACAGGAGATCGAGATCGTGCACGTCATCGCCTCATCGGTCACCACCACATCCTGTGGCTCGACTGGAACTGGACGACCTTCCGGCACCGGGTCGGTCTGATAGGCGTCCTTCCCGGTTTCCGGATTGATCTCCATACCGCCATCTTCCGCCGGCTTTGGCTTGGTCTCCGCTGCGGGCGGCTTATTTTCCGGCGTATCCGGTTTCTTCTCCGGTGCTACCGCATGCGGATTTGGCACAGCAGTCTGTGCCGAAGAGGAAGCAGCTGCCTGAGTCGGCGGTTCTTCCGATTTTGCAGGCTCTGTTTTCGGTTCATCTTCCGGCTGATCCGTCTGCGACGCATCTTCGGTCGGCAGCTTTGTCTCAGCCGCCGTATTCTGTTCCGGCGCGTCCACATTCCAGCCGCGCAATCCGGGTGCATCTCCGCCGTACCAAAATGCAAAAGCCAAAACAATAATGACGGAAACTATGGCGATAATCCTTTTCCCATGTGTCTTCCACCACATATTCAGCCCTCCCTTAGAGCAACTTGGACTGCTCCAACAGATTATAAACCATCTGCGCGATCTCACAGCGCAGGATTGCTACCGATGGACGCACCTCCAGATCAGACTGATCTAAGATCGCCTCCTGATAACAGAACGCCAGTCCCTGCTGTGCCCAGCTTGCAATGGTTCTGTAATCGCTAAACTGCGCAAGCATATCACGAACTTCGTTGTGATTCAGTTCAGTATCCATGCCGCATAGCGTCCCGGCGCGTGAAACCATGACCGCTGCCTCCTGCCGGGTGATCGTACCGCCCGGATTGAATTTCCCGGCGCCCACGCCGCTGACAATGCCATATTCCGCTGCGGCTCCGACATAGGGCGCATACCATGCGCTCTGCGGCACATCTACAAACACGCCGGATGCCTTCGGCGTCAGACCCAGCGCCTGCACGATGATCGCAGCAAACTCAGCGCGGGTCATATTTGCATTGGGGTCAAATGCAGTCTCGGTCTTGCCGTTGATGATCCCGCGGCTGGCAAGCGCCTCGATCGCAGCTTTCTGCGGAATGCCCGCGATATCTGCAAAGCTTCTGCCTGGTCGTGTCACTGGACGGCTCTGTACATCCGCATGCTTGTTCGGCAGACCGACCTGCGCGGAAGGATCCTCTGTTTCTCCGTTCTTCAGTGGGGTATCCCCCATACGGTACAGGCTGTTTTCCCCATTCAGAGCGCGCTGCACCGCAACTACACTATACAGCCCCTGCTCGGAAGACATCTGATTCGATCCCTCGCCGCTGTCCGTATGTAAAAATCCCTTGCCCGGACGGTAGTAGGTCATCAGCGCATCCAAAATCGTGTTTCCATTTTTCACAAATCGCGGATCATCCAGCGAAATGCCCAGCTCGCACAGACCCACGATCATCTGCACACAGCTTTCCGAATTCTTTTCGCCCCATGCAGAAAATCCGCCTTCTGCGTCCTGCATCTTGGACATGCATGTCAACGCTTCTTCGGTCGCCTGCGCGACTGCGGGCTGATCCTGATATTTGGCCAGTGCCTGCAGCGCCATGCCGGTAATATCCGGGTCGGATACCTCGTCAGGCTTCGCGGCTTCCGTGCCGCCAAACAGCGACCAACCTCCATCGGGCAGCTGGCAATCCAGAATACGGTCTACATACATCTGCCGGGTTGCCTGGACTTTCGCCTCCGGATTTTTCGGCATCGGATAGTTCTGGGAATCCAGAGCGATCAGCGCCCAGATCGGGCCGTTCAGCCCCTGCCAGATGACCTTTTCATAATCGCCCAGCGCCTTCGTCAGGTCATATCCCGCAACACTTCGCGCATCTTTTCCGACCGCAGACAGCGCTGTGACAACACGCGAGTATTCCGTGTATTTCTTCTCATGCAGGACGCCCTTGCAGTCCTCAACATAGTCCTCGACCGTCTGTACATACTTCTGGTAATACGATTCCGGCACCTCATAATCGCCGCGTGCCAGTCCAATTACCGCCCATTCACCTCCTATCGAGCCGACCTGCGGTTCGGGCACCGCCCGATAGATATACGCTGCCGTATCTTCCGCTACGGCATCTAGCTGACTGCGATCTACTGCCAGCGCCTGAACGCCCGTACCGCACAGCAGCACGGCAGACATCAATCCAGCCAAAATCTGTTTCCCTATTTTTGTCATTTCATGCTTCCTCTCTTTCTGTTTTCTGCTTCCAGCCACGCTGCAGCCGCTTCAGCCTTGCGCCACGCGGTGTCGGAAGTCCCATCTGTTCAAAGATGCGTTTCCATCCTCCCAGATGATCAAGCTGCTGCATTTCTGCACATGTGAGCCGCGGTGGCTGTCTGCACTGTACCGCTACGTGATACAGACGGTCAATCAGTTGCCAATCAGAAACATCTGCCTTCTTCTGCCGTTTATCTAAATATATACGCGCAGCTTCCAGCGAAACCCGCTCGTACCAATCTGCCGGCCACCGTGCAATGTCCTCCTGATAGTTCATCCGTGCCCGCGCTGCATCCGCAGCATTCTGCAAATTGCCGAAACGGCGCTTTAAATACCACCGATGGACACAATAGATTTCCTCACAGCGCGGCTTGTGTCCCTGATGATGCATTGTTCGGATCATGATGTCCAAAAGTTCCTCGTCCGAAAAACTTTCATAGACCTGTCTTCCGACCACTTGATCCGGTGCAAAATAGCGATATAATTCCGAATCACAGCTTTCCGAGCCTCCTCCCAGTTTGCGCGACTCCTCGTCCAACTCAGCGATCCACTGCCGGTAACCCTCCAACTGCCGCTTGGTCAGTTTTCGGTGAACCACTTTTTGTATTTCCTTCATTTTTCAACATTCCCCCTCTCGCCCTAATTTTTCGGGTATGAACAAAAGCAGTCCCACCCAAAGGGTGGGACTGCAATCTGCCTTGCAATCCTGCCCATTTTTTAACAAATGCATGCCGATTATCACGGCGGGGGCAGGCCCGTTCTGAATTTCACAGACTTTGCATCATTTACTTTTGGATGTTCTGTACAAAACGCATCAAGATCGCGGCAACCTCAGCGCGCGTGGTCTCGCCCTTGGGCGCGATCTCAGTTTCGGTGCGGCCGTGGAGCAGCTCTTCGGCTACCGCCCACTGCATCGACGCAGCCGCCCAGCTGCCGATCTGCTTCTGATCGGCAAACTGCTTTAGATCGGCGCGCTGTTTCACATCATAACCCTTATATTCCGCATAGTTATAGAGGATCACAACCATTTCCTCACGGGTGATGCTTCTTGTAGGCTCAAACAATCCCGCATCGGTTCCCTTAACAATGCCATGCTGCGCCGCCCACAGAACCGCGTCGTGATACCATTTGCCTTCCGCAACATCTGGGAACGCCATCTCGCCGCTCACCGTGGGCTGTCCATCCAGCCGGTACAGGGTAGTGACCAGCATGGAACGATCCATCTTCTGATTCGGAGAGAATGTCGTCTCACTTGTACCGGCAAACAGACCGCGCGCACATACAAATTCGATTTCGTCCTTTGCCCAATGTCCTGCAATGTCATCAAAGGACATTGCCGACTCCCTGAGCTGTGCCAAAGTCTCCTCTGCGCTGGTCAGCGTATTGTAGTTGCGGACTTTACGCTTCTGCGCGTCTGTCAAACGGTCATATGCACGCCGCGCGGCGTCGATCTGCGCGCCGCTGTCCAGCGTCACCTTACCGATGCGGTCGATCAGGCGTTCTACCGTACCGAACGGGTCCAGCTCCGCGAGCTTCTCTTCTGCCTTTTGCAGCGTATTGTAGTTAGTAACCTGCTTTTTCTGGCTTGCGGTCAGCTTGTCATATGCCTGACGCGCCGCTTCGATCTCATCAGCCTTGTCCAGCGTCACCTTTCCGATCTTGTCGATCAATGCGATGACCTTGTCCGCAGCACTTTCGTCTGTGGTGGTTCCACCTCCTGCGCCGCCGGAACCCGAATTATCGTCCCAACTTCTTTCTTCGCGGGTGTAATCATCGGTATAGTGCCATACGATTTCGTCTCCGTTCTTCAAAGTCTTTTCGTCTAGACCCAAGTTCGGATGCTTGCCGTTGACCGTATACATCCATCCGGAAAGACGTCCATTGGTAAACTCGCCGATTGTCACACTATCCGGGGTAGTAATGCTCTTCACGTAGTTGCCGGACGGGTTATCCCACTGATAGTTATTATCTTCCAGCACTTCTTCAAAGACATCCCGCACAGTCGAACCTTTATCTGTTTTAACTTCGGTCTCCTTGATCCATGTTTCCAGATTTTTATCTGCCAGAGTATGAACATCGCCATCAGAATCGCTGTCATGCTTCGTGTCGCCCAAAAGCGTAAAAGTGACGGTAATCAAATCATCCGAACCGCCAGAACCGCCGGAGCCGCCTGTACCGGTTGAAACATCGCCCATGGTCTTCAGTGCATTCTCCAGCGTTTTCTCTACATCCTCGCAGAGTGCAGCACCGGAAATGCCGGTTTTGCCCGCTTCGTAAGCCTTTTTGAGTTTATTCCAGTTACTCTTGCTATAATCATCCTCATCGTAGTTGCCGAACGCCTTCTCAATCTCTTCCAGCGCATCCTTCTTCACGGTTTCCAGAATGCCTGCATAACTCGTTTCAGCATTCACCAGTGTATTGTAGCCCGTAACCTGCGCCTTTTCTTCCTCGCTCAAACGGTCATACGCCTGACGTGCCGCTAGGATCGCAGCGCCGCTGTTTTTATCTACCGTCGCACCAATTTTTTCAATCAGCTTGTTAACCTCACTGACCGTGACCTCGTCTGGCTTTTCGCCGTTCTGGAACGCATCAGACATGTCATACAGACCGTTTCTGCCTTCCTTATAACGGTCATATGCAGCCAGCGCATAGGCTGCCTGCTCGGTAGACATCAGAGTTACTTCCCCACCGCTTACATGCTTAAAACCGTTATCATCTGCCTGGAACGTCAGCAATGTATCTACGGTCTTCCAATCCTCGGCATTCGCATCTCGTCCCAAGGCGCTCAGTGCTACGATGATTTGGGATGCCGTTTCCGAATACTGAAGATTCTCGTTTTTGTCCTGAAGCGCTGCCAGTGCCTGATCGACTGCCGCCTTCAGTTCTGCATAGCTTGGCTGTGTTCTGGCATCCCACAGGGAATTAAACCTCTCTTCGCTCAAATAGTACGGAGCAAGCGCCTGCACAACCATTGCAGTTGTGTCTGTATCCGAGAAGGGCATCTCGCTTGTGATCGACCACATATGATCTTCACGCTGATTTTCCAGCAGATTACTGATATATGCGGCACGTGCAGCGCGCCCTTCTGCGGTGTCATAGTATGCCGCGCTGTCCAGAGCGATCAGCGCAAATGCTACGCTGTTGTTGCCTTGCAGCATCGGATAGTATTTTCCCGCGTCGTTGCCCTCGGATTTCGTATCGAGCAACGGACGAACCAAATCATAGATTTTATTATCACTTGCTTTGAATTTTGTTGCGTCCTCGCCTAGCGCAGTCAATGCCAGCACAACGCGGGAATACTCCGTGTACTGATAATCCGTCTGCGAAAGCTTGCCGCCGCAATCAGCTACATGCTTTTTCAGATTTTCCAGATAAGTATTGTTCCATGTTTCCGTTGTGCCATCGCCGCGGTTGAGCGCAATGACTGCCCATTCGCCTCCAGTCGATCCAACTGTCGGATTGTTGACGTTCTGTTCTAAATACCCAGCGGTATTCTTCAGCGCGGTTTCATAGGGTTCAGGTTCGGATTCAGGTTCTGCGATCGGAATCGTGATATCCGGCAGCTGACCGAGCAAGGCTTCCAGCTGATCAGCAGTCATGTTGGGTCCTTTTCCGTTTTCCAGCGTAATGCTGCGATGATTGCCAAACGAATCACCGTAACCCAGTACAACCAGCGCACCACCAGTCAGTGTCAGACTATCCCCTTCAAAATCTTCCGGGATTTTAAAATCCTCACCTTGCTTATAGGATACAGTCGTCCCCCACATTGATGTCTTTTCGATGCGCTCGGTGTATGCACTTAACGTCTGACTCTTCTCCTTGGAAGCGAAGCTATATTCGCCCATGCCGCCCGGTGCGCCGCCCAGCAGCTTATCTTCATATGGGTACTGGATGCCTGCCCCCATATTATATACGCCTGCCAGCTTGTTTGCGGGATGATAGAGCGTGTCAAACTTGATAGAAACCGTATCGCCCGGATGAACCGGCTTCCCGTCGTTGATGGTCACCGACACTTCCTTAGCGGTAATGACCTGATAGACGGCTCCTCCGCCTTTTTCAACCTTGACGATGTTGCGTCCGGTCACCAACGGTACGGTGAAGCTGCCATCCTCGTTTGCAGAAACCGGCACAAACCCGTTAAACGTCATCGCATCATCAACCGTTGGATTTGCAACCGATACCGTGCATCCTGCCTCCGGCGTGAAGGTATATTCCCCCTGCTCGCCGATGAAATAGATCACGTCATGTTCGGCGTCGAGCGCATCCCCGGACAGCTTATATTTTGAATTATTTTTCCCGGCATTCAGCGTCATATTGGTGGAAATGCTGCTCTGATCGCCGACTGTTACCACAAATACGCCGGTATTTTCCGGCCA
>ENA-UPXC01004746-UPXC01004746.1-human-gut-metagenome-genome-assembly--contig:-NODE-4746-length-11948-cov-2.773482_pt1 | contig 11948 bp, 13 predicted proteins | sample MGYA00250047_ERZ773371 | MGnify/ENA primary metagenome ERZ773371 (study PRJEB29103, sample SAMN06111975) | human gut metagenome | biome: human gut; feature: ankylosing spondylitis patient; material... | reverse complement strand
GATCAGCGGGCGCGCGACGCTCATCACGGGCGAAGCGTGCGCGATCGAGCGCGTGATCTACTACGACGCCGACATCGACCTTGCCGTTATCCGCATCGCGCGCACGACCGCAGAGGGCGAGACCGTTCCGCGTTTTCACGCCATCGCGCTCGCGGGCGCGAAGGAGGTGCGCATGGGCGACACGGTCTACGCGCTCGGCAATCCGCTGGGGTTGGGTCTCGCCATGAGCCGGGGCATCGTGAGCGCCACGGCGCATGAGGCCGACCTTTCGACGCTGCCCTGCATCGTCAGCGACGCGACCATCTCGCGCGGCTCGAGCGGCGGCGCGCTGCTCAACGAATACGGCCGCGCCGTCGCCGTCACGACCGGAGCGTACGTTTACGGCAACAATATGTACCTCTGTGTGCCGCTCGATCCGGTGCTGGAGGCCGACCTCACCGGTGAGGGCATGACGCTGCAGGAGGTGCTTGACGCCGTGACCGCGGCGCGCGAGGCCGCCGCGGCGGCTGCCGAAGCGGACGAATCACGCTAAGCTCAAAGGGACGCTGCCCAGCGGGCAGCGTCCTTTGTTGTGTTTTTCGGTGTTACTTTCTCTTGTAGCCGCGGTTGAGACGCATCTCAAGGGCGTCAAGCTCCTCGTAAAGCTCCTCGGGCACCTTGCCGATCTTCTCGTAGTAGGCGCGGGCGTCGGAGCACTCCTGCAGCCAGAGGTCACGGTCGACGGAGAGCAGGCGGCGCATATCGTACATGGACATTTCAAGACCCTCCATGTCGATGTCGTGGGTGTTGGGCTCGTAGCCCAGCGCGGTCTCCGCCGCGCCGATCTCATCGTCCGCGCGGGAGATGATCCACTGCAGCACGCGCATATTGTCGCCGAAGCCGGGCCAGGCGAAGTGACCCTCGTCGTCGGTGCGGAACCAGTTGACGTTGAAGATCTTGGGCGGGTGCGGGATCTTCTTGCCCATATCCAGCCAGTGCTGCCAGTAGTCGCCCATGTGGTAGCCGCAGAAGGGCAGCATCGCCATGGGGTCGCGGCGCACGACGCCGACCTGACCGGTCGCGGCGGCGGTGGTCTCCGACGCCATGATGGAGCCGACGAACACCCCATGCTGCCAGTTGAAGGACTGGTAGACCAGCGGCGCGGTCTTGGCGCGGCGGCCGCCGAAGATGATGGCACTGATGGGCACGCCCTCGGGATTGTCAAACTCGGGGCTGAGGCAGGGGCAGTTGCGGGCGGGCGCGGTGAAGCGGCTGTTGGGATGCGCCGCCTTTTCGGGGCTCTGCGGCGTCCAGGGACGGCCGCGCCAGTCGATCGCGCGGGCGGGCGGGGTCTTGTTCAGGCCCTCCCACCACACGGTGTTGTCGCTCAGGTCGAGGGCGACGTTGGTGAAGATGGTGTCCTTATGCGTGGAGATGAGGGCGTTCGGGTTGGACTTCATGGAGGTGCCCGGCGCGACGCCGAAGAAGCCGTTTTCGGGGTTCACCGCCAAGAGGCGGCCGTCCTTGCCGATGCGCAGCCACGCAATGTCGTCGCCCACGCACCACACGCGCCAGCCCCAGCGCTGCAGGCCCTCGGGCGGGATGAGCATGGCGAGGTTGGTCTTGCCGCAGGCGGAGGGGAAGGCGGCGGAGATGTACTTGATCTCGCCGCGGGGATTCTGGATGCCGAGGATGAGCATGTGCTCCGCCATCCAGCCCTCCTGCCGGCCGAGGTTGGAGGCAATGCGCAGGGCGAAGCACTTTTTGCCCTGCAGCACGTTGCCGCCGTAGCCGGAGTTGACGCTCATGATGGTGTTGTCCTCGGGGAAGTGGACGATGTAGCGGTTCTCGGGGTCAATGTCCGCCTTGGCGTGGAGCCCCTTGACAAAGTCGTCTCCCATCACGTCGGCCACGGCCCGGCCTACCCGGGTCATGATGGCCATGTTGAGCACCACATAGATGGAGTCGGTCAGCTCGATGCCGTACTTGGCGAAGGGGGAGCCCACCACGCCCATGGAATAGGGGATCACATACATGGTGCGGCCCTTCATGGCGCCGGTGTAAAGCTTTTTCAGCTTGGCGTACATCTCCTGGGGGTCCATCCAGTGGTTGGTGGGGCCGGCGTCCTCCTGCTTTTTGCAGCAGATGAAGGTGCGGTCCTCCACTCGGGCCACGTCGTTTACCGCTGTGCGGTGGAGGTAGCAGCCTGGGAGCTTCTCCTCATTCAGCCTCTCAATCTCCCCGCTGGCGCAGGCCTGCTTCCGCAGCTCCTCCAGCTGGGCCTCGCTGCCGTCAATCCAAACGAGCTGGTCCGGCTGGGTCATGGCCGCCATCTCGTCAATCCATGCCAGTACCGCGCGGTTGCTTGTCAATGCCATGAAAGTGTCCCCCTTTTGTGATGTAATGCAGAAAATTCTGTTAGCTGTATTGTAAAAGAAACGGGCGGTTTTTGCAAGTCCTTTTCGTCGGATTTGCAAAAACTGCCCGGTATACTGGCTCAGAGACGGTTCTGGAGGGCGGAGGCCAGAGTGGCAAATTCAGGAATACCCAGCCGCTCGCCCCGGATATCGGCGGGCAGCCCAGCGGACTCGATGGCCCCGCGCAGCGCGTCTTTGGACAGGCGGCTGCCGAAGGCGGAGGAGAGGCCGTTGAGGAGCGTCTTGCGTCGCTGGGCGAAGGAGGCTCTGACCACCTGGAAGAAGAAGCTCTCGTCCACCAGGTTCTGAGGAGGGGCGGAGCGGGGGACGAGCCGGATCACCGCCGAGGTGACCTTGGGGGCGGGGAGGAAGCACTCGGGCCCCACCTCAAAGAGCAGCTCCGGCTGGGTGTGATACTGGCAGAACACAGAGAACGCCCCATAATCGCTGGAACCGGGGGCGGCGCAGATGCGCAGGGCCACCTCCCGCTGAATCATCACCGTGATGGAGGCGAAGCACCCGGCCTCGATGAGGGCGGTGAGCACCGGTGTGGTGATGTTATAGGGGAGGTTGGCACAGGCAATCACTGTAAGGCCAGAAAACTTGTCAGACACAAGAGCGGCCAGATCCAGCTTCATGGCGTCCCCCGGTACCACCTCGGCGTTGGGGTAGGGGGCCAGCGTCTCGGCCAGAATGGGATAGAGGGTGCGGTCCAGCTCAATGGCCGCTACCTTGGCCGCCCGCCGGGCCAGCTGCACCGTCAAAGGGCCGATGCCGGGGCCGATCTCCAGCACGCCGGTATCCGGGCCTGCGCCGGAGGCCTCCGCGATGTCCCTGGGTACCCAGCCCTCAATGAGAAAGTTCTGGCCCATGCTTTTGGAGAAGCGGAAGCCGTGGCGGCCCAGCAGGGCGCGGATGTCCTTTTCATTGCATAAATCCATTGGGAATCACCTCGTGTCCCAGGGAGCACATCACCTGGAATTCCTGTTGAAAATCTGTAATGGCTTTTTCCTTTACGGGGAAAAGAGCGTCAAAAGCGTCCAGCGCGGCCGCGTCGGGGGCATAGGCAAAGCCCTCGCGGAAGCGCCCGGCGGCGTTTGCCAGGGAGCCGGGAGCCAGCTCTACTGCCTGGAGGCCGGGCAGGTACTGGCCGTTCTCCAGGGAGATGCCCCAGCGCTCTCCGCACCAGAAGCCGTAGCGGCCGTAGTGACGGGGATCGCCCAGAATCACCACGGCCTGTTCCCCCAGGGCCTGGGCCTGCCGCAGGGCATGGCACACCAGGGCGCGGGCCAGTCCTTTTCCCTGAAAAGAGGGGAGGACGGCCAGGGGGCCGAAGGTGACGGTGTCCAGCCGCCCGCCTGCCTCCCGCTCGATGGAGCTGGAGGCGCAGGTGATCTGCCCGGCCAGGACGCCTTCCGCCTCGCATACAAAGGTCAGCTCCGGGCGGAAGGCGGGGGACTGGCGGAGCAGATGGAGATAGTAGTGCTCGTCGCAGCCGGGCTTGTAGACGTTCCAAAAGGCCTCCCGCACCAGCGTCTCCACAGCGCGGCGGTCGGCGGGGGCCTCGTGGCGAAGAGTCAGTGACATAGTGAATACCTCAAGCAGCAGATTTTGTTCGTATACCAGGAAGCATGAGCGGAATGGTATAATTGTGATATGTTTTCCGGCTGCCCCGCAAGGGGCGGCAAAACGGCTGAAATGCAAGCGTAAGAGCCGCTTTCCTGCTATTATACCATAAAAAACAGGGACAGGCTATGCCTGTCCCTGTTTTTTCAGCGGGCGCTTCAACATCAACAGGGTCTTGATGTCCTCCACAACCTCCGGGGAGTCCACCTCCAGGGACAGCCACCGCCCGGAGCCCGTGGGCTTGACCGCCTGCCAGCAGGCCTGGGTATACTCCGAGAGGGCGGGGATAAGGGCCTCCGCCTGGGCCGGGGCCACCACCAGGCAGACGAAGGCGCCGGAGGCGGGGTAGAGGGTACACAGGGCCTTGCCGCCGGAACGGTACTTGACGTTCCAGCCCCGCCCCATGGAACAGTTGCTGTAGCTGTAAATGGGGGAAAGGGAATAAGCTTCACAGATCCAGCGGTTCAATGGCTCCCACAGCGGATGGGATACATAGGCGGAGAGCTGCTCCGCGGTGGGCTCCTCCGGCCCGGGATAGATGGCGTTCCAGTCCATTATTTGCGCCACCGGAGCAGACTGGGGAAGAACTGGGCCATCTGCGCCCGGGCCTGCTCGGGGGTCAGCTCGGGGTTGGCCCGCACCATCATGGGAGTGCAGAAGTCGATCATCTCCTCCATGGTCATCTCTCCGGTAAAGGCTCCCTCCTGATAACAGTATTTGCAGTAGTGCTCGCTGGGCGTGCCGCCCCGCTCCGTGCCGCGGAGGGCCGGATCGTCGATGGGCATGCCGCAGGATTGACAAAAGGTGTGATTCATGTGAGATTCCTCCTGTGATTGAGATGGCTCCATCCTATCACAGTTATCCTGACACCCCGTGTCATGGTTTCCGTGGTGCGCCGCCATTTTTCCCGCCAGCAGCGCCAGCCGTTTCCGCAGGCGCTCCGGTTCCAATACCTCCACCCCCAGGCCGAAGGAGAGCAGATAGCCATAGAGCCACGGATCCTCCGGGAAGCTTACCGACACCACAAGGCTGCCGTCCGCCCCGCGGGTGACGCAACCCTCGTCGAATTCGTCGTAGACCCGGTAGGCAAGGGCGGGGGAGAAGCGCAGGCGGACAGGCACGCAGAAGCCCTCCGGCGGCTCTCCAGCCTCGATGGGCGGGGGAGAGAGGGGGCGCTGAAAGGGGGCGCCCGGCTCCGACTCCAGCATCCGGGTGAGCTTGAAGGTGCGGTAGGCCGCCCGCTCCAGACAGAACCCCTGGAGGTACCAGTCCCGGCCCTTGAAGACCAGCCGCGCGGGGAGGACGCTGCGGCGGGTGGTCTGGCCGGAGGCACCCACATAGGTGAAGGACAGGACGCGGCGGGACAGAATGGCTTCCTTGAGCTGGACGAATTTGGCGTTGTCGGCCCCGGCGCTCCCCCAGCGGGACAGCTCCACTTGCAGCCAGTCCGGTTCCCGGCGCCGGAACAGGGCGGACAGCTTGGACAGGGTCTCCGCCGTCCCCTGTCCGGCATCCCCCGGCAGGCTCCGCAGGGCGGTGAGCAGCAGCTGCTGCTCTTCCTCAGTGAAGGCGGCCCGGTGGAGGGTATAGCCCTCCAGCAGGGACACCCCGCCGCCCTTGCCCGGCGCGCTGTATACCGGCACCCCGGCCGCCGACAGCGCGTCGATGTCCCGGTAGATGGTGCGCACCGATACCTCGAAGTGCTCCGCCAGCTGCGGCGCGGTCATGCGGCCCCGCTCCAGCAGGAGACAGAGCAGCTCAAACAATCTGCCCTGGGACATCAGCGGTTTCTCAGCCGGGCCATCACCAGCGTGTCCACGTAGGCCCCCGCTTTCACGGCGGCCTCCCGCTTGCACCCCTCCGTCTCAAAGCCCAAGCGCTCGTACAGGCGGATGGCGCCCCCGTTGTCGGCGTAGACCTCCAGCTCCACCCGGCGGAGCATCAGCCAATTGTCCGCCAGATCCAAGACCGCCTCCAACAGGGCGGTGCCGATGCCCTGTCCCTGGCAGTCGGTGCGCACCATGATGCCCAGGCTGCCGGCGTGCCGCCGCCGGGGGTTGGACTCCACGGTCAGCATGACCAGGCCGAGCACGGTATGGTCCGGCGATACGGCCAGCAGAACATGCCGGCCCTGTCCCGGCTGGCGGAGAAGCTCCTCCATACGGCGGGGGCGGTCGGAGGGGAGGGAGGCCGCCTGTTCAAATACGCCGGGCATCCGCCGCAGTGCGGTGATCTCCGCGGCGTCTTCCGGCCCGGCGGGGCGGATGGTGTAGGTCATGGCGCGGTCACCCCCGGACGAATGCGGGCCATCTTGTACTCATCCACATAGCGGCCGTTCCGCACCGTGGTCATGCGCAGCAGGCCTTCCTTCTCAAAGCCCAGCTTCTCATAGAGGCGGATGGCCTGCTCGTTGTCGGCAAAGACCTCCAGCTCCACCCGCACCAGCATGAGCCAGTGGTCCGCCAGATCCAGCAGTGTTTCCATCAGGGTGGTGCCCACACCCAGGCCCTGGTAGTCCGCATGCACAAAGAGGCCCACCGCGCCCACATGGCGCATCCGGGGATTGGAGCAGACCGTGAGGCCGGCGCAGCCGATTACCGTGCCGTCGTCCAGAACGGCCACAAAGTTATGGTCGTCAGGGCCCAGCCCGGCGATGAACGCCTCGCTGTCGGCGGTGCGGTAGGAGGGGAGGCCGAGCGTATTCTCAAATACGCCCGGCATGCGGCGCAGAGCTGCGGCCCCCTCCGCGTCCTCCGGCCCGATGGGGCGGATGGTGTAGTTCATAAAAGCACCTCCCAAAACTATTTTTGCCATGATAGCACAGGCAGGGGCAAAAAACAACCGCCCGGAGGAAATTTCCTCCGGGCGGTTGCGGAATGGCTTGATCGAAATCAATAGGCCACGACGATGCCGCCGTCGTTGGCATAGACGGTGCTGATGCCGCCGGTATCGCTGATGAGGATCTCCCCGAAACGGCACTGCTTCATGACCAGCTCCTTGACGTGGAAGGCCCGCTCCAGGCAGTTGCAGTGGACGATGGACAGCCGGCGCCCCTCGTGCTTGGGATCCGCCGCCATCAGGGACACCATCTTGGACAGGGCCTGCTTGATGGACATGGCCTGGCCCTTTTTGCAGATCTCACCCTCGGGGGTGGCGCCCATGAGCAGCTTGATGTGCAGGGTGCTGGTAACCAGGGACTGCACCCTGGTGAGCCGGCCGTTTTTCCGCAGGTTGTCCAGGGTTTCCAGCACAAAGTAGGTCTCCATCTCATTGATGTAGCGGGAGACCTGGCTGACCACCGTGGTGAAGTCCATGCCCGACTGGGCCAGCTCCTGGATTTTCAGGGCCACCAGAACCTCGCCCGCCGAGGCGGAGCAGGAGTTGAAGATGTGCACATTGGAGTTGGGGTGGTCCTCCAGCCAGAGGCTCCGCGCCTGGGCCGCCGCGTTGTGGGAGCCGGAGAGCAGGGCGGAAAGAGTGACCACATACAGGTCGTCGGCGCCGCAGTCAAACGCCTCCAGATACTGGATGGGGGAAGGGCAGGAGGACTGGGGAGCCGTGGCACTCTCCTTCATCCGCCAGAGCAGGGCACCCTGGTCAAAGGAGGCATCGTCTACCACGATATGCTCACCCACCCGGATGGTCAGCGGGACGCTGACAAAGCAGTCCTCCCGGAGCTGGGCGGGCGTTAAATCGCAGCAACTGTCGACAATGATCTTAAAACTCATAGCTGGAACCCTCTTATATAATAATGAAAATTAGATTACTAGTGTGCAGTCATTGTAGCACGGGCGGGCGGAAAAGTAAAGGGGAAACCTGTAAACAAATGATTGCGTTAGAATTGGGGGGCTTCCTCGTCCAGCTCCCGCAGCAGCTTTTGATCCTCCTTGGAGGAAAGATCCAGTCTGGCGTAGAGATCCGGGCGGCGCTGGCGGGTGCGGAGGATGGACTGCTTGCGCCGCCAACGGGCGATGTTCTTGTGATCGCCGGAGCGGAGAATGGGGGGGACCTTCCGGCCGTGCCACTCCTCGGGGCGGGAGTACTGGGGGTACTCCAGCAGGCCGTTCCAGTGGCTCTCCTCCTCGAAGCACTCCGGGTCGGAGAGCACCCCGGGCACCAGCCGGGCCACCGCGTCGGCCACCACCATGGCGGCCAGCTCGCCGCCGGTGAGCACGAAGTCGCCGATGGAGATCTCCTCGTCCACACACTCCTCAATGAACCGCTCGTCGATGCCCTCATAGTGCCCGCACACCAGAATCAGGTGGTCGTAATCGTCCCGCAGGCGGCGGGCGTCGGCCTCCACGAAGGTTTTGCCGGCGGGGGACATGTAGATGGTATGTCCCGGGCCGAAGGTGTCCACAATGTGCTTCCAGCACTGGTAGAGGGGGTCGGCCTGCATGACCGCGCCGTGGCCGCCGCCGTAGGGATAGTCGTCCACCTGCTTCTGCTTGTTGAGGGTGTAATCCCGGATCTGGTGGGCCTCGATGCGAATGATGTCCCGCTCCTGGGCGCGGCCCAGGATGGACTCGTTCATCATATCGCCCACGGTCAGATCAAAGAGGGTCATAATATCGATCCTATACATCGGTACGCATTCCCTCGATCAGACGAACCTTGATATAGCCGCCCTCCACATTGGTCTCCGCCAGGAACTCGTCCACGGCGGGGATCATGTATTCATGCTCGCCCTTCACCACGTAGACCTCGTGGGCGGGCGGGGTGAGCACGTCGGCCACAACCCCCAGCTTCTCCCCGCTGCCGGCGTCCAGGACCTCCAGGCCGAGCAGATCGGCGATAAAGTGCCGCCCCTCGGGCAGCACCACGCCGGAGCGATCGATGGAGACGATCTTGCCCTTGAGGGCCATGGCGGCATTCACGTCGGCGACGCCCTCCAGCGCGGCGAGGACATTGCCCTTGTGTACCCGGGCGGCGCGCACCCTTACGGGCGTTCCGTCCAGATAGAGGGTGCCGAACTGGAGCAGAAACTCGGGGCTGTCGCACCAGGGGACGATTTTGACCTCGCCCTGGATGCCGTGGGTATTCACGATCTGCCCGGCCTCCAGAAACTGATTTTTCATTTGAAATACCTCCCGCAGGCGGCGCGTCCAGGAGGCCGCGCCCTACATTGAAAAAGCGGCGGGGCTCGCTACCCCGCCGCTTTTTAGTCGACGATTTCGACGGAAACCTTGGTGCCCTGGCGCTGGGCCACGGAGCGCATCAGCGTGCGGATCTCCTTGGCAATGCGACCGTGGCGACCGATGATCCGGCCCATATCATCCGCGGCAACACGCAGCTCGAAGGTGATCTCGTCGCCCTCAACCTTTTCCTCAATGGAAATGGCGTCCGGTTCGGATACCAGGTTCGCTACAATGTAGGTCAGAAGTTCTTTCATGTTCACAACCTCACTCCATTACAGCACGCCGGCCTTCTTCAGGATGCCGCGAACGGTGTCGGTCGGCTGTGCGCCATTCTTGATCCACTTCTGTGCACGCTCAGCGTCAACCTTGACCTCTGCTTCAGCGGTCATGGGGTTGTAAGTGCCGATTTCCTCGATGAAACGACCATCACGCGGATAACGAGAGTCGGCAACAACGATACGGTAGAACGGGGACTTCTTTGCGCCCATTCTGCGCAGTCTGATCTTTACCATCTCTTTTTCACCTCCTTGAAATAGCGAGAATCTATTGTAAAATAATTTTACACAAAATTAAAACGGGAGCTTGAAGTTTCCAAAGCCAGGGAAGCCGCCGCGCTTTTTCTTCTTGCCGCGCTTCTGCATGCCCACAAGCTGCTTGGTCATCTTCTGCATCATCTCAAACTGTTTGAGCAGTTTGTTGATTTCCTCAATACTCAGTCCGCAGCCGGCTGCAATGCGCTTTTTGCGGCTATAGTTAATAATCGAGGGATTGTCGCGCTCCTTGGGCGTCATAGACTGAATAATCGCTTCAACGTGTGCCATTGCTTTTTCGTCAACCTGTGCACCCGCAAGCGCTTTGGCGTCTACACCGGGAAGCATGCCGAGCATGTCCTGCATGGAGCCCATATTTTTCATTTGCTGAAGCTGATCATAAAAATCGGTCAGTGTCAGCTTTCCAACTGCCATCTTTTTTGCAGTTTCCATCGCCTGTTTTTCATCAAACGACTGCTGTGCTTTTTCAATCAGGGTCAGCACATCACCCATGCCGAGAATACGGGACGCCATACGGTCGGGATGGAACGGCTCAATGTTGTCCAGCTTTTCACCGGTGCCGATATATTTAATCGGTTTTCCGGTGACTGCCTTAACAGAAAGCGCCGCGCCGCCGCGGGCGTCGCCATCCATCTTGCTCATCAGTACGCCGTCGATGCCGAGTGCCTCGTCGAACGTCTCAGCGACATTGACCGCGTCCTGACCGGTCATTGCATCGACCACGAGCAGGATTTCGTGCGGTTTGACTTCCGCCTTGATGCGTTTCAGTTCGTCCATCAGGGCTTCGTCGATATGAAGCCGGCCAGCGGTATCAATGAATACCAGATCATGACCGTTTTTTCGGGCAAATTCTACGCCAGCCTTGGCAATCTCGATCGGATCGCCCTGCCCCATCTCGAACACCGGAATGCCGAGCTGAGAGCCGACCACCTTGAGCTGTTCAATCGCTGCCGGACGGTAAACATCGCAGGCGACAAGCAGCGGCCGACGCTGCTGCTGTTTCTTAAACAGACCCGCGAGCTTGGCGCAGTTGGTGGTTTTGCCGGCGCCCTGCAAACCTGCCATCATGACGATGGTGGGCGGGTTCGGGGCAATGGTGATGCGGGCGTTTTGTCCGCCGAGCAGCGCGGTCAGCTCCTCGTTTACGATTTTGATGACCTGCTGGGCGGGAGAAAGACTCTCCAAGATATCCGCGCCGGTCGCCTTTTCGGTGACCGCCTTGACGAAATCCTTGGTGACCTTGAAGTTTACGTCTGCCTCAAGAAGCGCGAGGCGGATTTCACGCATGGCATCCTTGACGTCAGCCTCGGTGAGCCGTCCGCGGCTCTTAAGCTTCTTAAATGTGTTTGAAATTTTTTCAGTTAAGCCTTCAAATGCCATGGTTTCCTCCGGTCAAAGCGTGCGTCCGCCGGCGATGATCTTTAAGTTATCATCCAACCGCGCAAGCACGCGGGAAATTTCCGCATTGTGCAGCAGATTGGAATTGATGAGACGCAGCCGGTGCACATCATCGAGCATGGAGTCGATCAGCGGATCGATCTTGCCGTAACGCGCAACCAACCCCATGCGCTGCTCCATGTCCCGCAGGGTATGCTCTGCGCGGACAATGCTGTCGCGCACGCCCTGACGGGTAATGCCGACATGCTCGGAGATTTCCGCAAGGGAAAGATCCTCATTATAATAAAGGTCAAACATCTCTTTTTGCTTCTCGGTGAGCATCTCACCGTAAAAGTCAAAAAGCAGACACATTTCAAGCGGTTTATTCTTCATGGGTTTTGCCTCCAGTGTAAAGGAGAATGGCTTTACAACTGCAACGCTATTATGTTACAGCATTCGCCCTGCTTTGTCAAGAGGCATTTTGAAAAAACTTTGAAATTTACGGGGCGCTTCTGGACTTTATGGTCAAATACGGTTATACTGGTTTCATCGTGGAATTTTCTGATCCGCAAAAGAAATGAGGGAACACATGAAACAAGTACGTTTCCAGTTGGCGGAGGGTGTCCATCTGACCTGCCTGTCCGCCGAACAATATAAAACCGCAGTGCTGAGCGCTGGGTTCGTCCTGCCGCTGACCGAGGATAACACCCACGCAGCACTGCTGCCGCAGGTACTGCACCGCGGCACCGCAGATCATCCAGATCTGAATGCGCTCGGGCAGATGCTCGATAGATCGGAAGAGCACACGTCTGAACTCCAGTCACAGTCAACAATCTCGTATGCCGTCTTCTGCTTGAAAA
>ENA-UPXC01004739-UPXC01004739.1-human-gut-metagenome-genome-assembly--contig:-NODE-4739-length-11969-cov-4.007652_pt1 | contig 11969 bp, 10 predicted proteins | sample MGYA00250047_ERZ773371 | MGnify/ENA primary metagenome ERZ773371 (study PRJEB29103, sample SAMN06111975) | human gut metagenome | biome: human gut; feature: ankylosing spondylitis patient; material... | reverse complement strand
GAGACGGTGTAAGATTTAAGAAAATTTTAATCTTCTCTTCATGGCGTCTTACATAGGATTCTGGTATGCTGGTAGCCTATCTGGAAAATATGAACGAACTGCGAATTTTTTGCCGGAGGCGTTGACATATGACAACTTGTCGTCTAAGCTTATGACAGCTTGTCAGGCGAGGAGGTGCCCTATGCCCAGCGCGACGTTTTACAATCTGTCGGAGGAGAAGCGGGAGCGCCTGCTTCGGGCTGCCAGGGAGGAGTTCTCCCGCGTTCCCTATGAGAGCGCCTCGGTGAACCGGATCATCCAGTCCGCCGGCATCCCGCGGGGCAGCTTTTACATGTACTTCACCGACAAGGAGGAGCTGTTCGGCCACCTGATGGACTCCTATGGCGCACTGCTGGAGCGCCGGATGGGGGAGCTGCTGGAGCAGCGGGAGGGGGACCTCTTTGCCGCCTTCCTGGACCTGTTTGACCACATTCAGGCCCACTGGGGGGACGGGAAATACCGCGAGATGGCAGACATACTCCGCTGCAACCGGCAGATGCAGCCCGGGGTCCTGCTGAACCGGGAGGGGCCTGAGGCGAGCCTGGCTCGCCTGCGGGACAGGGTGGACCTGTCCCGACTGGATCTGCGCACGGAGACCGACCTTTCCGATATCTTCCACTTGCTGGTCTCCGCCGTAGCCGGTACACTGGTAGCGGCCGGGGCCTCAAGCGATCCGGCGGGCGCGCGGGCCCGTCTGATGCGTGTATTTGGCATCCTTCGGCGGGGCGCGGCCTCCAAGGCGGTCCGCCGCGAAGAAGCATAGCAAAGAAAAGGAGAAACCACTATGGAAGCAACCCAAGTTAAGCCAGAAACGACGGTCGCCCCTCCGGAGGGGCCGGGGAAGAAAAGCCCGCAGCTCACGCCCCCGAAGAAGAAGCGGAAGTGGGTCAAGCGGCTGGTCATCCTCTTGGTGATCGCGGCGCTGCTGGTGCTGGCGCTCTCCCGCTGCATGAGTGCGGGAACCCAGGTGCTCAGCAGCGCGTACCTGCCCTACACCGCCGCGATGCACGACATGACGGTGGCCGTCTCGGGCACCGGCACCATCGAGCCCATCCAGTCCTACAAGGTGACCACGCTGGTCAGCGGCGAGATTCTGGAGGCCCCCTTTGAGGAGGGGCAGACCGTCCACAAGGGCGACGTGCTCTTCCGCATCGACGCCAGCGACGTGGAGAACAACATCGAGCAGCTCCAGCTCAACGTCCAGTCCGCCCAACTGGCCCTCAACGACCTGCTGAAGACCCAGAGCGACAATCAGAAGGACCGCAATGTGAAGGCCGACGACGCCGGCGTGATCACCGAGCTGCACGTGGACCGCGGGGACAGCGTCACCGTCGGCACCGTCATCGCTGACGTGCTGGACCGGGACCACATGAAGCTGAAGGTACCCTTCCACTCCGCCGATGCATCGGGCTTCTATGTGGGTCAGGCCGCGACCGTCACCGTGAACGGCACCGCCGAGACGGTGAGCGGAACGGTGGAGTCCATCGCCGCCACCGACGAGGTGGGACCCGGCGGCACCCTGGTCCGCCAGGTGACCATCCTGGTCAACAACCCCGGCGTCTTGTCTGAAACCAGCCAGGGAACCGCCTCCGTGGGAGGGGCGGCCTGCGCCTCCGGCAGCAGCTTTACTTATGCATCCTCCTCCCAGATCACGGCCAAGGCCGCCGGCGATCTGGACGTGCTCAATGTCAAGGAGGGTGACCGGGTATCCAAGGGCCAGGTGATCGGCGTTATCTCTGAGGCCGACCTGGAGACCCAGATTGAGAATGCCCGCATCGCTCTGGAAAACGCCCAGCTCTCCCTGAAGAACGCCCAGGAGAAGCTGGAGGACTACACCATTACCTCCACCATCGACGGCGAGGTGATCGAGAAGAACCTGGATGTGGGCGACAACATCAGCGGTCTGTCCAATTCCGGCGCTTCCGTCACCTACCCGGCCATCATCTATGACCGCTCCGAGCTCACCTTTGACATGGACGTGGATGAGAAGGACATCAGCAAGATCCAGGTGGGCCAGAAGGTGGAGATCACCGCCGGCGCACTGGACGACCAGAGCTTCACCGGCGTGGTGGATAAGATCAACATCAACGGCACCACCACCAGCGGCCACACCAGCTATCCCGTCACCGTGAAGGTGGAGGGCTCCCCCGAGGCGCTCTACCCCGGCATGAACGTCTCCGCCAAGATTATCGTGGAGGAGGTGGGCAGCGTGCTCGCCCTGCCGGTGGAGGCGGTGGAGCGGGGTAACACTGTGCTGGTGGCCAAGGAGGGCTGCCTGGATGAAAACGGCGTCATCAAGGATCTCTCCGCCGCCGAGGAGCGCCAGGTGACCCTGGGCCGCAACGACGACGAGTACATCGAGATCGTGGACGGCCTGGAGGAGGGCGAAGTGGTGCTGGCGCTGAGCCCCCAGGGCTCCAGCCTCATGAGTGCGATGGGGATGGGTTAAGCCATGGAACACCTCATTGAACTCAAGGACGTCTACAAGATTTACCAGATGGGCGAGGAGACCGTCCACGCCCTGGACGGCATCTCCCTGACGGTGGACCCCGGGGAATTCGTGGCCATTGTGGGCTCCTCCGGCTCCGGTAAGTCCACCGCCATGAACATCATCGGCTGTCTGGACGTGCCCACCTCCGACACCTACCATCTGGGCGGCGTGGACGTGTCCACCATGGACGACGACCAGCAGGCCGAAATCCGCAACAAGATGCTGGGCTTCATCTTCCAGCAGTACAATCTGATTCCCAAGCTCAACGTGCTGGAGAACGTGGAGCTGCCCCTCCTCTACGCCGGAGTGTCCGCTGCCGAACGCCATGAGCGGGCCATCCGCTCTCTGGAGCGGGTGGGGCTGGCGGACAAGTGCAAAAACCTGCCCAGCCAGCTCTCCGGCGGGCAGCAGCAGCGGGTGTCCATCGCCCGGGCGCTGGCGGGCAACCCCTCGGTGATCCTGGCCGACGAGCCCACCGGCGCCTTGGACTCCCGCACCGGCCGGGAGGTGCTGGGCTTCCTCCAGAAGCTCAACGCCGAGGGGGATACCGTGGTGCTCATCACCCACGACAACTCCATCGCCGTCAAGGCCAAGCGTATCGTGCGCCTACAGGACGGAAGGATCATCTATGACGGTGATGCCCACGACCCAAAGGCCGTGGTACAGCCGGAGCTGGACGAGGAGGTGGGCGCGCTGTGAATGTGAGCCAATCCTTCCGCCTGGCCCTCAAGAGCCTGATGGTCAGCAAGGTCCGCGCCCTGCTGACCATGCTGGGCATCATTATCGGCGTGGCGGCCGTCATCGTCATCGTCTCCCTAGGCAATGGCATGCAGCAGTATATGAACTCCCAGTTTGAGCAGATCGGCGTCAATCTCATTCAGGTGGCCATCTACTCTTACGGCGGAAACCGGGAGGTGGAGCCGGACGACATGTACGCCCTGGCGGAGAAGTACCCCCAGTACATTGACTCCGTCAGCCCCTACCTCAGCGCCTCCACCACCGTGCGCCGCGGCGCCGACGAATACGATCACACCAGCGTGTACGGCGTCAGTGAGACCTTTTACAACGCCGAAAAGGGCCAGACGGCCAGCGGCGACCAGCTTGAGGAGGGGCGCTTCCTCAGTTATGTGGACGTGGAGCGGGACCAGAAGGTGTGCGTCATCGGCAGCTACCTCAACGAGGATATGTTCGGCGGGGACGGCCTGGGCCAGACCCTGACCGTGGGGGGCATTCCCTACAAGATCATCGGCACCCTGGCACAGAAGGCCGACTCCACCGAGGGCAGCGGGGATGACCTCATTTACCTGCCCTATGGTATGGTGGAGCAGCTCAACGCCGCCAGCGGGGGTATGGGCATGAAGATGTACCTGGTCACCAGCACCACCAAGGAGACCTCTTCCGCCGCCAAGGGCGTGGTGGAGAGCCTGCTGTTCCGCATCTACCAGGATGAGAACGCCTACATGGTCATGACCTCCGCGGAGATGATGGACATGATGGACTCCATGCTGGGGGTGCTCATGACCATTCTGGTGGTCATCGCCGCCATCTCCCTGGTGGTGGGCGGCATCGGCATTATGAACATCATGCTGGTGTCGGTTACCGAGCGCACCCGGGAGATCGGCATCCGCAAGTCCCTGGGCGCCAAGGGCCGGGATATCCGCAGCCAGTTTATCATCGAGGCGGGTACCACCTCCGCCATCGGCGGCGTCATCGGCATTATTCTGGGCGTGGTGCTGGCCAACGTCTTTACCGCCCTGGTGGGCGTTGTGATGGCCGGTGCGGAGGGCTTCTCCGCCGTACCCAGCGCCGGAGGCATTGCGGTGTCCTTTGGCGTCAGCGTGGGCATCGGTATTCTCTTCGGCTACCTGCCCGCCAACAAGGCCGCAAAGCTGAACCCCATTGACGCGCTGCGCTATGATTGACGGTACGCCGGCCCGCCCTTGCCGAACCGGCGCGGATGGTATATGATAATAGGCAGGGGCCGGCGCTCCCGCCGGCCCGCCGTTTCCATTTTCACGAGCATGAGAAGGAGAAAAGCAATGAAACAACGACTGTTAGCCGGCCTGCTGGCCGTGGTGCTGGTGCTGGGGCTGGCTCCGGCGGCCTTGGCCGCCGCGCCGGCCGAGGAGGAGGCCGCCCAGGTGCTGGCCGCCCTGGACATTATGGTGGGCGACGAGAGTGGTAACCTGAACCTGGGCGCCACCGTTACCAGGGCCGAGTTCACCAAGCTGGCGGTGGCCGCCTCCACCAGCCGGGACGCCGTAGGCGACACGGTGTCCGTCAAGCCCTACCCTGACGTGCCTCAGAGCCACTGGGCCGCTCCCTATATCAAGGCGGCGGTGGATCTGGGGCTGGTGCAGGGCGATCTGCACGGCAACTTCAACCCCGGCCGTTCCATTACGCTGGCCGAGGGCGTGACCATCGTCCTGCGCCTGCTGGGCTACCAGGACAGTGACTTCACCGGCGTCTGGCCCTCCGGCCAGATGGCCCAGTACCGGGCCCTCAAGCTCAACGAGGGCGTCACCGCCGGACAGGACAGCGCCATGACCCGCCGGGACGCCCTGTACCTGTTCTACAACCTGATGATCACCAAAAACAAGGAGGGCTCCTACTACCTGAACGTGCTGGAGCCCACCCTCAGCCTGGTGAATGCCGCCGGGGAGCTGGACCGGGTGGCTCTCATCAACTCCGCTATGGAGGGCCCCGTGGTGGCCGCCGCTGGCTGGCAGTCCAGCGTGCCCTTCGACGCCGGCAGCGCCACGGTCTACCGCAACGGCTCCAAGAGCAGCCTGGCCGCGGTGCAGAATCAGGACGTGGTGTACTGGTCGGAGTCCATGCATACCCTGTGGGCCTACTCCGACAAGATCACCGGCACCTATGAGGCGGCTTCTCCCTCGGTGACCAACCCCACCTCCGTCACCGTGGCGGGCAAGAGCTACACCATTGAGACCACCTCCGCCGCCTATGCCCTCTCCGACCTGGGCGGCTACCAGATTGGCGACAGCGTGACCCTGCTGCTGGGCCGCAGCGGCGGCGTGGCGGCAGTGGGCGAGGCCGTGGCGGCCGACAACCTCATCTACGGCGTCGTCACCAAGGTGGAGAGCACCTCTTACGACGACGGAAAGGGCGGCACCTACAACGCCCGCACCGTCACCGTGGCCGGTACCGACGGCGGCTCCTACCGCTATCAGACCGACAATAAGAGCCTGGACGAGGGCGATCTGGTGCGGGTGAATACCGACGGCGACACCATCGAGGTCAAGCGCCTGACCACCTCCACCCTGACCGGAAAGATGAGCAACGACGGCACCAAGCTGGGCACCTACCCCCTGGCTGACGACGTGCAGATTCTGGACACCTACGAGAGCTGTACCCCCATCCGCATCTATCCCGACCGCCTGAAGGGCGTGAAGTTTGACGGCAATATGGTCCGCTTCTATGCCCTCAACGCCCAGGGGGAGATCAGCCATCTGATCCTCAACGACGTGACCGGCGACCTTCACCAGTACGGCGTCATCACCAGCGTGGAGGAATTGGATCTGGGCACCATGATGGGCATTTCCTCCTCCTATACCTACGACGTGGGCGGCCAGAAGCTCACCTTTGGCTCTACCAACGCCATCTACAATCTGAAAGTAGGTCCCTGCCAGATCAAAATGGAGGGCCCCAACGCCGTCGAGCGGCTGTATAACCTGTCCGAGCGCAAGCTGGACAGCGTCAGCGGCAGCACCGCCGTGGGCACCAACAACCAGAAGTACACTCTCTCAGACAATGTGGCGGTGTACGTCTATGAGGGCGGGGAGTATCAGCTCTCCAGCCTGGCCCGCATCAGCGGCGGGAACTACTCCCTCACCGGCTGGTACGACAAGGACGAGAGCGCCGGCGGGCGCATCCGCGTCATCATCGCCCGCTGACCAGCACAAAAATCAAACGGAACCGCCCCGGAGCCATTTGCTCCGGGGCGGCCTGTTTCTACAGCACCAGGGCCACGCACCAGCATACCGTAGCCCCCAGGGCGCCGGCGGCCACGTAGGCGGGGGCGGGGATATGCCGCCACAGGCGGCTCCAGCGGGAGTTGCGGCGGATATACCCGTCAGCCACCCGGCGGGCTTCCTGAAGCACATCGTCCGCCGTCACGCCTCTGCCGAAGGCGTCCTCCTTCAAAATAAAAATCGCCTGCTCAAAAAAGCGGGGGTCAGGCGCTTTGACCACGATGACCTGTCTGGACACACCTTTCACCAACCGGGACACATCCTTTCCTGTTTTCTTCCAGTATGGCCGCTTTTTAGAATACCTATTCCGGCGGCCGGAAAGAATTGCCGCTCATATCCGCCCGTTTGCCGCCGTACACTATTGCCAGGAATGGAGGCGAAGGCATGACGCAGAAGCGGCGGCTGGCGTGGGCGCTGGCCCTTTTGTTTGTGGTGAATATTGCGGTGATCTCCCTGGCCCAGCAGGCCGAGGCGGCGACCTACCGGCAGGGCTCCAGCGGTGAGCAGGTGCGGACCATCCAGACCAAGCTGAAAAATTGGGGCTACTATGACGGCGCGGTGGATGGCATCTACGGCAGTCAGACGGCCCAGGCGGTCAAATACTTTCAGCGGAAGAACGGCCTGACCGCCGATGGCATCGCCGGGCCGGCCACCCTCAAGGCGCTTGGCATGTCCTCCGGCGGCGGGGGGAGCAGCAGCCAGCAGAACAGCGCGGCGCTGCTGGCCAGGGTGATCTCTGCCGAGGCCCGGGGCGAGCCCTACAGCGGCCAGGTGGCGGTGGGGGCGGTGATCCTCAACCGGGTAGAGCACCCCTCCTTCCCCAACACCATTGCAGGGGTGGTGTACCAGCCGGGGGCCTTTACCTGCATGGTGGACGGGCAGTTTAACGAGCCGGTGGCCGACTCGGCCTACCGGGCGGCCCAAGATGCGCTCAACGGGGCCGATCCCAGCGGCGGAGCCATCTACTATTTTAACCCGGACACGGCCACCAGCGCGTGGATCTGGAGCCGCCCCCTCATCAAGACCATCGGCAAGCACCGCTTCTGCGCGTAATAAAAAGCAGCCCCCGGAGTTCACTCCGGGGGCTGCCGGGTTAAAATTCGATTTCCCTGCGGGCGGTTACGCCCCGGTCGTAGGGGTGCTTCTCTTTGACCATGTGGGTGATGTAGTCTGCCCGGCGCTCCAGCGCCTCCGGCAGGCTGTGGCCGGTGAGCACCACCTCCAGGCCCGCGGGCCGCTCGTCCAGAAAGGCGCAGAGCTCCTCCTGGGGCAGGAAGCCCCGGAGGGCGTCGATCACTTCGTCCAGCACCAGCAGGCGGGCATCCTCCGCCCGGGCCAGGGCAACGGCCTCCTGGAACAGCTTCCGGCAGTTCCGGGCCACCACGGCCTTCTCCTCGTCGTTCATCTGGAAGGTAAATTTATGGATGCCCTTGCTGCGCAGGACGGTGAGGGTGGGAAACCGCTCCGCCGCAGTCAGCTCCCCGCAGGGGCTGCTTTTGAGGAACTGGGCGATCACCACCCGCCGCCCCCAGCCCGCACACCGGAAGGCCAGCCCGAAGGCCGCTGTGGTCTTACCCTTGCCGTCTCCATAATAGATCTGCACCAGGCCATTTTCTTCCGCCATGCCGCCACCTCATTTCGCTCAGATAAGATCAGTATAGCAGAATGGGGCATGGGGCGCAACGAAAAAAGCTGTCCCCGCGGCTGCGGGGACAGCTTTTTTGGAGAGGCTCAGAAGCGGTGCAGCTTACTTCTTGTGGGCCGCCATCCAGTCGCGGTTGTACTTGTGCTCGTTGACCATCAGCACCAGGAGCACGTTCACCAGGGCCACGCCGGCGAACACCAGGTAGGCCATGCGGATCTGGCCGCCGGTAATCTTCTGCACCACGCCGTTGACCAGGAAGCACAGGGCAGTGACTGCACCCTGGATGGGGAAGATGACACTGTTCACCTTGTCGAAACCCTGGCGGCCAAAGATGGAGGTGGGCAGGGAGGTGGTGAAGTTGGCGGAGCCGCCGATGCCCATGGCAATCATGAACAGGGACACGTAGACCAGCGGGGTCACGGAATCCACAGCGGTGAAGTTGAGCAGCAGGGCGATAGCATACCAGATACCGAACATGACCATGGTCTTCTTGGTGCCGATAGCGTCGTCAATGACGCCAACCAGCCAGGAGCCAACCACGCCGCCCAGGGCCAGAATGGTCATGACGTTCATAGCGGCCTGCTGAGAGAAGCCGAGCTGAGTGTTGCGGATAACCAACTGGCTCATGACGCCCACGGAGCAGATCTGGAAAAAGCCGGTGGTAATGGCCGCCAGCCAGAGCTCCTTGGTGGCCAGCAGTTTGCCGGTGGTCCACCCGCCGTCCCCCTCGACGGCGTCCTTGGTGTCATACTCCTTCTGGTAGATCTCGTCGGAGACGTTGTCGGGGTTGATGCCACGCTCCCAGGGCTCGTTGCGGATGAAGATCATACCCAGGATGCCCAGAACAATGGCGGCGATGCCGATGGGTACGATGCCGGTGGAAAAGTTCTCGCCGATATTGGTGGTGCCCGCCACGGTAGGGGCGATCAGAATGGCTACCAGCTGCACATAGAAAGCGGAGGCGAAGTTGTGGCCCATGGTGGTATAGCCCATAACCACGCCCTTCTTTTTGGGGAACCAGGAGGCCACCAGGGTGCCGCCCGCCACATAGCCGGCGGACATGATGCCGCCGTACACGAAGCACATGCAGACGGTGTAGATAACGATGCTGGGGGCGTTACAGGCCAGGATGTAAGCGATGCCGGAGATGATGCAGCAGATACCGGAGGTCATGCGCGCGCCGATCTTCCGGTTGACCTGGCCGGCAATGATGAAGAACACGACACCCACCAGACCGGCCAGGGAGTTCATGTTCATGATGTCGCCCTGCTCCAGTCCCAGGCGGTAGGCCACATTGGGGGCGGTGATGTTGGCGCCGTCGTTGCACATGCCGACGTACAGGAAGAACATCAGCAGGCAGTAGATGATGACGACCCAGCCCACGCCGAAGTCGACTACGGACTTGCGGTTATCCTTGGTTGGTTTTGCCATACGTTTCCCTCTTCTCTCTGTGATAGATTTTGCCGGAACACAGCCCGGCATCCTTTGCGGACTATAATTTAACGGTTTGCAGGCTATCTTTCAATCCCCACAATTCGGTAAGCAAATAACCAAAAAGTAAGTAGAAACAGTGTGGTAAGTGCGCGAATTTGTGCAATATAGCAAAAAGAGGTGGGGGAATTTTGGCGGAGTGTTCCATAAAGAAGAGAGGTCAAAATACTGATATCGTCAGTTTCCACAACCTTATTGTTAAATATTTGTCATTTGGGATAAGGGTATAAATGGAAGAGCGCCGGAGGGCGGAGATTTCACAAAACGTTCACAGGCCTGTTATACTTTATCCAACTCTGAATGGGAAAAGGGTGGTATCTTATTTTTACAGCCAAGGTACCAGACAGGCAAGGCGATAGACCGGGAATGCGCGGGAGGAGAAATGCTATCCAGGGCGCGTTCGAATCACCGGCTTCCCTGCATACTGCTCCCCGGCTGTGGGGGCAGACAAACAACAACACGCCGCAGGCGTGAGAAGATAAAAAAACGCCTCCCGGAGCTGGTACCAGCTCCGGGAGGCGCTGTTGTCAGGTCTTACTTGCCAACGATCTCGGCAGTGTCCATGGCGATCATGAGCTCCTCATCGGTGGGGATGAGCAGCACCTTCACCTTGGAGTCGGCGGAGGAGATGACGGTCTCCTTGCCGCGGACGTTGTTGGCCTCGGCATCCATCTTTACTCCCATGAACTCCAGGCCGGAGGCCACGGCCATGCGGGTAGCGGCATCGTTCTCACCCACACCGGCGGTAAACACGATGGCGTCCACCCCGCCCATGGCGGCGGCATAAGCGCCCACCAGCTTCTTAACACTGTACTGGAAGGCCTCCAGGGCCAGCTCAGCCCGCTGGTTGCCCTCCTTGGCGGCGTTCTCCAGGTCGCGGAAGTCGGAAGACACGCCGGAGATGCCCAGCACGCCGGACTTCTTGTTGAGGATGGTCATCATTTCCTTCATGTCGTAGCCATGCTTGCCCATCAGGTACTCCAGGATACCGGCGTCCAGATCACCGGCACGGGTGCCCATGGGAACGCCGGCCAGGGGGGTGAAGCCCATGGAGGTGTCCACGCTCTTGCCGCAGTCCACGGCGGCCACGGAGGAGCCGTTGCCCAGGTGGCAGGTGATGATTTTCAGCTCCTCAATGGGCTTGCCCAGCATGGCGGCAGCGCGGGCGGAGACATAGCGGTGGGAGGTGCCGTGGAAGCCGTAGCGGCGGACCTTGTCCTGCTCATAGAACTCATAGGGCAGGGCGTAGATATAGCTCTTGGCGGGCATGGTCTGGTGGAAAGCAGTGTCGAACACACCCACCATGGGCACACCGGGCATGACCTTCTCGCAGGCCTTGATGCCGGTGATGTTGGCGGGATTGTGGAGGGGGGCCAGGGGGATGCACTCTTCCAGAGCGGCCATAACCTCGTCGGTAATGCGCACGGAGGAGGCGAACTTCTCGCCGCCGTGAACCACACGGTGGCCCACCGCGTCGATCTCAGAGGCGCTCTTGATCACGCCGTGCCCGGCGTCCAGCAGGGCGTCCAGCACAGCCTGAATGGCCTCGGAGTGGGTGGGCATGGGGATCTCGAACTCATACTTGGCGTCCTTGGCGGGCACCTTGTGAGTCAGGCGGCCGTCGATGCCGATGCGCTCGCACAGCCCCTTGGCGAACACCTCACGGGTGGCGGGGTCCATGAGCTGATACTTGAGGGAGGAGCTGCCTGCGTTGATGACCAGAACTTTCATGAAATCTTCTCTCCTTACGTTAAACTATGGCTTGTGAGCCGGATATTCCCGTAGTAGAATAAGAGCACATACATATTTTATTTTAGCCCCTTTTTTCCCAAAGGACAACCCATATTTTGCTTGAAAGAGAGAAAAATTTTACTCTTGCGTTTGGAGGTTCAGCCCATGGCCACAGCCGGAATCGTCGCAGAATACAACCCCTTCCACCGGGGACACGCCTGGCACATCGCCCGGACGCGGCGGACCCTGGGGGCGGACACGGCGGTGATATGCGTCATGAGCGGCCACTGGGTCCAGCGGGGGGAGTGCGCCCTCACGGACAAATGGAGCCGGGCGGCCCTGGCCCTCTCCGGCGGGGCGGATCTGGTGCTGGAGCTGCCCACCCCCTGGGCCATGGCGTCGGCCGAGTCCTTCGCCCGGGGGGCGGTGGGCCTGCTGGCCGCCACGGGGGTGGTGGACGTGCTCTCCTTCGGCAGTGAGACGGGAGAACTGGCGCCCCTGCGGGCGGCGGCGGCGGCTCTGGATGGTCCGGACTACCCGGAGCGGCTGCGGGCCGGGCTGGCCCGTGGGCTGTCCTTCC
>ENA-UPXC01004734-UPXC01004734.1-human-gut-metagenome-genome-assembly--contig:-NODE-4734-length-11977-cov-3.102689_pt1 | contig 11977 bp, 13 predicted proteins | sample MGYA00250047_ERZ773371 | MGnify/ENA primary metagenome ERZ773371 (study PRJEB29103, sample SAMN06111975) | human gut metagenome | biome: human gut; feature: ankylosing spondylitis patient; material... | reverse complement strand
AATTATATCATTTGGGGAGGATTTTTCTTATATGAAAAAAATAACTATGTAACAATAAAATTAAAATTCTATAATATCTTTCTAACAAAATACTTGATATATACAAATGAAAGTGATATATTAAATTTATAATTATCAGTCTTAAAGAAAATTATTATTACAGTTTCTGTAAAATGGAGGGGTGTATATGATTTTATATCATGGGAGTACAGACATAGTAGAATACCCGGAAGTGCGAAAAGCGAAATATAACAAGGACTTTTATTACGGGTTCTACTGTACTCAGTATTTAAACCAGGCAGAACGCTGGGCGACTCGTTATGGAAAAAAGGGATATATTAATAAATATGAATATATTTCTAATCCTGATCTTAATTGTCTGGTTTTTGAAAAAATGACAGAAGAATGGTTGGATTTTATTGTCGCATGCCGTCAGGGAATTTCGCATCAGTATGATATTGTAGAGGGACCCATGGCTGATGATACAATTTATAATTATATACAGAATTTTATAGATGGAAAAATTTCACGGGCAGCATTTTGGGAACTGGTTAAATTTAAGTATCCGACCCATCAGATCAGTTTCCATTCAATATCTGCTCTTGACACGTTAAAATTTATAGGAAGTGAGGCTGTTTATGGGAACAAAAAATAACAATAGTCTGTTTTTTACCTGTAGTTTAATTGAATATATAGGAAGAAAGGTAAAAAGAACCCGGAAGGAGGTGACAGACTATCTGGGAAAGGATGAAATAAACAGAATTTATGATTATGCAGATGTATTTCACTGTGAGCCTATTGAAAAAGTAGCAGATGAATTTATACAAGAAAATGAAATTTCCAATGGAACATTTGATAATGTAAAAGAATGCAAGTATGCAGTGCCGGATTATTGGAGTGTGGGAGAGGTATATGAAAGGCTGATTGAGGATTGCTACTCAGATGGAAAAATATTGGACGGGATATGGGAGGTATATCATTCCTGGATAGATGCTCATATATCGGATTATAATACAGATTTTTATTACCAGCCGAGAGATTATATTGCAGTATGCTATGAGGAAGGCAGGGTGATCTAATGGAGAAGGAGGAATTTTATGGCAAGGGGAGTAAAAATTCGGGTATGGGGAGATTTTGCTCTTTTCACAAGACCGGAAATTAAGGTGGAAAGATATTCCTACGATGTGATGACGCCATCAGCGGCAAGAGGCATTCTGGAAGCAATTTACTGGCATCCCGGTATGCGGTGGATTATTGACAAAATCTATGTAAATAAACCTGTTCGTTTTACCAGTGTCCGCAGAAATGAAGTAAAGAGCAAGATATCTGCCAGTAATGTGCTGAAGGCATACAATGGAGGAGATAAGCCGCTTTATCTGTGCAGCAAACAGGAGATTGTTCAGAGAGCGTCTGCGATACTGACAGATGTAGAATATGTAATAGAAGCACATTTTGAGATGACGCAAAAGGCTAATGAATCAGATAATCCCGGAAAATTTAAGGATATTATTATGAGACGGCTGCGAAGAGGAGAATGTTTTCATATGCCGTACTTTGGATGCAGAGAGTTTCCCGCTCATTTTGCTTTATGTGAAGAGGATGATATAGCAACTGCCTATGATGATGTTCCGGAAAAGGATCTGGGGATTATGCTTTATGATATGGATTATACAGACCCCGGCAATATACAGCCTGTATTTTTTCGGGCAGTTATGAGACATGGTGTCCTGAATCTGGCAGACTGTGAGGTGATACGATGATTTTGCAGGCATTGGCTGCCTATTATGAAAAGCTTGCAGAAATGGGAAAGGCGACTCGTCCCGGGTGGTGCACAGCTAAAGTTTCTTATGCATTAAATTTAACAGAGAAAGGAGAACTCCAGGGCATCATTTACCGGAAAAAGAAAGAGGAGCGGGGGAAAAAGACAGTAGAGGTTGCAGTTCCCATAACAGTTCCGGAGATGACAACAAGATCTTCAGGAGTCTCAGCAAATTTCCTTTGCGATAATGCTAAATATATGTTGGGAATTGATAAAGAGAATGACGAAAAAAGCAGAAAAAGAGCACAGGAATGTTTTGAAGCTGCAAGAGAAAAACATCTGTCAATTCTGAAGAATGCACAGGGTAAGATGGCGATGGCAGTAAAAAGATTTTTTGAAAATTGGAATCCCGAGAAGGCTTTTGAAAATCCGATTATCAGAGACAGACTGGAGGAGCTTACAGATGGAGGAAATCTGATTTTCTGTATGGGTATTCAGGAAGAGGCACAAAAAGACGAGGAAATAAAGAGCATTTGGGAGAAATCTTACCTTGAAGCAGAGAGCGGAGACCAGGGGATCTGTCTTGTTACAGGAAAAAAGGGAGAAATTGCCAGAATACATAGAGTGATTAAAGGAGTGCCCGGCGCCCAGTCCAGCGGCGCAGCTCTGGTATCTTTTAATGCACCTGCTTTTGAGTCCTATGAAAAATCTCAGAGCTACAATGCTCCTGTCAGCAAGGAGGCAGAGTTTGCTTACACGACTGCTTTGAATTTTCTCCTGTCTGATAGAGAGTACTCTATGCAGATTGGAGATACTATGGTTGTATTTTGGGCTGAAAGCGGCAGAGATGAATGCAGAAAAGTGTTCTGGTTGTCCGCTAATCCTCCAAAAGATAATCAGAAAGAGATTGCATCATTATTTGAAGATATAAAAGAACATAAATATATTAATTGTGATGAGGAAATTTTAGATCCAAAACAGAAATTTTATATTTTGGGAATTGCACCAAATGCGGCCAGACTTTCTGTAAGATTTTTTTATCAGGATTCTTTAGGAAATATACTAAATAATTTTTCTTTGCATTATCAGCGGATGAACATGGTAAAGCCTTCCTGGGAACAAAGAGAATTTCTGGGAATCTGGTCAATGCTGTATGAGACGGTAAATCAGAAATCAAAAGATAAAACGCCGGTTCCTAATATGGCTGCCATGGTACTTCGATCAATTGTATCCGGTGGACAATATCCTCAAAGTCTGTATTTAGATACACTGATGCGAATTCGGGCAGAACAGGGGGAAGTAAATTGGGGACGAGCTTCAATCATAAAAGCATTTCTGATACAAAATTATAAATGGAAGGAAGGAGAAGAATATATGGCATTAAATGAGGAAAGTAAAGATACGGCATATGTATTAGGACGTTTATTTTTTGCACTGGAGGCAGTACAGATGGAGGCCAATCCGGATATAAAAGCTACAATCAGGGATAGATATTTCAACTCAGCCTGTACAGCGCCTGCATCCGTATTTCCTGTTTTATTCAGACTGAAAAACAGTCATATGAAAAAGATTGAAAGAGATAAAGGAAGCTCTAAAAAATATTACGAATATCTTTTTACAGACATTACAGGTAAATTAGATGATATTGAATTTCCCGCACAGCTGACATTAAAGGAACAGGGAAAATTTATTCTGGGCTATTATCATCAGAAACAGAAAAAATATGAGAAAAGGGAGGAAAAATAAATGGGAGAGGCAATTAAAAACAGATATGAATTTGTGGTTTTGTTTGATGTAGAAAATGGAAATCCAAATGGAGATCCGGATGCGGGCAATATGCCGAGAATAGATCCGGAAAGCGGTCTTGGAATTGTTACAGATGTTTGTTTGAAAAGAAAAATCAGAAACTATATAGAAACAGTAAAAGAGGATGAGAAAGGGTATAAAATTTATATTAAAGAAGATGTTCCGCTAAACCGAAGCGACAGGGAAGCCTGCACCAGTGTGGGAGTTCAGGAAACAGATGATAAAAAAGTGACAGAAGCGCTGAAGAAGCTAAAGAAAAATGAACCGGGAACAGATGAGAAGCTACGGGATTATATGTGCAGTAATTTTTATGACATCAGAGCATTTGGTGCAGTCATGACTACTTTTGTAAAAGCTGCTTTAAACTGTGGACAGGTAAGAGGACCGGTACAGATTGGGTTTGCCAGAAGCATCGACCCGGTTATGAGTCAGGAGGTGACGATTACCAGAGTTGCTATTACAACAGAAAAGGATGCAGAAAATAAGAGCACAGAAATGGGGCGTAAGAGTATTGTTCCTTATGGTCTGTATCGGGTAGAAGGGTATATTTCCGCTAACCTTGCACGCAGAGTTACAGGTTTTTCTGAAGATGATCTGGAACTTTTGTGGGAGGCTATTATTAATATGTTCGAACATGATCATTCAGCTGCAAGAGGAAAGATGGCGGTTCGAGAATTGATAGTATTCAAACACAGTAAAGAGCTGGGAGATTGTCCGGCATATAAACTGTTTGACGCAGTGGAAGTAACAAAGAAGGAGAATGTTTTTTATCCAAGAAAGTATCAGGATTATGTTGTAAAGGTACATGAGGAGGAGATTCCGGATTCGGTAGAAGTAAAAAGGATGATATAATGGAATATGTAGAAGAAGATTATTTGATGATATCAGGAATCCAGCATTTTAAATTTTGCAGAAGACAATGGGCATTAATTCATGTAGAGCAGCAATGGGCAGAAAATGCACATACTGTAGTGGGTGAGTTGATGCACAGAAAAGTTCATGATCCATATTTAACAGAGAAACGAAAGGATGTAATAATAGCCAGAGCTCTTCCTGTAGTTTCCAGGGAAATGGGAGCCAGTGGAGAGTGTGATGCAGTAGAATTTTATCGTGCAGAGGATGGAATTAACTTACATGGACATCGTGGTCTGTTCAAAATATATCCTGTCGAATATAAGAAGGGAAGACCAAAGCTTACAGAGGAGGATGAGCTTCAGCTGACAGCTCAGGCTATGTGTCTGGAAGAAATGTTTTCCACTGAGATACCTGAGGGCGCGCTTTTTTACGGAGAAACGAGAAGACGGGAAAAAATAGAATTCACACAGGTTTTGCGAAAAGAGGTACGGGATATGTTTCTGGAAATGCATCAGTATTATGACCGAAAATATACACCAAAGGTAAAATATACCAAAGCTTGTAATTCCTGTTCACTAAAAGATCTTTGCCTTCCTCGAATTGGAAGGACAGTTTCAGTGAAAGCCTATATGGATGAGCGCCTGAGGGAGGAAAATGAATGAAGAAATTGCTGAATACGTTATATGTCACTTCTGAAAACAGTTATCTTTCTCTGGATGGTGAAAATATAGTGGTATTTGAAGACAAAAAAGAGGTTGGCAGGCTCCCTTTACATAATTTGGAAGGAATTGTTTCTTTTGGATACAGAGGAACAAGCCCGGCGCTTATGGGAGCCTGTGCTGACAGAAATATTTCTTTATGCTATGTCACTCCGCAGGGAAAATTTCTGGCAAGAGTGACAGGTAAGATAAAAGGGAATGTAATACTGAGGCAACAGCAATATGAAAGCAGCAGGGATAAGGAAATCAGTCTGTCTATAGCAAAGAACTGTATTACAGGAAAAATTTATAATGCTCGTTGGGTGTTGGAGCGTGCAGTACGTGATCATAGCCTTCAAATCAATACTGACCAGGTAAAAAAAGCATCGGTTCATCTGAAACAATCACTGGAACATATAAGAAACAGCCAATCAAAGGAACAGTTGAGAGGATATGAGGGAGAGGCTGCCAGTATTTATTTTGGAGTATTTAATGAACTGATACTACAGCAGAAAAAGGATTTTGTGTTTTGTGGAAGAAATAAAAGACCTCCTTTAGACAATATAAATGCGATGTTGTCTTTTGTATATACGCTTTTAACAAATCAGATTGCTTCTGCATTGGAATGTGTCGGTCTGGATCCCTATATAGGTTATTTACATACAGAAAGGCCCGGAAGAGTGTCTTTGGCTTTAGATTTGATAGAAGAATTAAGAGCCCCGCTGGCTGATCGCTTTGTTTTGTCACTTATTAATAAAAAAGTAATTACGAGAAAAAATTTTAAAACAAAAGAAAATGGTGCAGTAATTATGGATGACGAAGCCAGAAAGAGGCTGTTGACAGAATGGCAGAACAGAAAAAAAGAAACAATCACACATCCATTTTTGAAAGAAAAGATTGAGTGGGGAATGGTTCCTTATGTACAGGCAATGCTGCTTGCAAGGTATCTGAGAGGCGATTTAGACGGATATCCGGTTTTTCTGTGGAAATAAGAGGATAAAATTATGATGGTATTGATTACTTATGATGTAAATACAGAAACACCAGCCGGAAAAAAGCGCCTAAGAAAGGTGGCAAAGCAGTGCGTAAATTATGGGAGGCGTGTGCAGAATTCTGTGTTTGAATGTATTTTGGACAATGCTCAGTGTATTATGCTGAAGGCTGTATTATCCGATATTATTGATAAAGAATGTGACAGCTTAAGATTTTATTATCTGGGAAACAAATATCAAACTAAAATAGAGCACATCGGCATGGAAAAAGGGATTTCTGCAGATGACATTTTAATTATGTAAACTATGTATAGTGCGAAATATAAGTAAACATAAAATACCCAGGAGATTCGCACATGAAAAAAGCAGAAAATACAGGAAATTATATTGATATAAGTTTCTCAAATAAAAGAAACAATGTATTTTTGTTACTACTTTACAAAAGTTACTATTTAAATTTGGTGACTTTTGCTGTCGCTCCCCTCGCGGGAGCGTGGGTTGAAATATATGATGCCGCCTTTTATGGACGGTATGTATGACGTCGCTCCCCTCGCGGGAGCGTGGGTTGAAATATAAAAACAACCCTTTCTTTAAACTCGGTGCTGCAGTCGCTCCCCTCGCGGGAGCGTGGGTTGAAATATCATCTAAGCGATATAAAACCATCGGACGCAATGTATCAGAAGAGGATGTTGAAAAATGGTATCAGATACAGCCAGTCTGGGCGAAGTATAAAAATGATTATGTGAATCGAAATTCTTCATGCTTCAACAGGGTCATGCCGATGATGATTGCAGAAGATGTAGAGACGTATCTTCCGACTGCGGCGGTAAAAAATGAAGAAGGTCTGACGGATGACTGGAGCGAGAGGATTTTGATACCGGCAATGTTTGCCATGATTAAGAGCCAGAAAGAGCAGATAGATGCCATGAAAAAAGATATAGAAGAAATAAAAAGGCTGCAGAATAATCAGGAGGTGAGAAAAAAATGGTAACAGCGATATTTAATCCAGACACCACCATGGCCAATGCTTACGGCCTGTGGCAGTGGGATTACGGCCAGATACTCCGGATCCAGGGTCTGAACCTTCCATCCATGGTGGAGATCCACTTTTCTCTTCAAGAGACCGGCGGCACGTCTGCAAACCGTGTCGGTGTCACAAAGGACGGTGTCACAGATGTAATTATCCCAGATTCCATGCTGGAGAACGACGGCGCTACCAGAAATTACGACATGTTTGCGTTTGTCTATTTAACCGATGATACATCCGGCCAGACGGAATACAAGATCAAGCTGCAGGTCAAATCCCGTCCGAAACCGGAAGCCCCCGGCGGTGGAGAGAACCCGAATATCTTTCACGAGGCTGTCCAAAAGGTAAAAGAATCTGCAGACAAGGCGGCAGAGTCCGAAAAACAGGCAGAGGGCTGGGCGCATGGCCGGGAAGATCTCCCGGAACGGGCACAGGACAATGCAAAGTATTATGCCGGACAGGCAGCTGACACTGCAGCCAAAATTCCCGGGAGGGTGGAAGAGGCAAAAGAAGAAATCGACCGGTACGTCCAGGGGAAAGAAGAGCAGTTAAAAGGAGACACCGGGAACGTATACTTTGCCACTTTTAAGGTGGTTAATGGACGCCTTAAGATGTACTCCGATCCGGAAGTCGACAAGGTACGGTTTGTCCGAATAGGAAGCAGACTTTTTTACCGACTTAATTTTTAAAGGAGGAAGATCATGAAAACAGAAAACCATTACACGGAAACAGATCTGGGTAACATCTCCCTGAACCCACGGGGTGAGTATGATCCGGAAGCGTTTTATGAATACCTCGACACGGTAAGCATGGATGGTGGATCCTACATGTGCCTGGCAGAGCTGGGAACTAAGATCACCGGCACACCGCCAGTGCCGGGAATTAACACGGAACACTGGCAGGTATTAACTCTTCCGGGCGGCCTGACACCGGAATACATCACCATGCACGACGAGGTGACCGAAAAAGCAAAACAGGTGGAAGTGTCCAGAGCGGCCGTGGAACTCTCCCAGAGTGAGATCGAGGCTATGCAGGCGGATGTTGCCCAGCTCCATAAAGACACACAGGATTCCGCACAGAGTGCGCTTGCTAGTAAAAACCAGGCGGCAGGATACGCAAGTGCGGCAGATACGTCCAGACAGGCGGCAGAGCGTGCCAAACAGGACGTAGATGCCCAGATCCCCAATATCGATGCCAAATTACAGGCGGCGCTGAACGAGATCGACACCACCAGACAGAGTGCCAACACAGCTGTCAAAAAGCAGGAGGAGCTGTCTGTCCAGGCAGTTAAAGACCAGACGGGAACGTACATCACCGAGCAAAAAAACCTGGCAAAACAGGAATTGGATGAAAAAGTCAATGATTTTGGACTGAATGTAGATGCCATTAAAAAACAGGTTGCGGACGAAGGAAGCAAACAGGTAGAAGCAGTACGTACCGCCGGAAATACAGCTGTACAAGAAATAGGAACTGTAAAAAGCACGGCGGTACAGGAAGTGCAGACAGAGGGTACTGCCCAGATTGAAAAGGTATCCGCAAAAGGAACTGAACAGGTACAGGCAGCCGCAGACACCGGCGCACAACAGGTACAATTGGTTAAAACAGAGGGGCAAAAACAACTGGCAGATGTGCAGCAAGCCGCTCAGGAGATTGTTGCAGACCGGGAGCAAATCAACACCAACAAAAAGGATATAAGCGACCTTAAAACCTCTGCCTACACAGATACGTTCTTCCGGAACTTTTTTGCCATGCAGAGAACCGGAAAGAAATATACTGTACGTTTTCCTCTGTGGGAGACGTCCCAGGTGGCCACAGGTGAAAAGCTGGACGATAATACAGGGCTTATCGTGGAAGCGTCCACAATTACAGAAAAAGGCAGAGACGATTACGAAACCATTCCACTTTTCCGGACTTATGATTGCAATGTAGAGAAAATTGACGGGAAACTGAAAATCACTGCCATGAAGGGCGATGTAGGGTTTGATCCAAAAGAAAAAGATACCTTTGTCCTTGGTATGCCTTATTACCATAAAGCGTGGGAACAGGACGGATATTTATACTATTCCAGATCTGATACTCCACACGAAGGATATGTACTTTGCCCGGAAGCAAGGAAAACAGATGGCATGCGTAATTTTTGCCTTTACGGAAAATATGTAGCAGGAAGAAACTCTCAGGGAACACTCGGATCATACTATGGAGTAAACCCGACAAGAAACTTGCCAAGCTACAACAACAACGTAACGGAAGCAAAGAAACGTGGAGATGAATACTGCTTTGGAAGCAGCTACGATTACGCATACATCCAGACTACGTTTTTACTTAAATATGCAAACAAAAACTGGAACAACGTCCTCGGTGGGTGTTTTACATATAGTTTCCAGTATCTTGTGTCTATTCCGGAATCTAATGCAAAACGTGTTGTTCTTAAAAAAACAGAGGCAGACAAGTTTTTGATCGGATCATGTGTAATAGTTGGAGACTCAGGAGATGGCAGCAAAGCTCCGGACAGAAGTGCTGCAGTAGCATATAATTTATGCGATTCTGCCAAAATTGTTGACATCGTGGAGGTAGACGCGGAAAACAAGGCTCTTGTGTTGGACATCGCAAGTAATATTACTACCACTGCTACTACATGGGTAAGTACGATTCACTGGGAAAGCGGATTCTCGGACGATATCCTCGGAAGAGATGGATGTCCGTGTCAGACAAAAAGCCAGATATCATCGATGTTATACCCTTCCGTGATCCAAGGAATTGAATTAATGGTAGGTGGCTATGAAGTACCCGGAAATACATTTATGGATATCGTAGACGGACTCACAAGAGATGTTTATGTTTGTATAGATTCCACCAAGCTTACTACCAATGTCACCACAGCAAAAGAAACCTATGTAAAACTTGCAAAGCAAATGACGGTAGAAAGAAACAATGAATGGAATTATGGAACAGAAATTTTTATCGATACCGAAAACGGGATGAATATAATCACAAAAGCAGGTGCTTCCGGAAGCGGCACAAACACAGGATTCTGCGATGGAATTTATTTTGATGCCGCCGAAACAGGACAGAGAGAGTTCCTGTTGCTCGGTTATCTCGGGTATGGGTCTACCAGCGGCGCGTTCTTCTCGCATTGCGGCGGGCTTGGGTATGCCGGGTGGTATGTCCTCGCGCGCCTATCCCTAAACGTTTTCAGGGGTGAATTTGCGTAGCGTAGCGCAGCAAAGAGGGGTACTCCCCTTCTTTTCTAATAAAAATAATAAAATTAATATATAAAGGACACACAATTGATGCGTGGTTCCTGTTGCTCGGTAATCTCAGGAATAGGTCTACCAGCGGCGCGTTCTACTCGAATTGCAACAACAGGCTTGGGAATACCAGGTGGAATATCCTCGCGCGAATATATGGATAAATTGCCAATAAACTATTTAGATTGTGTGCCGCACCTTGGAAGGGCATAAGTTTTACTTATCTTTCACTCTGTGAGAATTTTGGCTGAAAAACGTACCGTGGCTTCCCATACAGGGCGCAGCTACGGGGCATATGCGTAACGTGGTATACGCCGGGGTTAGTAGTAAAGCCGAAAGCCCCTAATGTCAATATAGGAGATAAAAAAATGAAAAGGTACTTAAGTAGCTTTAAATTAACCGAAAATTTTATCCTGGAATCCATGCTTGAGTGCTTGTCACATAAAACCAAAAACATTGTAAGATGGAACCGCAAAGATACATCTTATTTTCTGGCGGATTATTATATTAAAGGAGGACTTACAGAATCAGAAGACATACACAAAACCGCCGATTTTATACATAACGACATACGCAGGAATTTTGCATTTTACCATGATGTATTAGCTCCCTATATCGCCAGGGAATTGTTTCTGGAAATCAAAACCAGAAACATACAGTTAAACCCGATAAAATACCAGGAACGTGTTGATCCGTCAAGTGGGAAAATACGCGAAATTGGAATTACATCCATCAAGCAACAAGTGTACGATTATATCTGCGTAAATGCGTTAAAGCCTATGCTTGATGCAAAAATCGGATACTATCAGTGCTCATCCATTAAAAATCGCGGGCAAAAACACGCAAAGAAAGCGATTGAGAAGTGCATCCGGCAGAAATACAAAAAGGCAAGATATGTAATAAAAAGCGATATAAAGAAATGTTACCAGTCAATCCGGCATGATATTTTATTCTCACTTTTAAAAAGAGATATTAAAAATGACGGTGTATTATATTTGGTGACCGCCCTTGTATCGACGTACAGCAAAAATAATGTTGGTCTTTGCATAGGCACGTACCTGTCGCAATATCTTGCAAATTACTTTCTATCCTACGCTTATCATTACGCTACAGAGATGGCTTGCGTAAACAGAAAAGACAGGAAAACAGGCAGGATAAAGAAAATACATCCATTCACACGGGTTGTCTTTTACATGGATGATATGGTTTTTATCGGAGCAAACAAAAAGCACATGAAAAGAGCGATGAAGATAATTATTGGATATCTTAAATCCACCCTGGGTCTGGAATTAAAACATGATACTTATCAGGTCATAGACCTGTTTAAACCTGGTTCTTTTGTGGATGTGGTTGGATACCAGTTTTACAAAGATCACACAACCATCAGAAGAAGGATTTTCTTCAGGATTTCCGATGATATAAAAACCATAAGAAAATACGGAGTTAACACTGATCTGAAGGTGTGTAGAGGGTTTATGTCGCGGCATGGTTTTATTAAGATATCTGATTCTGCTAAATTCAAAAGAAAAAGCAAATACGACACAGCTTATCAAATCGCAAGAGAGGTGATTAAAAATGAAGCAAAAAACAAT
>ENA-UPXC01004729-UPXC01004729.1-human-gut-metagenome-genome-assembly--contig:-NODE-4729-length-11992-cov-4.108854_pt1 | contig 11992 bp, 12 predicted proteins | sample MGYA00250047_ERZ773371 | MGnify/ENA primary metagenome ERZ773371 (study PRJEB29103, sample SAMN06111975) | human gut metagenome | biome: human gut; feature: ankylosing spondylitis patient; material... | reverse complement strand
ATGAGCTCTCCCGCATGGGGGCGGACATCCGGGTGGAGGGCCGTGTGGCGGTGGTGTACGGCGTGCCGCGGCTCCACGGGGCCCAGGTGCGGGCCACGGATCTCCGGGGCGGAGCGGCGCTGGCGGTGGCCGCCCTGGGAGCGGAGGGACGCAGCGAGCTTACCGGTGTGCACCACATCGACCGGGGCTACCAGTCCCTGGAGGGAGATCTCCGCCGCCTGGGCGCAGAGATCCGGCGGATTTAAGGGTTTTCTTAGGATACGTTCACAAATCCGCAACCTTTCTGTGGGATACTGACAGAAACCAGAACAGACAGGAGAGCAGTTGGAATGGCGGCGAGAAGGAACAGACGGGGACGGCGGCGGAATCGGGGGCGCTTCAGCGCGCTCTATAAGCTGCTGTCCGTTCTGATCATCTTCGCCGCCATTTTGATGGGCTGTGTGGTATTCTTCCGGGTGAGCACCGTGGAGATCACGGGGGACTCCCCCTATACGGAGGAGGAGATCCGCCGGGTATCCGGCGTGGAGCAGGGGGACAACCTGTTTACCCTCAACAAATACCAGATCAGCAGCCGTATTTACACCCAGCTCCCCTATATCGGTACCGTGAATTTTGAGCGGAAATACCCCGATACCTTTGTCATCCACGTGACGGCCAGCGTTCCGGTGGCGTGGATTGAGAGCGGCGGCAGCCGCTGGCTGATGGACACCGACTGCAAGCTGCTGGAGAGCGGCGGAGCGTCCTTAACAGAGGGTAAAGCCCAGGTGCGGGGGCTGGAGGCAGTCAATCCCTCGGTGGGCAGCGTGCTGACCGTGCCGCCGGAGCAGCAGGACAAGCTGGACCAGCTCAAGGGCTTCCTGGCGGCCATACAGGCCCGGCAGATGACGGGCAGCCTCACCAGCTTCCTGGATCTCACCTCCAACAATGAAATCCGCTTCGGCTATGGGGCGAACCTGACCGTTCTGTTCCCAATGAACGGAGATTTTACGCAGAAGACCTATTATCTACAGCAGACCCTCTGGACCATGGATGAGAAGGGAATCCCGCGAACCGGCACGTTGGACTTGACCTACGACAACCAGGAGGGACATCTGCTGCCGAAGCGGTGGCTGCCGGAGGCATCCACTGCGCCGGAGCTCAGCCCGCCGCCCGCGGCGGAGGCCGGAACACAAGGAGAGAACGATGCCAATGAGAAGACAGATGCAGAATAAGGGGGAGCTCGCCGTCATGGTGGTATGCGTGGTGGTGGGCTTCCTGTTGGCGGCCCAACTGCGCAGCGTCAAGCTGGCGGGGGCGGCCGACGCCACCAACGCCAGCCGCCTGGAAACCCTTCAGAACCTCTACAACGAGGTGGTGGATCAGAAGGACGGCCTGGCTGACCAGGTGAAGCAGCTCCAGGGTGAGCTGGAGCTCTACCGGGAGCAGGCCGCCTCCGGCGAGGCGGGCAGCCAGGCCCTCAAGGCCGAGCTGGAGCAACTGGAGATCACCGCCGGACTCACCGATGTGGAGGGCCCCGGCGTCACCATCATCCTGGAGGACTCCAGTCAGGCTAACGTTACCGGAAACGAGGCCGACTACCTCATCCACGACAACGACCTGCTCTCCGTCATCAATGAGCTGCGTTCCGCCGGGGCGGAGGCCATCTCCCTCAACGGAGAGCGTATTCTGGCCACCAGCGAGGTGCGCTGCACTGGCGCGGTGGTAACGGTGAACGGGCGGCGGTACGCCGCGCCCTACGTGGTCTTTGCCATCGGCGATCCGGACACCCTCTACAGTGCGCTGACCATGCGCAACGGCGTGGTGGACGTGCTCAGCCAGTGGGGCATCACCGTGAAGGTCACTGCCAGCGACCAGCTGCTCATTCCGAAATACAACGGCACCGTGGAGTACCAGTACGCCAAGCCCATCCCGGCGGATGAGGGCGGAGAGGAGGCGGTGGGCTGATGCTGGAACTGATCGGACTGGTGGCCGGCCTGCTCATCGGCGCCTTTTTCCCCTGGACCATCCCAGCCCAGTGGTCCCTCTATGTGGCCGCAGGGCCGCTGGCCGCCCTGGACTCCGCTTTGGGCGGCTTCCGGGCCCGGGTTAAGGGGGAGTTCAAACTGGGGGTGTTCCTCTCCGGCACCATCGGAAACGCGGCTATCGCGGTGTTCCTCACCTGGCTGGGCCAGAAGCTGGGACTGCCCCTCTACCTGGCCGCCGTGCTGGTGTTCGGCACCCGGATGTTCCAAAACTTTGCGGAAATCCGGCGGGAGCTATTGACCTCCAAGCAAAAGAGAGCTAAAATAAGTCAAGATATAGTTAGAGACGGGGAGGACGGCACAAAATAAGTCCTTTTTCGGCCTTACCCGCGCAGTTACAACGAATTCGGTTCACATAGGAGGAGCAGTTATGGCGTTTGGACTGGATACCGGTCCCGATAATGTCGTTACCATCAAGGTCATCGGCGTCGGCGGCGGCGGCAACAACGTAGTCAACCGGATGGTGAAATCCGGCACCAAGGGTGTGGATTTTATCGCGGTCAACACGGACAAGCAGGCGCTTGCCATTTCCAGCGCGACGTTTAAGATTCAGATCGGTGAGAAGCTCACCGGCGGGCAGGGCGCGGGCAGCGACCCCGAAGTGGGGCGCAAGTCCGCTGAGGAGAGCCGTTCCGCTGTGTCCAAGGCCCTGGAGGACGCGGACATGGTGTTCATCACCGCCGGTATGGGCGGCGGCACCGGCACCGGCGCAGCCCCCATCGTGGCCGACATCGCCAAAGAACTGGGCATCCTCACCGTGGGCGTGGTCACCAAGCCCTTCCGGTTCGAGGGCATGCGCCGCATGAAGCAGGCCGAGGGCGGCATCAACGAGCTGAGCAACAAGGTGGACTCTCTGGTCATCATCCCCAACGAGCGCCTGAAGCTGGCCACCGATCAGAAGATCACCATGCTCAACGCCTTTGAGATCGCCGACGACGTGCTGCAGCAGGCCGTCCAGTCCATTTCTGACCTCATTAAGAACACCGGCTTCATCAACCTGGACTTTGCCGACGTGTCCGCCGTTATGAAGGACGCGGGCCGGGCCCACATGGGCGTGGGCCGCGCCGCCGGCAAGAGCAAGGCCGAGGAGGCCGCTAAGATGGCCATCTCCAGCCCCCTGCTGGAGACCTCCATCAATGGCGCCAAGGGCGTGCTGATCAACGTCACCGGCTCCATGGACATCGGCCTGGAGGAGGTTGAGACCGCCGCCAATCTAGTGCAGGAGGCCGCCCACCCCGAGGCCAACATCATCTTCGGTGCCGCCTTTGACGACACCCTGGAGGATGAGCTGCGGGTCACCGTCATCGCCACTGGCTTTGACGACAAGGAGAGCTCTGACGCCGCCCCTGCCGCGGATATGTCCCAGAAGCCCTTCTCCCAGGCGGGTAACCGGGTGAAGGAGAGCCAGCAGGCCGCTCCCCAGGGGGAGATTCCCGTTGCCCCTGCGGCTGAGACCGAGAAGGCCGCCGTCAGCGATGACGATTGGGATATCCTGGAGCGCATTTTCAGCCGCAAGCGCTGATTTTGCCTTACATGACAATTTTACCCCGGAGAAGGGTTTCCTTCTCCGGGGCTTTTTGCTGCATATAAAAGCCGGGCCGCAGGCTTACCCTGCGGCCCGGCTTTATTATTCTGCTTCCTTGGGCGGCTGGAACCGAACTAAGTCGGCATATTGCTGCCACACACAGTCCAGCTTGCCCAGGTAGTTGGCTTTCCAGGGCTTGTTTCGGCCGCAGTAGTGGACAATGGCGCTGTTCTCCAGAACCCAGTCCAGGTCCACCGGGTGGCCGGGGGTGAGCAGGGCGGCGGTGAGCAGCCGCTCCGTCATGTTGTACCGCCAAGGGTTCAGGCGCAGGATGCGGTCGCCGTACAGGGCGCTGATTACGTCCTGGTCGGGGAGAAGCAGGGTCTTGCGGTGGGCCTGGACGTAGTCCAGCACCGGCTGGATCTGCTGCTCCCGACGCAGCACCGGCAGGTTCATCAGCAGTACCCCGGAGTTGATGTAGGGGCCGGGGTTCTCCGACTGGAGCCGGATGGCGTTGAACTTCTCCATCCCCTTGGCCACGTGGCTGGCCGCGGCAAAAAAGCAGTCCTCCAAAGGCAGCTCCCACAGGCTGTCCAGGGGATGATTCACCACCAGGTCCGGGTCCAGGTAGAGGACCCGCTCCAGGTCCTGGGGGAGCTGAAAGGCGGCAAAAATGCGGTCGTACATCTCCATGGGATAGCGGTCGGTGGTGGGAGCCTGGGGCAGCAGATGGGGGTCGGCGGCCACGGGGACCAGGGTGAGGGCTGCTTCGTCCACCGAGCACTCCAGGGCGGAGATGTCTTCCGCCGTGAGAGAGCGGTGGAGGACAAAGACCCGCATAGGCGTGCCGGGGTGCTGGCAGACCAGGCTTTTGAGCATCACAGACAGGGGATAGAGGTAGGCGCGGTTGACGGTGACTAAGATATCCATGGAGATCCCTTTCTATATAGTTCTTAATTGTACTACGTATTATACGCAGAACCGGCATGGAGAACAAGAGGAAATATAAGAAAAAGGCGGGGCATTAAGCCCCGCCTTATGCGGTTACGGATTACTCCTTGGGCTGCTCCTCGTCGGCAGCGGGGGCCTCAGCGGCGGGCTCCTCGGGGACGATGTCCGCCTCGGTGACGTCACTCTCGGGCTCCTGAGCGGCCTCAGGGGTCACGTCGATGATCTCGCCCTCCGCCTCAGCGGTGGCCTTGAGCTCCGCGATGCGGTCGTTGTTGGTCTCAATAGCGGCACGGGCGGCGGTGATCTTCTCACAGGCGGCGGCATAAGCCCCGTCGGGAGTGGTGCCGTGCTCGGCGTAATACAGCTTGCCCAGCTCCACATAGGCCTTCTTGATGGTGTCTTCCTCGGCCATGTTGGAGGCCTTCAGCTTGGCAATCTCCGCCAGACGCTTGGACGTGGCCACAACGGACTGGGCCAGGTCGGTTGCTCTCTCCTGGAGATCATTGATAAAATCCATAGTAGTACCTCCTTGAAATACGGTCTCCCGTTTACTGAGCCCATTTTAGCGTATTTCCTCCCCCCACGCAAGGACCTGATGTTGGATTTAATGGTTTTTTTAAGTTTACTAAGGGGAGATTTCAGAAAGAGCCCCGGTGGTTTTCCACCGGGGCCCTGGAGCTGAGATAGGGGATCAGACCTTGAAGTTGACGGCGGTGTCGCCCTTCTCGTCGTGGCCGAACTCGTAGTCCTTGCCGGGGAGAATGGCGTTGAGCACGATGCCGGTGATGGCGGCCACAGCCAGGCCGGACAGGCTGATGGTGGCTTCGCCCACCTGGAAGCTCACCGCGCCGGAGTAGTTGATGCCGATGGCCAGCACCATGATGAGGGCGGCGATGATGACGTTACGGCTGTTGGTGAAGTCCACCTGGTTCTCCACCACGTTGCGCACGCCCACGGCGGAGATCATGCCGTAGAGCACCATGGACACGCCGCCCATGGTAGCGGTGGGCATGGCGGACACCAGGGCCGCAAACTTGGGGGAGAAGGAGAACAGGATAGCCAGGCCGGCGGCGATGCGGATGACGCGGGGGTCGTAGACCTTGCTCAGAGCCAGCACGCCGGTGTTCTCACCGTAGGTGGTGTTGGCGGGGGCGCCGAAGATAGAGGCCAGGGAGGTGGCCAGACCGTCGCCCAGCAGAGTGCGGTGGAAGCCGGGGTCCTGGAGGTAGTTGCGCTCACAGGTGGAGGAGATGGCGCACATGTCGCCGATGTGCTCCACCATGGTGGCCAGAGACAGGGGCATGATGGTCACCGCGGCGGTGAGCAGCAGACCGGTGTCCAGGTCGGGGCGGCTGAACAGGCCGAAGAGGGTATCTTCAAACTGGAAGGGCAGGCCGATCCAGGGGGCGTCGGCCAGGGCCTGGAGCTTGGCGGGGTCCATGGTGTGCATGCCGGTGACCTGGCAGATGACGGCCACGCCGTAGGAGCCTACCACACCCAGCAGGATGGGGATGATCTTCACCATGCCCTTGCCCCAGATGTTGCAGCCCACCACGATGGCGATGGCGATGAGGGCAATGGCCCAGTTGTCCCGGCAGTTGGTGATGGCGGTAGAGGAGAGGGTCAGGCCGATGCAGATGATGACGGGGCCGGTGACGATGGGGGGGAAGTAGCGCATGACCTTCTTGGTGCCGAACACCTTAAAGAGGGCGGACAGGATGACGTACATGAGACCGGCCAGCATCACGCCGAAGCAGGCGTAGGGCAGCATCTGGTCGTTGGCGCTGCCGTCCTCCAGCATGGGGGCGATGGCCTGATAGCCGCCGATGAAGGCGAAAGAGGAGCCCAGGAAGGCGGGGACCTTCCGCTTGGTGAGGAAGTGGAACAGCAGGGTGCCCAGACCCGCGAAGAGCAGGGTGGCGGACACGCTCAGCCCGGTGAGGGCGGGTACCAGCACAGTGGCGCCGAACATGGCGAACATGTGCTGCACGCCCAGGATGAACATTTTGGTTCGTCCCAGCTGCCGGGCATCATAAATGGCTTGATTTTGCGGCATAGTGATTCTCCCTTCTTGTTTACACACAGGCCAAACGGCCATAAAAAAAGACAATCGCCCAGCGATTGTCAAACACAAAACGGAAAAGAAAGAAACACGCGGCCGGTACCAAGAACGGTCATGACATTCCCTCCTTTTCCTATTTCTAAACCGGTATAATAGCAGATTTCACACAAAAGCGCAAGAGAAAATTTCCCGATTCCTGGGGAAATTGCAGGAATCGAAGGGAAGGGGGCGGGGGCGGTTGACTTTAGCGAGAAAAATGGATAAACTACAAATGATTTTTATTTGCTTGCAGTCAAACTCTGCCAGAGAAAAAAGGAGCGATGGACCTTGAAGAAGCCTTTTGTTACCCTGGAGCAGCTCCAGGAGATGGTGAAGACCTATCCCACCCCCTTCCACCTCTATGATGAGAAGGGCATCCGGGAAAATGCCCGGGCCCTGCGCCAGGCCTTTGCCTGGAATCCCGGCTACACCGAGTATTTTGCTGTGAAGGCCACTCCCAACCCCCAGATCCTGAAGATTCTGAAAGAGGAGGGCTGCGGCGTGGACTGCTCCTCCCTCACCGAGCTGATGATGTCTGACCGCTGCGGTTTCTCCGGGGGACAGATCATGTTCTCCTCCAACGACACCCCCGCCGAGGAGTTCGCTCTGGCCGCCAAGCTGGGGGCCACCATCAACCTGGACGACATCACCCACATTGACTTTTTGAAGGAGACCATCGGCTACATTCCCAAGAAGATCTCCTGCCGCTTCAATCCCGGCGGCGTGTTCCAGCTGGGCGAGAGCAAGGAGGGCTTCCAGGTGATGGACAATCCCGGCGACGCCAAGTACGGCATGACTCCCGCCCAGATCACCGAAGCGTTCCAGCGCCTGAAGGCGGAGGGCGCTGAGGAGTTCGGTATCCACGCCTTCCTGGCCTCCAACACCCTGTCCAACGACTATTACCCCGCTCTGGCCCGCATTCTGTTCCAGCTGGCGGTGAAGCTGAAGGAGAAGACCGGAGCCCACATCACCTTTATCAACCTCTCCGGCGGCGTGGGCGTGCCCTACCGCCCCGACCAGACCGCTAACGATATTGCCGTCATCGGCGAGGGCGTGCGCCGCGCCTATGAGGAGATCCTGGTGCCCGCCGGCATGGGCGACGTGGCCCTGTGCACCGAGCTGGGCCGCTTTATGCTGGCTCCCTACGGCCACCTGGTCACCAAGGTGCTCCACTTCAAGCACACCTACAAGGAGTATGTGGGCGTGGATGCCTGTGCGGCCAACCTGATGCGGCCCGCCATGTACGGCGCCTACCACCACATCACCGTCATGGGCAAGGAGGACGCCCCCTGCGACCACAAGTACGACGTGACCGGCGCCCTGTGCGAGAACAACGACAAGTTCGCCGTGGACCGCATGCTGCCTGAGATCGAGCTGGGCGACCTGCTGGTCATCCACGACACCGGCGCCCACGGCCACGCCATGGGCTACCAGTACAACGGCCGCCTGCGCTCTGCCGAGGTGCTGCTCCAGGAGGACGGCTCTACCCGTCTCATCCGCCGGGCTGAGACTCCCGAGGACTACTTCGCTACCGCGATCTGGGAGTAATTCCGAGAAGTATATCAACCCTTGGAGCGCGCCGCCCGGCGGCGCGCTCCCCTTTTTCTTTGGGAGAGAATTGCAATGAATATCATGGGACAACTGGCCCTCATCTTTGGGCTGTCGCTGGTGGGAGAGGGCGTGGCGGCGCTGCTCCCGGTGTCTTTTCCAGCCAGTGTGATCAGCATGGTGCTGCTGATGGTGCTGCTGCTCACAGGCGTGGTGAAGGACAAGCACATCAAGACGGTCTCCAACTTTTTGGTGGCCAACATGGCCTTTTTCTTTATCCCCTCCTTTGTGGGGACCATAGAGCACGGAGAACTGCTGAAAAGCCAGGCCCTGCCTCTGCTGGTGATTGTGGGACTGACCACGCCGGTAGTTTATCTGGTCACCGGTTGGACAGTGCAGCTGCTGATGCTGCGCCGCAGAAAGGGGGAGGGGAAATAATGGATGCCATGTTGAGTTCCCCGTTTTTCGGACTGGCCCTGTCGGCAGCGGCATGGTGCGGGGGTGTATGGCTGCAAAAAAAGACAAAGTGGGTGCTGTGTAACCCGCTGCTGGTTGCTTCTCTGGTGATCATCGCCTTGCTGGCGGTGTTCGGAATCCCTCTGGAGGACTACAACCAGGGGGGCGACATCATCAAGATGATGCTGGGGCCGGTGACAGCGGTGCTGGCCCTGAATATCTACTACCAGCGCCAGACTTTGAAGGAATACTTTGTTCCGGTACTGGTGGGCTGCCTGGCGGGCAGTGCGGCCAGCCTGGGCAGTGTGCTGGCCCTGTGCCGCCTGTTTGAGATGGAGGACATGCTCACTGCCTCTCTGCTGCCCAAGAGTGTGACCACCGCTATCGCGGTGGGCATCGCCGAGAGCCGTGGCGGCGCGGCGGGCATTGCGGCGGCGGCCGTGGTGCTGGCCGGCGTCGTGGGCGCGGTGTTTGCCCCGCTGTTTGCCAAGTGGTTCCGGGTGACCGACCCGGTGGCACAGGGACTGGCCACCGGTGCATGCAGCCACGCCCTGGGTACCACCAAGGCCATGGAGATGGGGGAGCTCCAGGGGGCCATGAGCTCTATCGCCATCTGTGTGTGCGGCATCTTCACCTCCATCCTGGCTCTATTTATGTAACAAAAAAAGCGTGCTTTTCCAAGGAAAAGCACGCCTTTTTTATGTCCAATGTTCTTGTAGGGGGACCAGCTCTCTTGTTCTAACAATCTCTCGTGGACCCCAGAGGCGAAACGCAGTTTCGCAGGAAGTTCTTTGCTAAGCTTTCTTTCAAGAAAGCGTTAAGAAAAGTAAGGCGGCGCTTAGAATGCGGGAGGCCACTTCCTCTTTGGAGAGGAGGGGCAGCTCCTCGATGCCGTCCCGGGTGATGAGGGTAATCACGTTGGTGTCGGTGCCGAAGCCCGCTCCCGCCACTTTCAGGTTGTTGGCGCAGATCATATCCACATTCTTTTTCTCCAGCTTGGCCCGGCTGTTCTCCAGCATGTCCCGGGTCTCCATGGAGAAGCCGCAGATCACCTGGCCGGGGCGGCGGTGCTGGCCCAGATACTGCAAAATATCGGTGGTGCGCTTGAGGGGGATGGACAGGTCGCCGTCCTTCTTCTTCACCTTGTCGTCGCTGTACCCGATGGGGGTGTAGTCCGCCACGGCGGCGGCCTTGAAGATCATGTCCGCGCTCTCACTGTGGGCGGCGACGGCTTCAAACATGTCCTGGGCGGAGACCACAGGTACCACATCCACAAAGGGGGGCGGAGCGATGGCGGTAGGGCCGGTGACCAGGGTGACCTGAGCTCCCCGGAGCATGGCCATGCGGGCGATGGCGTAGCCCATCTTGCCGGTGGAGTGGTTGGTGAGGTAGCGCACCGGGTCCAGGGACTCCTGGGTGGGACCGGCGGTGACCAAGACATGTTTCCCCTCCAGGTCGTGGGGACAGGCCAGAACACGCAGCACATGCTGGAGCAGGTCCTCCGGCTCAGGCATCTTGCCCGCGCCTACCGCGCCGCAGGCCAGACGGCCGCTGGCGGGGGCAATGACCTCCCAACCGTAGCGGCGGAGAATGTCCAGGTTGTCCTGGGTGACGGGATTTTCGTACATATTGGTGTTCATGGCCGGGGCAATGAGCTTGGGACACTTGCAGGCCAGGACGGTGGTGGTGAGCATGTCGTCGGCCAGGCCGTGGGCCAGCTTGGCGCACACGTTGGCGGTGGCGGGGGCGATGAGTACCAGGTCGGTGCGCTGGGCCAGGGCAATGTGCTCCACCTGGTGGGAGAAGTTGCGGTCGAAGGTGTCCACCATGGTGCGGCGGCCGGTGAGCTGCTCAAAGGTGAGGGGGGTGACAAACTTGGTGGCGTGCTCGGTCATCACGACCTCCACCTGACAGTGCTGCTTCACCAGAGCGGAGGCCAGGGCTGCGGCCTTGTAGGCGGCGATGCCGCCGGTGACGCCTAAAAGAACGGTTTTTCCCTGTAACATGTTAAAACCCTCTTACATTTCTCAAAACTGCCGCCCAGACGGGCGGTACAGCAAGATTATGGCATAAAAATCAGCTCTTGTAAAGAAACTTGTCCAGATATGCAAAATTCCTGTGAATCTCAGTCTTGCAAAGAAAGGAAGGATTCGCTATAATGGTGCGGTTAAAAGACGGTTTACTTTCAATCTGTTAGAGGTGAGACACATGCTCTTAGCCATCGACATCGGCAACAGCAATATCGTCATCGGCGGAATCCAGGACGACAAGATCGTGTTTGAAGCCCGGATCGCTACCGACCGCATCAAGACTTCCGACCAGTACGGCGTGGAGATTAAAAATATTCTCTCCCTGTTTGAGGTGCCGGTGGACTCGGTGGAGGACGTGATTATCTCCTCGGTGGTGCCGCCCGTGTTTAACGCGGTGCGCACCGGTGCATACAAGGTGACGGGGCTGACTCCCATGGTGGTGGGACCGGGCATCAAGACCGGTCTGAACATCCAGATGGACAACCCCGCTTCCGTGGGCAGCGACCTCATCGTGGCCGCCGTGGCTGCCCTGCAGGAGTACACCGCCCCCTTGATGCTCATTGACATGGGGACTGCCACCACCATCACGGTGGTGGACCAGGGCAACAACTACATTGGCGGAGCCATCATCCCCGGTGTGCGGGTGTCGGCGGAGGCTCTGTCCAGCCGGGCGGCACAGCTGCCGGGCATCCAGCTGGACCGGCCCAAGCGTGCCATCGGGAAAAATACCATTGAGTGTATGCGCAGCGGCATTATGTACGGCGCGGCGGCGATGCTGGATGGCATGGTGGAGCGCATGGAGGCCGAGCTGGGCAAGCCGGTCACTGTGGTGGCCACCGGCGGCATTGCACAGTTTATTGTGCCTTTGTGCAAGCGGGAGATGACCATTGAGAAGGACCTGCTGCTCAAGGGATTGAATGTGATCTACAAGAAGAATAAGAAGTAAGAAGCGGGCCGTCGTTCTGACGGCCCGCTTTCTTGAAAGAAAGCTTGGCAAAGAACTTCCTGCGAAACTTCGTTTCGCCTCTGGACGAGAAAACTGGTACAATGGGTGTACGCTCCTGTACAGTTAGAGCTGCCGTAATGTAAAGTAAAAAGTAAAGTAAAAAGTAAAGTAAAAAGTAAAAAGTCAATGTTATTGTTAAGTTAATGGTCAAGCCAGCGTGCCGCTGTCGGGTGCGGCGGAGCAGAGAGAAGAACTTTTTTGGAGAAGGGTTCCGCCCTGCGGGGCGGGTTCCTTTCTGAGCGATCAGAAAGGAACCAAAGAATCGCTGGGGGCCGCTTCCGGTGAGCGCCTTCGCACAGCGGGCGCTCACAGTCATTGCCCCCAGGCCCCCTTTTACGGGGGACGCCCTCCTGT
>ENA-UPXC01004726-UPXC01004726.1-human-gut-metagenome-genome-assembly--contig:-NODE-4726-length-12007-cov-3.725063_pt1 | contig 12007 bp, 10 predicted proteins | sample MGYA00250047_ERZ773371 | MGnify/ENA primary metagenome ERZ773371 (study PRJEB29103, sample SAMN06111975) | human gut metagenome | biome: human gut; feature: ankylosing spondylitis patient; material... | reverse complement strand
TTTTAATGATACGGCGACCACCGAGATCTACACTCTTTCCCTACACGACGCTCTTCCGATCTCAAAAAACCTGTCAGAAAATATAATTTAATCTGATTCATTCTTCTCATTCTCCCTTTCTGTATTACAATTACAATTTAAAAGTCCCGCATAAGCTCCTGGTATCATAAGTCTTCCGACTGTCTTATACACATCATTTAAAACTTCTATATCCAGTGAATACTGCATCCACTTTCCTTCTTTTCTCGCTTTCACAATTCCAAGGTCACACATTACCTTCATATCATGAGATAACGTTGGCTGCGTGATGTGAAACTCTTCCAGAATCTTGCATGCACAAAGTTCCCCTTCGGAAAGCATATCTATAATTTTCAGACGCTTTGGGTTTGACATTACCTTAAATATACGGGCATATTTTGCATAATCTATCATCACTTTATCATCCATGATCTAATCACCTTCCTGACTGTTCAAAAATCTTCTGGTATCTTTATCATAGCATATATCCAAATATATTAAACAGGTATCCTACAATGACAATTCCCATGCACACAATTCCGATAAATATTGCAAGTAGCTTTTTCTTGATTGCTTTTGACAACATCACCAGTGACGGGAATGAAATAGTCGTCACAGACATCATAAATGCCAGGATTGTTCCAAGCCCTGCCCCTTTTGCCAGCAGACTTTCTGCAACCGGTATCGTTCCAAAAATATCCGCATACATTGGTACTCCGACTACCGTTGCCAGCGGCACCGCATACCACTTCTGCTCTCCTAATATGCTTCGAACTATATGCTCCGGAATCAGATTGTGAATTGCCGCCCCAATTGCTACTCCAACAAAAATGTATGGTGCAACTTTCTTCACGGTGGATACCACCTGATTCTTTGCATAATTCATTCTGTCTCCTACCGTCAGCTTTTGGGATTCAATCTCCACATTCTGAGCCTGTCTGATGAACTCCTCCACCTGATCTTCCATATGAAGTTTCTCAATCAAAGTGCCTCCAACGACCGCCACAATCAGTCCTACTATCACATATGCAAATGCAATTTTGCCACCGAACACACTCATAAGCAGAACCAGTGATCCAAGATCTACCATTGGAGAAGATATGAGAAATGAAAATGTCACACCAAGTGGCAGTCCCGCACTTGTAAATCCCATAAAGATTGGGATTGAAGAACAGGAGCAGAACGGTGTCACCGTTCCAAGCAATGCCCCGATAATGTTCGCCCAGATACCATGGAATCTTCCCATAATCTTCTTACTTCTCTCCGGCGGAAAATAACTCTGAATATAAGAAATCAGAAAAATAAGCACCGCAAGCAGTACAAAAATCTTAATCACATCATAAATAAAAAAATGTAAAAATTCACCGGGGAATCTACTCTCCCCCATTCCTGCCTTTACAAGCAGATTTCCTATGAGATCTTTCAGCCAGTGCATACCTAATATCTGGTCCTGAAAAAAATCCCAGCCTGTCTTAATCGCACCCATAACGTCTCCTTTTAAACATTAGATATTTCTATAAACAATTCATTATATAGAAATATAGAAATATCTCTATGTCTTAGTTTTATAAAAACCGGCACGAACTTTCGTACCGGTTTCGTTCTATTCACACTTTACATTATACATAGAAGTTTGTCAATATATCTTCTTATATATGCTTTATTATTGATTTTAATCAAATTATATATCAGTCTGCTTATTCTATGTCAAATATTTTTATTGATAATCCATGACATCGATCCACTTCATCAGGAAATCCTTCTCTAGCTCATTGTTCTTCTCAAGCTGTGCTGCTGCCACAATCGGGAACCACTGCTGTACATACTGTTTCGCAGTGTCACTCTTCTTGCAGAACATAGTCAGATACATCTCTGCTGCCACACGGTTCTTCAGTGCGAACTGAAGGTAAGTAAGTGCCGCATCTGCGCTGGCATTCCCCTGGGTAACATGTGCCCAGTCTACAACTGTCAGCTTGCCGTCCTCGCCTACGATGACATTACTTGGATTAAAGTCTCCATGGCATACTTTTGTATGCCTCGGCATGCTCTCCAGACGTACCAAAAGCTCATATCTCTGGGTCGCATCCAGTTCTTTTAACTGATTGATCTGTTTTGCCAGTTTGTCTTTCAGTTTCGTAAGCATCGGAGCCGTCTTTGCGTGGATCTGAAGCTGAAGATCTACGAACTCTGCCATATATTTTTCCAGATTATCCGGATCCTTTTCCATGACTGTTTCCAGAGTCTCGCCTGCCTGACACTCAATAACAAGTGCCCATTTTTCATCGATCTGTGTGACCTCATCAAGCTTCGGAATATCCAATCCCGCCTCCTCGACTCGAACGGTATTCAGCGCCTCATTAAAAACGGCTGACTTCGGGTGATCTTTTTCAAATATTTTTACAATCTTATCCCCGTCCTTGTAGACTTCCTTATAAGAACGTTTCACAATTAATTCCGGATTCGTAAGTTTCATCACATTTACCTCCTTACCAGCACTTTAAGTATAACTCTTTGATTTCTTTCATGAGTGGATATCTTGGGTTTGCCGCCGTACACTGATCGTTAAATGCCTGCTCCACCATGTCGTCCAGTGTGTCCATGAAATATTTCTCATCAATGCCGTACTCGTGAATGGACTTCTTAATACCGATTTTTTCTTTCAGCTCTTCCAGTTTTGCGATAAAGTTTTCAAATACTTCTGCATCGTCTTTTCCCTGGCAGCCTACAAAGCGGCCGATTTCAGCGTATCTTGCCAGTGCATGTGGATACTGATACTGTGAAAATGTTCCCATTTTTGTCGGTACTTCTGCAGCATTATATCTCATAACTTCTGTCAGGATTACTGCATTTGCAACTCCGTGTGGCAGGTGGTGGAATGCACCAAGTTTATGTGCCATGGAGTGGTTCAGTCCAAGAAATGCGTTTGCAAATGCCATTCCTGCCATACAGGATGCGTTTGCCATCTTCTCTCTGGCCTCCGGATCATTTGCACCATTGTCGTATGCTCTCGGCAGATACTCAAATATTGCTTTTGCTGCCTTGAGGGCAAGTCCGTCTGTGTAATCCGTCGCCATAATAGATACATATGCCTCAATTGCATGAGTCATAACATCGATACCAGATGCACTGGTCAGTCCTTTTGGCTGAGTCATCATGTTATCTACATCTACAATTGCCATGTTCGGAAGAAGCTCATAATCTGCAATTGGCCATTTTACACCTGTCTCGGCATCTGTAATAATAGCAAATGGTGTCACCTCGGAACCTGTTCCGGAAGAAGTCGGAATTGCTACAAAGTAAGCTTTCTCGCCCATTTTCGGGAAAGTGAATACACGCTTGCGGATATCCATGAAGTCCATAGCCATGTCCTCAAAGTCAGCTTCCGGATGCTCATACATTACCCACATAATCTTTGCTGCGTCCATGGCAGATCCACCGCCAAGAGCAATGATCGTATCCGGCTCAAATGCACGCATCTGATCCACACCTTTTTCAGCACACTGAAGTGTCGGATCCGGTGCCACCTCGAAGAAGCATGTGTGCTGGATTCCAAGCTCATCCAGTTTCTGCTCGATCGGAGCTACGTAACCATTCTTATATAAGAAGCTGTCTGTTACGATAAATGCTTTCTTTTTGTGCAGTACATTTCCAAGTTCATCAAGCGCTACCGGCATGCAGCCTTTCTTAAAGTATACCTTATCCGGAGTCCGAAACCAAAGCATATTTTCTCTCCTCTCTGCAACTGTTTTAATATTGATCAGGTGTTTTACACCTACATTTTCAGATACGGAGTTTCCTCCCCAGGAACCGCAGCCAAGTGTCAGTGACGGTGCCAGTTTAAAGTTGTAGAGATCTCCGATTCCTCCGTGAGAAGACGGTGTGTTGATCAGGATTCGACATGTCTTCATAGCTTCAGCATGTTTTGCAATTTTCTCTGTCTCAGCAGGATGTACATAAAGAGAAGCTGTGTGTCCATATCCTCCATCTGCTACAAGGCGCTCCGCTTTTTCAAGGGCTTCGTCAAATGTCTTCGCACGATACATTCCAAGTACCGGTGATAATTTTTCGTGTGCAAATTCTTCAGAAATATCTACGGATTCTACTTCACCGATCAGAATCTTTGTATTTTCCGGAACTTCCACACCTGCAAGTTTTGCAATCTCATATGCAGATTTTCCAGGAATCTTGTTGTTCAATGCTCCATTTATAATAATCGTCTTGCGAACCTTATTCAGTTCTTCTCCTTTTTTCAGGAAATAGCAGCCTCTGTATGCAAATTCTTTCTTTACTTCATCGTAAATGCTGTCCAGAACCGTTACGGACTGCTCAGATGCACAGATCATACCGTTGTCAAATGTCTTGGAATGAATGATGGAGTTAACTGCAAGTTTAATATCTGCTGTGTCATCAATAATAACCGGTGTATTTCCGGCTCCAACTCCAAGTGCCGGTTTTCCGGAAGAATAAGCTGCCTTTACCATTCCCGGACCACCCGTTGCAAGGATGATGTCAGATTCTTTCATGACCATATTGGTCAGTTCCAGTGACGGTGCATCGATCCAGCCAATGATTCCTTCCGGTGCTCCGGCTTTCACTGCTGCGTCCAGAACAACCTTTGCTGCTGCAATTGTAGAAGCTTTTGCTGCCGGATGCGGACTGATGATAATTGCATTTCTCGTCTTCAGACAGATCAATGTCTTAAAGATTGCTGTTGAAGTCGGGTTCGTTGTCGGAATAACTGCTGCCACAAGACCGATTGGCTCTGCGATTTTCTTAATTCCGAATGCTTTATCTTCCTCAATCACACCACAAGTCTTTGTGTCTTTGTATGCATTGTAAATATACTCTGCTGCATAGTGATTTTTGATTACTTTATCCTCAACAATGCCACGTCCGGTTTCCTCAACTGCCTGCTTTGCAAGTGGAATACGCATTTTGTTCGCTGCAACTGCTGCCGCATAAAAAATCTTGTCAACCTGCTCCTGTGTATAGGTGGCAAAGATTTTCTGCGCCTCGCGCATCGCCTGCATCTTCGCTTCCAACGCTTCCACATTGTCAACAAATACCGGTACAACATCTTTCTTCTTAGCCATCTGGATTCCCTCCTGTAAATAAAAAGTATGGATTATAGTTTGCTTAATTAGACGTCTTTTATTCTTTACATTTGGTAGTATAAATTATCGTTAATTATTTGTCAATATATAAATGATATTTTTTTAACATTGTTGTTTATTTTTTGTCATTTGTTGGAAATATTATTATATAAAGCAGTTCACGGGACATAAAACGGAATAATTTCCTATAGATGCTGCGCCGCTTATTTTGAACTTTCTACGCAAACTCGCCTGATGAACAGGCTCAAACAATGCTCCGAAAGTTCAAGCTATGCTCGCATCTATCACGAAAATTATTCCATGCCTTATGTCCCGTGAACTGCTTTTTTCATATCCTGTAGTTTTCCAATAAATGCCAAATAATAAACTGCTTGGAAGCAGGACGGCTTACGCCGGGAGATCAGTATTTAATTTATCTCAGTCGAGAAGACTCCCACCTCTTCAGGGTGATGAGTAGTAGCAAATTTGTCTCAGTGGGAGTCCAATCTCCATGCTACAGATTTTCTACTTAGCATTGATTGATTTTCGTTATAGTTGCGAGTATAGTCCAGCTCTTGAAGTTCTGTCTGAGCTTGCCTTAAGCAAGCGAGTTAACGGAAAGAGCTGTGAATAGACGACGCAGCAACTATAGAAAATCATTCAGGCTAAGTAGAAAACTGCAGCATGGAGATTATGATTCACCTTACACAAATATCCAAAAAAAGAGAATGTACCTGATTTAGCACATTCTCTTACAGTTTATATATTCAATTTTACCGATTCATCTCACTATGATATCCGACTGTCTCGTGATCATGGATAATATTCTCTATCTCCTCACGATCCAATGATGGCATATCACCTGGGATAGTATTCTTGGCTGCACTGCTGGCATTTCCATAGCGAAGAGCGCTTGCACATCCTCCGTCTTCTCTCAAAAGTCCATACAGCACTCCGGAACAATAAGCATCTCCGCTTCCGATACGATCTACAACTTCGATATTCTCGTATGGTTTCTCTTCATAGAATTTCTTCGCTTTTGCGTCGTAAATTACAGAAGTAAAGTTATGTATCTTTGGACTTAATACAGTACGCTGGGTGGATGCGATGACGGAGATTGGATATTCAGCTGCAAAGCTTTCCATGATCTCTTTTACATTACCTTCTTTTCCAAATGTCAGTCTTGCAGTGTCTTCGGAGCAGAAGAAAACGTCTACATAAGGAAGGATTCCTTCAATACATTTTCTTGCTTCTTCTCCTGACCAGAGATTCAGGCGGAAGTTCACGTCAAATGAAATGAGTGCGCCTTTTTCTTTAAATCTCTTAATCATCTCTACTCCGGTCTTCCGACACTCTTCACTGAGCGCCAGAGTAACTCCGGAGGTATGAAAGCATCTGGTCGATTCATATATACTGTCATCAAATTCATCGATGTCAATTCTGGTCATGGACGAATGCTGTCTGTCATAGACCACGCCCGGTTTTCTCGGGTATGCTCCGTTCTCGTAGTAATACACGCCCAATCTTGCATCTTTTCCTGTATCGTATACCAGATAATCATCACTGACTCCACAGAATCGGATCTTATTCTTTGCGAACATACCGATACTACTGTCTGGAATTCTTGATATGATACCGGATCTCAGACCAAGAAGAGATACGCCGGAAGCTACGTTAAGTTCTGCGCCGCCAACCTGCTTCTGAAATGTCTCTCCACGTACGATACGCTCATTGTCCGGTGGGGACAGACGAAGCAGAATCTCTCCCAATGTCAGCAGATCAAACGCTTTTTTCTTCATAAGACTAGCCTCTTACTTCTTTTACAATCTCTACAGCTTCTTTTGTCATTGCCTCAATCTTGTCGAACTCTCCAGCCTCTACAAGACTTCCTTTTACCATCCAGCTTCCGCCACATGCAAGAATCTTGTCATATGCAAGATATTCTCTTACATTTGCCGCATTGATTCCACCTGTAGGCATGAATTTCAGTCCTGTGTATGGAGCTGCCATAGCTTTAATCATCTTCAGTCCGCCTGCTGGCTCTGCCGGGAAGAATTTTACAACTTCAAGACCATTCTCGATTGCCTGCTCAGCCTCGCTTGGAGTGCAGATTCCTGGTGTGATCGGAATATTCTTCTCTACACAGTATTTTACAATCTTAGGATTCAGTCCTGGGCTTACGATAAATTTTGCTCCTGCTGCTACAGCACGGTCTACCTGCTCTGTTGTCAGAACTGTTCCTGCTCCAACAAGCATCTCTGGATATTTCTCAGACATGATACGGATTGACTCCTCTGCTGCATCTGTACGGAAAGTAACCTCTGCACATGGAAGTCCTCCATTGCAAAGAGCTTTTGCAAGTGGCTCTGCGTCCTTTGCATCATTTAATACAACGACTGGTACAATACCAATTTTCTGAATCTTCTCTAATACTTCATTCATGATCTTATTCTCCTTTTCCTTTTACAGTTTCACTATGTAAAACCTATTTTCATATTATGAAATCTCTTAATTCTGATTATACTCAAAGGACGCATAATGTCAAGAGTATTTCAGGTTTTCTAACTACCTTTCTAACTATCTTTATATTATAATTCTACGCTTATGTAAAAACAACCTGTTCTCACTTGCAGCTTCGCTGGACACACAGCAACAAAAAGGACGCATGAAAAAACTTCCGTTTTTTCACACGCCCCTTCTCTTATCCATCATTTTCTTTATGATGTCGGGTGCAAAAACCCCCAACTATGATACACACAGACTGCATATCTTTCTTATGCATTTTTCCTACGCATTTTTCTTATGGTCAGTATGCAGAAGCATGTGAGCTTTGTGAGACATCGGTGCTTCAAAGTACTCTTTGTACATCTGAATGATATCTGGATTCTCATGAGAAAATCTAAGGTTCGCATTACGATCCAGATAATACAGGTTCTTTCCACGTTCAAACGCGCGTTCTTCGCCGTCATGGATCGGCTGTCCGCCACCACCGACGCATCCTCCCGGACATGCCATAACTTCTACAAAGTCATAGTGCACTACACCGGATTCGATCTTGCGAATCAATTCTCTTGTATTTCCAAGTCCGCTGACTACTGCAGTTCTCACTGTAATATCATTAATCTGGAAATTTGCTTCCTGAACGCCGTCATTTTCATTGAATCCCTGGCTTCTGACTGCTGTAAATGCCTCTGCCGGCGGATTCTCACCTTTGATGATATAGTAAGCAGACCGGAGTGCTGCCTCCATAACTCCACCGGTTGCACCGAAGATAACTCCGGCTCCGGTTCCCTCATGCATCGGGCGGTCACTCTCAACATCTGCCAGTGTCTGTGGGCTGATATGTGCAGAACGGATCATTCGAATCAGCTCACGTGTGGTGATAACTGCATCAATATCATGTCCTGCATATTCTTCATAATAAAGATCCATCTCACGCTCTGACTTCTTAGCCACGCATGGCATAACAGATACAGTATAGATCTTCTCCGGACTTACGCCCAGCTTCTCTGCAAAATATGTCTTCATAACTGCACCGAACATCTGCTGTGGTGATTTTGCGGAAGACAGATATTTTACCAGATGTGGGAACTGACTCTTAATAAAGCGCACCCATCCCGGACAGCAGGAAGTGAACATCGGGCGGTCTTTTAATTCACCACTTGTAAATCTCTTTACAAATTCATTTCCCTCTTCCATAATCGTAAGATCCGCAGAAAATGTTGTATCAAATACATAGTTTATTCCCATTTTCTTAAGGGCATCTATGATTTTTCCAACTGTTGCATCTTCCGGTGCCAGTCCGAGTTCCTCTCCCCATGCTGCGCGGACAGCAGGTGCTACCTGAGCAACCACGATCTTATCCGGATCTTCAATTGCTTTCCATACTTCATTCGTATCACTTCTCTCGCGAAGTGCTCCGACAGGACAATGTGTAATGCACTGACCACAAAGTGCACAATCTGCCTCTCGGATAGAATTATGACCTGACACATTAACTGTTGTGTGATAACCGGTTCCTTCTACATCCCAGACACCAAGCCCCTGAACCTTGTCACACACCTGCACGCAACGCATACATTTGATACATTTTGCAGAATCACGAATCAGTGGAAATGTTTTATCCCATGGCTGGTGTTCCAGATACTGATGAAATGGAAGTTCTAAAATATCCAGATCATTTGCAATTTTCTGAAGACTGCAGTTGCCGCTTCTCATACAAGTTACACACTGACAGTCGTGCTCAGAAAGAATCAGTTCTACTGTTGTACGTCTGTCCTTTCTGACTTTCGGACTATTTGTATAAATGACCATACCTTCCTCGCAAATATTATTGCAGGCGGTGATCAGTCTGTCTTTTCCTTCCAGCTCTACCACACACACGCGACAGGCGCCTATTTCATTGATGCCTTTGAGATAACAAAGACTCGGAATCTGAATACCAACGGATCTGGCAGCTTCCATAATTGTGGTATTCTCTTCTACTGAAATCTGTCTTCCATCTATTGTAAGATTTACCATAATTTTTCTCTGCCTCCTTTAAATATTCCATATCCGAAATGATCGCAGCGCAGACAGCGGCAGGCTTCCTGTTTTGCTTCTTTTTCGGTCATGCAGTTCTCCACTCCTTCAAAATCACAGACTCTCTCACATGCCTCGCGCTCTGTAAGTTCTGCACGTCCGCAAGGTACTCTGTCATGAAGGCTTGCTTTCGGAATCTCTACATCACAGGAAATCTCATGATGATATCCAAGATATTCATCAATGTTGGCAGCTACAACTTTTGCTGCTGCAATCGCTTTGATCACAGTAGCCGGACCACTTGCACAGTCTCCTCCTGCAAATACACCTGGCATATCCAGGAAATCTCCTCCTGCAGTTGTCACGATCTTACCACGCTCTACCGGAATTCCTGCTTCTGCGAAATGATCTGTCTCAATATTCTGACCAATTGCCACAACAAGGATATCACATGGAATATACTGATCTGGCTCTCCTGTTGCTTTTACGCTTGCACGTCCGCCTTTGATCTCACTGATCATCTGCGGTGTAACATACATTCCTTTAATGTGATGATTTTCATCAATATCCAGAGATGCCGGGGCCTTCAGAGTCTGTACTTCAATTCCCTCTGCAATTGCTCCTTCAATCTCTGCCGGAAGAGCTGTCATATCTGCAACTCTTCTTCTATATACAATGCTGACTTTCTTAGCACCCAGTCTTTTGGCTGTACGGACTGCATCCATAGATACATTACCACCACCGACAACTGCGACTTCTTTTCCAGTCAGGTCAAGTGCTTCGTCTTTTCCTACATCTCTTAAGAACTGTACTGCTGAGATGACTCCGTCTGCATCTTCTCCTTCCAGTCCAAGTTTCTTATCTGTACTTGCTCCAATTGTAATCAGAACAGCATCGTACTCACTGCGAAGCTGTTGGATTGTAATATCTTCACCGATCTTAAGACCGTATTTCACTTCTACTCCTGTCTTTAAGATTGCATTGATATCCTCGTCCAGACGGTCTTTCGGAAGCCTGTAGTTCGGAATCCCATAGCGGAGCATACCTCCAAGCTTTGGAAGCATCTCATATACCGTTGTCTGATGTCCCATAAGCTGCAGATAATAAGCTGCACTGAGTCCTCCCGGGCCTCCTCCTAATACAGCAATTTTCTTACCTGTGCCTGATGCACATTTTGGCGGCTCTACTTCCCCTGCAAAGTCCGCTGCCACTCGTTTCAGGCCACGGATATTAATAGAATCATCAATCATGTTACGACGGCATCTTGCCTCACATGGATGCTCACAGATAAATCCACATGTTGTCGGGAATGGATTATCCTTACGGATCAGACGGATTGCATCTGCATAGCGTCCTTCCCCAACTAACGCTACATATCCTGGAATATCAACATGTGCAGGACATAAGGATACACATGGTACCGGCTGATTATATGTACAGGTACAGCGTCCGTTCTTGATATGCTCGATATAATCATCGCGATATCCGATCAGTCCCTTATATACCATATGCGCTGCCTCATATCCAATCGCACAGTCGGCAGACTCCATAATAGACTTTGCTGTCTGCTCCATAGTATCAAGTGTCTCCATTGTTGCGTTGCCGTTCAGTACCTTTCTGATCAGGTGATTCAACTGACCAAGACCGACACGGCAAGGTACACATTTTCCACAAGTCTGAGCATGGCATAACTCCAAAAATGCGCGAGACAAGTCTACTGGACATAATCCCGGTGGGCTTGATTCGATTCTGCGCTCAAGATCCTTGTAGAGCTGCTCCATAACAAGGTCTGCCCTGCTAGGAGTATCGATCGTTAATCTACTCATTTTTTTATTCCTTCCCTCTCTACCGATTGTTTTTAGAATAAGTAACGGTCATATTGTAACATTTGGATAAAATTTTGTAAATACTTTTATCCAAATTAGTCACAATGCTATTTTTTTATCAATATCAGCGTCTTTTCTATAGTTTCTTTTTATAAACGTCCTTATATTTTCTAAAATATAATTTAGTTAGTTTCATTTAAAACCCGTCCCAATTTTATCAATCCTGTGAAACATATATCTTTCCTTGTGGTTTTAAATTTCAAATGCTATAATTAACCGAAAGAAACGCCTATAAGCGCGCTTGTTTATAGATAAATACAACACGAGGTGATACAAATGAACACAGGCTGCCTGATACTGGCAGGAGGAAAAAGCCGTCGGATGGGATATCGGAAATCCTCTCTGAGACTGAATGGAACAACATTTCTCGACAAACTGATTTTTGAACTACGCGATTTTCCTGAGATTCTGGTTTCAGTCGATGATGCCGCCCGGCATCCGGAAATCCCTTATTCAATGATTGATGACCGATATTCAGATTGCGGTCCT
>ENA-UPXC01004723-UPXC01004723.1-human-gut-metagenome-genome-assembly--contig:-NODE-4723-length-12009-cov-4.268270_pt1 | contig 12009 bp, 9 predicted proteins | sample MGYA00250047_ERZ773371 | MGnify/ENA primary metagenome ERZ773371 (study PRJEB29103, sample SAMN06111975) | human gut metagenome | biome: human gut; feature: ankylosing spondylitis patient; material... | reverse complement strand
GCTGTGCGCACGTCCTGCCCGCTGTACAGCAGGATACATCGGGCCTCCGCCCCGTCCCGGCCCGCCCGGCCCGCCTCCTGGTAGTAGCTCTCCAGGTCCTTGGGCATGTTGTAGTGGATGACGAAGCGCACGTCCGACTTGTCGATCCCCATCCCGAAAGCGTTGGTAGCCACCATCACCTGGACCCGGTCGAAGAGGAAGTCCTCCTGATTCTGCTGCCGCTCCTCCGGCTCCAGCCCAGCGTGGTAGCGGGTTGCGGAGATGCCGGAGCTCTGGAGGAACTGGCAGACCTCCTCCACGTTCTTCCGGGTGGAGCAGTAGACGATGCCGCACTCCCCCGGCCGCTCCCGCACCCGGGCCAGCAGCTCCACCCGCTTTACGGAGGGGCGGCACACCTCCAGATACAGGTTGTCCCGGTCAAACCCGGTGGTGATGGACAGGGGGGCCTCCAGCTCCAGCAGCCGCTGGATATCCTCCCGGACCTCCGAGGTGGCGGTGGCGGTGAAGGCCCCCACCACCGGCCTCTGGGGCAGCCGGTCCACAAAGTCAGGGATGTTCAGATAGGCGGGGCGGAAGTCCTGCCCCCACTGGGAGATACAGTGGGCCTCGTCCACTGCCACCATGGAGATCTGGGCCGAGCGGACAAAGGACTGGAACCCCTCGGTATCCAGCCGCTCCGGAGCCACATAGATGATCTTGTACCGGCCCTCCCTGGCCCGGTCCAGGGCCAGCAGATACTGCCGGTAGGTGAGAGAGCTGTTGAGGTAGGCGGCGGGCACTCCCATCTGCACCAGTTGGGTCACCTGGTCCCTCATGAGGGAGACCAGCGGGGAGACCACCAGGGTGATGCCGGGCAGCAGCAGGGCAGGCACCTGATAGCACACCGATTTCCCCGCTCCCGTGGGCATGACGGCCAGCACATCCCGCCCGGCCAGCAGTGCGTCGATGATCTCCTCCTGACCGCCCCGGAAGGTGTCATAGCCGAAATACTGCTTCAAAACATCCTGCTTTGTCATAGTCGTTCTCCGCTCTTTCCCGCAAAGCACACCCCCGGAGCCGCGCTCCGGGGGATGTGTGTTCCGCTGGGGTCCTTTTTGCAGGTGGGGCACCTGAAACCTGCGCCCCGGCCCTCCGGTGCTCTGCCCGCCTGTCAGTTCAAAAAGTCTTTTCGTTTCTTGGAACGAGAAGGATGACGCGTCGCCGTCGCGGACTGCATATCCCTCGCCCCCGCCGGAGGCGGGAGCTCACTCATTCCGTCGCTCCGGCTCTCCCCGTGCGGCCCGCTGCGCTGGGCCCGCCCGGGGGCCCCGGAAAGCTGCGCCCCGGAACACTCAGCAAAACGATCCCCGGATCAGTTCAAAAAGTCTTTTAGTTTCTTGGAACGAGAAGGATGACGCAGCTTTCTGAGGGCCTTGGCCTCGATCTGGCGGATGCGCTCCCGGGTGACGTTGAACTCCTTTCCCACCTCTTCCAAGGTACGGGTCCGTCCGTCCTCGATGCCGAAGCGCAGCTTGAGCACCTTCTCCTCCCGGGGGGTCAGGGTGGAGAGCACATCCACCAGCTGCTCCTTCAGCAGGGTGAAGGAGGCGGCCTCGGCGGGCTCGCTGGCATCCTCGTCGGGGATGAAGTCCCCCAGGTGGCTGTCCTCCTCCTCCCCGATGGGGGTCTCCAGAGAGACAGGCTCCTGGGCGATCTTCAGGATCTCCCGCACCCGGTCCACCGGCATGTTCATCTCGTCGGCGATCTCCTCCGGCGTGGGGTCGTGGCCCAGCTCCTGGAGCAGCTGGCGTGAGACCCGGATCACCTTGTTGATGGTCTCCACCATGTGCACCGGGATGCGGATGGTGCGGGCCTGGTCGGCGATGGCACGGGTGATGGCCTGACGGATCCACCAGGTGGCATAGGTGGAGAACTTATAGCCCTTGGTATAGTCAAACTTCTCCACGGCCTTGATAAGGCCCAGGTTACCCTCCTGGATGAGGTCCAGGAACTGCATGCCACGGCCCACATACCGCTTGGCAATAGAGACAACCAGACGCAGGTTAGCCTCGGCCAGGCGCTGCTTGGCCCGCTCACCCTTCTTGATGGCCTTGTTGAGCTCAGCCAGGACCTCGGCGGGGATCTCCTCACCGGACTCCTCCAGCTCGGCCAGCTGTTCCTTGGCCTCAGCGCCCGCGCCCATGGCCTGGGCCAGTTCGATCTCCTCGTCGGAGGACAGCAGGTTCACCTTACCGATCTCCTTGAGGTACATGCGCACCGGGTCGTCGGTGCCGAAGGAGTCCACCATGGAGTTGGGGTCCACCATCTCCTCCTCGCTGATCTCCTCCATGGCCTCCAGAGGGGGCTCGGCGTCGTCGGGCAGCTCGGGGATGTAGTCCTCGCCCACGGTATCAATACCCAAGTTCTCCAGGACGTCATAGATCTTGTCCATCTGCTCGGACTCCAGATCCATGTCCTCCAGTACGTCCATCAGCTCGGTGGAGGAGAGGTTGCCCTTCTTCTTGCCCCGTTCGATAAGCTCGGCCAGCTTCTCGGCGCCGGGGACGCCCTCCACCACCTTCATCACTTCTACCTTACCGGCCTCCATCTTGGCCTGGATCTCAGCGCTGGTGGCTTTTTTGCTTCCCTTCTTCTCCAGGATCATGATGGGGCGGTCCTGGTTGGCGGCAACATCTTTCTTCTTGGTACTCATGGTTTCTCCTCCATATATGCTTTCTTTTCCAAATTCTTTTTCTGTGCGGCCAGCAGCAGCGCGTCCTCACTTTGGCCGCTGCGTCTCAGGCCTTCGCCCCGGATGACGGCTATGTAGTCCGACAAGGAGCGGCGGCTGTTAGCCACCGATTCCGGCTTTTGGGCCACCCGGGCCATGTGGTCCATCTCGGGGGCGGTGAGATCTCCCGCCAGAGCGGGCAGGCTCAGGTTCAGGTGCTGGCCGGCGCGGTCCATCAGCAGGTCAAACACCCGGCCCAGCAGGGGAGAGGAAAATTCCTTTCCCGTCAGTCCGCTCATTTCTCCGGCAAGGCCGGGGTCCAGCAGTAGCAGCCGGATGACCCCCTCCTCCGCCAGGGCGGAGCGAATATTTTCGTAGCGCAGCTCCCGGGTCTGGGGCTGCTGGTTGACGGCGGGAGCCAGATCCCGCCGCTCCTGTTTCTTTTTCTCCTTCCGGAGCCGCTGCTGAAAGGCTTTCTTAACCTCCAGCGCCATGGTCTCCGGAGAGACGCCCGCTGTCTGGGCGGCGTGGCCGCCGTAGATCTCTCGCTCCACTGCACTGGGCAGGGTGGAGAGCATTTGGGCGGCCTCCTGAAGAAAGGCCACCTTTTGGGCGTCGTCCTCCAGGTTGTATTTCTTTTTGATCTGATCCAGGCGGTAGTCCACCTGGTTCTCACTCTGATCCAGTAGACGCTGGAAGGCTTCCCGGCCATATTTTTTAATAAACTCGTCCGGGTCCTTGGCCCCCCGCATCCGCAGCACCCGCACCTTCAGTCCCGCTTTCTCCAGCAATGGAATAGCACGCTGGGCGGCAGCCACACCCGGGCCGTCTCCGTCGTAGGCCAGGATGGCCTGGGGGAAGTAGCGGGAGAGAAGCTGGGCGTGGTCGGGGGTGAGGGAGGTGCCCAGAGAGGCCACCGCGCTATCAAACCCCGCCTGATGCAGGGAGATGGTGTCCATATACCCTTCCGTGAGGATGACCTGCCCCGCCTTGGATTTTTTGGCGATGTTCAGGGCAAACACGTTGCGGCTCTTGTTATACACCGGCGTGTCCGGGGAGTTGAGATACTTGGGGGTGGAGTCGTCCATCACCCGACCGCCGAAGCCGATAACGTTGCCGCCGGTGTCGATGATGGGGAACATCACCCGGTTGCGGAAGCGGTCGTAGATCCGGCCGTCCTTATTGCTCACCGCCAGACCGGCGTCCAGCAGATCCCGCTTGTCGTACCCCTCTTTGCTCAGTTCCTGGATGAGGGCGTCCCATCGGTTGGGGGCAAAGCCCAAGCCGAACCGGGTCAAGGTCCCTTTGGACAGCCCGCGCTTTTGGAGATACGCCAGTCCCTGGGCCCCCTCGGGGGCGTACAGCCAGCGGTGGAAGGCACGGGCGGCCTGCTTGTTGATGGTGAGCAGCTTCTCTCGCCGCTCCTTGGCGCCGGGGGCGTAGCCTGAGTTCGGTACCTCCATACCGCAGCGCTTGGCCAGCACCTCCACCGCCTCCCGGAAGGAGAGGTTGTCCAGCTCCATCACAAAGTTGATGGCGCCGCCTCCCTTGCCGCAGCCGAAGCATTTGTAAATCTTCCGGTCAGGCACCACGTGGAAGGAGGGGGTCTTCTCACTGTGAAAGGGGCAGCAGCCCCAGTAGCTGTTGCCTTTTTTGGTCAGACGCACTGACTCGCCCACCAGGTCCACCAGGTCAGTGCGGTCGATGAGCTCGTCCAGAAATTGAGGCGGCCAAGCCAAGGAAATCCCCCTCCTTTCTATGTAGTGTATTCTTTGCCGAAAAAGGGAAGCTTTATCCCACAATTTCTGTAAAGTGGATCACCTATGCAGAAAAAGCGGCTATTTGACCGTCCAGGACATGGGAATGAACAGTTCCGAGAAGCGTTCAATGGCAAAGGGGTCGGTCATGCCAGCGATGTAGTCGCATACCGCCCGATCCACGCCCTTTCCCACGGGGCAAGCCCCGCGGGAGCCCTTTTGGATTTGAAAGCTCCGGTGGAAGTGAATTCCACCGGAGCCAAGGTTTTCGCCCTTGGCGAAAACGCTTGTACGCGCTCACGCGCGCCCCGCTGTGCGGGGACCCCGTAGTCGGGCTACTTGACGGTCCAGGACATAGGGATAAATAGTTCCGAGAAGCGCTCAATGGCGAAAGGATCCGTCATTCCAGCGATGTAGTCGCATACCGCCCGATCTACGCCCTCCTTCACCCGGATGTCCTGAAAGTCGTCGGGCAGCTCGTCGGGGTTTTGCTGGTAGTACTCAAACAGCCGCCGTAGCATGTCCTGGGCCTTGCTCTCCTCACCCTTAGCCACCGGGTTGGTGTAGACGCTGTCAAACATGAACTCCCGCAGGGTGGCCATGGCCTCGCCGATGGCGGGGGACTGGCGGATGGAGTCCTGGTCCCAGCTGCTCTCGATAACATCGGCCACCAGGGTGGAGATGCGCTTGCTGTGGGTAAAGCCCAGCAGATTGGACACCGACAGAGGGATGTCCATGGGGTAAATGATCTTGCCCCGCAGGGCGTCCTCAATGTCGTGGTTGATGTAGGCGATCTGATCGGCCAGACGCACCGCCTGTCCCTCCAGGGTGGCGGCCTGCTGGCCCTTGGTGTGGCAGACAATGCCGTTGCGCACCTCCCAGGTGAGGTTGAGTCCCTCGCCTCCCTTTTCCAGCCGGTCCACCACCCGCAGAGACTGTTGGTAGTGGGCAAAGCCGCCGGGCATGAGGGAGCTGAGCAGCCGCTCTCCCGCGTGGCCGAAGGGGGTGTGTCCCAGGTCGTGGCCCAAGGCGATGGCCTCGGTCAGGTCCTCGTTGAGCCCCAGGGCCCGGGCAATGGTGCGGGCAATGCGGTTGACCTCCAGGGTGTGGGTCATCCGGGTGCGGTAGTGGTCCCCCTCGGGCTGGAGAAAGACCTGGGTCTTGTGCTTAAGGCGGCGAAACGCCTTGCTGTACACAATACGGTCGATGTCCCGCTGAAAGCAGGTACGGATAGGGCACTCCTCTTCCTTGCGCTCCCGGCCCCGACTCTGGTCGGCGCGGCAGGCGTGGGGGGAGAGGAGGGTGTGTTCCTGCGCCATGCGCTGTTCCCGGATCGTCATAGGCATTGACCCCCTTTCCCAGGCAAGCGGATTTCACTTACATCTCCTATATACGCAAAAGGGGACAAAATTCCTTCTTCCCAACGAAAAAATTTCGCCCCATTTTGTTTTTTGTAAAAATTACCGGAGAACGCGGCGCAGCAGCCGGTCCTTTTTGTCGGAATAGGGGTGATAGCGCAGGGGAAGGTCGGGCCAGCTGCCCCGGATGAGGATGCTTTTAACGTGGGAGAAGGTGTCAAAGCTGGCCTTGCCGTGGTAGGAGCCCATGCCGCTGGCTCCCACGCCGCCGAAGGGCAGGTGGGGGGAGGTGAGGTGGACGATGGTGTCGTTGAGGCAGCCGCCGCCGAAGGACAGCCGGGTGAGCACCTTGTGCTGAATGCCCTTGTCCCGGCTGAACAGGTACAGGGCCAGGGGCTTGGGGCGGCGGGAGACATAGTCCATGGCCTCCTCCAGGGTGTCAAAGGGGAGGATGGGCAGGATGGGGCCAAAAATCTCCTCCTGCATGATGGGCGCGTCGCAGTCCAGGTTGTCCATCAGGGTGGGGGCGATGCGCCCGTCCTGTACCGTGCCGCCGCAGACGATTCGCCCGCCAGTGAGCAGGCCCTCCAGGCGGCACAGGTGCTTCTCGTTGATGATCCGGGGGTAGTCCGGGTGATCCAGCGGGGTCTGGCCCAAGAAATGGGTGATCTCCTGCTGCAAAAGCCCGGTCAACTTCTCCTGCACGCTCCGCTCCACCAGCAGATAGTCGGGGGCCACACAGGTCTGCCCGGCGTTGAGGAGCTTTCCGAAGATGATGCGCCGGGCGGCCAAAGGCAGGTCGGCGTCGGCGGTGACGATCACCGGGCTCTTGCCTCCCAGCTCCAGGGTCACCGGGGTCAGATTCCGGGCAGCCATCTCCATCACATGGCGGCCCACCGCCACACTGCCGGTGAAGAAGATGTAGTCAAAGGGCTGCTCCAGCAGGGCCTGGTTTTCCGCCCGGCCCCCCTCCACCACCGTGACCCACTCCTGGGGCAGGCAGGTGGCAATGAGCTCCTTCAGGGCGTGGGAGCAGGCGGGAGCGTAGGCGGAGGGTTTCAAGACCGCACAGTTGCCCGCCGAGATGGCCCCGATGAGGGGCTCCAGGGAGAGCTGGATGGGGTAGTTCCAGGGAGCCATGATGAGCACCACCCCGTAGGGCTCCGGATGGCGGATGGAGCGGGCGGGGAACTGGGACAGGGGCGTGGGCACCCGCTTGTCCCGGGCCCAGTGGTCCAGGTGCTTGAGGTGGAAGCGCAGCTCCTCCCGCACCATGCCCAGCTCGGTCATATAGCCCTCAAAGGCGGCCTTACCCAGGTCGGCGTGAAGGGCGGCGAGCAGCTCGTCCTCCCGCCGTTCCATCTCCCGGAGCAAGTCCCGGAGAGCCTGCTTGCGGCGGGCAAGGTCCAGAGTGACGCCAGAGCGGAAAAACTGCCGCTGGCGGTCCATAAGGGGGGTGAATTCCATGGGATCGACCTCCTGAAAAACTCTCCAGGGGCCGATGGTATCATCGGCCCCTGGGATTGGATGGGACAATATTATTTGCTGATGACGGACTTTTTAGCAAAAAACAGGATAAAGAGAATGGCGGACACGGCCATCAGGTAGCAGTAGAACATGTAGGGTACGATCTGCATGGCAGATACGCCGGCTCCCGCGGCGGCGTAGAGCAGCTGAGCGCCATAGGGAAGGATGCCCTGCATCACCGAGGCAAAGATGTCCAGCAGGGAGGCGGTGCGCCGGGGGTCGATGTGGTACTCCTCGCTGATATCCTTGGCGATGGAACCGGTCATGACAATGGCCACGGTGTTGTTGGCGGTGGCCACGTCCACGGCGGCCACCAGACCGGCGATGCCGATCTGAGCACCCTTGGCGGTCTTGACCCGGCGGCCGATGAAGTCAATGAGCCACTGGATGCCGCCGTACTCCTTCACCAGCGCGCCGATGCAGGCTACGATGATGGAGATAACAGTGATGTCGTACATGGCGGTAACGCCGGTGCCCATGACGGAGAAGACCTGCGTCCAGGCAAAAGCTCCGGTGGCCACGCCCACGATGAGGCTGAGCACGGTGCCGATCATCAGGATGAGGAACACGTTCACGCCTACCACAGCGCCCACCAGCACCACCAGATAGGGCAGTACCTTCCACAGGCTGTAGGGCTGCAGCTCCACCTGGCCGCTGCCGCCCCAGGTGATCACCACAAACAGAATGAGGGTGATGATAGCGGCGGGCAGGACGATGAGGAAGTTCATGCGGAACTTGTCCTTCATCTCACAGCCCTGGGTGCGCACGGCGGCGATGGTGGTGTCGGAGATCATGGACAGGTTGTCGCCGAACATGGCGCCGCAGGCCACGGCGGCGATACAGATCACTACGTCAAAGCCGGTGGCCTGGCTCATGGACACGGCGAAGGGGGCCAGGGCAGAGATGGTGCCCACCGAGGTGCCCATGGAGATGGACACAAAGCAGGCGATGAAGAACAGACCGGCCACAGCAAACTGGCTGGGCAGGAAGGTGAGGAACAGGTATACGGTGCTGTCCGCGCCGCCGGCGGCGGAGATGGCGCCGGAGAAGGCGCCCGCGGCCAGGAACACCAGACACATGGTCAAAATGTTCTCGTCAGCCACGCCGTTGGCCATCACCTTCAGTTTGGCGTTGAAGTCCAGCTTCCGGTTCTGGAAGCAGGCCACAGCCAGGGCGATGAGGAAAATGACGATGGCGGGGGTCTGATAGAAGCCATTTTCGATTTTTAAAATGTACTTAAAGGTAATGCCGGAGCCCAGATACAGTGCCAGAAACACCAGAATGGGCGCCAGCGCCACGGGATTGCTCCGCGGGGCAGACTGATGTTGGTCCATAAAAGAACCTCCCTCTCTCTCATATGTGATACGGCACACACAGCCGTTCCCTTATTCTATGAAAAAAATGCCCTTCTGTCAACTAAAAAGGCATTTTTCCATACCCGGAACCACCTCACAGGCCGGAGCATAGAATGGAACCGGCGGAGAGGAGGAGTTTTTTATGGAATACCGACAGGAGATGCAGCTGCTCACCAACAGCGACTGTTACCGCGCGGGAAAAACCATCCGCCCCACGGGGATCATGGTCCACTCCACCGGAGTGGCCCAGCCCGACCCCCAGGTGTTTATCAAAAGCTGGAATCAGCCGGACAAGGACGCCTGCGTCCACGCCGTGGTGAGCCGGGACAAGGTGATTCAAACTCTACCTTGGACCATGCGGGGCTGGCACGCAGGAAAGGGGGAGAAGGGGAGCGCCAATAACACCCACATCTCCTTTGAATGCTGCGAGCCGGCGGGCCACACCTACCAGGGGGGCACCATGGTGGGCTACGACGTAAAGAAGAATGAGGCCTATTTTCAGGCCATCTATGAAAATGCCGTGACCCTGTGCGCCCACCTGTGCCGCCAGTTTGGGCTGGACCCCACCAAGCCTGGCGTGGTGATCTGCCACGCGGAGGGCAACCAGCTGGGCATTGCCAGCAACCATGCCGATGTGCTCCACTGGTGGCCCAAGCATGGCGTGACCATGGATGATTTCCGGGCCGCGGTAAAGGCGGCGATGGAGGAGGAAGAAATTGTGACCCAAGAACAATTCAACGCCATGATGGCGGAGTATTTGAAGCAGGCCGGGAGCACAGCTCCTGCCAGCTGGTCCCAGCAGGCCCGCACCTGGGCAGAGAAAGCGGGGATCATCGCTGGGGGAGAGGGCAAGGGGGAGCGGTACGGCTCCTTCGCCACCCGGGAGGAGATCGTGCAGATGCTCTGGCGGCTAAGCCAGCAGAAATAAAGTTCCCGGGGCCGTACGGAATAAAAACATGCGGCCCCGGGCTTTTTCTGGAGAAAAACCAAGTTTTGATGCAAAATATCTTTCCAGTACCAGAAAAATGAGATATACTCCCATTGAGCTGGGACAAAAAAATCCAAAAAAATTTTTGCTCTTTGCAACAAATACGGGCAGTCAGCTGTATATAGGGTGTCACAGGAAAAACACCAACACCTTATATGCAGAAAGAAGGACGATATTATGTGGAATAAAAGAGCTTTGACGGTGCTTTGCTCTCTGACGCTGGCCGGTTCTATGGCGGTTCCTGCATTTGCGGCTGATGGGGTGCTTGGACAGACGACCTTGAGCACAGCCCCGTACGCATCGGTGGTGGCGGAGGGACCGGCGGTGACCGCAGGGGAGGACCTGCTCACCCGGGCGGAGCTGGTCTCTGCGCTGCACCAGAAGGCCGGCAGCCCCGTGGTCAACTTTGCTATGGACTACACCGATGTGGAGCCGGAGGCCGAGTATGCCGAGGCCGTTCGCTGGGCGTCCAGCGAGAAGATTGCCGGTGGCTACGGGGAGAACCGGTTTGGCCCGGAGGACCCGGTCACGCGGGAGCAGATGGCGCTCATTCTTTATCGCTATGCCCAGAACAATGATCAGGGCTTTACCGGAGCCTGGGCATTTCCTCTGGGCTATTCCGATGCCAGCCAGATCAGCGAGTATGCCTATGAGGCAGTTTGCTGGATGACCATGAAGGAAGTCGTGGGAGAGAAGGACGAGCACACCTTTGCACCCCAGAGCACGGTTACCCAGCAAGAGGCTGACAGCATGCTGACCCAGTATTTTACGGTGCTGGAGCAGGCAGAGATTCAATAAATCATTCCCGGGGCCGCACGGAGTAAACCTGTGCGGCCCCGCTGTGTAAGGGAGAGAAAATGATGTGGTAACCCATGCCCAATACCATATGGCCCTGTTTGGCCTGAGCGTTCCGCGGACATGCCCAGGGCTTCTTTCCTGGGCGCGCTGTTGGCTGCAAAGCATCCGTGCTGCGCAAGCCGGTCCGAACGAGGAGTCCGTGGTCGACCGGGAGCAGATCAATCAGAGGGCGGAAGCACTTTTGACCCGGTATGGCAGCAGCATTTTGCGCCTGGCCTACTCCTATCTGCATAATATGGAGGATGCAGAAGAGATTTTGCAGGATACGCTGATCCAGTATCTGAAAACCGCGCCGGTGTTGGAACAGGAGGCCCACGAAAAGGCATGGCTGTTTCGGGTGGCAGGGAATCTGAGTAAAAATCGAATTGCTTATAACAAGGTGCGCAGCACGGACGAACTGAAGGAATCGCTGGCGGCAGAGCAGCGGGAGGATCTGTCCTTTGTTTGGGAGGCGGTAAAGGACCTTCCGGTCAAGTACCGGGAAGTGATCCACCTTTTTTATTATGAGGGCCTTTCCACCGCCGAAATTGCCGCTATCCTGGAGCAAAAAGAATCCACGGTGCGCTCCCATTTGATGCGCGGCCGTGAGAAGCTGAGATCGATTTTGAAGGAGGGATATGACCTTTGAGGGAGGCGTATAAGGATGTGATGGATCGTATTGTGGTTACCCAGGAGATGCAGACGCGCATTCTGAGGACCATCCGAACCACCGAATTTCAGCCGCGCAGGAGGAGCGCACCGATTCCTGCGCGCCGCATTGCCATTGCCGCCTGTTTGGCCTTACTGGTCATTGGTGCGGTGACCCTCCCGAAGTTTCAGACCCAATTGCCCGGAGAGGACCCATCTGGAGTGCAAAACGGGATATGGAGTATTACGCAGGCCTCATCGCTCCGGGAGCTGTCCCAGCTGGTGGGCTTCCAGGTGGAAGAGTTGGGGGATTTGCCCTTTGCGGTGACAGAGACCGAATATCGGGCCTATCCGGGAGGAATGGCTGAAGTGATCTATTTGGGGGAGACACAGAGCGTAACGCTGCGCAAGCTGGCGGGAGACGGGGATCCATCGGGAGACTATTCGGCCTATCCCGATACCCTGGTACTGACTATGGAAGGCTACTCTGTGACCCTGAGCGGGGAGGGAAGCTTGTACTCCTTGGCAGTTTGGAAGGATGGAACCTATTCCTATTCCATTCGTGCTTCCCAGGCCTGTTCCGAGGAGACCTGGGTAAGCATCCTGGAAGAAATGGGCTGACGAGGCAGTTTGGCAACAAAAAAGGACATCCGTTTGGATGTCCTCGGCCTATGGCCACAAATTGTTCGGGGGACGGCTTTGCCGCACCCCGGACATTTGATTAAGAAAGAGGGAAGACCGCCGGAGACGGACAAAATGCAAAAAGAAAACCCGACTTGTTTTCACAAGTCGGGTTTCTTATGGCGGAGAGAGAGGGATTCGAACCCTC
>ENA-UPXC01004721-UPXC01004721.1-human-gut-metagenome-genome-assembly--contig:-NODE-4721-length-12012-cov-3.817679_pt1 | contig 12012 bp, 8 predicted proteins | sample MGYA00250047_ERZ773371 | MGnify/ENA primary metagenome ERZ773371 (study PRJEB29103, sample SAMN06111975) | human gut metagenome | biome: human gut; feature: ankylosing spondylitis patient; material... | reverse complement strand
TTTTCAAGCAGAAGACGGCATACGAGATTGTTGACTGTGACTGGAGTTCAGACGTGTGCTCTTCCGATCTAAATAATAACAGGAAAACATGAATATATCTTTGGATGGTATTTTTCCGATAACTTCATGTTTTCCTGTTATTATTTTTAATGCAGGTTCTGTAAAACCTTCTTTTTTTATCAGAAATATAATTGCATTTGCATTTTTTAACGCATCTCTTGTCAGTTCCATCTGCTGCGGGCTCATTTTTTCTATTCCTGGAGTATCGACAAAATATATATTTTCATCAATTTCTGTAATGGGATAATTAATTTCTACATATCCTGCATTTTTCCCGCTGTTAATATCTAAATATTCATTTAATTTTTTCTTTCCCTCTTCATTATCTAATGAAAATTTCTCTATCATGGAATTATCCTTCGTATAGATATTAACATACGCTTTGTCACCTCGACGAATCGCTGTAACGGCACCTGTTGCTTCTTTATTAGAGGCATATAAAATCTTTTCTCCCATTAGTGCATTAATAAATGTACTTTTTCCCGTCGAAAATTCACCCACAACGGCTACCCTATAAACACCACTTTCTAAGCTTTGTTTAAGACCTCTAACACTTTCCAAAAACGACTCCTGCTCACTTCCTAAAGCAGATGTATTCTCTGCAATATTTTGTATAGTAGCAATATATTCTTGTAAACGCTTTTTTTCTGTCGTATCTTTGATCTCCATGTTTTCCTCCTCGCAGGTCTTACTCCTTCATCACTCTCTCCGCATACTCCATCAGCACCTCCGGCGACACCTCGCCGTGTCCGTTCCTGATCTTACGTTCCAACCGTTTCAGTGCCGCCTTCTCCTTCCATGTCATTGTGCTCTCCGTTTCTTTCGATCCCTTTCGGCTCCCACCCCGATCGGTACTTTTCATTTCACACCTCGCCTCCCTGTGTGCTGACCGTTCATTTATTTCATGAACTTTCTTCTCCCATGCATATTTCCTCACAACGGTTTGACTCGGCGAGCATCTTTCGCACGTATCGCTCGCTATAACCAAACTTTTTCGCAATGTCGGAGATCTTTTGCTTGCCCTGAAGGCGTTTAATCTCCTGAACGACATATTCCTTGGAGTAAAGCTTCATCGGAAATACAAACTGCTGCCCTTTGAAGCGTTCGTAGAATTCCCCGATTCGCTCTTCGCCGATGATCTCTGCAATCTCTTCATATACACCGGCATACACAGGTGTTCTCTCCTGTTTTCTTTCCATTATTTTCCACCGCCTTTAACTAATATTTTAGCAAATCGCCATGTCGTTGTAAGGTGTCATTCTCCGCTGTCTTTTTCCTTGCATTTTTCCTATCCCTATCTACATGATCATTCTACCACCCATCTGTCCGATATTTTTTTATTTTTTGTCGCGATGTCATAATCTGTCATCGTATTGCAAAACTCCGAAAGGTAATGCATAATGATGCAAAGGGCAAAAGTAGACAGCAATGAAGCAATCCGTGGCATCATTAAAATACAAAGTAGACAACAATGTATGTTTACATACAATTTGCCGGCTACCGGCTTTCCCTGCCAAACACTTACACGAATCAAGGAGAACATGATAATGAAAAAGATTTCTTTAAAATACATATCTATCTGTTTGAGCATCTGCCTGCTGACCACAGCTCTGCTCCCATGGCTGCCTTCGGCAGCGCACGCGAACGGTCCGTCCTATTCGATGCGGCAGTTTTATAAGCTGCCGGAGGCGGAGAAGTCCGGCTCTGACCGGATCCTTCTGTACAATCGTGAGGATCTGGTCTGCCTGGATCGCTATCTGGAGGAGGGACGCAATTTTACCAACGAGACCTTTGATCTTGCCAATAATATTTACCTGTCTGATTATCGCTTTGAATATAAGAAGAATTCCAATACGACCTGGATCTATGATCGAAATACCCGCAAATGTCTTGCGCATTATGATGAAACGACGCAGCAGTTTTACGAGGGAACCGGTGACACCGTCTGTGAGGCTCCGATGAAGGGGGACGGCTGGAATCCGATTGGCTCCGTCAGGCATCCTTTTACACAGACTTTGAATGGCAATGGACATATTATTTACGGACTCTGGAATATCTGCGATGCAGCGCAGGGCATTTCTACCACCGGATCGCCTGCAGCGGATGGCGCCGGTCTTTTTGCGGCGGTGACGGGCACGATTTCTAATCTTCGCATGGAGGGTACATTTCTCTCCGTCAGCAATTCCCGGCTGGAGGATGGTGTTGAGGGAGACGGTTATGATTCGATCGGTGCCCTTGCTGCCCGCATTCCCAAAATCTCTTCCGATTCATCCGGAAATATTACGACTACCATCCGTTCCTGTTATGTCCAAAGCACTCACTTTTCCTGCAGTAACGTGCCTAATTCCGGCGTTCTGATCGGGCAGAGTCTTTCTCCGACAGCATTTGATTCGATTGCTGTCGCCGATACCGGAGCATATATCGACTGCTCATCCTCTTCGGCAGATTCGTTTACCGCCGGGCTTCGTTTCGGTATGGTGCTTGGTTATTCCAATACCCTCTATAAATCGACGTTTACGAACTGCGCTTCTTCCGGGTTGGCAACGGATGCGAGTGGGATGGCGGTGATCGGCGGCATTTGCGGAACGTGCCAGCAGGACCGTTTTGAGCATTGCGTCAATCAGACAACGGTTCGCACCGCAGGAGTCGCCGGCGGTATTGCCGGGTATATTGAGCATGTTGTGGGAGCGCATGAATGTTATTTTCGTTACTGTGATAATCTCGGCGACATTTCCGGCGTGTGTGCCGCGGAATCAGCGGTTTTGGGAGCAGCTATCTTCCGGCACGTTATGAGTGCGGCGGTCGCACCGGCACAAATATCAGCTACTGCCGCAACCGTGGTGCCATTACTTCCGCATATATTGGCGGCGGTCTTACCGGGGTATGCGATGCATTTGTGATCACGAACAGTGAGAATTACGGAACGGTGTCCTCGACCACTCTGGCAAAGATCAGTTCCTATCCGGCTTCCCATTATGAAACGCTGATGCTCGCAGCAGAAAGAAGCGTCGGCGGACTTATCGGTGCCTGCATTCCGATCGGTCGCAAAGCAGCTTCCTATTATGACCCGATCTGTACGATATTTAACTGCGCCAATCATACCTCTGCCACACTAATGCCGGATAATGCCGATGCCGGTGGGCTGATCGGTCTTATCACAACAAAATACAGTGCTGTTCAGGATCTATGGCTGACCCTGAATGTGCAGAATTGCTATCAGGCATCCTCCATCAACGCACTCTCATCGACAAGCAGCTCCGGCTTTACTCCGGTCTCCGGAAGTCTGATCGGCGATTGCACCGTGACAACTGCCACGCTGGAATACTGTTATGCCGTGCAGTCTGACCCGGAAAGTGCCGATGTAAATAGTACCTGTTTCGGAACGCAGAGCGGCAAGCTGGCCCTTAATGCCGTAGAAAATATTTCCGGAAAACAGTTGCTTGGCACAGAAACAGAGAAGAATATCGGCTCTGATCTGCTCACGCAAACAACAGCATTGCTTTACTGTCTGAACGGCTATATCAATTCCAGCTTTCGTTATGATCAGACGCAATGGATCAGTAAGCAGTCTGAGTCAGAGGAACCGATGTTAGTCATTGACGATTATACGCTGCCGACCGAGCCGCCAATAGTTTCCTTCGCCCCGGAAAAGACGACCTCACCGGTGCCTTCCGCTACCGGCACGCCGGCCGGCTCTGTTGCTCCATCGCCATCCGGCGCTCCAATCAGCTCCTCCTCTCCAGCGGCGACCGACACTCCAACCACCTCTTCCTCTCCAGCAACAACCGGGACACCGACAGTTACTTTCTCACCGGCTCCTTCAACAACTGGATTGCCAACCGATTCTTCCTCTCCGGTTCCATCCCCTGGGAAGCAAACAAATACTCCGGCCTCCCCTTCCGGCTCCTCTGTCCCAGATTTCGTACAGACCGGCACACCTTCGGATCAGATGAGCCTAAGCGCAGCACCACACCGCTCCGGCGGCATCCGGATCACCTGGAAGCTTTCCTCTGTCTGGAATGGATTCGTTCTTTACCGCAGTCCGAAAGCCTCCGGTATCTATCAGCCGGTTGCAACCATCTCCTCTTCCCGGAAATCATTTACGGATAAGAAGGTGACCGCCGGCAAGACCTACCACTATAAGGCAATTCCATATATCCTGAAAAACGGACAGACCATCTACGGCAATACCACCGTCATCCGTAAGGCAACTGCCCGCCTGATGGCACCGACCTTTCGCGTGAGCCGCCACCGGACAGCATCCGGCAGACGATTTCTCCAGATCCGGCTCCGCAAATATCAGGGGAAATATGCGGACATTTACATCCGCAACAACCGCGGCAAATATCTGCGTCTGCGCCTGAAAAACAATAATATCCGCCAGCAGAAACAAACTTTCCGGCTGCAGTACAGCTTCCGGAAAGCGACCCTGTCCATCCGCATCCGCACTTATAAGCAAAAGAAACGGACGAAGGGAAGCTTCTATTCACGGGCCAAGGTGGTACGAATCCGGGAGTAAGCAGGACAAAAGCCCAGCTGATCAGTTCATATATTGACTAATTAGCTGGGCTTTCCTTTATTTTTTCAATTCTTCAATTAATGTACCAATATTAGAACCAAGTTCATTATCCAGACATTCTATATTCTCACAGAATTTCTTCTCATTAATAATGGCTCTGTCAATGTGCTCCATCAACACCTCTGTATTGTATTTGCTTTTCCGATAACCCGGCAATAACTTGCGCAATTCATGTTCTGTATATCGTGTTAAATACCGGTACTCCTCCATAACGTCCTTCCAGATAAGCTTTATCAATTTTCTGGTCGAATCTTGTATTATATTCCTCCAAAGAATATATATCACTCTCACCTGTGTTCTGCTTATCAATAAACCATATCTCATCCCGTCGAAGCAGATCAAAGTCCAACAATCTGGACTCATGTGTGGTCACGATCAATTGCAGATTCTTTTTCGCTGCCAATTTCAAATATGTCTCAATAAATTTGTAAGTCAAACTCGGATGCAGACAACGATCCAGTTCATCAACAACATACGTCTTTCCTTCATCGGATAATAATATTTCCAGCAGATCCAAAATTCTTACTGTTCCGTCAGATTCTTCGGATAATTCGAAAAGTATATTATTTTTATTGTGTTCAAACTGTATCGTTTGGCACACAAGTTTCTGACCTTTTATTTGCAAAATAAAGAAGTCCCGGTTGCTTCGCATGATAATTCCGGTATTTTCCGGGATATTATTATCTTCTGATATTTTATGATCTATCATATTTTGAACTGCTGAATAATACCGTTCCATTCTCTTCAGCATCTGCGTTTGAGCTTCATTAGGTATATGTGCCAACACATTTTTCACCGGTATTTCCACCAATTTGTAATCCGTGATTCCCGTGCCAAAGGCAGCGATCATATCGCAGATCTCATCGACGTTTTCCATGCTTGCCATGTATGAATAATTTGAAATTGGTCTGTCCGGATAATTAATATCAAGTCCTTTTTTCAGCCACAAATATACATCCTGCAATATGGATGCACCTTTATAATTCAGATACAGATTTTTCTTATTATGATTCATAACCGTCAGAAATAAAGTAGAACCATCATCCTGAATATCCTCCGCATAGTTGTTCATCTTCTGTCCGAGTTCTTTCGTACTAAGATCATTTCCTAATTCATATACGCCCTGTTTAATATCTCTGGTAAAAATCGTTTTTTCCTTGTTGTCCGAGGTTAATTCAACCAGCCATTCTGATTGAAACTCTCCCTGATTTAAAAGCACTTCAAAGCCGTACGCATAATACTTCTCGCCTAACTTCAATTCAATTTCAAAATAGCTTGGAATATCTCTGTTGGACTCATTGGATTTGCAGTATTTATTGCTATATCCATCCGGAAGCCCCTTGATAACAGTTTGCTTCATAAAGTCTAATGCCTTTACCAAATTAGATTTTCCGGAAGCATTCGCACCATATACTGCTGCCAGCTTCAACAGTTTAATCTTTCCATTATCATAAACATGTTCTTTCTTACTGCGTACTTTCCCCGCAATCATGGAAAATTCCTCGGATCTTCCCTCTGCATTTGCAGAAAAAGACAAAAAGTTTTTTACATTGAATCGAATCAGCATAAACACGCTCTCCTTCCTGTAATATAATTATATTATGTGCATTTTTTCACTTTTGCCAACATATTTATGCATCTTTTAGCACTTTTTTAGCATTTGAATGTGATTTTTTCACTCTATTCAACCTTTTTTCACATAAACACCATCTTCGCACCCCCCTTCCTTTTTTCCACGGATATATTCCGCCCATTTTTTCCTGTTTACATATTAATCTTATTTTTCCACGCCTCCATCGCCCCTATTTTGTTGCAAATCCGACATAAATCATGCATAATATACATGATATTGGGGCAATTATATTTTGCCTCCGACTGATGCCGCGGACGACTTCTTGCATCATATACACGAATTTATATTGAAAATATATGCGTATCTGCACCAACGGGGGGGACTTGTTTCATGAAGAAATCCTATTATAAATACATATCTGTGATCTTGAGTATCTGCCTGATGCTTGGCAGTTTTCTTATCTATCTGCCTGCGCCATCTGCACTGGCAGCAACTTCTTGCTCGATGACCGAGTATTACAACATGACAGACGCCCAAAAGAAAGGCTTTTCGTTTATTTTCTTATATACCCGCGACGATCTGGTGTATCTGGACAAGTATCTGGAGGAGGGACGAAGCTTCAACAAGGAAACCATTGAGCTTGCCAATGATATTGCGCTGTCTGACTATGATTTCAAATATGATTCCTATACAGAAACTACTTTTATTTACAGACATTCCTCCGGAGAATGTCTTGCCCGCTACGATGAAACGAATCGCTGCTTCTACAAGGGCGCAACAGGCGATCAGAAAACAGATTTTACCTTTGAGGGAGAGGGCTGGAATCCGATTGGTTCTGCCGAGCATCCGTTTCTGCAGCCCTTTGACGGACAGGGGCATCGCATCACCGGACTCTGGAATATCTGTGATGCAGCCGCCGGAACGTCGAGCACAAACTCCCCTGCTGCCGACGGTGCCGGTCTTTTCGCCGCTGTCGGTGATTCCATCTCAAATCTTGTGATCGATGGGGCATTTCTGTCAGTCTCTGATACCGGTCTTTCTGCCGGAAACTATGATTCCATCGGTGTGCTTGCTGCACGATCCCCGAAGAATGATAACGAGTCATTGCTCTACTCCCCCTTACATAAAATTACATCCTGCTCCGTGGTCAATGCACATTTTACCTGCAAAAATGTTCCAAACTCCGGTATCATAACCGGAAGCTGTTATCGGAGAATCCAGTTTATTTCCATTTATGTTTCAGCAAGCGTCTACATTGATAGTGCAGTTAAAACTGAATTATCTTTTCTTCCGAGAGTTTCTTTCGGAATGATCACCGGATATCTTTCGAAGGGTGACTCCTATTTTTATAACTGTACATCGCAAGGTACCGTCACAGACGCACAGAATATTGCACAAATTGGCGGTATTTGCGGTACCGCGCGCTATGTATTTTTCGATTCCTGTATCAATAAAACAACAATTCACTCAGCCTGCATCGCCGGCGGATTTGTCGGACAGGCGGAATATCCAACCATAGGTGATTCATATGTACTCATCCAACTCAAAAACAGTGTTAATATCGGAAATATATCTGGCTTATGCGTCGGTGGTATGATTGGCTTGTGTAATGTCTTTACCACCCCTGATTACACAAGTCGCAATGTCTCACTCATCATCTGGAACTGCCAAAATAACGGCAGTATATCCGGAACCTTATACGCCGGAGGCTTCATCGGAAATACAGATACATTTAATATCCGAAATAGCATTAATACAGGCACTGTATCAATTATTTCCACATCAGAAACACAAAAAATTCCAGCCTTTCAATATTTTACAAAAAGTTTTTCCTCTGACAAAGCAGCCGGAGGTTTAGTCGGTGCTGTCATTCCTATCATCAGTAGTGTTTTTTCTCCTGCTACCAGTGGTTTTTACAACCATATCACAAACAACGCAATTACGTCCTCATCTGCACTCAAAGCGGATAATGCATATGTCGGTGGATCAGTTGGACTTCTGTCGTGCGCGAATATGTCAAAAAATACAGTCCTGTCCCTGACCATAAATAATTGTTATTCTGCATCGAAAATCGTAACCTCTGCATCTGTTTCAACTTCAGATTCCGGTGCATATGGTTCTCTTGTTGGCAGATATGATTTATATACAACAATAAACATACAGTATACCTATTGGACGCAGGACAATTTGGATCTCGATGGAGAGGCTTTTGGTCAACTTAATAAGACAAACTGTTATAAAATCACCCAAAGCCAGTTGCTCGGTCAGGAAACCACCACAAATATTGGCTCCTCCGCAGTCAATTCTTATCCGGATCTTCTGCGCTGTTTAAATAGCTACGTCGGTCAGACAGAAGACTATGATCCGTTGCTTAACTGGAAAATGCTGGATCAGGTCGGACCTGTTATTGATTACTCAAAGAACCCGGCTGCCTCTTATCCTCCGGTAATTACCTCCGTTCCGTCCCTGACTCCCGCTCCGACCACAACGGCTCCTACTGTCACCCCGACGGCTGTTCCGTCTCTGACTCCTGCTCCGACCACGGCGGTTCCATCCGTGACCCCGACTGCTGTTCCGTCTCTGACTCCATCTGTGAGCCCTACCGGACAGCCTACGACGGGACCACGGTTCACACCATCACCGACACTGCCGATCAAAACAGCAAAGCCAACCAAAACACCGATTCCGATTCCGGATCCAATCCTGACACCGGCACCAACAGAAACTCCGACGGCTGCGCCGAACATAACAAAGTCTCCGGCAGAACCAACAACCACTCCGACGTGGCTGCCGATACTGACAACGACACCGACCGAAACACCGGTTCATACATTATCTGCCACGCCACAAGCTCCATCTGCCACGGATGACGGTAATACACTTAATGCCCCAAAACAGATGACGATCAAAGCGTCCGCAGATCGTTCCGGAAGTGTCCGGATCACCTGGAAGAATTCTGCTGACCGCGATGGATTCCTGTTATACCGCAGCACCAATAAAACCGGCTACAAACGGATTGCAATGATCACAGCCCGCACAACCACTTACCTTGACAGAAAAGTGTCAGTGGGCACAAAATACCGCTATAAGGCAGTACCATATGTCCTGAAAAACGGACAGACCGTACGTGGCTCCGCCTCAAAGGTCCAGACGGTTTCCCCACGTCTTATGGCGCCGAAATATTCGCTCACAAAGCATAAAACCGTGGACGGGCAACGTTTCCTGCAGATTCGTTTGAATAAATATCAGGGAAAATATGTTGACGTTTACATCCGCAAAAATGTGGGCAGATATGTATTATTGCGTCTGAAAAACAATAATATCAAGCAGCAAAAAGGTATTTTCAAACTGCATTACAGCTTCCGGAACGCAACGATTTCCGTAAAGCTGAGAACTTACGACAAGAAACCTGTTTCTCAGAGAAGCTTTTATTCGAATGAGAAAACAATACTGATCGATGAATAACCAGCAAAAACAAACGGAGCATAAATAATGAGCAGCACGATAAACAGCTTTGACAAAAACGAAATAATCATGGACCGCTACGAAATTCTGGCAGAAATCGGAAGTGGTGGCTTTGCCACGACCTATAAGGCAATGGATCATTCTCTGGATATTCCGGTGGCGATCAAGGCATTTCATAAGCACACCGGCGCCAGCATGGACGAGGCTGTGAAGGAAGCCAAAATTGCCGCCGGACTCTATGAGCTGGAGGGCATCGCCTCCGCCAGAGATTTCTTCTGGTATAAGGAAACTCCCTGCATCATCATGGATTACGTGGACGGCACAAGTATCAAGGATTATGTGCGCGAGCATGGTCGTATCCGTGGGGACAAAATGCTTATTCTGATCAAACCGCTTTTGCAGAGTCTGATCAAAATTCACGAAAAGGGCATTCTGCACCGCGATATCAGCGCTGACAATATTCTTCTGACTGAGGATGGCAGACTCAAGCTGATCGACTTTGGTGCCGCCCGTCTGTCGCAGAACGCGCAGGGTGACGAATATACGATTATTTTCAAACGTGGTTTTGCTCCGATCGAGCAATGCAGTGCAGGCGGCAAACAGGGACCCTGGACCGATGTGTACGGCATTTGTGCCACAATGTATTACATGATCACAGGAATCGTTCCGGACGATTCTGTATCGCGTCTGATCGAGGACAAGCAGCTTCCTCTGGAACGGATCGACGGCGTCCGTCTCACGCCTCAGGCAATGTCCTGCATCATGAAGGGTCTTGCCGTACGACCGGAGAAACGTTTTCAATCAATGTCAGAATTTTACACGGCACTCTATGCCGCCAAACCGTCCACCCTTGCCAATATACTAAATAATACAACCATCCAAGGCGGCAAGGTCGAAAACGGCGAAGCAAACTTCACGGAGAAGCTGCTTGAAGATATGGAACTTTCCATTTCTCATAAGAAATCAAGAAGGAAAAAGCAGATCATTATCGGCGCCGTTGTTGCGGTATTATTGATATTATCCGGAAGCATCTGGGGCATCCTGCAGCACAGATCTACAGTAAAGGATCAAATCCCACACGCACCGGCAAGCTCAATAACACCGGCTATAAACAGCACTTCCGCCGAACCGGACGCAGATCTGCATTCTTCGGACAATCCGGCTGACGCCGACGCCGACAGCACCGACACACCGGCAAATGCTCCGGATGATCCAGACAGTTCCAACACGCCGGCAAACCAACCGGGCAACTCCAGCTCCGGTAATAATTCCGGCAACTCCGGCAAAAAAACCGGCAATTCCGGCTCTGGCAAAAACTCCGGCGGCTCCTCTTCCAAGGCGACAACCTCGAAGAAGTCCGGCTCCGGCAACTCCGGCAAAAACTCCGGCGGCTCCTCTTCCAAAGCGACTACCTCGAAGAAGTCCGGCTCCGGCAACAGTTCCGGTTCCGCGAAAAACTCCGGCGGCTCCTCTTCCAAGGCGACTACCGCTCCGAAAAAGTCAAACACCGCCCCGAAGAAAACGGCAAAACCGGCTTCCCCGAAAAACGACTTTGACGGCGATCTGGATGGTATTTAGAAAGGATTTTCCCATGAAGCATTATGTGATCAACAGCAGCGAAGACATTTTGACACAATTGCATAACCAGCATTATCAAAGAACAGATCTCTTTCTGATCCGAAAGTGGCGCCCTGCACACGTCACGGGCTCTAAACAGCATACGATCACAGATCCGGATAATGTTTCTGAGCGATCCGGTCAAAACCCAGCCGATACGGCTACCACCGATATTTCCGACGAGCTGCGTCAGGAAGCCTATCTGAATTTCTACCGTCAGGTGAAACCATTTAAGCTCGCGTCCCGGCAGACCATTCAGCGCTGGTTTGGTATTGGCGGGTATGCCGTCCCGCACCGCCGCCAGATCCTTGAGCTCGCCCTGAATCTGCATTTCAGCCTTGATGAAACCGAGGATTACCTGCTGCACGGACTTTCCCAGTGGAACCTGCAGGTCAATGATTATGAGGAAATGCTCTGTATGTATTGCCTGGAAAACGGACAGGATCCGGAGACCTACCGCTTCATGGTTGATTTCTTTGAAACACATACCGATCAGGAGCTGCGTCCGCTTCAGACCGCGCGAACCGATCTGCTGCAGAAATCCTATGCCACCAAAAAGTCCCTTTCCGTGAGGGAATTTCTTGTATGGATGTGTCATAACGCCGAGCTGTTCAAGGGCTACAGCATGACCGTTTACAGTTACTACGTTTCCCTGCTCAACGAGGCATTTCAGTATTACCAGAAGCAGACTGAACAGGATCTTATGCTCCTTTTGGAA
>ENA-UPXC01004714-UPXC01004714.1-human-gut-metagenome-genome-assembly--contig:-NODE-4714-length-12025-cov-3.750921_pt1 | contig 12025 bp, 9 predicted proteins | sample MGYA00250047_ERZ773371 | MGnify/ENA primary metagenome ERZ773371 (study PRJEB29103, sample SAMN06111975) | human gut metagenome | biome: human gut; feature: ankylosing spondylitis patient; material... | reverse complement strand
TCTATCTGGCTTTCGGCGCGGACGCGCACATTGAGGGTCTCGGTAATGACGAGGAGCGCAAGGAGATTCGCAAGCACGCCATTCAGGCAGGCTTGAAGCTGGTGGACTGCCCTATCCGCCACATGGGTACGGAAAAGGCGCAGGGTATCTACTACGCCATCGAGAAGTACTTACAGGAGCATGGCGTGGAGATGTACTTCGGCTATGAGTGCAGCAACCTGATTTTGGAGCAGGACGTCTGCCGGGGCGTTTCCGTGTCCAACGGCAAGGTCGATCTGGAAATTTACGCCAAGCACACCGTGGTGGCCACCGGCCGCCGGGGCGCGGACTGGCTGGAAAAGCTCTGCGCGGAGCACAACATCGCCCACGCACCCGGTACTGTGGACATCGGCGTTCGCGTGGAGGTCCGCAACGAGGTCATGGAGACCGTGAACCGGGTGCTCTACGAATCTAAGCTGGTGGGCTATCCCCGGCCCTTTAAGAACAAGGTTCGCACGTTCTGCCAGAACCCCGGCGGCTTTGTCAGTCAGGAGAATTACGATAACAATCTGGCCGTGGTGAACGGACACTCCTACAAGGAGAAAAAGAGCGACAACACGAACCTCTCTATTCTCTGCTCCCACAATTTCTCTGTGCCCTTCAACCAGCCCATCGCCTATGCGCAGAAGGTGGGCGAGCTGACGAATATGCTGGCCAACGGACAAATTCTGGTGCAGCGCTTCGGCGATATTCTGGACGGGAAGCGGACATGGCAGAAGGAGCTGGCCCAGTCAAATATCCGGCCCACCCTGCCGGACGCCGTGGCCGGCGACATCACCGCCGCCATGCCCTACCGGGCCATGATCAACATCATCAACTTCATTCAGGCCATGGACTATGTGGTGCCGGGCTTTGCGGCCTACGAAACGCTGCTGTATTCCCCGGAGCTGAAGTTCTATTCCAACCGGGTGAAGATGGACACGGATTTCAATACCAGTCTGCAGGGCCTTCACTGTCTGGGCGACAGCTCCGGCTGGACCCGGGGACTGATGATGGCCTCCGTCATGGGTGTGCTCATGGGCCGCAAAATTGCCGAGGAGGGCTGAAGCACCGTGGGGCTTTCAACACTGCGAAATAAAAGCATCGGCTGAAGCGAGCGCTTCAGCCGATGCTTTTTATTTCAGGAGCTTTGTAAGGTCCGTTTTCATGGTGACGGTGTACCGGGGCAGGTCATGAAGACCGTCCGCAAGGTCGGCGCATCGGGGCGTTGTCATCAGCGATACCGGAAACAGCGCGTCCACCAGCGCCTTTGCGTCCGGGTCGGAGCAGCCGAAGGGATAGGCAAAGCAGGTGACGCCGCCCAGCTTTTCCACAATGCGGTCATGGCTGAGCTGAATGTCATCCAGCACCCGGGCCTTGAAATCCGCGTCGGACTCGCCTGCGCGGCGCTCCACGCCGTTGGCGCCCTTGGCGTCATAATTGCCCGAATCCTCGCCTAAATTGTGGAGCCGATAGCTGTGGGAGCCAATCTCCACCAGCCCGGAGTCCGTCATCTCCTGAAGCTCCGACCAGAAGCAGAAATTGTCCGCCGGGAGATCCGGCATGAGGACGATGATGGAAATGCAGGCCTTGACGTTGTATTCCTGCAAAATGGGGTAGAGGAGCTTATAGTTGCTGCGGTAGCCATCGTCAAAGGTGATGAGAATGGGCTTTTCCGGCAGCGGGCCGCCCGCTGCCAGTTCCCGGGGCAGCACCGGCGTGTAGCCAAGGGCTAAAATGGTCTCTAAATCGGAGCGGAGCTTGGAGGGGGTCACCGTCATGTCATTGCAGTCTTGCCCGTCCTCTACCAGATGGTGATACATCAGCACCGGCAGCGGCTCACGGACAGCCTTCGGCAGGCGGTAAATATAAACGCAGAGCAGCGCACAGAAAATCAGCATGGTGAAAGGAACGCCGAAGCGGCGGAGAAGCTGTTTCATAGAGAATCCTTCCTTTCGGGGCCGCCGCCCGCACTCAGGCGGGCGGCGGATATTTTGATCAGCATAGCACAGCCCTGCCGAAAAATTATGAACTGGGGATGAACAAATGCGTCAGGAGGCGGTGTCAGCCTGCTCCGGCGTGTAGATTTGGAGGGCGCTTCCGTCGAAATAGACATAGCGGGTAAAGTCGGAGGTGCGCGGCTCATAGGCGTAGCCGGAAACGGTCAGGCGGCGGTGGTTGAAGTCCCACGCTGCCGCGTCCCATGGGCCTATTTCGGGCCAAGCGGATTGCATCAGCGCCCTGACGTCCGCCGCGTAGAGCCGACCCTCCCGGCGGAAGAACAGTTGGGCGCTGTACGGAGAGGCCGCGCACAGCTCATTGCTCCCGTCACCGTCCAAATCGACGATCTGCGGGTCATCGCCCATGGCGCGGGCCAGCAGATAGGGCGTGCCATCAGGGTCCAGATAGTAATAGTCGGTCACGGAGACAACCTCCTGCTCCGAATCACCGTTCAGATAATCAAAGTAGGTCATGGAGAAGCCGCTGTGACCCAGCAGATCGTGGAAGAAGAACAGCCGAACATCGTTGACATCATTCCAGCCGTCCAGCGCCGGGACGTTGAAAAATACGTCGGCCTCCCACTCCGCCATGCCGTTCCGCCCGGCGGCTTCAGCCTGCATGACCGCCGCGTAGACATTGCCGTCAGTGGAACGGTAGATCCGGACGGAGTGCGTATCATTGCCATCATCACTGTCAATGATGAAGCCAGCTCCCCGCTCCGCACAGTCATCGGAATGGCGGGTCAGGGACATCTTCTGCGGTTCGTAGGGCGTCAGGTCGTCCAGCGGGACCGTCAGCTCCGGCTCACCCTTCGGATAGGCAAGGGTGTCGGCCGGTTCCCCGTCTACCAGCAGGTGGGACACGAACCAGTAATTGCCGTTGCCCCGGTCCAGCAGGGTGACGCATTCGTCGGTTCTGCCGCCGTAATAGAAGTCCTTCCAGTAGAGGCGGACATAAATGCCCTCCCGCACACCGCCGGTAAAGGTGACAGAGCGGTAATTCGTATCGCCCTTGGAAAGATAGTATGCGTCATACTGCGGGAGATATTTGAAGTCATCTAAACCTACGCGGTTGGTCTGCGCCAGCGTCAGGCCGGTGGTTTCCAGCAGAAAAGCGTCAATGGAGGCAGTGGACATTTTCAGCGTGGGACAGATTTCCTGCCCATTGGCATCCAGCAGGGCTACCTGCTGCCGCTCGCCCTCTGTCATCTTATCGTTTCTGCCGGCGCCGTTATAGAGCAGGGAAAAGAGGTCGATCTCCTCCGGGCGCGCATACAGGCAGGAGAGGAACTGGTTGTGGAGCTTGGTGATCTCGTCGGCACTTGAATCCGTGGAAGCTACATTGAAAAATTCCTCGTTGAAAAAGGCCAGCTCGTCACCGGAGATGGGCTGCGGCTCCAGCAGTGCGTCGGGGCGGTCACAGGGCTTGTTGGAGCGGATATGGAAGCCCCCGTCCGACTGAGGCTCTACCGTGACGCAGGCCCAGGCGTCCGCCGTGGAATTGCTGGCAGGGTCCAGCACGTAGCTTGGGAGCTGGTAATAGAGGACATCTGTTTCCTCGCTTCGCTCCCCGGCGTAAAAGCGGACGGAGTGGGGAATATTGGTGTCCCCGTGGTAGTGGTAATAGGCGTCATAGTCCGGGAGGTACTGAAGGTCCTCCAGCGAGACCTTGTTCGTCTGCGCCAGCGTCAGGTCCATCCACTTCTCAAGAATATCATCCGCCTGCTTTGTGGTGGTTCGGGTGAGGTCCACCTGCCAGTCCTCACCGTCAAAATAGGCGTCCGCCACAGCCTGACGCTCGGCCTGCGGCGTCTTCTGAGCGGGAGAATATCCGTTGGCGCCGTTATAGAAAAGCTGAAAGAGGTCAACGTCCTCGGGCCGGTCATAGGCGGAGAGCAAAAATGCGGCGGGACTGAAAACACAGGTGTTCCCACTGGCGTCCGTCCACATATCCTTGGAGTTGAAAACCTCGGTATAGGTGTTCAGCTCCGCAGGGGTCAGAACCGGCTCCGCCGCCGGATCGCGGCCAGCGAGGGCATCGGGCGTCTTTGCACCGGTAAAGGTCGCGGCGCAGAGCAGCGCAGCGGCCGTGACCGCCGCCAGCAGCGCCGCGCCCACAGTGCGGCGGTTTTCTGCAATGCGGGTGATGCGCTCCTTCAGGGCGTGCTTTCCGGCGGTCATGGTGGTGGCGGAGAGCATGGGATTTCCCGGGCGGCGGGCCACGGGAATGAGCCGCAGCAGCGTTTGGCCGTAGGGGAGGCGCTCCGCCTCGCCCAGCCGCTGCAGCGTGCCCTCGTCACAGGCCAGCTCGCAGTCCCGCCGGGAAACGATGGCGGCGATCCACACCAGAGGGTCGAACCAGTAGACCACAAGACACACGCATCGCAGCAGGCTCCACAGCGGGTCCAAGTGGCGGGCATGGGTGGTTTCGTGAGCCAGAACGTGCCGCAGCGTTTCCGGGGCCTCCACGGCGGCGGGGGTCAGGTAAACGGCGGGGCGAAGCAGCCCGAACAGGCAGGGGGAGGGCAGCCCCTCTGCAAGATACACCGGGTAACGGCAGTTCTCCACCGGGTAGGGCGTCCGGTTCCGGCGGAGCCTTCGCGCAAAGCGGAGATTTGCCAGCAGGAACCATGCGGCCATCACCGCCATTCCGGCGTACCAGACACCCAGGAGCAGCGGCCCAAGAGGGAGCTGCTTTTTGTATTCAACGGCGTGGACCACGTTTTTCCCGTCAGTATACGTTACGATGTTGTCGGCTGAGGCGCTGTCGATTCGAAATGGCTGATAGGGGCCGGGGGTCTGGAGCGCGCCCTGCGGGGCGTAGACAATGGTCTCCCGGTAGGGGGTGGTGTACAGCGCCGGGGCGGTGATTCGCTCTGTCACCGGCTCCGCTGCGGTCAGGACGTTGTGCTCCATGGCGGGCAAACTGACCGGCACCAGCAGCCGCAGCGCCACCAGCCCCCACAGGGCGTACTGCACCCGGCGGGAGATGGTTTTCCGGAACAACCGCCGCAAAAGCAGCAGCGATAGAATGAGAACCGATGAGGTCAGCAGAATTTCCTTCATGTTTTTCCACCCGCTTTCTCCAAAATGGCGGACAGCTCCGCAATATCGTGCTCTGTCAGGGCGTTTTTTTCCACCATGGCGCTCATGAGCAGGCCGAGGCCGCCCACCTTATCCAGAAACGTTTCCGTTTCCGCCTCGATGGCGTCCTCCCGGCCCACGGCGGGGAAATACAGCTTGGCCCGCCGGCCTTCCTCGTGGCGGACAGCCTCCTTGCCCTCCAGACGGGAGAGCATGGTGATGACCGTGTTTTTCGACCAGCCGGTGTCCTCCCGCAGTGCGGCGGTCAGCTCCGTTATGGTCATAGGGGCGTTCTGCCACAGGCGGTTCATCAGCTTCCATTCGCTGTTGGAAAGATCAATTTTCATGGCGCACCTCGTTTGGTATACGGTTGTCTACCTTTTACACCATCAGCGTAGCAAAAAGGTAGACAAATGTCAACCAAAATTTGGTTACAAAAAGAAACAGCCGGAAACGGAAATATTTTGGCGGCCCATGACAAAACTTTTGCTCTGCCACCGTTGACCGAAAGCGAAATTTGCCGTAAAATAAAAAGCCGAATGAAAAACATCAGAGGAGAACGCCATGACTGATTTTGAACAACGCTACGCGGCGGCCAGAAAGGCGGTCATCACCCGGGATCTGGCCCGGCTGAACCCCATGCAGCGGCAGGGGGCCATGACCACGGAGGGGCCGCTGCTGCTGCTGGCAGGCGCCGGCAGCGGTAAGACCACCGTGCTCATCCAGCGGGTTTACAACCTTTTGACCTATGGCCGGGGCAGCGACAGCGACGAGGTGCCGGATTGGGCCACGGAGGAGGACCTCGCGTTTTTGGAGCAGTTCCCGGAGCGGCCCAGCGAGGCGGAGGCGGAGCGGGCCCATCGGCTTTGCGCCGTGGCTGTGCCCCGCCCATGGGAGATCATTGCCATCACGTTTACCAACAAGGCGGCGGGGGAGCTGAAGGAGCGTCTGGCGGCCCGGCTGGGGCCTGCCGCCAACGATGTCTGGGCCTCCACGTTCCACTCTGCCTGCGTCCGCATCCTGCGGCGGGACATTGACCGCATCGGCTTCGACAAGGATTTCACCATTTACGATACCGACGATGCCAAGCGGGTGGTGAAAGACATTCTCAAGGAGCAGAATCTGGACGAGAAAACGTTCCCCATCCGCAGTGTGCTCTCGGCCATCAGCGCCTCCAAGGACCGCTACGAGGGGCCGGAGGTGTTCCGTAAAAAGGCGGAGGCCGCCAATGACTGGCGCATGACCCGCATCGCTAAAATTTACGCCGCCTATCAGCAAAAACTCAGCACGGCCAACGCGCTGGACTTTGATGACATCATCTACCACACTGTAACGCTGCTGCAAAAGGAGCCGGAGGTGCTGGACTATTACCAGAAAAAGTTCCGCTACGTGCTGGTGGACGAGTATCAGGACACAAACCATTTGCAGTATCTTCTCACAGGCCTGCTGGCGGGGGGCTGTCGGAACCTCTGCGTGGTGGGCGACGACGACCAGTCCATCTACCGCTTCCGGGGGGCCAATATCGAGAATATCCTGAATTTTGAAAAGCAGTACAAGGATGCCCGGGTCATCCGCCTGGAGCAGAATTACCGCTCCACCCAGCACATTCTGGATGCCGCTAACGCCGTCATCAAAAACAACGCCGGACGCAAGGGCAAGACCCTCTGGACGGACAACGGCAGCGGCGACACCGTGACGGTGAAAACAAACTTCAACGAGGGGGACGAGGCCAACTACGTGGCCGGGGACATCCTCATGGGCGTGAACCGGGGGCGCAGGTTCCGGGATACCGCCATTCTCTACCGCATGAACGCACAGTCCAACGCGCTGGAATATGCCCTGAAGCGCAACGCCATCCCCTATAAGGTGGTGGGCGGCATGAAGTTCTTTGACCGCGCCGAGGTCAAGGATATGCTGGCGTATTTGTGCGTACTGAATAACCCTATGGACGATCTGCGGCTGCGCCGCATCATCAATACCCCGGCCCGGGGCATCGGCGCAACCACCATGGACAAGGTGGCGGAGCTGGCGGCGGAGCAGGGGGCGTCCCTCTACGAGATCGTGCGGAACGCCGATTTATTCCCGGCGCTGAAAACGGCCTCTGCCAAGCTGGTGAAGTTTGCCGACCTGATCGACAATTTGAGAAAGGCAGGCGGTACGCTGGCTCTGCCGGAATTTTACGATGAGGTTTTGAACCAGACCGGCTATGTCAAGGCGCTGGAGGACAAAAACGATATGGAGAGCCGGGGCCGCATTGAAAACGTGCAGGAGCTGAAGTCCAACATCCTCGGCTTTTTGGAGCAGGACCCGGAGGACGCTACTCTCTCTGGCTTCCTGAATGAGATCGCCCTCTACACGGACCTCGACAGCGTGGAGGCGGACGATAACTGCGTGACCATGATGACCATTCACTCCGCAAAGGGACTGGAATTCCCGGTGGTGTATGTGGTGGGCATGGAGGAGGGAATCTTCCCCGGCTCCTCCGCCATGTACGATGAGGAAGAACTGGAGGAGGAGCGGCGGCTGTGCTACGTGGCCATGACCCGGGCAAGGGAAAAGCTGGTCATGACCAACGCCCGGCAGAGAATGCTCTATGGCCGCACCAGCGCCAATAAGGCCAGCCGGTTCCTGGAGGAGATTCCCGAGGAGGATATGCACTGGGAGAGCAAGCCGGAGCCCCGCTTCGGTGCGGCCAACGGGGAGGGCTTCGGCGGCAGCCGCTGGGACGATACGATGGGCGGTTCCTCTTATGGCGGCTATGGCGCGCAACGCTCCGCAGGGGGCTACGGCAGTGCCGGGACGGGCCGCTCCGGGGGCTATGTCAGCGGCGGCGTGCATACCTACAAAAGCGCAAAGCCCGCGCCCCAGACCCTCCGCACCAGCAGCCGGGGCAGTACCCCTGCCGCACCGCCGGTGGGACTGATCCAGCTCAGTCAGGGAGACCAGGTGGAGCACACCGCTTTCGGCAAGGGCAGCGTGGTGTCCGTGAAGCCTATGGGCGGTGACGCTCTGGCGGAGGTGGCCTTTGAGAGCGGCACGAAAAAACTGATGCTCAAATCCGCCGGCAAACATATGAAAAAGCTGTAAGCGCCCATCGGGACAAGCGGCTGAAAATACATTTTGAACGCGGCGCAATGCTGCGGCAGGAGGAAACAATATGAAGATCGCACTGCAATTTGCCATGCCCTCGGAATTTCACGCCATGCCGGGGGCAAAGGATATGGAGCCTTTTGAAACGGTATCCGGCGTTCCCTTTTACCAGGTGGAGCCGGACATCATCGCCTGCGCCGGGGGCGTCAGCAAGGTGAACGCCGCTATGGCGGCGGAGATTCTCTGCCTGAAATACGGCGTGGACCTTATTCTGAACGCGGGCGTGGCGGGCTGCCTGACGGATCTGCCTACCGGGAGCCTTGTGGTGGCGTCGGAATTCGTGCAGCATGATGTGGACACCACCGCAGTCGGCGACCCCATCGGCCTTGTGTCCACGGTAAACCGGGTGGAGTTCCCCACATGGGAGCCGGAGCGGTGCGTGAAGCTGCTGGCGGACATGGGGATTCACGCCGTTACGGGTCGGGTGGCCACAGGCGACTGGTTTGCCGTGAACTGTAAGCGGGCGGAGTTCATCCGGGATACGTTCCGTCCTGTTCTGACGGAGCAGGAGGGCGGCGCCATCGCGCAGGTATGCCTTCGCAACGGCGTGCGCTTCGTGGCGGTGAAGTCCATTTCCGACCACCTGTTCTCCGAAAACCAGCAGGAGGAATATTTCAATTTCGGCGAGGCGCTGGAAAACATGGGCACTATCGTGCTGCCGCTGGCCCGAAAGCTGAAGGAGGAAGCCTGATATGGAACAGATCGCCAGCTTTACCATCGACCACAACCGGCTGCAGCCGGGAATGTACCTTGCCCGCCGGGACGGGGACATCGTGACCCTTGACCTGCGGTTCAAAAAGCCCAACATGGGGGACCTGCTGTCCAACAGCGAGCTGCACTCCACGGAGCATCTGGTGGCCACAGCGCTGCGGAACGGAGAGGCAAAAGAGGCCGTGATCTACTTTGGCCCCATGGGCTGTCAGACTGGATTTTTCTTCCTGTTCGATGAGCGGAAGCTCACGTTGGAGGGCGCGGTGGCGCTGATGAAAAAGGCCTTTGCCGAGGCGGCGGCCTTTGAGGGGGAAATGCCCGGAAAAAGCCCCATTGAATGCGGAAATTACATCAATCTGGACGTGGAGACCGGCCGGGCTGTCTGCCGGTGGTACAGTGAGCTTATTCGGGACTGGACCGTGGAGCGGCTGTCCTACGATTGGCAGGGTAAATAAGCGTCGGAGCGGCATTTGCTGAAAATTGTTGTTGACAAATGGCGCAAAGCCGCTATAATAGGTTCAAACCGATAAAGGCTATGACAAAGTCAGCTGCTTAACACCGCACGGCAAGCGAGAGGGGACAGTGGAAGCCCTCAGTGCAGGAAAGGCAGCGCGCCGCTTTGGAGCAGCCCGCGAGGAGCGGGACGGTTCATCCCCGTTACGAGATGACATGAGATATTCCCGCCGTGCGCGCAGCGGGGATAGATCAGGGTGGTACCGTGGATATTTTTCGCCCCTGACAGTTGTCAGGGGCGATTTTATTTTAGCTTTTCAGCTTGTAAGGAGGAGTTTTCCCATGAGATTTTCCAGTAAAGTGCAGAAATGCCAGTTGTCCCCCGTGCGTAAGTTTAATCCCTGCGCCGAGGCAGCGGCGGCACAGGGCCGGATGATCTATCATCTGAATATCGGCCAGCCGGATGTGAAAACGCCGGAGGCCTTTTACGAGGCGATCCGTGATTTCAAGGCCGAAACGCTGGAATATGCGCCCGCTCCCGGCCTGCCGGCACACATCGAGGCGGTGCAGGCGTATTACGCAAAGCTGGGCGTGAAGCTGGACAAGGGCGATATTCTGGCAACCTCCGGCGGCGGCGAGGCGCTGGAGTTCATCCTCGCCTGCATTCTGGACGAGGGGGACGAGCTGCTGGTGCCGGAACCCTATTACGCTAACTACAATACTTTTGCCTACATGGCCGGCGGCAAAATTCATCCCATCCCCACCTCCGCCGAAAACGGCTACCATTACGCGGAGCGCTCCCTCATTGAGCCGCACATCAACGCCCACACCCGGGGTATTTTGATTTCCAATCCCGGCAACCCCACCGGCGTGGTGCTCACCCGGGAGGAAATGCGCCTCATCGCGGACATCGTAAAGGAGCACGATTTGTTCCTTGTGGCGGACGAGGTGTACCGGGAGTTCATCTATGACGATGAGCCGATGGGCTCCTTCGGCGAGCTGGAGGATGTGAAAGACCGTGTGATTTTGGTGGACTCCGTTTCCAAGCGCTTCTCCGCCTGTGGCGCGCGGGTGGGCTCCATTATCTGCCGGAATAAGGAGTTCATGGCCGAGGCGCTGAAGCTGTGTCAGGGACGTCTTTGCAGCGCCACCATCGATCAGGTGGGCGCCGCCGCCATGTACCGCTCTGTGACGCCGGACTACTTCAAGGCGGTGCGGGACGAATACAAGAAGCGGCGGGACACCGTGGTAGAGGAGCTTGGTAAGCTCCCCGGCGTGAAGTTCGATGTTCCCGACGGCGCGTTTTACATGATGGTGACGCTGCCGGTGGACGATGTGGAAAAGCTCCAGTATTTTCTGCTGGAGGAATTTGAGGACAACGGCGAGACTGTGATGTACGCCCCCGGCAGCGGCTTCTATGCCGACCCGGACGATGGCCGCTGTGAGGTTCGCATTGCCTATGTCCATAACTGCGAGTATCTGCGCCGGGCCATTGAACTGCTGGGCCGGGGCATCGCGGCCTACAACAGGAAAAGGGGCGTGTAAAAATGCTGCGGCATATCGTAATGTGGAAGTTCCGTCCGGGGACCGAGGCGGAGCGGGACCTGTTTCTCACGGGGCTTCAGGGCCTCTATGGCGTGATTCCGGAGCTGAAGAGCTGCCGGGTCCTCCGGGGCATGGAGGGCAGCGATTATGACGCCGTGCTCATTTCGGAGTTTGAGAATCGGGAGGCGCTGGAGCGCTACAAAAACGATCCCCGGCACAAGGCGGTCTCCGCGCTGTGCAAATCCATTCGGACGGACCGGGCGGCGGTGGATTGTCTGCTGCCGGACTGAGGTAATATGAAAACACCGACTGACGGAGGCGGCGTGCGCCGCACCTGTCAGCCGGTGTTTTTTTGCTTAAAAGAGACCATTCCACTGGCAGCGGGCAAGGTCTACCGCTCCCTCCGGGGTAAAGACAACGCCCTCCGCCTCCAGCAGCGCCCGCTGAGTGCCGGGGCCGTAGAGGTCAAAGCAGGATTTTGTGCCGCCGAAGCGGTCCACCACCCGATGACAGGGAACAGAGGGGTCACGGTTGGCGGCCATGGCGTAGCCTACGGTCCGGGCGCAGCGGGGCATCCCCGCAAGGCGCGCGACCTGTCCGTAGGTGGCCACGGTCCCGGCGGGGATATGGCGGACGATGTCATAAAAGCACTGAAAAATAAAACCGCTCATGGTCAAGCCTCCTGTTTTCAAGGGCAATGATACCACAGCACCGCCAAAACCGCAAGACGGAGGGCAAAACGGTCGGTTGGGCCTTTTCATTTTCGGCGCTTTCTTATATAATAAGAAAGAAAGGATGTGGGCTCATGCTGCAATCAACGCTGTGCTATCTGGAACGGGGCGGAGCATATCTGATGCTCCACCGCGTAAAAAAGGAGCAGGACGCCAACCGGGATAAGTGGATCGGCGTCGGCGGAAAGTTTGAGGACAAGGAAAGCCCGGAGGACTGCCTTGTGCGGGAATGTTGGGAGGAAACGGGCCTGACGCTGACGGACTACCGCTACCGGGGCCTTGTGACCTTTGTGAATACGCAGTGGCCCACGGAATATATGCACCTGTTCACGG
>ENA-UPXC01004702-UPXC01004702.1-human-gut-metagenome-genome-assembly--contig:-NODE-4702-length-12053-cov-5.950985_pt1 | contig 12053 bp, 13 predicted proteins | sample MGYA00250047_ERZ773371 | MGnify/ENA primary metagenome ERZ773371 (study PRJEB29103, sample SAMN06111975) | human gut metagenome | biome: human gut; feature: ankylosing spondylitis patient; material... | reverse complement strand
TTCAGGTGCTTCAGAAGCTGTATTATTTACATCATTTTTCTTATTTACACCATCTAAGGACTTCATTGTCGGGAACAGAAGAACGTCTCTGATCGCTGGACTGTCAGTCAGCAGCATTACCAGACGGTCAATACCGTATCCGATACCACCTGTCGGCGGCATACCGATCTCCAGTGCATTCAGGAAATCTTCATCTGTATGCTGAGCCTCATCATCTCCAGCTTCTGCATTTGCATCCTGCTGTGCAAAACGCTCTCTCTGATCGATCGGGTCATTCAGCTCGGAATATGCGTTACACATCTCCCAGGTGTTGATAAACAGCTCAAAACGCTCTACCTTGTTCGGATCGGACGGCTTCTTCTTGGTCAGCGGGGAGATGGACAGCGGATGATCCATGATAAAGGTCGGCTGGATCAGCTCTTTCTCACAGTACTCCTCGAAGAACAGATTGATGATGTCACCCTTGGTATGACGCTCTTCATATTCGATATGGCGCTCGTCTGCCAGTCTCTTGGCTTCCTCATCTGTCTCGACAGCATCAAAGTCGATGCCTGCATATTTCTTGATCGCATCATTCATGGTCAGACGCTCGAACGGCTTTCCAAAATCGATCTCAATTCCGTTATAAGTAAATTTAGTGCTTCCGCATACTTTCTCTGCCAGATAACGGAACATGCTCTCGGTCAGCTCCATCATGCCCTCGTAGTCCGTGTATGCCTGATACAGCTCCATCAGAGTGAACTCCGGATTATGACGGGTATCAACACCTTCGTTACGATATACACGACCGATCTCGAAGACTCTCTCAAGTCCACCAACGATCAGTCTCTTCAGATACAGCTCCAGAGAAATACGAAGCTTGACATCCTCATTCAGTGCATTGTAATGAGTCTCAAATGGACGGGCAGCGGCACCGCCTGCATTAGAAACCAGAGTCGGGGTCTCCACTTCCATGAAATCTCTGCCTGCCAGGAAGGTACGAATCTCTTTGATAATCTGAGAACGTTTGATAAAAGTGTTCTTTACATCTTCGTTCATGATCAGATCCACATATCTCTGACGATAACGCATATCTGTATCCGTAATTCCGTGATATTTCTCCGGAAGGATCTGTAAGCTCTTGCTTAACAGAGTCATCTTCTCTGCATGAACAGAGACCTCACCGGTCTTGGTACGGAATGCATATCCTTCCACGCCATAAATATCACCGATATCAGATTTCTTAAAATCTGCATAGGACTCTTCTCCGATAGCATCTCTTGCCACATATACCTGAATGGTTCCCTGCAGATCACGGATATTGCAGAAAGAAGCCTTTCCCATAACACGCTTGAACATCATACGTCCAGCGATAGATACATGGATCGGCTGTGCGTCCATGATTGCTCTTCTCTCATTATAATCTGCATTCTGTGCTTCTTTTGCCTGTGCCTCATCCATCCCCTCTGTATTCAGAGGAGCTCTTCCTGCAAGAATCTTTGCCTCGTGAGCATTATATAATTCCTTAACTTCAGCGGAATGATGGGTCTGGTTATATTTTGTGATCTGGAACGGGTCTTTTCCTGCTGCCTGAAGATCTGCCAGCTTATCGCGGCGTACTTTCAGAAGCTGATTCAGATCCTGCTCCTGTCCCTTTTGTCCTGCCATTCTTATACTCCCTCTTAGTTTGCTCTGTGAATACTCAGTACTTTGTACTTGATCACGCCTGCCGGTGCCTCTACTTCTACGATATCTCCGACTTTTGCACCAATCAGTGCCTGTCCAAACGGAGACTCGTTGGAAATCTTATTCTGAAGGCTGCTTGCCTCGGAAGAACCAACCAGTTTATACTCTTCCTCTTCGTCATACTCTACGTCCAGTACACGTACCAGACAGCCAATACTGATCTTGTCAAGATCGATCTCTTCATCCAGAACAACCTCTGCATTCTTGAGGATCTTCTCGATCTGCTCAATACGAGCCTCAATATCACGCTGCTCGTCTTTTGCTGCATCATACTCAGCGTTCTCTGACAGATCTCCCTGCTCTCTTGCTTCTTTAATCTTCTGAGCGATCTCACGTCTCTGATTTACTTTCAGATCCTGTAATTCGTCCTCCAGTTTTTTTAATCCTTCATAGGTAAGAATATTTTTCTTCTCAGCCATGCTCTACACCTTCCAATCATACTGCGGCAGACACTGCCTCTATTATCTCATTGAAACAACGTATTATACCCATATTTTGCTGAATCTGTCAAGCTGGTTTTCCCATAGATTCAGGTCTAAAACCAGATTTCCAGGCATTTTTTCAAGTTCTGTTTTGTCAAGCACAAGAAATGGAAGTCCATACATCTCCATGGCTTCTTCTTCCATCTCTGCAAATGACTCCGCCCGGTCTGTAACCAGATACATCACCTGCGGATCTTTCATAAGGTTTCTCAGGATTCCTTTGATCCTCCATGCTGGTTCATCTTCTTTATCGATCAACGTCAGTTCCAGCTGTCGCCTTGGAATCTCACGCTGACGTCTTATATAAAGTATGATCTCAGGGATCCGCGGCACATAGTCTGAAAACATTAAGATCTTTACTTTTTCCTCTGTTTTATATTCTATCTCTTTTTTCTGGTTTCGCAACAGCCATTGAAAAATTTTTCTTATCATGCTATTACTCTATGCTTCAGAATTTTTATTCATTATAAAAAATACTCTTTTCCAAATCATAATCCGCATATTTCAGCATTGTATGTCTTGCCTGATTTTCAGGAAGTGCTGCATAGGCACTCGGTGTCATCTGACATATACTGCGGAATAATTTACTGAATACATGAATACTGGAAAATCCACATTTTTGTGCTATTTCTGTAATATTATACTGCCCGGATGCCAGCATAGCCTGTGCCTGTTCCAGACGGTAATACATAACATATCTGTGCAGTGAGATACCTAATTTCTGCCGAAAAATTTTTGTAAGATAATTGGGTGACACATTTAGCAGTTCTGCTATCACCGTATTCTGAATATTTTCTCCATAATGAATCCATATATATTCCAATGCCGACTGAACCAGTTTATCAGGTTTGGAAGTATCGCTGTTCTTATTTGTCCCATAATATTCATTGCAGTTTCTGAGAAACATAAAAATGAACTGCGTTGCCATTCCACTCATCATGTCCTGCCACCCATCCCGTTTCACAGCATGCTCCTGATACATCCGGAAGAACAGAGTCTCAACGGCAAAACGATCTTTTTGTGGAACAGTAGCTTTGTAAGTTCCTCCTTCCAACAGTTTTTCTTTCTCAGGAAGACATGGCCGCACCGGAAATTCCCAGGCACTCTTATGCACAATTTTCATACGTTCCTCATCCATATAAAAATCAAAATGAAAAATATACTGTATCAGTTCATCTTCTCCCTGATTGTAAATATGATGAACTTCATATGGCGGGATCAGAAGCATATCTCCACATTGGAGCGGATACAGTTCCTGCCCAATTCCATACAATACACTTCCATGAGCGATATATACAAGGATATGCTCTATATCCTCCCATCGCCCTGTCAGCTGTATTGACTTCTTTATTTTAATTGTTCTGACAAATGGATGAATTCCTGAAAAATCTGAAATCTTCATATAATCTCCTTCCGTCTTCTCCATATAAATATAGCATCTTTTACGACTCCTCACAATCTCATTTAAAAAGAATAGAAAATAACAAATAATGGTATCTTTCGCCAAAGACATTATTTATTTTCATCTATATAATAGGATTATATCAATAATTAAAAAATGATAATATTGGAACAATTATATACTTTTTCAGAAGGAGGCATCTGATGAAACACGGAATTTATTATGCTTACTGGGAACAGGAATGGTCAGCAGATTATGTAAAATACGTTCACAAAGTATCTGATCTTGGATTTGATATTCTGGAGATCGGTGGAACCCCTCTTCCGGATTACTCACAAGATCAGATACATGAATTAAAAGCTGTATCGGACACAGAGGGAATTGAACTGACAGTTGGTTACGGTCCTTCAGCTGCACATAACGTTGGTAATCCCCTTGTTCAGGAATCTGCGCTAGAATGGTATCGTAGATTATTTGATGTTATGGAACAGCTTGGCAGTACCTGCATCGGAGGCGCATTATATTCCTACTGGCCGGTTGATTTTGGAAAACCGCTGAACAAAGCGGAAGATTGGAAACGTGCTGTTGACGGGATTCAGAAACTATCAGAACTGGCAAAGCCTCATAACATTCAATTGAATCTGGAATGTCTCAACCGATTTGAAAATTATCTGCTCAACACTGCGCAGGAAGGAGTTCAGTTTGTAAAGGAAGTCGATTGTGATAATGTAGGGGTAATGTTGGATACTTTTCATATGAATATTGAAGAGACCAGTATTTCCTCTGCAATCCGTACAGCGGGCAGTCTTCTTGGACACTTTCATACAGGCGAATGTAACCGCATGGTTCCTGGAAAAGGTCGTATGCCATGGCGTGAGATCGGCAATGCACTGAAAGATATTGGATATCAGAAACGAATCGTCATGGAACCATTTGTAAATATGGGCGGACAGGTCGGACAGGATATCAAAATATGGCGGCCAATCTGCGGTGATCTGTCCGAAGAAAGGCTGGATCTCGATGCAAAAGAATCCGTTGCTTTTCAGCGATTTATGCTTGATTAGAATAATATATTGGAGGTATTACAAATGAACAATGTAACCTTGAATAATGGAGTCTCTATCCCACAGTTAGGTCTCGGTGTATTTCAGACTCCGGACGGAAAGCAGACTGAAGACGCTGTCAGATGGGCACTGGAATCTGGTTACCGTCACATCGACACAGCAAAAATATATGGAAATGAGGACAGTGTCGGAAAAGCTATCAAAGAAAGCAATATAAAACGTGAAGATATTTTTCTGACTACCAAGCTCTGGAATGAAGACATCCGACAGGGAAGGACAAAAGAAGCTTTTGAAGAGAGTCTGAAAGCACTTCAGACCGATTACGTGGATCTGTATCTGATTCATTGGCCGGCAACCGGTTATGAACAGGCATGGAAAGAAATGATCGAAATCTATAAAAGCGGAAGAGCACGGGCAATTGGTGTAAGTAACTTCCATGAACATCATTTGGAAAATCTGAAGAACATATCAGATCTGATGCCTGCAGTTAACCAGATTGAATCAAATCCTTATTTTTCGAATCAGAAGCTTATTGATTTCTGCCAGAAGGAGGGGATCGCTGTAGAAATCTGGAGTCCTCTTGGAGGAACAGGCAGTCATTTGCTCCAGGATTCAACTCTTGTAGAACTGGCTCACAAATATCATAAATCTGCTGCGCAGATCGTCCTTCGCTGGGATCTGCAACGTAATTTAATTGTATTTCCAAAATCAACACATCAGGAACGTATCATCTCAAATTTTGATGTATTTGACTTTGCATTATCTGAAGAAGATATGAGTAAAATGAATTCCTTAAACAAAAATCTTCGTGTAGGTCCAGATCCGGATAATTTTGATTTTTAAGCACAAGAAAGAGCAGGTTGGTTTCCTCGAATCCCCTGCTCTTTACTTATATTTGCTATAACTGTTCCAGCAATCCTGTTAATTCTTCAAGACTTGTGATCTCATTGACTCTTGCCCGTAATTTTGCGGAATGAGGATAGCCTGTAGTATACCATGCTACGTGCTTGCGCATTTCCCGCATACCCGTATAGACACCTTTTTCCTGCACCAGCAGTGCTGCATGCTTTAAGATCATCTGCTTTACTTCTTCTAAGGTCGGCTTTGCCTCATGCTCTCCCGTCTCCATCCAGTGCAGGATCTGATGGAAGATCCATGGATTTCCCTGGGCACCTCTGCCGATCATCACACCGTCACAGCCAGTCTCCCGCATGATTGCATCTGCGCTCTCTGCTGAAGTCACGTCGCCGTTCCCGATCACAGGAATCTTCACCGCTTCTTTCACCTGACGGATAATATCCCAGTCCGCTTTTCCACTGTAATACTGTTCCCGGGTCCGTCCGTGGACTGCCACAGCAGCCGCACCGCTGGCTTCCGCAATTTTCGCAATCTCTACTGCATTTACATGGTTCTCGTCAAATCCCTTTCGGATCTTGACGGTCACCGGCTTTCTGATGGCACGGGCAGTCTTGGTGATGATCTCCTCCACCAGCTTTGGATTCTTCATAAGTGCAGAACCTTCACCGTTTCCAGTCACTTTCGGCACAGGGCAGCCCATGTTAATATCCAGAATGGAAAATGGACGCTCCTCGATCCGCTTTGCCATCTCACTGATTACATCGGGATCTGACCCGAAGAGCTGCAGCGATACCGGAGGCTCTCTGTCATCAATTGCCATCAGTGCTTCCGTATTCTTATTGTTATATAGAATCGCCTTGGCACTGACCATCTCCATACACAGAAGTCCTGCCCCCTGTTCCTTGCACAACAGACGAAATGGCAGGTCGGTAACGCCTGCCATAGGTGCAAGAATCAGATTATTTTCCAGTTGTACATCTCCAATCTGCAGTTTCCGAATCATTCTACATCTTCTCCCAGGAAAAATACCTTGTAAAATAACTCCAGTGACTGCAGAAACTCTGCTTTTTCTTTCCGAATCTGACGGATCTTCAGCTCGCTTCCGATCTCGTCATAGAGCAGATCTCCTTCATCCGCCGACGTCTCCAGCAAAAGCTTGCCATCCTCATCGAACACCAGCGTCAGAATACCTCCCACATCCTCCGTAAACAGCACGCACATGATCTTCAATTCATCCTGGACCTGTGACGGCAGACTCTTAAAATCTTCATTTAAATAATATTTCTGTTCATATGCACTGGCTCCGCACAGCACAACCTGATCCTGATACATTCATTCACCTCTGTTCATCATACATATCCATAAAATCCCCGGACAGATACTTCGCCCGCATAGACACTGACTTTCTCTCCGGTATCGTCTCTGACTACCATAAGCTCGCCATCCTGATTAATACCTTCTGCCACGCCAGTGTACTCATGTCCCGGCTCCAGCACGCGAATCTTCCGTCCACAGTTGACACAGATCTGATTATATTCCTCATAAAGTCCTGACAGATCTTCTGTCTTCTGGAAGATCTCATAGATGCGCTCAAGTTCTTCCATAATCGCTGCGATCAGTGCCGCACGGCCGATCTGCTTTCCTGCCTCCAGACACAGAGACCCTGCGATCTCACGGATCTCCTCCGGGAATTCCTTCTGATTTACATTGATACCGATTCCTATGACTACATAATTGATGTAATCCACTTCCGTATTCATCTCTGTGAGAATTCCACACACCTTATGTCCGTTGACAACTACATCATTGGGCCACTTGATTCCTGCTTCAAGCCCTGTCACCCGGCGAATTCCGCAGGTAACTGCCATGGCAGCCAGAAGTGTCATGCGGGATGCATGTTCCGGTCGGAATCTCGGACGCAGAAGCAATGTCATGGCAATGTTACTGCCCTTAGGGGTAGACCAGCTTCTTCCCCGGCGGCCTTTCCCTCCGGTCTGTTCATCTGCCACCACCAATGTTCCTGAAGGTGTTCCGTCTTCTGCGATCCGTTTTGCATAGTTATTAGTAGAATCAACACTTTCCAGATAAATGCAATTCTCGGCCATCCAGTCCGTATGCAGACGACTGCTGATCTCTTCTGCGGTGATCACGTCTGGTGTGGCCATGATCCGGTATCCTCTGTTTTTCACTGCTTCTACTTCATAGCCTTCTTCTTTTAACTGCTGGATCACTTTCCAGACTGCTGTCCGTGACACATGAAACCGCTCGCACAACTGCTGTCCGGATACATATCCATCGGATTCTCTCAATATTTTCAATAATTCTGTTTTCATAAGATTCCTCCTGCCAGCAAGATCGAGCAGATCGTGGCTGTCCACATACAAGATGCCAGGATCAGTTCCACTGCACCTGCGATCCGATTCCCCGATGTCCACTCTTTGACAACACCCAGGGAATACATCAGTCCTCCGGCACCAAATGCCAGTGTCACACACAAAGAATGATATTGTCTGTCCGATGCCGCCGTAAATGCCATGGCTACAATGAACAGGCAGATCCATATATTGCATAACCGATAATGTTTCAGAAGAGACTTCATCGTTCCGTTACTCCCAAATCTCCTTATGCTCCCAGAGTAGCTGCCATGACAGCTTTAATGGTATGCATACGATTCTCTGCTTCATCAAACACAACAGACTGACTGGATTCAAATACTTCATCCGTAACTTCCATGGCATCAATGCCAAATTTCTTGCTGATCTCTTTTCCGATCTTGGTTCCCAGATCATGGAACGCCGGCAGACAATGCATAAATACAGCCTGCTCTCCTGCACATTCCATCACCGCGCGGTTCACCTGATACGGATACAGATCTTTGATCCGCTCTGCCCATACTTCATCCGGCTCTCCCATGGATACCCATACATCAGTGTAGATCACATCTGCACCTTTGACTGCCTTCTCTACATTTTCTTCCAGAGTGATCTTGGCTCCGGTCTCTTTTGCGATCTCCTGGCACTGTGCTACCAGCTCTTCTGACGGCCAGTATTTCTTCGGCGCACATGCGGTAAAGTCCATACCCATCTTCGCGCAGCCTACCATCCAGGAATTTCCCATATTATAACGGGCATCACCCATGTATACTACTTTTACCTTCAAGGTTCCAAAATGCTCACGGATGGTCAGCATATCTGCCAGGATCTGTGTTGGATGAAACTCATTGGTCAAACCATTCCATACCGGAACTCCAGCATATTTTGCAAGTTCTTCCACAATATCCTGTCCATATCCACGATATTCAATTCCCTCATACATTCTTCCCAGAACGCGGGCCGTATCTGCTATACTCTCTTTTTTTCCGATCTGGGATCCGCTTGGGTCAAGATACGTAGTTCCCATTCCCAGATCATGGGCAGCCACCTCAAAAGAGCAACGCGTACGGGTACTGGTCTTCTCAAAGATCAGCGCTACATTTTTACCTCTCAATGTATCTACCAGAATACCATTTTTCTTCTTCTCTTTCAGCTCTGCTGCCAGGTCCAGCAGATACTCCATCTCCTCCGGTGTATAATCCAGTAACTTCAGAAAATTTCTTCCTTTTAAGTCCATGTGTTTGTCCTCCTGCCATTTTATCAGCAAACGGGCTGGCGCATCTAGCGTCAGCCCGAATAATATACGTTCCGTATTCTGCGGCTGTTATGCCTCTTTTGCGATCTCTGCCACAGATGTTACCACACCTGCCATCTTCTGAATATCAGACGGAATAATGATCTTGGTTGCCTGACCGTCAGCTGCCTTTGCAAATGCTTCCATTCCTTTCAGGCGAAGTACGGATTCATCCACTCCAACTTCTTTGAGGAAACGAAGACCATCTGCATTTGCCTGCTGTACTTTCAGAATAGCCTCTGCCTGACCTTCTGCCTCGCGGATCATCTTCTCCTTCTGTGCCTCTGCACGAAGGATAGCTGCCTGTTTCTCAGCCTCTGCATCCAGAATTGCAGATTCTTTCTTACCTTCTGCCACAAGAATGGTGGACTTCTTCTCACCTTCTGCACGAAGGATGGCTTCACGACGTTCACGCTCTGCCTTCATCTGCTTCTCCATAGCATCCTGGATAGCAGCCGGTGGAATGATGTTCTTAAGCTCCACACGTTTTACTTTGATTCCCCACGGGTCAGTTGCCACATCCAGAGATGCACGCATCTTGGTGTTGATAGTCTCGCGGGAGGTAAGAGTCTGGTCAAGTTCCAGATCACCGATAATATTTCTAAGGGTCGTTGCTGTCAGATTCTCGATTGCCATGATCGGATTCTCAACACCGTATGCATAGAGCTTCGGATCCGTGATCTCGAAGAATACAACAGTGTCGATTCTCATGGTTACATTATCTTTTGTGATCACCGGCTGTGGTGCAAAATCCACAACCTGCTCTTTTAAGGTCACTTTTCTTGCCACACGGTCAATGATCGGCACTTTAAAGTGGATTCCCACTTTCCAGGTGCCATTGTAAGCACCAAGCCGCTCGATGACCAGCGCCGTAGTCTGCGGTACGATCTTCACACAGGATGCAAGGATCATCAGAATAATAAGTATCAAAATAGCCAGTACGATGAGCATTTAATTTTCCTCCTTTATCTCTTCCACGATCAGTTTCACGCCTTCGATTGAGCAGATCTTCACTTTTCTGCCTGCCGGAATGATCTTCAAGTCATCTGTGCTTCTGGCCATCCACTCGATGTCTGCAATGTTCACCTTGCCGGACTGTGCCAGATTGTCGATCTTCTCACTTACCACTACCGTCTTTCCTACCAGACTGTCTGCATTGGTGCTTACCTGATTGTTCTTCATGTAACGCACTGCCATGGGTCTGGTCAGTAACAGAAATGCCAAAGACAGAACAAGAAAAAGCATCCACTGAATCACAGGACCCGCTCCGAAGAATGTGGACAGAAAAGCCGCTGTGGCTCCGCCCGCAAACCATATGGTTGTCAGTCCCAGTGTCGCGATTTCAATCACAAGAAGTATAATGATCAATACCAGCCATCCAATAGCTGGATTCATGTTCAGCATAGTACCACCCTCCATTCCTATGATTGTTACCATTATCTCATGAGCCCGGCTCATTCGATAATTTCGTCGCTCGTCAATCGCACAAGCACGTTGACTCGCTTGCACTCATTATACAATATTCCCTGATAATTGACAACAAAAACAAGAAAAGGCAGAAAATGGCCAGTTCCATCCTCTGCCTCTGTATATCCTTTTTACCAGAATACGTGATTTCCGATCACGATTCCCTGCATACCGGAAGACACACTTCTGAAATGAGTTGCCGTTCCAATGGTGGTCTCTCCATTGATAGCTGCCTGTGCTGCCTGCATACAGCTTGCCTTCGGACCACTGGCCAGAATCGCTGACACTTTTCCGGTAGCCGCCGGTCCAAACTGTCCCGGTGCTGAGATCACTCCCTGGATCGTATTCGGATAAGATCCGCTCCGTACCCGGTTCATGACCACTGCGCCAACACCTAACTGTCCTTCGTATGGCTGGTTGCCACTCTCTGACTGGATCAGTGCTGCCAGAAGAGTTACTTCATCAGTGCTTGCTGCAATAGCGCCCAGATTCTTGGTTCGCTTTGCCTTTTCTTCCTCAGCACGGCGCGCCGCCTCTTCGGCCTCGATCTGCTCCATAGTCTTAGCTTCGCCGTAATTGTAACTTACTTCCACATAATCTGCAGATACATAATCCATCTCTCCGTCAGAATAAATGATCTGCAGCCATCCATCTTCTTCCTCGCCAACCTCAATCTGCTCCCCATGTCCGATCAGATCGATCACCGGTGAATCAGTACTTGCCTCATCTCTCACCTTCAGACCGTCTGCTGTCACAGTGGCGATCTTCTTTACATCTTCTTCTGCACGCTCTTCGGCATCTTTTCCAAATGCCAGATATTCATCGCTGACCCATCCGTCCACATCTCCAGACTGGATCCTTGTCCATCCTTCCTGCTGCTCCAGAATCTCTCCGGCATCACCTTTAAACATCTTACCAACTGCCGCAGAATCGGTACTTGCTTCCGCACGGATTGTAACAGAATCTTCTACGTTCGCCATTACTTTGCCGTACCACTCGTTCTCCTCTGCCAGCAACTGATCTATCTCCTCTGCTGATAACTGTTCCATCATGGAATTCCATGTATCCTTGCCTTCCTCTCCCAGACTTGCAAATCCTGTGAGACACATCCACAAAGATAATAAGACAAGCACGGACAACCCCTTTTTACACATAACATATCCTCCTGTATCTGTGCTGTTGCTATTATGTTATTCTAAATGTTACAGAAATATTACAATTATTACAAAGATTCTAACAGAAGATTTCAATTTTGTCAAATAAACAAAAAAACAGGCCAATGGCCTGTGAAAGAAAGTAATATAGACATAAAAAATGGGGCCTACAGGGCTCGAACCTGTGACCCTCTGCTTGTAAGGCAGATGCTCTCCCAGCTGAGCTAAGACCCCA
>ENA-UPXC01004701-UPXC01004701.1-human-gut-metagenome-genome-assembly--contig:-NODE-4701-length-12054-cov-4.435000_pt1 | contig 12054 bp, 6 predicted proteins | sample MGYA00250047_ERZ773371 | MGnify/ENA primary metagenome ERZ773371 (study PRJEB29103, sample SAMN06111975) | human gut metagenome | biome: human gut; feature: ankylosing spondylitis patient; material... | reverse complement strand
ATAACGGATATTGAAGGCTGTAACATACAGACAAGAAAAAATAAAGTAAGCTGTACAAGAAAGCTCACCGCAGGAAAAGCAGTTGATACGGTTTTTGTCCCGATAGTCTTCTGTCCACATATGGGGTCCCCAGGGAACCTGGGAAGGAAGTGGCTGCTTTGGATATTCTACTTTACTGCCGTCCTTTTTACACAACTTCTGCCCCAGTTTCACTGCGCCTGCCGGACAGTATTCCACACAACGTCCGCAGGCCACGCAGTTTTCTGTTTTCACATGGGCCACATAAGCGGAACGAGACATATTCGGCGTATTGAAAAGCTGGGAAGTACGCAGAGCATAACACACGTTTACATTACAGTTGCAGATAGCGAAAATCTTATTTTCTCCGTCAATGTTGGTAATCTGGTGTACAAATCCGTTTTCCTCTGCCACTTTCAGAATGTCCATAACTTCCTCTCTGGTAATGTAGCGTCCTCCTTTATTGGTTTCCACCACATAATCTGCCATATCTCCCACAGCAATGCACCAGCCTTCCGGGTCGTCTGCACAGCCCTCGTCAAAGGTTTTGCGGGAACGGCGGCAGGAACAGGGACTTGCCGCATATTTACCCTCGTATTTGTCCAGCCAGTGAGAAATATGTTCCACAGACACAGACTGGTTTTCCATCTGAATTGCTTTTTCCACAGGAATAACGTGCATGCCGATACCCGCTCCGCCGGGAGGCACCATATGGGTGATTTTTTCCAGAGGCACACGGCTCATACGCTCAAAGAACCGTCCCATCTCCGGATGTTCCCGCAAAATATCCTCGTTCATGTTTGCAAATTCTGCACTGCCCGGCACAAACATAGGAAGCACATACTGCTTTTCGTGCCTGGGATTTTCCCAGTTGTATTCAATGACACCGTTAACTGCCAGTTTCTGCAGCATATCTTCCAGATATGTCTTATCTTTTCCGGTGATTTTTACCATATCTTCAAGAGTTCTGGGTTTGCGTTTTCCCATTTTTAAGGCAATTTCTGCCATTTCGTCCGTACACAAAGCGGAAAGCCCGATATATTCCGGGGATTCCTTTGTGATTTTCTCAATACCAAGTACAACAGGGGCTCTGTCTGTAATCATTTTTGCCAGTTTGGCAACAGGCTCCCGAAACGGTTCTTCCGGGTGCGGATTAGGAAACAGGGAATCTGCCATAGTTCAATCTCCTTCTTCATATCGTTTTTATTCTTTCTCTGCTCTTGCCATAGCAAGTTTGAAATCTCTCTGGTCTGTAAAAATTTCGTTTGTGTAAGGGTTCTTTTTCTGCTCTTTGGCCCGTTTAATAACCACAGCAAGACAAATCACATTTGCCGCCAGCGCCAGAATCGCAATAACCCCCTGCATAGTTGGATTCACTGCTGTCGGGCGGACCGCTGCGTCCATAACGCCATCCTTATACAGCACCGGAAGCACCGCAAATTTCCCCTGCTCCTGGAACAATGGGAACACCTGGGCAAACATACACCACAGCGCCAGTGTGTTGGCACGATTCTGAATCCAGCCCCCCTTATTCCACAGCATAGCCGCAAAAGTCGGCGCCAAAAGCAGGGCTACACCGCAATACCAGGTGTGTGTGGGCAGATTGTTATAGGTATAGGCAAAATTCCAGATGTCATAAGCAACAATAAAGCACCAGGTCATATCCGGCCACAGCATATCGTGTTTCTTTTTGGAAACGTAAATTCCCATCCAGCCAGTCATACAGAAAATATTGAGAATTCCCGCAATACCATTGACCCAGTTCCACCAGCCGCCGTAAAGCCATACATTTTCAGAGGAAAGCCACCAGCGGTCCCCCTGAGAAGCCAAAGCCATGGCGCCGCGGACACCGGATTCAAAATCACTGCCTACAGCAATGAGAATATTAATTGCTACAATTGCAAAAGGGAACACCTTAAACCATTCTTTTTTTCCGATTCCCCAGCGATACTTTAACATCATAAAACCAATACAGCCTGCCGTTGCCGCATAGAGTTTGGCATAGTGGAACCAGCCGTTCATATGTACATAAGTGTCATTGTTCAGTGCCCATTCGGCGCCGTTTGCTGCGCCAACCTGAATAGCAATAAAATAAACCGTCAGCGCTGCCGGAAGAATCAGGAAACAGAAAATTCCTCCCACCTTGGAACGGCGCGCGATTTCATTGACTAAAATCAGACATACAAATACCATGAGCCAGCCAAAAAGCTGCCAGCCCGCATTTTCTCCGTAAATTTGAAACAACATTTGTCTTACCCTCTTTCTTTTTCTATTACTTCTTTATCCTTTTGCTTTTTACTGTCCCTTTGTCCAGTCCGCTGTTTCCCGGCGCAGCCAGTCTGTCCATTCGTCAAAGCCTTCCCCGGTCTTTGCCGAAATCGGAATTACCCTTGCCTTTGGATTTCGCTTCTGAATATACGCCCTGCATTTTTCCATATCAAAATCAAAATAGGGCAGCACATCTGTTTTGTTAATCAAAACTACATCACACACGGAAAACATCAGGGGATATTTCAGTGGTTTATCATGTCCCTCCGGCACAGACAGAATCATGGCATTTTTACATGCGCCTGTATCGAATTCTGCCGGACATACCAGGTTGCCCACATTCTCCAGCACCACCAAATCCAAATCTTGTGTACCGAATTCCAGAAGTCCCTGCCGGGTCATATCCGCGTCCAGATGGCACATACCCCCGGTATGAATCTGGATAGCCTTTGCCCCGGTTTCCAAAATGCTCTGCGCATCCACATCTGAATCAATATCTGCCTCCATAACACCGATTTGCATTTCCTCCTTCAGCATGGAAATCGTTCGCTTTAGCGTACTGGTTTTCCCTGCCCCCGGAGACGACATCAGATTCAGCAGAAAAGTTTTCTGCTCTCTGAGCGTTTCCCGAAGTCTGGCCGCGTCTGCAGCATTGTCCTCAAAGATACTTCTCTTGACTTCAATTACCTTAAACTCTTTCATTCTTTCACCTCACCTTCCAATCTGGTTATACCAGAAGATTGTTATTATTTTGTCATTATATATTCTGCTTGTGTTTTTGTCAATCTTTCCGCTTATTTTGGGTGATTTAATCGGTATTTAAGCGTATTTATAAAAAATTTGGGATTTCTTTGACATTTGGTATCTGGTATATCCAATTCCAAAACAGAAGATGTACAAAAAACAGCCCCTTCCGGGAAACAAGCATTTCTCCTTCGCCTGTTCACCCGGAAAGGGCCTTTACATGAAGTGTCTTTTCAGTTTTATAAAACGATAAATGCACAGGAACCTGGCGCTACTTCCAGCATTCCCTCTGCCTTTACCGGGTCCATAGCCGGAACTTCATTGTTCTCGCCCAGTACCAGCGGAGTTCCGTTTAAGGTCATAACGGAAGCTCTCATATTGCCGCCTTCCCCGGCCAGCATGTAAACTTCCGCTTCTTTTGGAAGTTCTACCTGTGTTGCTTCTTCCAGACTGTTGTTGATAACCAGATATACCAGCCCTTCTTTTCCGTCCTTGCGGCTGTGTGCATATACATGAGCACCGTAGCGTACCGGTTCTTTTGTATCAAATACAGTCGCTCCCATCAGACGATTCCAAAGGAGTACGGCAAAGTAATTTGGTCTTGGATCAAAAACTTCTCTTGCAAGAAAACCGTAGTCACTGCTTGCCAGTGTATTGTGGAAAATCACACCGTTTGTAATGGTGGAAAATCCAGCCAGTTCGTTCAGAGTTCTCATAACATCCAGGTAAGTAGATGCCCAGGTATCCCCGCCGCCGCCAGCGTCTCCGGATTCTGTTACCCACATCTCAGCGTCCGGTACATACTTGTCACGCAGAGGTACATAAGTGCGGGCAAATTCCATAGCGGTTGCCAGATACTCCTCACTGTTGGCCTCAGATGCGTCCCAGTGTGCGCTTGGCATTACGGATGCAAGGCGCTCAGATACTCCGTTGTAATAATGGTAGCTGAATACGTCCAGTGGTACTTTTGTACCTTCCATTAAATCTGCACAGTCACAGGTTTCTTCTGCAATCTGCTCTACGCCGCCTGCGGTTTTGTCACTGCTGCCTTTTCCGAACTGAATGTTATCTCCGCCAGTGGTGCTTGGTCCCACACAAATACATTCCGGATAATTTTCTTTCAGCCATGCAAAGAATAAATCCTGGTCTCTTCTGTAATCTGCCGGTGTGTATCCCTTCGGGAATCCTGTATCAGCCATCATGTTCGGCTCATTTGCAAACTCTGCCGCGTCAATAGGCACACCATATTCTTTACTCAGTCCAAACAGTTTCTCTGCTTCCACCGGTGTCCATGGCTCGTCTGCACTGTGCAGTCCCGGACAGTTGGCAACAGACACAATCAGTTTTGCACCGATTTCTTTTACAAAATCCAGAACACCAATCCACTGTTCTTTTGTCAGCACATTTAAGTATCCTTCCGGAACTTTTCCGTTGGTGGTTCCGTCAAAATCATAATATGTTTTTGTTGCCCAGGTGCCGGACACACGCACCCATACCGGTCCCAGTTCCTTTGCCAGTTTGCGCAGTTTTTCGTCATACAGATTGATCGGCGCATATACCTGCATCAAATCCCGGTACATCGCTGCAATTCCCTCTGTGGTAGGTTCTACATAAAACTCCTCTGTACCTGCAATCTGTCCCGGTGTGTAGGCTTTCCAGAAGGTTCCTCCTGTTACCTCTGCAAATTCTACATTATAGCTCATTAACATGGGGTTCATCTGGCGAAGTGCCTGCAGTCCGCCAACTTCCAATTTGATTCTTTCTGCCATTTTACATACTCCTTTCGCAACGGTTTTATATTTCTTATATTAATGGCTTTTCCTATTTTCTGTTAGTAATATTTTTATTTATTCCATGATAATTTTTATATATACTTGTATTTTACTAAATATTTTACGATAATATAAGAAAATTTTTCTATGGAGGAATGTTATGTTTTACGATGCAGAATTTGCTTTTTTGAAAAATCTTCTAAAAAACCTATACATCAACTTCACGGTCATAGAGGCGCCTGCAAGCGGTATCCCCCATACTCTGCCCGTTTTTGACCTGGGACTTCGCAGCCTGCTCTATAATGAAAGAGATTATACACGATTTCTCACACCTGCCCTGCAGCGTCTGAATACCCCAAATACGATTTTCCGCATACAAGACCAATATATGTGCAATTACATCTGCATGCAGCTTCCGGATACACAAGACAAATTTTTATACCTGCTTATCGGTCCTTATGTAAACCATAAAATAAATCGGCAAACGCTGTTGAATTTTGCAGAAGAATTATCCCTCTATCCCAAGCAATTCACTCAGATAAACAAGTACTATTCCGACCTGCCCTTTTTAACAGACGAGGAAACGCTGTTTGCAATCACTACCACTTTTGGGGAAAAAATCTGGGAAAACACGGAAAACTTTTCTGTAGAATACATAGAAAACACACTGACAGAACGTGTGGTTCCGGTGACCTCAGACTCGGATTTCCGGGAACCGGAAGAAGCTTTTCTCAGTATACAGGTTCTGGAGAAACGCTATGCCTCTGAAAACCATCTGCTTCACATGGTTTCCCAGGGACTTATGCACAATGCAGAAACAGCTCTTTCCAGCAACAATTTTCTCCTTTTAGAGCAGCGGCTGGCCGACCCGGTGCGAAATATTAAAAATTACTGTATTATTCTGAACACACTTTTGAGAAAGGCTGCAGAGCAGGGGGGTGTACACCCTTTGCACATTGATAACCTGTCCGCAAAATTTGCCCGGAAAATTGAACAGATTACTTCCCCCGACGGCGGTCCGGCTCTGCAAAAAGAAATGGTTCACAAATATTGTCTGCTTGTGAAAAACCATTCCATGAAGGGATTTTCTCTCCTTGTACAAAAAACACTCACCCGGATTGATTCGGATTTGACTGCGGATTTAAGCCTGAAAGCACAGGCCAGGTTTCTCAATGTAAATGCAAGCTATCTTTCTACTCTGTTCAAGAAAGAAACAGGTATGACGCTCACGGATTATGTCAACAAGAAAAGAGTTGAAAATGCGGTATTTCTTCTGAATTCTACTTCTATGCAGATTCAGAATATCGCGCAGTACTGCGGGATTGCAGATGTGAATTATTTTACGAAAATTTTCAAAAAATATATGCACAGGACGCCTAAAGAATACCGACAGGAACTGGCGCAGGTCAATCGAAGGCGGTAGGGCTTCATTTCCCTTGACTTCTTCCCGGAAGATATGCAAAATAGAGATATAAATAATTATCTGCACTGGAAAAACGACTGAAATAAATGACTGAAATAAATGACTGGAGGAAAACCCATGACTGGATTATGCCGAAAAGAATATCTGGAACTGATACCGCCTACAGAAGACGACTCCCGTTCCGCACAAGTACGCGTTTCTGACGCACTTGCCAAACTGAATGAGCCTATACATTTCTCCGTAAAATCTCTGCGTCAGCTTTCCGCTGTCTGCCAAACGGCCGACTGGAAAATCACCGTCTCTTTAAGCTGGGACGGCTCTCAGTGGCTTATTACAAATCTGGAAGCCGGAGATACCACTTCTGTACTCTATGGACTGGCTGTGGATTTAGGCAGTACCACCGTTGTATTGCAGTTGGTCGATTGCCATACAGGAAAACTTCTGACCCAGGAAAGCGTAAGAAACCACCAGCGGGATAAAGGGCTGGAAATTCTGTCCCGGATATTTTATACCAAAGACCGCCCGGACCACCTGGAAGAACTGCGGCTGCTGACTTTAAAAAGCATTCTGGAGGGCATGGAAAATATTAAAAAACGCACAGATATCGACGTATTCCAGTGCGGCGCCATGGTAATTTCCGGAAATAATGCCATGATTCATTTTCTCACAGGCTTAGACCCTCTTCCCATTTTTGCCTCTCCCTATGCAGTATGGGCGGACCAGCTTGGATTCTGTCCTGCTTCCGATTTGGAACTCCCCCTCTCCTGTCCCGTATATCTGGTTCCTGCCAGAGCCAATTATCTGGGCGGCGATATTATCAGCGGTCTTATGGATGTCGATATTCAGGAAAAAGAGGGAATTCAGGCATTCTTTGATGTGGGAACAAACGGAGAGCTGGTGATTGGTAATCGGGACTTTCTCCTCTGCGGTGCAGGAGCCGCCGGACCTGCCCTGGAAGGTGAAGCCGTACGCACAGGTATGCGGGCAGCTAAAGGCGCCGTAACCCAGGTGCGTCTAAATCACGGAGAATTCTCTTTAACTGTCCTGGGCAATGTCCCGCCTGCCGGAATCTGCGGCTCCGGAATTGTAGATTTACTCGCAGAATTATATCTCAATGGCTGGGTAGATAACAGAGGAAAACTGATGCCGGAAATGTCAGATAAAATTGTCTGGCAACCCGACGAAGAGGAATATGCGGTGTGCTATGGACCAAAACTCTGGTTCTATGAAACGGATATTCAAGAGTTTTTGAAAGCAAAAGCCGCTGCCAGCACTATGGTACAAATCCTGCTGCAGCAAATAGGCTTAACTGTAGACGATGTGGAAAATTTCTATATGGCAGGGGCCTTTGGAATTCATATCCATAAAGAATCCGCAGTCGCTATCGGTATGTATCCCGATATTCCCCCGGAACGTATCCATCAGGCAGGAAACACGTCTCTAAACGGTGCCGTCAAACTGCTTCTGAACCGAAGCCTGATAGAAAAAATTCCAGACCTTTTGTCCAGGATGACGTATGTGCAGTTCGGTGCGGTAGAGAACTTTCTGCACGAAATGGTAGCCGCCACAGCTATTCCTCATACCAATTTAGAAGCTTACCCCACAATAGAAGCCGCCCGAAAGCTGCGCATGACTGAGAATGCAGCGGCGAAAACTTCGGACTAACTCTATATACAAAAATTAAAAAGAAGGACTGTCGTCCCCATACCTTTTTTGTATGAAAACAGCAGTCCTTCTTTAAATAATTAATGATGTTTTTTCTTTTTTATCGTCAGCGTAAGAATAACACCCCCTGCTATGGCTACAGCCATAACCCACATTCCCGTTTGCATTTCATCTGCAGTTTTTACTCCTTTGGAAGGTTTATTATTACTTCCCGAAGAATTGGACGGTTTTATAATTGGATTTTTTTCAGTATTTTTCTTAATTTTAACAACAGCTTCTCCGTGCTTATTTTTGTCTGATTTTGCAATTGCCTTTACTCTAATTTCCTGTGCAGTTTCTGTTTTACTGACTGTCAAAACTCCTTCCTGATTTATTTTTGTTTCTCTGCTCTTGTTTCCGGATAACTCCCAAGTAACATCCTTAGTCACTTCTCCTTTGCTTACAATTTCAACAGTAAATGCCTTAGTCTCTCCTGCCTTAACCTCTGCTTCACCCGGAACAACTTTTACTTCTAAAATTTCTCCTGGCTGAGGATTCGGATTCTCTTTTGCTTTTACTGTAATCTTTTGTTTTACTGTCTTCGTTACTCCGTTTTCCGTATAGGATATTTCTATTTCTTTGTCGGTTGTTTTCAATGGTTCTTTGCTGTAAACAATGGATTCTGTCACGTCTTTTTCTGTTCCGTCGCTGTATTTTGCCGTTATCTGCATTCCTTTCGCGTCAAAAACTTCCCCTTCCATATACTCTGTCTTTTTCGGAGTCTTTGTGACTTCTATTTCGTCCAGCAATACTTCCGGCTCTGGAATGTCCGCTCCTTTTTCCTGAAGAAATGTTACTTTTGCTAACTGAATATCTGTATTCTGGACTTTCGTAATTTCTCCATTCTCCTGTGTATATTCTGCGCCTTCGTAATCCGGAAACTCAATTTTCACATAATTTGTTCCCTCCGGAAGTCCGTAAGCATCAAAAGTATGCCTTGCATAAGAAGGATTTGGTTCTGGAAAATTATCTACTATCTTAACATTCCCAAATTCGGTCCACTCATTTCCGTCAGCAGAGGTGTAAATCTTAAAGTCCACTTCACTACCCTCCCTTAAAGAGGAACGCATAGATTTTCCTTTAAGGTCGCCAACAGAAGACGGGAATTTCACACCCTTTATTGTCTGATAATAAGCGGTCAGATGTACATCTTTCACCTCCGGTATATGATAAACCAAAAACTGCTCTTTTGCTCCTTGTTTTACAATAACCCGGCTATCTTCATACCTCGGCTGGCCTCCATAGTAAAAGTTATCTTTATTTTCATAAGTTTCTTTACCGTCAGATAACTCCTCTAAGCCGTCTGTATAAAATTCCGGTGCAATATAATAATCTGTATTTTTTCCGTCAACAATACTTTCCAGGTCATCAAAACGTACAACCGGCTGATCTGCTGTCTGATATACTCTTACCCAGTCTACCAGATAATCACTGTCCTGTTTTGTTTCCTGCTTCGTATAATCTACAGATCCAACCCATCCATCTCCTACCTGCGTTTCCAGAATTGCAAACATCGGACGAGTATGCATTCCATCACGCCCGTCACTCTTTGCAGTTGTAGTGCTGTGTACCTGTTTGCCATCTATAAAGAATTTAATAATTTCCGGACTCCACTCTACTTCAAAAACATGAAAATCCTGACACCATGCTTCATAATTCTTTGTCGAAATACCATCTGAGCCTTTATCTTTATCTAAAATGCCAAAGTGATTCGTAGTCCACGCATCCCATGCATCCTGTCCAAGATATTCCAGAACATCGATTTCGTCATGTCCTGTTTCATCCTGGGAAAGCATCCAAATGGCCGGCCAAATACCTTGAGAATCGTTGGGTTTCGCACGAACGGCCATACGCCCAAACTGGAAAGAAAACTTATTTTTTGATTCAATACGTCCGGAAGACCAGGTAACATGATTTTTTAACGTCTGATCTTGATATTGATCCCACCCTACTGCTTCAATTAACTGCTCTGTTGTTTCATAATTTTTAGAATTAATTGCTAAATAACTGTTTTCTCCATCTTTTTTAATACTTACCGCTTTTCTGTTATAGATAGCTCCATGGTTTGCCATTCCGTCAATAATATTCCATTTGGATTCATCCACAACATCTCCATTAAATTCATCGGACCAAACCAGCGTATCATATTGAGATTCCGGTTCTACATATTCCGGTTTAGATTCATCAAAATTTTTTCCTGTTGCCCAGATTTCAATTTCTGAATATTTTGCAGGACTGCTGCTGTCCTTATTTACTGTAAATCGGACATATTTTCCCAGTTTTCCTTCGCCTAAATCTATCACTGTCATATCCGGACTTTGAGTCCAATTTTCTTTATAAAATACCACTTCTCCTTCATTCGTTGGTGATGAAGAAACGGACACTTTTACAGATTGATAACTTCCCTCTTCCAGTTTAAACTTAATTTCTTTCATAAAATAGCTGTTTCTATATTCAAATTGCAGCCACCGGTTTCCAAGGCTATTATGAACTGCATAATTTTTATCTACCTGTCCATCTGTAATAGCTTCGATATTTGTTGGTGTCAGCCCTCGAACATACGGAATTTTTCCAGCTGCAATGTTTTTCGCTTCTTCCTCCGGCGGTGGTGTCGGAAGTTCAGATTTTGGAATAGAAGCAATGACCTCGATTTCATTAAACAAAATACCATTGCTATATCCTTTCCAGGAACTGTTCGTATTTTGAATATAATGACCTTTTCCCCAGATACGAATATATTGTGCCTTTACCGGACTTTCCAGAACGATAGACTGCGGAGCCCCTTTATTAGATGCCATTTGTTCATAATCGTTTTCCTCATAAACAACTACACTATCTGAAAAATCCGCTGTAGAAGCCAACTCTACTTTTACATTTTTAAATGTAGACACTGCTGCCGGATAGGTGTTTCGATATAAATCTATCTTTTTTACATCTCGCTCTTTTCCAAAATCATACTGCAAATACACAGAATCCCATCCTGAATAACCATTATCATTTCCTCCGGCTTCTGTACCCGCAATAATTTTTGTATTATTAGAATCATCATCACTGCCCGCTTTCATACCATCTGTGGCACTGGATGGGTTCTGTATCAGTACCTGCGGTACCGTAGGTCCCCCCACTACAATTTTATGTGTACTGTTTGTAGTTGGCTGTAATCCTAACATAATATTTGCATCTACCAGTTCCTCTCCCGGTTCCGGTTCTGGTTCCGGTTCCGGCTCCGGCTCTGTCATCGGCACAACAGCGCTTACCTCAATCTCATTAAACAACACACCATTACTGTATCCCTTCCAGTCACTGTTCGTGTTCTGTATATAATGGCCTTTTCCCCATACTCGCAGATATCTTCCCTCTGTTCCTTCAGGCAACACCACCGTCTGAGCCTGTCCTTTTGTATCTACACTTTCCTCAACATCTGCTGTTTTATATACGACATAACTGTCTGTAAATTCTTCATTGGATGCAATTTCTACTTTTACTTCTTTAAAAGTTGATATTGCATTATCATAAGTGTTACGATACAGGGAAATTTCTTTAAGTTCATAAATTTCCCCAAAATCGTATTGCAGATATACCGGCTGCCACTGAGAATACCCATTATCTTCAGTATCCGGCCTCTCTTCTCCAGCAACAATTTTCGTATTATTGCCGTCCTCATTGCTTCCCGATTTGTTGCCATCTGTAGCTGCAAGAGGATTTATGATTTCCCCCGCATTTGTTTTGGGCTCAAGCCCTTCCATAACATTTCTTGTTTCTGTTTCTGCTTTTACCGTAACAGGAAACATGTCCCCAAGGCAAAGCACCAATGCCAAAAACATAGCAAGTTTTTTGGTTAATTTTGCTTTCTTGCTCATAAAATTGCTCCTCTCTTTTTCTTTTTCGCCGTTAATCACAAACAAACTGTGATTTTCTTCTACATAGTATACACATTAACATATACCTTTTCTTTCTCACATGTTATTTTGTATTGTTTTTATATCTTTTTGTTATTTCTTTCACCCACTTTGCCGTTCTATTACTATAATCGCAGAACTACCCAGATAGTCATGACCACCCGCTTAGCGGGTGGCATGTTCTCCCCCTATAAGGGGATATTACCTGCTTGCGCCCGGAAGGCGC
>ENA-UPXC01004695-UPXC01004695.1-human-gut-metagenome-genome-assembly--contig:-NODE-4695-length-12070-cov-82.856917_pt1 | contig 12070 bp, 8 predicted proteins | sample MGYA00250047_ERZ773371 | MGnify/ENA primary metagenome ERZ773371 (study PRJEB29103, sample SAMN06111975) | human gut metagenome | biome: human gut; feature: ankylosing spondylitis patient; material... | reverse complement strand
TGCTTCCATTCCGGCAGTAAGTATCAGTCACTATAAAAGAAAATCACTTCAAACTTACTGCTTATACAGCACAAAATGGATTTTAGGTGGTAAGGATTGGAACAGCAAAGCCAAAATACCCCCCGGGAAGACAACAAAGTCATCCGGGTGGTATTTCACTAACTCTCAATTTATTTCTCTTCCACCGGAATCTGCTTCAGATTCTCCACAGGCTCCAGGATCTCATTACTGCGGATGTCAATGATAGGTCCGCCGGTACCTTCGATGTATTCTCTGGTAATGGTGACTCTTCCGATATTGTCATCCTTGGGGATCTCGTACATGATATCCAGCATGAAATCCTCAATAATGGAACGCAGGGCTCTGGCGCCGGTGTCGCGTTTCATGGCCTTTTCAGCAATTGCATCCAGGGCATCATCCGTAAATTCCAGTTTCACTTCATCCAGTTCCAGGAGCTTTTGGTACTGTTTCAAAATGGCATTCTTCGGCTCTTTCAGGATCTTCACCAGCATCTCCTTGCTCAGTCCCTGCAGAGTACAGATGATAGGCAGTCGTCCGATGAACTCCGGGATCATGCCGAACTTACGGATATCCTCTACGGTCACCTTAGATAAAATATCGGTATCTTTATCGTATTTGTCCTTCAGTTCGGAATTAAAACCGATGGATGCGGTCTTGGTCAGGCGCTCCTTGATGATCTCATCCAGATCCGGAAATGCACCGCCGCAGATAAACAGGATATTGCGGGTGTTCACCGTAGCCAGGGGCACCATGGCATTTTTGCTATTGGCACCGACCGGTACTTCCACCTCGGCACCCTCCAATAATTTCAACATGCCCTGCTGTACACTTTCACCGCTGACATCCCGGGAATTGGTATTTTTCTTCTTGGCGATCTTGTCGATCTCATCAATAAAGATAATACCTTTCTCCGCTTTCTCTACATCGTTACCGGCGGCTGCCAGCAGCTTTGATACTACGCTCTCGATATCATCACCGATATATCCGGCCTCCGTCAATGACGTAGCATCGGCGATCGCCAGAGGCACATCCAGCAGTTTCGCCAGTGTTTTAACTAAATAAGTCTTACCGGAACCGGTGGGACCGATCATAAGGATATTGGACTTCTCGATCTCAATCGCATCCATGGTGTCGGTAGCTACTCTCTTATAATGGTTGTATACCGCTACCGAAATGACTTTTTTGGCTTTTTCCTGTCCCACTACATATTCATCCAGGCTTGCCTTGATCTTATGAGGTGCCGGAATATCTTTGATGTTGAATACAGGTTTGGGACCTTCGGCTTTCTTTTTCTTCTTGAGTTTCTGCTTGTTGGGAATGCCGCCGTCTCCCTGAAGATCTGCCAGATTCACAAAGCTGATGTTGGGGAATCCGTTCTGTCCGTTAAACTGGTTGAAATCATTAGGATTGTTCAGCATGCCCTGGTAGTCGAACTGGCTCACGGTCTCCATAGTTTTGTGCATGCAGTCATCGCAGATACAGATATGATTAGGCAGCTTGAACATTCTGCCGGCTTTGCTCTCCGGTCTTCGGCAGATGAAGCAGACATCCTCGTACTCGCTGCTGTCCTTTTTGTCCTCTGTCTTTTTCTCCGCGGAATTTTCACCCGCAGTATCCGCTACCTGTGTGTTCTCGCTATTTTTTTCGTTATCCCGATTTTCGTTCAGAGTGGTCTCTGTTTTCTCTTCCTCAGGGATTACTTCTCTATAATCATCATTGTAATTATCTGTCATGTTATTCTCCTCTTTGTCTATTGCTCAGTGCTTATCTCGGTATCACTTCGTGCTACCTCGATATCCGGGCTTCGCCCTACACGTATCGTGTCTTACGTAATCCCGCCTGCAAGCAGTCGGTTTTCGTAATCCACGATCCTTGCACTGCTCATGCCTACGCTTATTATATCTAATTCGAATGACGGCTACAAGTGAAGTTTTTCTAAACAAAATCCCCGGGAGATTCAGACGATCTTCCGGGGGTTTTCTGTCTTTCCAATATTCGGTATTGGGAACCGCTATATTTATTTTTTGTCTGCAGGTCTGCTGCCCAGTGTCAGATTCAGTTCTACAGATACATATTCACCGTTCTGTGGTCTCTGTACCGTTATGGTTACGGAATCACCGGCTGCATAGTACTGTAACATCTTCTGAAGATCAGAGTAGGACGAGATGCTGCTGCCATCGAATTTGGTAATGATATCACCTTTCATGATACCGGCATTCGCTGCTGCACTGCCTTCCTCTACGGATACTACATAGATGCCTTCCGGCATGTTATACATCTGAGAGATCTGGGAAGTTACTTCCCGCAGAGAGATACCGATGTAACCGACTTCATCCTCAGCTACCTTGGTTCTGGTCTGACGCTCCATCAGATCTGCAATGATAGGACTTGCCGAAGTAATCGGGATAGCATATCCCATACCTTCTACGGCAGTACCACCGATCTTGTTGGAGTTGATACCGATAACCTCACCATTCATGTTCAGCAGTGCACCGCCGGAGTTACCGGGGTTGATGGCTGCGTTGGTCTGGATGAAAGTACCGGTAGAGCCGTTCTCCAGAGTGATCTCACGATTTAGGGCACTTACAATACCGTTGGTAACGGACTGACCATATCCAAGTGCATTGCCAATGGCGATTACCGGCTCACCAAGCTTCAGGTCATCACTGCTGCCTAAAGTAGCAACGGTAATGGCATTCTTGGTATCATCACTCAGATCATTTAAAGATACTGCGATCACTGCCAGATCCATATCGGAATCCAGTCCTTTTACTTGTGCCTGTGCTTCACTGCCGTCGATAAAAGTAACGGTCAGTGTATCTGCGCTCTCTACTACGTGGTTGTTAGATACGATCAGCAGTTCATCATCGGTCTTGCCTACGATGATACCGGAACCGCTGGCTGCTTCTTCCTGTGTATACTGCTGTCCGAAGACATTGGCTGTCTCGGTAAAGTTATTCACAATAGATACCATGGCAGGCATTACTTTCTCTACCACGTCGGACACATCGGATTCTACATAAGTAACATTAGTAGCTGACTGTACACTGCTCTGTGTACTTTCTGTAGTTGCCTCGGCAGCGACCTCATCTACCACTGCGGTATCCGTACCTGTCTTAAGCATCCCGGTACCCTGCTGTACCGCATAGAAACCGATGCCGGCAAACAGTCCGAAGAAAAGTCCCAGACTGACACTTACCATAGCTTTCCGGAAATAACCTCCATGCTTTTTGGGGTTCTTAGGTTCTGTATTGCTACCGGTGCTTCCGCCCATCTGGTATGTGGTGTAACCGTTTGCACTTCCCGCAGCGCTTACTCCGCTGAATGTACCGGTTGTATTTTTATCTCCGGTTTCATAACCGGAAAAATTATCATTCTCGTACATAATGCTTCCTCCTATCCTATCTGTAAGTGAGAAATTTTTTACTATTTCCATTTCTTCCTCTCACCTTATGAACATAGTATATCCACCAAATGTGACCGAATTGTGATAACTTTCTGAAGCAATTATGAAAGATCAAAAAAACCGAAGAAGTTTTCACCTCTCCGGAATTTTCTTGTTATTCCACCGTAACGGATTTTGCCAGGTTTCTCGGCTTATCCACATCACAGCCACGTCCCACTGCCACATAGTAAGCAAACAGCTGCAACGGAATGATCGCCAGGGAATTGGTAAAGTACGGATTCGTCTCGGGAATGTATACCACATAATCCGCTGCCTTCTCGATGGCTTTGTTGCCCTCGATGGTAACCGCCATGACAAAAGCGCCTCTTGCCTTTACCTCTACCATATTACTGATGGTCTTCTGGAACAGAGCCGGCTGGGTTGCCAAAGCCACTACCAGGGTGCCATCTTCGATCAGGGAAATGGTGCCATGCTTCAGTTCTCCGGCTGCATAAGCCTCGGAATGAATATAGGAGATCTCTTTTAACTTCAGGGATCCCTCCAGGGAAATCGCATAGTCGATACCACGTCCGATGAAGAAGATGTCTCTCGCTCCCACATAACGGTTGGCGAAATGCTGGATCTTCTGCTTCTGGCCCAGAAGCAGCTCGATCTGATCCGGCAGACATCTTAAATCTGTCAGCATACTCTGGAACTTCTCCTGGTCAATGGTTCCACGCACCTTGGCGAACTTCATAGCCAGCATGTAAAGTGCTGTCAGCTGTGCACTGTAAGCCTTGGTCGTTGCAACGGCGATCTCGGGACCTGCCCAGGTGTACATAACACTGTCCGCTTCTCTGGCGATGGAGCTGCCGACGACATTGACAATACCCAGTACCTTGAAGCCCTTTGCCTTAGATTCCCGAAGAGCTGCCAGCGTATCTGCAGTCTCACCGGACTGACTGATGACGATGACCATGTTGCCCTTCTGCAGGATGGGATCACGATAACGGAATTCGCTGGCCACGTCCACCTCTACCGGAATTCTTGCCAGACCTTCGATGACATATTTCGCGGTAACACCAGTGTGATATGCGGAGCCGCAGGCCACAATATGGATCTTGGTGATCTCCTGAATCTCCTCATCGCTCATATTCAGTTCTTCGATGACGATATCATTATCCTTGATACGGGGAGAAATGGTATCGTTGATCGTCTTAGGCTGCTCGTAGATCTCCTTCAGCATGAAATGCTCATAGCCGCCTTTTTCCGCAGCATTGGCATCCCAGTCGATCGTCACAGGTTTTTTGGTGATCTCTTCTTCGTCCACTGAGAAGAATCTAAGACCGTCTTCCCTCAATTCCACCACTTCCTGATTATCTACATAATATACGGTTCTGGTATATTTCAGAATTGCAGGAACATCAGATGCGATAAAGCTGCCGCTCTCACTCTTGCCTACGATCAGAGGACTGTCTTTGCGGGCAGCGAAGATCTTATCCGGCTGATCGGCGAACATGATACCCAGTGCATAGGAGCCCTCTACCCGATGCAATACCTTAGTGATCGCTTCCAGGGGATTTCCCTTATAATAATAGTCTAACAGATGTGCCAGTACCTCGGTATCGGTCTCAGAGATGAACTGATACCCCTTATCCTGCATCTTTTTTTTCAGTGGAATATAGTTCTCAATGATGCCGTTATGTACTACAGCAATGGTACCGGCGTTATTCATATGGGGATGGGAATTGATATCACTGGGAGCACCGTGGGTTGCCCAACGGGTATGCCCGATACCGGCAGTTCCCCTCATAGACTCGCCTCCGTGTGTCAGGTTTTCCAGAACCTTAAGTCTCCCGACAGCCTTTTTGGTGTTGATCTTCTCCCCATCAAAAATAGCCATGCCCGCAGAATCATATCCACGGTATTCCAGTTTGGACAGACCGTCTAAAATGATCGGTGCTGCCTGTTCTGTTCCAATATATCCTACGATACCACACATAGTCATACATCCTTTCTGTTCTGTTTCCAGTATTCTTTGTTGGAAGTAAAAGCCAGGACCCATTTTCCGGGGAGCCTGCGATAGTTCTTACCTAATAGATAACCTGCATATTTACAGGCACATTGTATATAAAAATGGGGCAATTTGCCGGACATATGATGATCCCGCAAATATGCCGTCACATCTTTCACCATTCGTTTTCCCTCGGACTCCGAAGGATATGCTGCGAAGACTTCCGGATGTTCTGCCTGGGATACCCCCAGGTCAAAATTCCTGTGGAACTGCTGTCCATTGGTATAATTATGGGAATGGACCACCCGGGCATCCGCCGCATAAGCGATCGCGTAACCCGCTTCCACAGCTTTCGCCGCATAGATCATATCCTCATTAAATATGGTATGTTTTACGAATCCACCCAGTTCTTCATAGATCTCCCGGCGATATGCCGCACACACATTGGAGCAGAAAAATGTCTTGATCCCCAATATCTTAAGATCTTCTGCGGATTTGATCCGTGACTGTGCCGGATAATTAAAGTCCCTGGTATAACATTCCACCGGTGTACAATCTTCTCTCGGCAGCTGTCTTGCATAGGATACCGCCACCTGATCCCGCAGTGGTTCCGTCAGTTGTTCAATCAGATTGTCATCTGCCGGCATGGCATCCTGGGTCATCATGACAAAAATATCTGCGGAAGATTTTTTCACACCCATACGTCTGGTGCCGCCATGATCAAATTCTCTTTTGGAGACATGATATACCTTAATGTTCTGATATTTCTCCAGAAATCTGGTTCCATAGATCAGCTGCTCAAAATATTTTTCCTCGGTGTTCAGCAGGATCACTTCATGTACCGGCACGCTCTGGCTGTCAAGCTTATCTAATAATGTAAATAGTTCTTTCCCCGGTTTATACAGGGGAATGATCACATCGATCTCCATTGCAGAGCGCTCCTTACTTTCCCAATCTCTGGTCTATTATACTTTATCCCCGTCTGTTACACAAGACTTTTTCATATGACACGAGGGAGCTCCGGTGCTCTCCGGAAGACTCCCTCGTCAATTCCTTTTCTTATTTATTCAGATAAGGTTCCGTATCGGATGCAATCTTTCTACTGTATTCCTTTACGCTGTCGGTTACGGTGTAGTTCGCATCATCAAATAGGAACTGATGCAGCCATACAACATTGCTCTCCAGATCCAAAGGTACTACACTGCTTCCCTTTGCACCGATGTTACCGGTGGCACGCATGGTCTCTTCAGGGAAACCTCCCTCGTCCACAATACGATATTTTGTGATGTTAGCCAGCAGATCCAGAATATCCTTGGAATCCAGGCTGGTGTAAACATCATCGATGGCACTGTTAAATACCTTGGACAGAGTATCGTAATCGGCCTTCTTCGCCTGATCTTCAATCGCCTGAATCACTTCACGCTGACGTGCGGCACGCTTGAAATCATTACCTGCGGTATAACGGATACGGCAGTAAGCCGTCGCCTGCAGACCGTTTAGCAGCTGTACTCCGGTCTCTGTTACCGGTGTGTAGTCACATTTTAAGACCTCTGCAATACCGATCTGGTAGTTATTGATATGCTTGATTTCCTCAGAGTCCACATCGATATAGACACCGCCCAGACCGTCAATCACTTCACTCAGTCCCTTATAGCCTACGGTTACAAAGTTCGTAATATCCATATCCAGATTCATGTTTAACATCTTGACTGCCTGCTCCGCTCCGCCATAGGAATAAGCCGCGTTACACTTCTGATAGGAGTCCGTGCCGATGTTCAGATACGTATCACGATATACACTGACCAGTTTGATATCGCCGGTATCCATATTGATGCTGGCGATCATAATACTGTCGCTTCGGCTGCCCTTGTACAGCTGGCTGTCCTTCGTCGCATCCACACCGAACAGTGCAATGTTCATATACCCCTTCATTGCTTCGTCCTGTTGTACTTCTTCCGGAATCCGGAGCTCTTCCGTCTCTAATACCGTTACCTTGGGGCCTTCATTATTTGTGTGGGTCATTACCAGATACAGTACTGCCACCATGATCAGGATAACCGCAATCTCTACACCAAAGATGATAACCTTTCTTCTTTTCTTGGCAGCGCGCTGCTTGGCAGATACTCTCTTCTGTCCGTTGCCGGATGTTGTCCTCTGTCCGTTGCCGGCAGGTCGCTGTCCCGCAGGTCGCTGTCCATTTCCGGAAGGTCGCTGTCCCGCAGGTCTCTGTCCATTCCCGGAAGGTCTTCTTCCGCTTCCGGCTGGTCTCTGACCATAGCCGCCATTGTAGTTAGAATTTGTTGCCATCTTGTCTTCTCCTTGTGTTAATAAGCATTTTTATTGATAAATCCTGTGAAAAACGTCATAAGAATGATCTTAATGTCAAACCCCAAAGTCCAGTTCTCAATGTAATAAATATCATACTCGATCCGCTTCTTGATGGAAGAATCACCACGCAGACCGTTGACCTGCGCCCATCCCGTGAGCCCCGGTCTCACCTGATGTTTTACCATATATCTCGGGATCTCTTCCTTGAACTTTTCCACGAACTGAGGGCGCTCCGGTCTCGGTCCCACCAGGCTCATATCTCCTTTCAGGATGTTGAACAGCTGCGGAAGTTCATCAATGCTGGTTCGTCTTAAGATCTTGCCGATTCCGGTGACTCTGGGATCGTTTCGCACCGTCCAGCCCTTTTTCTCCTCCGCTGCAGTCTGCATTGCCATACTGCGGAATTTGTACATATAAAATGATTTATTATGAAGTCCTACCCGTTCCTGCTTGAAGATCACAGGTCCCGGACTGGAACATTTTACCAGAATTGCCGACAGCAGCATGATCGGTGACGTAATGATGATGCCGAACACGGAACCGACAATATCCATGGCTCTCTTGATCATCATATTTCCGGTGTTGGTCAGCGGCACATACCGAATATTGATCACCGGAAGTCCCATGAGATCCTCCGTGTAAGGTCTGCTGGGGATCAGACTGCTGTAGTCGGGGATGAATTTCGTATGCACGCCGGATTTCTCACAGATATCCACAACACCTTCCAGATAATCATAATCTTTCAGAGAAAGCGTGATCGCGATCTCATCCAGCTTGTTCTCCGGAAGAATATACTCCAGATTCCCCAACGTTCCCAGGACTTTCACTCCCTTATAGGTGGTCCCTCCCGGAATGTGCTCATCCAGAATACCGCATACCACATATCCCCACTGGGGATTGCTTAAGATTCTGTCAATATACTCTTCTGCTGCTCTGGAATATCCCACCAGCAAAATATGCTTCAGATTGTATCCCTTTTTCCGGAGTGTCCGCAACGCTTTTCGCATTATGATGCGGGATACCGAAGTCAGAAATACATTCAGCACATAAAAAATTGCCATGACGGATCGCGAAAAGTTAATCTCACGGATGATCATATACAGGATAATGATCAATGCCGCCAGGCCGATGGTATTTGCCTGCAGAATGCTGTAAATCTCATGTCTGCGGCGGACGGTTCGCTTCGGGGAATACACGCTGCACCGGTAATACAGAAACATATATCCGGGTACAATAAAAGGAAGCAGCTTATAATACTCCTGCACAGGCAGGACACCGATCCCGGGACCGTCGTTCAATATATAAAATTTGATATAATAGGCAAGGACAAAGGATATGGCTGTGATCAGCGCATCCATTATCACAAGAAGCCTGTTAAAGACTTTCTGGTTGTCTTTTATCATATGGGTCACCCAATCTGTAAGTCTGAAAAGCTTCTTTTTAACGATTTCATTCTACAATAACGGTGTTTTTTTCTCAACTTAAGAATTTATGAAGCCATTTCTTAAGATTTCATAAGAATTCGAAACACATTGAAATACAGCTGCCACTGGATCTTCACATAATTTCCCAGATGATGCCACCGGAAGGGAACTTTGTGCTGTCTTCCCTTGGTTCCTACAGATCTTTTCAGGCCAGCTGCCAGTCCTTTCAGATATAGTTTTCCCATTCTTTTCTTACAAAAAAACAAAAACTTTATGCCAAATCCAAGCAAAAAAAACGGCAGGTTCAGAATACACTGCAAAAGCGGCATATTCTTGCCGATCACATAAATACTGTTGGCAGACGCAAGTAACGTTTTCCGGGGATTGTATCTGGATCCTGTGGAAGCACTGCCATAATGCAGCACAGCCGCCTTCGGTTCATACCGGTTCTCATAGCCGTAGATCCGGGCACGGTAGCCGATATCCAGATCTTCCAGATAGGCAAAATGTTCTTCATCAAAATAACCGATCTCTTCAAATACGGATCGTCTGTAGATTGCGGCACCGCCACAGGCGGAAAACACCGGGACAGACTTATCATAATCCGCCGCCGGTCGTCCCTTCCCCCGGGAATAGGCCCAGCCCAGCACGCAGTAACGGTCTCCGGCATCATCGATGAGCTCCGGTCTGTCCCACATCAGCATCCTCGCACTGACGGAAAATATCTTTTCATTTTCGCGGATAGCATCATATAAGCCTCTTACAAAACCGGCTTCTGCCTTTGTATCATTGTTCAGAAGGATCACATATGGTGTCTTCGCTTCCCGGATCCCCAGATTCACTGCATGACAGAATCCGGTGTTTTCCGGTAAAGATATCAGGCGCACACCTTCCCCACACCATTCCTTTTGCAGATATTCCACGCTGCCGTCCACGGAAGCATTATCGATGATCAGCACTTCATATCCGGGGGCATTTTGCTGCTCTCTGCACAGAGAAGTCATGCACTCTGCCAGATATTTCATTCCGTTGTAATTTGGTATAACAACCGTTATTTCACTCATAATGGTTTAAACTCCTCCGGATATTCCGGCAGATAGAGTAATCTTCCTCTTTGCCGTAACGCTTCGGACAACTGCAGACTTAAGGTTCGGATATCCGCACCCTCCGGCAGCGTAGTAATATTAAATATCGGCTGTTCTTTCGGTAGTCTCCGAATCTCGGTATACGGAACTCCCACGATTTTTTCAAACACTTCCCTGCATTCGGGCCGGATACGGATACACCGAAGATCCAACGCTTCCGCATCCTGGGACAGCTCCGCGCGGTGCAGATATCCGCCGAATCCCTTCGGCAGTCCTTCATAAAATACGGTTCCGTCTGCCGTCATTCTGCCGCCGATGATCTTGCCATTCTTCCCGGACAATACTCTGCCGCCTACAGCTGCCACATCCGACCTGGCTTCCCATACTTCTTTATATTTTAACCGATAAAATCCCACATGTCTGGTCTCTGTCGCGGTGGCCGGGATATGACGGCGGTCCGCATGATCCTGCAATGCTCTCATCCCCGCATCATACGCATATTTTTTGCTGTTTGGATTGGCTGCTGTGGATGCCTCATGACATCTCCAGTGATACAGCACCTTCGGAATATGGAGTATTCTCTTCTCCGCAGTCTGCCCTCCCTCTGTCAGCACTTCGGCTACACAGCGCAGTATCAGATCATAGTCCTGGGCACCGTCAAATTCCGGACGGAATTGCAGGCTTTTCAGCAATTTACTCTCCATTACCAGAAAATGACAGATATAGTTATTGCTGAGAATTAAATCGTAATTAAATTCTTCTTTATAATTAGGCTCATAGTATCTGGTCTCTTCTCCATCGCACTTATCCTCATCCGAATAAGCGAAGGCGACTTTGACACCTCTGTCATATGCTTTGATGATCGCATCAGCCATTTCGTACAACGCATCCGGTGTCAATACATCATCATGATCCAGCAGACCGATATACTCTCCCTTCGCATAGGGAAGCGCCTGATTGGTATTAGCAGCGATTCCCGCATTTTCTTTCAGATGCACATAGTGGAGCCTGGGATCTGCTGCGACAGGTTCTGTCTCGCCATCCGTCGACTGCTCCTTCAGGAATCCCTGCTGCTTCAGTACCTCCTCCACACTGTGATCCTCCGTAGCATCTGCCAGGATCAGTTCCCAATGTGGATAGCTTTGTTGTATAACGCTTGTTATCATTCTGTTCAGATATGCTTCCGGCGTTCGATATAAGGGTACCACAATACTGAACGTAATCGGCTTCTCCCATTTTCTATCACTCTGCCTTACCAGCTCTGCTTCCGAACAGGGCACAAAAAAATAGCGGTCTGTCTCTGTCAGGCGCTCCCTCACAGAGATCCAGGTTTCCCTCAGGCCGTTACGTTGCAGATAATATAGAGTTTTCTTAAGGTTTGCCTTGTTTAGCTTTGCCACAGATACCTCCAGCTTTTCATAAAAGAGCAAACCGCCCTGCTCGGGCGATTCGCTCTTTTGAAAACTAATATGATTTATGGAGCACTGCCTTACAGTACTGCCTTTACATCCTCAGTCAGCTTCTCTACCTTAGCCTGTGCATCCTCTAAGCTGGTTCCCTTGACACCCATGTAGAACTTGATCTTGGGCTCGGTTCCGGAAGGACGTGCACAGCACCATGCATTGTCAGGAAGCTCGAAGTACAGAACGTTGGACTTGGGAAGTCCTGTGGTAGTCTTCTCACCGGTCTCCATGTCGATGATCACATCGTTCTGATAGTCACGGAATTTCTCCACCTTCAGGTCACCGAATGCCTTCGGAGGATTCTTACGAAGCTTATCCATGATCTCTGCGATCTGTCTTGCGCCGTCGAT
>ENA-UPXC01004693-UPXC01004693.1-human-gut-metagenome-genome-assembly--contig:-NODE-4693-length-12075-cov-5.372645_pt1 | contig 12075 bp, 7 predicted proteins | sample MGYA00250047_ERZ773371 | MGnify/ENA primary metagenome ERZ773371 (study PRJEB29103, sample SAMN06111975) | human gut metagenome | biome: human gut; feature: ankylosing spondylitis patient; material... | reverse complement strand
AGATCGGAAGAGCACACGTCTGAACTCCAGTCACAGTCAACAATCTCGTATGCCGTCTTCTGCTTGAAAAAACCAAAAAATGAACTTACAGCAGCGGGACTGTTCAGGACTTTCACCTGATTCCCTTTTAATTGCTTCCCTCGTGCATGAGAGTTGCAAACCAATGCGCGACAAAGATAGATAGTTTATTTGTCTTTTGCAAGAGAGGAGCGAAGGTAAATCCATGACTTTGAACAGCTTTTTAAAAAGCTTTGAATCCAACCACCTCGGTTGACACTTCACCTATCGACTCGACATTCTTCAAAATGGCACTCTGTACTTTCACAAAATGAATACGTTCCAGCGTTACAGGATTGCCATTCTGGTCAACGGCGTCATCCAGGTCAAACTGATTATACCGGTAGTTGCCGTTGTCATCCTTTGCCATGTCGCTTCCCCAGTTGTCGGCATATCCTTTTCCGAAATCCTTGTTTTTCCATATTCCGCCTTCTTGCTCTGTCCGTGCTTCGAGCATACTTCCTTTCAATGTATAGGAGTCCTCTTTAATCCAGTTCGGATAATACATCTGATCGTGATATTGAGGGAGATACTTGATGACTCCGCTTTCTCCTTTACTGTCTTCCCAAGGGATATCTCCGGCTGCATCCGGTCTGTGGTAAGTGACGGAATAGTCGCGTTCCGGTTCGTCACTTCCTTTCAGCTCGTACCATACGTCGTCTGCTTTTCCGTTGCCATTAGCGTCTTCGGATACCCATACGATGCCCGGTTCGGAACTTCCGGAGAAGGGATTGCCGATAATACCGAAGTCGTATCCTTTGCGGTTCTTTATTTCTTTCGGCATTTTAACGGTGATGTATCCGCCGAAAGATCCCAGTGAGACGTAGAGTTTCTTGTTGAAGCGCTCTTCTGCATAAGCGTTTGCTTCTTCCATTGTCTGGCAGTCGAAGCCTTCATTGATAAACTGCCCTGGTGCCGGACGATATTCCAGCACTTTGAATCCTTGAATTTCCGTTTCTTCCTCATCTTTGTTGCAGGAAGCCAAAAGAGTGGCTGCTATAGCCATCAGATACCAATATCTTTTCATTTTTCTATGTTAGTTTAGTTATTGAATAATATTTGTGAAGGAACGCTCTCACCACAGTCTACTGTGTGGAGAACTTTTCCATCTTTGCTGTAAACGACGATTTTAGATTCATCTTTCAGTTCTTCGGTATAAGTTACATAGAGTTCTCCGCTTTGTTGGTTCAGCTGCAATGGAGCAGTAATTGAAACTCCTGATTCTGCGGCAATGAAAGGTGCTTTGAGAGAGTCTGAATCGCCTAATATATATTTATATATAGCTCCGTCGGTCGATACCAGATAAATAATATTCTCTGTTTCGGATGCTACCATGCCTATGGTCGGACTTGAATGATACGGTCCCTTGGCCGGCTGGAAGTTTGCAAAGACTTTTTCTAAAGTAAAGTCATTCTTTATTTTTACGATATTACATCCGTTATCAGCCGATTCAAGAGTATAAACATTACCGTCTTTAGCCAGTACAAAATTGATTTTCTGTTTTTGAATGATATCTAGCTCTGTAACGGCAGGAGCTTCTCCTTCTTTAGCTGCGATTAGCTCGTTTACATCGTAATACTTCACTTTGGACTCATCTTTATAAGTGTCATTGCTCAGCACTTTGCCATTGTAGATTATGCTATTATAGAAACAAAGCAGACGCTCATTCTTGATCCTGACATTGTTAAGTGATTTTAGGTCAATACGACGTATGCCATCTCCTGTCACTAATCCATATTGTTCGTTCAGAATGGTCAGACCGCTTAGGTTTGCGCCTACTACAGCGGAGTTTTCGTAATAAAGAGTCTTGGCGTCGACAATGTAGAAATGATCTCGGTTCGATGTGCTGGTGCCCACAAGCAGATAGAACTTTCCGTTGCTGTGAATGATATTTGCAGAGTCGTAGTTACCAATTCCCAAAGTTTTTCCTGCATTTAAAGAAGCATAACAATCTTGATAAGCAGTTTTCTTTTCGGTATCATAGAAATTGAATGTTCCGTCTGCTACGTAGAAGAATCCTTTGGAAAAGTTGTGGTTAGAGCTGAAACTTGTGCTCATTTCTACTTTTCCGTATTTATTCTTGATGATACATGTCAGGTCCGCGCGACATGGATTGTCTATTTTGTAACTAAAGGTCGGTTCGGTAGAATACTCTTTTCCATTGACCAGCCATGAATAGGTGGCTCCTTCCGGATTAAGCAGTTCCGGAGTAATCTCCAACGTTTCTCCTAATTCCAACACTTGGCTTTCTGTCGGGAAAGTTCCTTTCAGTACGTTCGGATAATGTGCCAGATTGCCGAGGTGCAAATCTTCGCAATCGTCATCGTTACAGGCGGTAAAACCTGCTGCAAGGCAGGCTATTAATAAAGTGGTATATAGTTTATTCATCTTGTTTCAGAGTCTTGTTATTAGTTAAAAATGAATGTAGCCGGGAAATAATAGCCATCGTATGCTATTTCTGATATCTTTTCTCCTGTGGCGGCGTTGAATCTTACCAGAAGATTTTTCTGATAGTCTCCGGTCAGGTACATGGCCAGTAATTCGTTGGTCTTTGGATTGACGCGGATGCCTGCGCCATAGAATCCGTAACCTTCTTTGGTGTATTCGGTCAGTGTCTCCTCAGGGGCGGGATTGTCAAAAGTGGCTTTGTATATCTTTCCTCCTGCGATGTAGTAGAATATTCCTTCAGGAGTGCCGCAGAAACTGGCTTCTCTGTAAGCACCGAACGAGGAGGGAGAATAATCGTCACGCATTGCAACCTTTTTCAGAGAAAAATCAGCATTGATTCTTACCAGATTGTTTTTACCGTCTTTGGTCGTTTCTACAGTATAGATATTTCCATCTTTACATTGTACAAAGCGAGTACCACCATAGGTTGTAATATCTAATTCCTGGAATGCGACTTTGTCTGTAGGCTTGAGATCGGGTGAACATAATTCTGCAATGTCTATGGTATACACTTTAGGACTTCCCCACCCGGAGGAGTTCACATTTAATATGAGTTTTCCGTTATAAGCGATTCCGCTACCTGTTCCGGTATACGTATTTCCTACCGATACCAGTGTAATTGTTTCAAACGTTTTTAAATTGATACGGCTGAAATATCCTCCATGAGTAATTATTCCATAATCGTCATTCAAACCGATAAACTCATAAGCTTGATAATTAGCTAGTTTGCCACAGCTGTTTTCAGCATACAGAGTTTTAGGGTCCATCACCACTAACTGATTATCTTCTTTTGAACAGACATACAACTTCCCATTCCACAAAGTAGCCGATTGTGAGGTAACTCCCAGCACATCTCCGAAATTCTGATTCTTATAGCACCAGTGTTCAATGCTGTTCTTCTCATAATTATAGAATGAAATACTTCCGGATCCGTGTCCGAACCATCCCTCATTGATAATCAGACATCCTTTGGAGTAATCCGCTCCCGGAACCATCACTTTATTTTCTAATGTCACTTTTCCCAAGTCATTGCTGAGTTCTAAAATAACTTTGGAACGGCCGGGATGTTCGGCGTTGAATGTGAATGACGGGTCTGTCGACATATCTTCTCCATTCTGATACCATTGATAGTATATATCCAGCGGACTACTTGCCTTAGGGGCATATACATATTGTTCTCCGACATTGAGTGTCAAATCCTCTTCGGGGAAAGTGCCGGCTTTCAGAGCAGGCAATCCTTGTAGTTTGTCAATGTGGTCCAGGTCACAATCGTCTTTCGAGCAAGACACAATAACGAACGCTGTTATTATAAATAATAACGTTTTGAATAGCTTTTTACAATTCATGTTTTGTATATTAAGTAAATAAAATATGTCCATCAAAGTGTCCGGGCGAAATCGCTTCGACCGGACACACATAATAAACTTGGCAGAGTCTATTAGTTTGTACATACTTTCTCTGAATCAGAGTGATGAATGAAATGATAGACGGATGTCCGGGTCATTAGATTCAACGCTTTTTCCTCGAAAGCAGTGAAACGGATTTTACATGGCAGGTCTTCTGACTTATTCCTGTTGCGGGCGCCTTCCCGGAATACCCTTCCAGTGGCTTTGAGTAGATTGCTCGCAACATATCTATGGAACTTACAGCAGCGGGACTGTTCAGGATTTACACCTGATTCCCTTTTAATCGCTTCCCTCGTGATGAGAGTCGCAAACCAATGCGGGGACAAAGATATATAGTTTATTTGTTTCTACCAAAAAGAAAATAACAGCAGTTTTGCTCTCATGCTCTAACAATTCCTGCGTATCCCTTTATTCATCGCTGTTTCAAGCGTGGTAGCAAGTGTGGTGGCAGGTATGAGAGCAAATGGTTGCTCTCACTCCGGTGCATCGGATGACGTGACGTTTTGTAGTGTTGTAGGTTGATTTGTAGGATGTTAACGTCTGATACGTCAACTATTAAAGATTGACATATCAACTATTAATAATTGAAAAATCAGGTATTAAAGGCTGATAACTCATCTATTAGTAGCCAATAAATGAGTTAATGCTTCTTGAAAGAACGGGTGAATTGGAATAACTGATACGATTGGGTTACTCCGGTCATGCAGTCAAGTTACTCTAATTGATAGTTGCTTTAGAAAGTTCCAAAGCGTTGAAACCAACGGTTTCAAGCAGATGAAACTTTAGTTTCAAACTGAAGAAACTTTGGTTTCAAGCCGATGAAACTTTAGTTCCGAGCGGCAGAAACATTTTGTTTCAACGGTTGGAACTGATATTGGAACTACATGTTAACTATTGATGCTGCATTAGATATGCTTCAATGGCTGGTGCGGTGGCATCTTTAAGCAATACAGTCTTGTCTTTATCCAACAGATATAGAGTCGGGATAGCCTTTAAGTCATAGACCTGTTCTTCTTTGATAGTGAACTTCTTGTCATATCCGTTAATCCATTCGTTGGGAAATTCGCTCAGATGCTTTTTCCACTCGTCCAGTTCCTCATCGGGGTAGATGGAGAGAAGTACCAACTTCTTTTCCTGTAAAAGCTGGTTGATGATGGGAGCGTTTTTCAGACCTTCTATGGTTTCTGTGCATGCCTGACAGCCGGGGTTATTGATAAATAACAGAAGATATTCCGCTTTCAACTGATATAATGAACCTTGTGCTCCGGAGGCCAGGGTATAAGTGAAGTTGAGCGCTTTGGTTCCGATACGGTTTTTCTGAGCCAGCTTAAGACGGGCCTGGGGACGTATCTTCTCTGTTTCGTTCAATACAGGAGAGGCTATCATTGCTTCCAGTACCGGTATATAAAATTCTTCGTTGCGCATGGGGGAGTTGGGATCATACAGATACTTGTCTGCCAGGTCGGTGATATATGTAAACACCTTCTTGTCCACATTGGTCCGGTCGATTACATTGCGCATGGCTTGTTGGGCTGTTTCAAGCGGTACGTGGTTCAGCAAGTCGCAATAATCTGCCCACGCTTGTTCCGTTACTTCCGGATGGTGGATATAGTTGGTGTCGGCAAAGTTTACATTGTCCCAATAATGCTTGGCCAGAAAGTCGGCCCGTTGTTCCGGTGCTGTCATCATTTGCGGGATGGCGGGCATCTTAATAGCCTTAATGGTATCTTGCGGTGTTTCGCTTTTGCTTTGACTTGAAGCATTCCCGTTTTTACAGGCGCCAAGAAGAAGGCACAGAATGAGTATAAGGCTTATGTTTGTTTTCATGACAATTGGTTGGTTTAAACTTACTTTCGGAAGCAAAGGTATGAAAACTATGTGAAAAAACATACCGATATTCCGGTAAGTTTTGAAAACTGGATATGCGGCTTCGTATTTTTTATCGATACAGCCGACTTTGTGTGAATAGGGCTAAATAATCTCTTCCCTTCGGATGGAATCTGCATCGAATTTGTTATCTTTGCCCGTAGCATTGGTTATTTTTTAATAAAAGCTGATATGAACGCACCTGTTAAAACGCTCCGTAAGCTCCCGATAGGGATACAAAGTTTCGAATTTCTTCGCTCGGAAGGATATCTTTATGTCGATAAAACAGAACTGGTCTATCGTCTCGTAACGAAAGGGAAGCCTTATTTCCTCAGTCGTCCCCGGCGTTTCGGGAAGAGCCTGTTGCTTTCCACGCTTGAAGCTTATTTCAAGGGGAAGAAAGAACTTTTCGAAGGACTCGCTATCGAGAAATTGGAGCAGAACTGGTTCGAATACCCGGTGTTGCACCTAAGCTTGAATGCTGAGAAATATGACAGTAGGGAACGATTGGAAAGAATGCTTGAACTGCAACTGGAAAGTTGGGAAGAGATGTATGGAGTAGATAAAGGCACAATGACCTACTCCGGACGCTTCATTACCATTATCCGACGTGCATACGAACAGACCGGACGCCGTGTGGTCGTACTCGTAGACGAATATGACAAACCCATGCTTCAGACATTCGATAAACCTGATTTGCAAGAAGACTTCCGTAAAACGCTGACCGCTTTCTATACTGTACTCAAAGATGCTGACCCTTATCTTCAGTTTGTCTTTATCACCGGAGTAACGAAGTTTGCGCAGATGGGCATTTTCAGCACGCTTAACCAGTTGAATGATATCAGCTTTGACCTTGAGTACAACACCCTTTGCGGCATGACACGTGCGGAAATCGAAACCGTTTTTGTGCCTGAATTGCAAGAACTGGCTCTCCAGACTGAAACCAATTATGGCGAAGCCGTAGAGCAACTCACCCGCCAGTATGACGGTTACCGCTTCACTCCTGAGAAAGGATTTACTCCCATGTTCAATCCTTTCAGTGTGCTCAATGCCCTTGCTAAGTCGCGTTTCGGTGACTATTGGTTTGCCAGCGGAACGCCTACTTTTCTGGTAGAGATCCTAAAGAAGACAAATTTTGACCTTCGCGAATTGGACGGTATTGAAGTCTCTTCTGCTTCATTGAGCGACGACAGGGCGAATATCTCCAATCCTGTTCCGATGATTTATCAAAGCGGATACCTGACTATAAAGTCGTTCGACCAACGTTTTCGTACATATACGCTGGGGTTTCCTAACGAAGAGGTGAAATATGGTTTCCTCAATTTTGTCGCCCCTTTCTATACTCCTGTCGCATCCACCGATACCACCTTTTATATCGGGAAATTTGTGCATGAACTGGAAACGGGCGAAACGGAAGCTTTCCTCACTCGTCTGTCCTGTTTCTTCGCCGATTTTCCTTACGAACTGAACGAGAAAACGGAACGTCATTATCAAGTTGTATTCTATCTCGTCTTCAAACTCATGGGGCAATTCACGCAAGCGGAAGTCCGTACCGCTATCGGTCGCGCCGACGCAGTAGTAAAGACTGCGGACTACATCTATGTGTTCGAATTTAAACTCACCGGCACCGCCGAAGAAGCTCTGAAGCAGATTGATGAAAAAGGTTACCTTTTGCCTTACACCGTGGATGGCAGGCGACTGGTGAAAGTCGGTGTGTCTTTTGATGCCGCGAAGCGGAATCTGGGAGAGTGGCTGATTGTTTGACTGCACTGTGAATAAAGAAAAAACAAGCTGTTTATTTTTCTTTCGCCAGCGTGAAGATAAATTCCAGTCCGCCGCCTTGATTATTCTTGGCAGAAATGTTTCCTCCGTGTATGATCACAGCATTCTTTACGATGGCAAGCCCTAAACCGGTTCCGCCGAGTTTGCGTGAACGCCCTTTGTCCACCCGGTAGAAACGTTCGAAAAGGCGGTTCAGATGTTCCGGAGAGACACCGATACCCGTGTCTGCGAAGCTGAAATAATAATAGTTCTCATCTTCACGGAAACAGTTGATGTTTATCTGAATATTGGTTCCGGCGTATGCGATGGCATTGTCCATCAGGTTACGGAAGATGGAGTAGAGCAGAGAGTAATTGCCTTTGATCTGGATACCCTTCTTTAGTGAATCCACGATGCTAATGTGCTTTTCTTCCAGTTCCAGAGAAACTTCATTGATGATGTTCCCTACCAGTACGCTGATGTCTACCCGTTCCATGTCGATCATGTTGGCGGCTTCGTCCATGCGGGTCAGTACGGATATGTCGCGTAGCAGCCGGCTGAGGCGATTGCTTTGTGCGTAGCACCGTTCGAGGAACGTATTTATCTTGTCACGTGAGATATTCTCGTTATTGACAATCGTTTCCAGATAACCTTGGATACTGCTTACGGGAGTTTTCAGTTCATGGGCAATGTTCTGGGTTAATTGGCGCTTCAGACGTACCTGCTCTTCTTCCTGCGTGACGTCATTGATCGAAATCTCGAAGCTGGCGTCCTGAAAGATGATACATTCCACGATAAAGGTGCGTCCGTTTTTGTTGATTGTGACGGACATACGCTTTTCGTCTTTTCCCCGCGAGCGTTGCTGCTGGTTCTTGTTGATGAAATGAATGATGTCTTTCAGTTCGCTGATGGCGAATACTTCCTCTGTCGTTTCCAGGTTAGAGTCCGAAATCAGGTTACTGTATTGAGTAAAGAGGTTGTTGACCAGAATCTCTTTTTTGTCTTTGGTGAATATGCCCAGCCCTTCATGCGAAATCTGAAGATGGGTAATCAGTTTCTCGCGTTCGATGTAGAGTGCCTCTTTCGTTTCGTGCAGACGCTTGTATATCTGGATGATGTGCTGCGAAATCTCTCCCAGCTCATTATGCGGAAAAGCGGACTGCATCGCCATCTCTATCGGTTCGTTACGGTCTGCACGCATGGCAAACTCGCGGAGCTGGCTGATAGAAGTTCCCAGTTTGTTGGTGAATTTGTAGAAGATCACCATGAGCAACAGCGACACAATGACCGTAAACCATAAGTAATGCGGGTCTGCCTGCAGATTATTGATGAGGCTTACATTATATGGCAGTGCCGAGCGGATGATATAATCTCCGTAGCGGGTTGCCGAATAGAAATACGGTAGCCCGGTGGTCTCCGAAGTGCGGCGTACGTCAAAACCGGTTCCGTCTTTCAAGGCTTTCTGCACTTCGGGGCGGTTGAGATGGTTCTCCAGTTGCTGGTCGGTAGTCTGATAACTGTCATAGATCACATTTCCCTGCAAGTCGATCAGTGTGACGCGCAAGTCCTCCAATGCGTGGTCACGGATATACTTTTCAGTCGTTTCTTCGATGGCGGGATTACTGTTCAGCCGTTCGTACAAGCGGCTGTTATAGTTCTGGAGCTGCGTGTTGAGTAACTCGACTTTATATTCTCTTTCGCGTTGATACTGGTAGGCGATGAAACAAAAGGCAAATACCAGAAACAGCGAGATCACCGAAAGGAATAACTTCCGGCTGAAAGAGAGGAAATGTTTTTGCTTGACAGGTAGATTCATACTTCTTGATTATTCGGCTTCAAAGCAGTATCCGTATCCCAGGCGGGTAACGATGCACTTGCCATATTCGCCAATTTTCTTCCGTAAACGGGTGATATTCACATCAATGGTACGATCGAGTACGTATACTTCGTCGCTCCAGATGCGTGCCAGAATGTCTTCACGGGAGAAGACGCGTCCTTTGTTCTGCACCAGCAGAAGCAGTATTTCAAATTCTTTCTTCGTCAACTGCACTTCTTCGTCGTCTATGCTTACCTTCTTCTTGGTGATGTCGATCACGAGTGACTGGTAAGTCAGGCGTTCGGGCGCCTTTTCCGTCTCCATCGTGGCGGTACGCCTCAGTACGGCTTTCACACGGGCGATCACTTCGCGCAGGGAGAAAGGCTTGGAGATATAATCGTCCGCTCCCAGACCAAGGCCCAAGGTCTTGTCCACTTCCGTATCCTTGGCGGAGATAATGATGATAGGAACGGTGCTGCTTTTGCGGATATGCTTCATCACATCCATACCGCTGATCTTGGGTATCATAAGATCCAGCAACACAATGTGGTATGTGTCGGAATCAAACTTTTGACAAGCCTGCTCCCCGTCGTATGCACAGTCCACTTCAAAATTCTCAGCCGTGAGGTAGCCCCCCAGCATCTCGCATATCTCTATGTTGTCCTCAACAAACAATACTTTCATAACGCCCTCCTAGCAGGGTTTTTCTTTGCATGATCGTCAAAGTCGGTGATGTTCCTATGGGCTTATTATAGTAACGAAGCAGAAACAACGCAAGGATGACAGGAAGAAACAAGCAATTATACAGTAGGTTATGTGAAAATAAAAATCGTTCAAAATACATTACCCGAAATATACAATCATATCGGGTGATATTATGAAGTTGAAACACGATGACCGCCGACTTGACTTCCATCCAATCGGATTGGCAATCAAAAGGGCTCGGGAAGCCAGAGGAATGACCCAGGAGGAATTGGCCTATCTGATTGACCGCGCTCCCCGCACAATCATGTATAATGAGAACGATGGGCAGCATCCAAGTCTGAACGCCTTTTATCAAATGGTCACGATGTTTGATATATCAGTGGATCAATATTTTTATCCAGAGAAAACAGCTGGGAGCGATTGCAGAAAACGGATCGATGCCATGCTCAATTCTTTGGATGAAAAAGAATTGCGGGAAATTGAAGTTATTATCCAGGCGCTTAAATCGCTGAAAGAAACGGAGGAAGTGTGAAAGCACAGCCTCCGTTTTTGCACACTTGAGGGGCCGCGCACTAACGGCAAGCAGGGCAAGTGTGGCCACACTTGCTATTTTTACAGCCCGAGGGGGCCGCAAAAACGCTTGTTGGGGAGCCTCCCCAAACCCGGCACTTCGGGACTCGTCGTCGCAAGCTCCATATCGTTCACTTCGGGACAAATTGTCCCAAAGCTCACTCATTTCGCTGCTCCCCCTCTCCCCACAAAACCACGGTTTTGCGGGGCCCCCGTTTCCAAAGCAAATTGTCTGCGTCACCGTCGCTACCGCTCCGGTTCCTTATTCTTGCGCCCGTCCGTCACGCCCAACAGATAGTCAATGTTGGTCTTGACCGCTACGGCCTGCCGCATTTCCTGTTGGGCGGCCCGGTACTTGGCGTACAGGGCCTTTTTCTCCGCCGCCAGCTTGCGGCGCTTTTCTTTTAATTGGGCCATCTTTGGCAGTTTGGCCCCGTTCAGAAGATCGTTCAAAGCGGCCTTGGCTGCCCGGTAGTCCGCCAGCTCTGCCTCATGCTGGGCCAGAAATCTCTTGCTATACTTGGCCGCCTTGTACTCGTCAAACACGGGCCGGGTCTTGGCGTATTGCACCACGGCCCCCATGAGCTCGGAAGTATAGGCAAGGTCAGCCTCGGTCTGTCGGAGCTGCTCCGTCAACGCATGGAAACGGGCGGACGCAGCCTCGGCCTCGGTGGTGAGCTGGCCGTATTCGCTGATCTGATGCTCCTGCATGAATTGCAGCGCAGCGGCCATCTGTTTGAGGTTATACACCTTGGCCCACCGCTCATAGGCTGGGCCTTTCCCGGAGCGCAGCCGCTCCTGTATATCCACGATCAGATCGACACTCCTGGGCGCAGCGGGGGCCGGAGCGTCCAGCTTCGGCATGGGGCGCTTGCCCGCAATTACATCCCGGATCTCCCCGGGATCAAAGCCTGCCCCGAGGATGGACGAGCGGAGCCGGGTGGCCCGCTGCTGCCCCGGCACAAGGAACGAGATCGCACCGCCACGCCCCCACTTGACCGCATAGCCGGACTCCTCCATAAGTCGCAGAAAGGCGTCAAAGCTATCCGGGCCTTTGGCAAGAGCATCGCAGATGACCGCCCGCAGCCGTTCCTTGTAGGAGGGCTGGCGCTCTGTCCCCAGCCATGCTCCGTAATGGAGAAAACGGCCCTTGCTATGGAGCTTGGGGTTGGTGATCACGGACAGGTCATTTTCCAGACACACCCGGTCAGAGAGCCGCCGTACCGCCCGGGCCGAGCCGATGAAATCCCGGAACTTGTGGGTGCAATCCAGCGAAGTGGAGTTGTAGTAGATGTGGTTATGAATGTGCTGGCGGTCTGTGTGGGTGGCGACGAAAAAGGCATACTTGCCCTTTGTCCAGCGCATCGCCGTTTCGTAGCCTACCCGGTTTGCCTCCTCCGGGGTGATCTGTCCCGGCTTGAATGACTGGCGGATCTGATAGCACAG
>ENA-UPXC01004692-UPXC01004692.1-human-gut-metagenome-genome-assembly--contig:-NODE-4692-length-12075-cov-14.329472_pt1 | contig 12075 bp, 7 predicted proteins | sample MGYA00250047_ERZ773371 | MGnify/ENA primary metagenome ERZ773371 (study PRJEB29103, sample SAMN06111975) | human gut metagenome | biome: human gut; feature: ankylosing spondylitis patient; material... | reverse complement strand
TGCGCGATCTGGAGCGAGACCCGGACCTCATGCGCCAACTCGACGCGCTGCTGGTGGAGCCCGGCGACAAGCTGCGCGGCATCGTCACCGAGCCTCGCCTCACGTTGCGCGAGCGCGACGCAGCGTTCTTCCGCGAACACGTGCAGGAAGACAATCTCGAATCCGTGTTCGATATGAACGACGATGATCTGGCGACCGCAGCGCAACGCAATATCGTAGCCAACATCCGTAAGACGTACGACGAGATTTCCAATTGGTCGGATGCCGAACGCCAGCAATTCGCGCAGTATCTGGTCAACGAGGTGACGCTCGTCATCGTGACCACCGACGATCTCGACGGCGCGCATCGCATCTTCGACGTGATGAACATGCGCGGCCTGCCGCTCACCTCGTCCGACGTGTTCAAGGCGCGCGCCACGGCCGGCCTGTCGACCGCCGAACTTGACGTGTACGCCGCCCGTTGGGATGACATCATTGACCCGATTGGCGACGATCCGCATGACTGTGAGGAATTCTTCGCCTATCTGCATCTCGTGCTCACGCACAAGCCGGCCACCGACAAGCTCATCGAGGATTTCCTGGCCGACGTGCTGCAACCGTACATCGACAAAGGCACGGTGCCCACGTTCATCAACCAGGTGCTGGCACCCTACGCGATGGCGTGGCGGATCATCGCACGCCCCAGCGATACCGTACTGCCCGCCGAGGTGCGTAGCCGGCTTGAGGGATTGGATGATTACCGCAGCCACGAGTGGAAGCCCGTGGCCATGTGGGCGTTGGTCAATTCGTATCGCGGGCTGGGCGACGCCGATTTGTCGCCGTTTGTGGTTCGTGCCTCGCGTATCGCCAGAACCACGGCCACGCTGGAATCGTTGGGTGCCCATGACGAGCGTCGGCTGCTGGAAATTCTGACCGCATTGGAACAGGTGACCGGCATCCGCACGCTGAATCGCACTGGAGCGTTGGAGCGGCGCGGTTATGCGAACGCCGCCATCCGTGATCTTGACAAGGGCTATTTGGTCCAGCGCGTGAACGGGTTGCATGTCTCGGACGGCGACCGTGAAGGCGCATTGGTCCGTTTGCATGGCGAGATGCAGGGTGACGGCGATTTGGTCCGTCTGCTGCTGATTCGCGCCAACGAGCAGAAGGCCGGCATGCAGTTGGATCGACCACGCCGGTTCAGTGCGCTGCCGATTATGCCGTTGGATATCGAACGGTCGAAATCGTTTGCGGACTGGCCGCAGGATCAGCATGATTTCTGGATGTACCGACTCGGCAATATGGCGCTGGTGCAGGGCCCTGAGGATCAGTTGGACAGGTTGAGTGAATATCCGGCACGTCGCGACCGCATGCTGCTGCGCGCGGATTCGCGTCGTTTCCCGCTGACCAATCAGTTGAAGGATTTCGCTGACTGCACACCCGCATTGCTGGAAGCGCGGCAGGAAGAGGCGGTCCGACTCATCGTGGAATACTGGGGCATCCGGTATGACAAGGACGCCCGCGATCTGACCAAGCAGAATGTCGATGAGTTGTCGAAGACTTCTCCACGGCCGTCTCATAGTTCGCGGCGCGTCACGATCCGGCAGGTGATTGACGCGGGTCTTCTGGTGCCGGGCGAACGTCTGGTGTGGGAGCGGCCGCGCAAGGGCGAGCGCTGGTTTGCCACGGTCACCGAAAACGGTCGTCTCCGTCTGGATGACGGCTCCGAATATCCGACTCCGACCGCCGCGGCCCGTGCCGCCGCCGGAGGACGTCGCGGCGGCGGTCTGGACGTGTGGAAGCGCACGCGTAACGGCCAGAAGCTCAGTGACATCTGGAAGCAGTTCCGTCTGCAGGCGCAGTAGCCGGCACATCATTGGTGGCTCCCCTCCGTGAGGGGAGCCACACGCTTGTCTATGCCAGCGCCGCCACGATTTCAGCCGGCGTTTTGCAATATTCGGGAAAATGCTTGGCTAGTTTTTTGTCATACGTCACCACATAGGTGGCCCCGGATTGTTGTGCGGCGGCGATAATAAGGTCATCCTCGAAATCGTTATGCGCGTGCCGCAACGACTGCGCCAATTCACATTCCTCCGCGCCAATCGGCACGATTGTCATGAGCTCCTTGAGTTTGCTGATTCCCGACCATGCCACCTCCGGCAATATCAGCTTGGCGGTGGTCGCAACGACCATGGATTCGTCATTCATGAATCGTTCTTTGAATCGTTCCGGGGTGATGTAGAACACGTCCTTCAGCGACAGTGACGCACAGGACAGCTTTACCTCCCGCTCGACGCATCGCTCGAACAGTTTCATGACATCCTTGATGAACCGAGGCGTACAGAGCATGTAATAAATAAGGATATTGGTGTCGCACAAGATCGACACCTGCTTTGACTGCCTCATGACAGACTCCGCTCCTTCTCCAAATAACGCGCATAGTCCGACTGATGCCTGTATTCCTTCAGCCGTTCGTCAGCTATCTCATCGCGGAACTGCTTGTAGGTAAGGCCTTCCATGAGGTCGGTGTCTTCTGAGATCAGTCCGGCCTTGACCAGTTCCTTGTGCACGTATCCGGCACCTTCTCGAATCAGTTTCAGCTTGCGCTGCTTTTCCTCCTCGCGGGCCTGCTCTTCGGCGGTCGTTTCCAAGGCCGGCACTTCCTTGCGGTCGGCGATGTACAACCACAGCGACCGGATTACGTCACTCACCGATACGCCTTTGCCCTTGAGGACTTCTTCGACCTCGTTCTTCAGTTTCGCATCAATGCGAACGTTCATTTGGACCATGGTCATGGCAACCTCCATTCCAAAGATGCTATACAGTATAGCATACTGACGTGCATGAAAAAGGCCGGCATCCGTTGGTGGATACCGACCTTTACTCCCCCCCAGTCAGCTTCGCTGACAGCTCCCCTCAGAGAGGGGAGCCAGAATAAGTCACTTCATGAGGTTGCGCAGCACGTACTGGAGGATGCCGCCGTTACGGTAGTAGTCGGCCTCACCGGGCGTGTCGATGCGGACCACCGCGTCGAACTCGGTCTTGGAGCCGTCCTCGTGGGTGGCGGTGACGTGGACCGTCTTGGGGGTCACGCCCTCGTTGAGCTTCTCGACGCCGGCGATATCGTAGGTCTCGGTGCCGTTGAGGCCCAGGGACTCATAGGATTCGCCTGCCGGGAACTGCAACGGCAGCACGCCCATGCCAATCAGGTTGGAGCGATGGATGCGCTCGAAGCTTTCGGTGATCACGGCCTTGACGCCGAGCATCACCGTGCCCTTGGCAGCCCAGTCGCGCGAGGAGCCGGTGCCGTATTCCTTGCCGGCGAGCACCACGAGCGGCACCTTGTTGTCGATGTAGTCGCGGGAGGCTTCGAAGATCGTGGTCGGCTTCTTGGCGAGGAAGTCGTAGGTGAAGCCGCCGGGCGTCACCTCCTCGCCCACGGAGGCGAGCAGCTGGTTGCGAAGGCGGATGTTGCCGAACGTACCACGCACCATGATCTCGTGGTTGCCTCGGCGAGAACCGTAGGAGTTGAAGTTCTTCGGCTCCACGCCGCGCTCGGTCAGGTACTTGCCGGCCGGTCCGGAGGCCTTGAACGCGCCTGCCGGGGAGATGTGGTCGGTGGTGACCGAGTCGCCCAGGAGGGCCAGCACGCGGGCGCCGTGGATGTCGGCGACCGGGTCCGGCGTGGCCTTCATGCCGTCGAAGAAGGTCTGCTTGCGCACGTAGGTGGACTTGTCGTTCCACGCGAACAGCTCGCCTTCCGGCACGTCGAGGCCCTTCCAGCGGTGGTCGCCGTCGAACACGGAGGCGTAGTCCTTGAGGAACATCTCGCGGCTCACGCTGCCGTCGACCACGGCGGCGACCTCGGCATTGGTGGGCCAGATGTCCTTCAAGTACACGTCGTTGCCGTCCGCGTCGGTGCCGAGCGGCTGGGTCTCGAAGTCGAAGTCCATCGTGCCGGCGAGCGCGTAGGCGATGACCAGCGGCGGGGAGGCCAGATAGTTCATCTTGACGTCCGGGCTGATGCGGCCTTCGAAGTTGCGGTTGCCGGAGAGCACGGCGGTGACGGTCAGGTCGTTGGCGTTGATCGCCTCGGAGATCTCGGGCAGCAGCGGGCCGGAGTTGCCGATGCAGGTGGCGCAGCCGAAGCCGACGAGCTGGTAGCCGAGCGCGTCGAGGTCGTCCTGCAGACCGGCGGCCTTCAGATAGTCGGCCACGACCTGCGAGCCGGGGGCCAGCGAGGTCTTGACCCAAGGCTTGGGCTTAAGGCCCTTGGCATGTGCGTTGCGGGCGATCAGGCCGGCGGCGATCATCACGGACGGGTTGGAGGTGTTGGTGCATGAGGTGATCGAGGCGATGGCCACGTCGCCGTTTTCGATGTCGAAATCGCCGCGGAAGTCGGTGGACACGGCCACCGGATCCTTGACGGTTTTCTCGGTCTCGTAGGCGGGAGCGGTCTTCTCGAACATCTCCTTGGCTTCGGAGAGCAGAATGCGGTCCTGCGGGCGCTTCGGGCCAGCGATGGACGGCACCACGGTACCGAGGTCGAGTTCCTCGTATTCGGAGTACTGCGGTTCCACGTAATCCGGGTCGGAGGCGTCGCCCCACAGCTTGTTGGCCTTGGCGTAGGCTTCGACCAACGCGACCTGTTCTTCGGAGCGGCCGGTCAGGCGCAGGTAGTCGAGCGTGACGTTGTCAATCGGGAAGATGCCGCAGGTGGAGCCGAACTCGGGGCCCATGTTGCCGATGGTGGCGCGGTTGGCCAGCGGCACGGAGGCGATGCCTTCGCCGTAGAATTCCACGAACTTGCCGACCACGCCGTGCTTGCGGAGCATGTCGGTGATGGTCAGGACCACATCGGTGGCGGTAACGCCCTCCGGGATGGAGCCGGTGAGCTTGAAACCGACCACGCGCGGCACGAGCATGGAGATCGGCTGGCCGAGCATGGCGGCCTCGGCCTCGATGCCGCCGACGCCCCAGCCGAGCACGCCCAGACCGTTTTCGGTGGTGGTGTGCGAGTCGGTGCCCACGCAGGAGTCGAGGTAGGCGAGCGTGTTGCCGTTGGCCTCGGCCTTGCTCATGACCACCTTGGCCAAGTATTCGATGTTGACCTGGTGGATAATGCCGGTTCCCGGCGGCACCACGCGGAAGTTTTTGAATGCCTGCTGACCCCAGCGCAGGAACTGGTAGCGTTCACCGTTGCGCTGGTATTCGATGTCCATGTTCTGCTGGACCGCGTCGGCGATGCCGTACTTGTCGATCTGCACAGAGTGGTCGATGACCATATCGGACTGGACCTGCGGGTTGATGACCTCCGGGTCGCCGCCAAGGTCCTTGACCGCGTCACGCATGGTGGCGAGGTCCACGATGCAGGGCACGCCGGTGAAGTCCTGCATGATCACGCGGGACGGCGTGAACTGGATTTCGTGGCTGGGTTCGGCGTTCGGATCCCAGTCGAGCAGGGTCTTGACGTGCTCGTCGGTGATGTTGGCACCGTCGATGTTGCGTACCAGATTCTCGACCAGTACCTTCAGCGAGTACGGCAGATGATCGATGCCGTCGAGATTGGCGATGTTGTAGTAATCGAAGTCCTTGCCGGCTGCCTTGAGGGTAGCCAGCTGGTCGTCGCGTAAGGACATGCTTCCTCCGAAATCATGAATCGGCTTATGATGCCGTTGATTATCCGATACAAATGGTACGGGTACGTTACTTTGGCTCTGGCGTGTCGGCTTGAAGTGTGAGACAATTCGCCGCTATTAGATATTGAAACCGTGCTGGCGCAGTAGATTGCCGAATATTCTGCCGACCAGCGGAGCCAGCCATAGACAGATCACGAAAATCATGGCCGCGCCGCCCAACGCAATCAGCGTGGCCACCAACGCAGTGCCGGTAGGCAGAATCAGCGCGAAGAAGTTCGCCACGAACGGGATGAACGCGCCGATGATGCCGGCCGCCGCGAACCCCGCGACCAGCGCACCTCGCCAGCTGTTGAGCGGCCTCGCCACACGGGCCAGCACAAACACGCCCATCAAAAACAGAATAATGGCGCTGGTGGCGCGCAAAGCCGACAGATCGGCGTCATTGTTCACCACATCCCAGCCCATGACGTTCGGCAGGGTCCATGAAGCCAGCAACACCGACAGCGCGGTGGCGATGCCGCCCGGCAGCGCGAACGTGACCACGCGCTTGAGGAATCCCGGAATATAGCGGCGCGTGTTCGGCGCGAGCGCCAGAATGAACGCGGGCATGCCGATGGTGAGAGCGCCGATATACGTGATATGGCGCGGCAGGTATGGGTATGGGATTTGCGTCAGCACTACGCCGAGCGAGATCAGCGCGGAGTACACGGTTTTGACGAGGAACAGGCTGGCCACGCGCTCCATATTGGCCATGACCTGACGGCCTCGCGCCACGACGTCCGGCAGGTGCGAGAACTTCGAATCCACCAGCACCACCTGGGCCACGGCCTTGGTGGCGGGCGCCGCATTGCCCATGGCGATGCCGAGGTCCGCCTCCTTGATGGCGAGCGCGTCGTTGACGCCGTCGCCGGTCATGGCAACCACGTGGTTCTGCGTGTGCAACGCCTGCACGATGGCCTTCTTCTGGTCAGGCAGCACGCGGCCGAGCACATCGACGTTTTCGAGCACGCGGGCCAGTTCGTTCACGTCCTCGGGCAGTTCGCGCGCGTCCATCGCCACCGGCTCATGGTCGCCTGTCAGTTTCACTCTGCGGGCGATGGCACCCACGGTCACTGGATTGTCACCGGAAATCACACGACAGCGCACACCCTGCTCACGGAACCAAGCGAGCGTCCGCTCGGCGTCCTCGCGAATCTTCTCAGAGCACAACACCAACGCCATCGGCTCAGCCTTGGGGTCGAGCTGCGGGTCGTCAGATACATTGGCTCCCTCAACTGCTCCCCTCAGTCGCTTTTGGCGACAGCTCCCCTCGGAGAGGGAAGCCAGCTCGCTCTTCTCGGCTCCCCTCTCCGAGGGGAGCTGTCCGCGAAGCGGACTGAGGGGCGCTGTAGACCGCGCAACCAGCAACACACGGTTGCCGTCATTGGCATACTCGTTAACCTGCTGCAACACCGACGAATAGTCACCCTCAAGCGCAGAAATAATAACCTCCGGCGCTCCCATGTACCAGGTCTCGCCGGATTTACGCACCGCACTCCATTTGCGCGCCGAAGAGAACGGGATACGAGACTCAACCGCACCTGCCCCATATCCTTGGGCCTTAAGCCCGGCGAGTACGGCTTGGCCGGTGCCGTTGGGCTGCTCTTCGTTGCAGCAGTCGTAGAGAGACTGCGTGGCTGCCTGTTCCGCAGTCGCATTGGCGGAGCCGAGCATCACGAGCCGGTTGAAGGCGATGCCGCCATCGGTGATCGTGCCGGTTTTATCGAGGTTCAGCGCGTCCACGCGAGCCAGTGTCTCCACGGATTCAAGCTCCTGCACCAGCGTATTGTGACGGGCGAGACGCATGGCGGCCACCGCGAAGTTCAGCGAAGTCAGCAGCACCAAGCCTTCGGGAATCATGCCTACTACGCCGGCGACCGCGGAAACCACGGCTTGCCGCCATTCGCCGGTGGAGAGTGCCGTGCCCCAACCGCCGACCGTATGAATCTGCGAAAGAATCAGCAGAATGCACAGCGGTACCACGAGGAAGGTCATGAATTTCAGAATCGTGTTGATGCCCTTGTTCAGGTCGGACACGGTTTTCTTGTATACCTTGGCCTGCGCGGTGAGCGTGGCGGCGTAGGAATGGCTGCCGACCGCATTGACCTTGACCAATGCCATGCCGGAGACCGCGGTGGCGCCGGAATACACCTGCTCCCCCACCTTGTGGCGCACGGTGCGAGATTCGCCGGTGAGCATGGATTCGTCGAGTTCCAGTCCCCAGGTCTGGATGATCTGCCCGTCGGCCGGCACCTGTTCGCCGGCACGGATCCACAGCAGGTCGTCGAGCACGATCTCGTTGTGGGGCACCTCCACGTCCCTGCCGTCACGATGCACGAGGAATTCGGAGGCCACAAGGATGGAAAGCTTATCCAACGTGCGCTTGGCCCTGAGTTCGGTGACGATGCCGATGCCCGTGTTGATGATGATGACGAAACCGAACACCGCGTCCCTCCAGGAACCGGTGATCAGCACCAGTACCATCGCGGCGAAGATGATGCCGTTGAACAGCGTGAATACGTTGGCTCGCACGATATCTTGAACCGAACGCGAGGTGGAGGTTTTCACCGCATTCGATTGGCCACTTTCGATACGTTGCACCACTTCTTTGGGGGTAAGACCGGTTGCTCCGATCTCAGGCATTTCCACGGCTGTTGTTGCACTCATATTCCCCAGCCTACCGCGTCTTGTTCCGCAATCCGCTAAGGCTCAGGGATGATTCAGGGTGCTTTCTCAGCTTCAAGGGCCTGATTCGGCTCAGGAAACGGTGACTTTGATCTCGCGTTCGTGGGGTTCGTCGCGCGTGATGGTGAGCACGGCGTCAGTAATAGTCATTGGCTTGGTATCGGCAGTGTCGCCAGAATCGGCACTGTTGGTGTTGAGGTGAAGGATGACGGCGTACAGCAGTTCATCTTCGGGCGCATGCTTTGGATCAATGAGAGCGACTGGAATACCGGCTTCACGCGCATTGGTCAACGTCTGGTTCCAGCTCTCCCGGTTGGCGTCGGTAACGTCGATGCCGCTGATAACCACGATTTTGACCGCGCGAGCTACGAAATCGGCAACACCCTGCTGTGCGGTGGCCGCATTCTTGTCGACGCCAGTATGAGCATCCATACTATCGGCACCGTTTTCGCTGGTAGTGCCGGCGTCAGAAGATTCGGTTTCACCGGATACACCATCAGTTGCGTTTGCCGAGCTTGCGGATGTTTCGAGCGAGGCATAGTAGACATTGAGTTTGTCATCAGACAGCGCATTGATGACGAACTCGTCTGCGGCGGTGTCAGTCGACCCCACAAAGCCGACTGTGACATCCGTGGGATGTGTGGAATCGTGGGCGACTTCCGGCATGCTGTCTTGGGTATCGCCGACCGCCCTACCGGCCGGCGTGCAGGCGGCCAGGGACAACACAGCCGCCATGCAGGCCAGCAATCCGAGAATTCGTCGTGTCATATGCTCACCTGTCAGCGGGTAAACAAGGCCACCGTCTCAACATGGTGGGTCATCGGGTAGATATCGAAGGCACGGATGTCTTTGAGCTCGTAGCCTTCGCCGATGAGTGTCGCGGTGTCGCGTGCGAGGCTGGTGGGATCACAGGCGATGTAGACCACGCTGGATGCGCCGGCCGCGGCAATCTGGCAGCAGACCTTGGCACGAGCACCGGCACGCGGCGGATCAAGCACTACGACATTCGGCTTGGCCAGATGCGCCGGCACATGGTCCAGCGTGCGCGAGACATCACCCGCGCGGGCGTCCACGTCGTTCAGGTTCATGGCACGCAGGTTGCGCTGGGCGTTCTTGACGGCCACACGCGCGCCTTCAACGCTGAGCATGCGGGTGCGTTCACCGGTCATTGTGGCCAGCGGCAGGGTGAACAGGCCGGAACCGGAATACAGATCCCAGATTACGGCGTCCGCCGCTGACTGCAGCTGCCCGTTGACCAGATTGATCACGTGCGTACCAAGGGCAATCGGCGCTTGGCGATGCACTTGCCAGAACCCGTTGGCGTCAACCTGATAGTCGAAGGTCGTGCCGTTGATGGTCACCTGTTCGGTGAGCAGCTGGGAGCCGGCGCGCAGTTCGCCGTCCACAAGTACGGCGTAATTGTCGTCTGCTGCCGCGGTATCGACGATCTCGCCGCGCGGTTCGGGCACGGAAAGACGAATCTGGGAGCCGGGTTCAAAGCCGCCTTCCCACACGTGTTCGCGCTTGGCGACGTCCAGCAGCGTACGCGTGGCAAGCGGCATGGTGTCGATGGCCACGCGGTTGTGTGTGCCGCGCCGGCGCATGGATGGCATGCCGTTGTCGTCGGCAATCATTTCGATGCGGGTACGCCAATTGAGGCCGCCGGCTGCCTTGTCGCCGGGCATGCGCTCGATGGGAACGGCCACGTCGATATGGCCGAGTCGGCTCATCTGTTCGGAGACGGTGATGGCCTTCCACTTGAGCTGGCCGGGCAAAGAGACGTGCACGAGATCCGCGCCGCCCACTCCCCCGCCCATCGCCAAGGGACCGGCAAGTGGCCATGCCGGGGTGACTCGGTCTTCGGACGGCTCGAGAACCTCGACGACTTCGCCGGTCCAGAACCGGTCGTCCCGGTCGTGGGGCTCGTCAAGTTCGACTCGCACGAGTTCGTCGGGCAAGGCGAAGCGGACGAACACCACACGACCGTCGATATGGGCCACGCAGCGGCCTTGGTCGGCGTATCGTTCGATACGAACTTCAGCTTGCATCATCGTCCTTTCCGGTTGCGCTCGGTTCGAGTTCGGCATCAACAGCGACTTCAGTCTGTGTCTTCTTAGCCGCGACCTTATGCCGGTGCATCGGCGTGGCGATAATGAGGTAACTCACCCAAATCGCCAATGCCCAGAACGGAATGCCCATGAGCAGGCGGGTCACGCCGAGTGCAGCCACATGGTTGGTCAGATACAGCGGCACCTGCACCACCAGCCGCAGCAGGAACAGACCGACCCAAAGGCCGGTGACAATCATATAGGCGCGTTTCAGGGCCTTGTCGTCCATCCAGTCATGGAACCATGCCTTGAAATGCTCGGTGGGCAGGCTACGGATGAATTCGACGACCAAACCCAGTCCGGGCACGCGCGCGATCAGCGACACGGCAAGCAACGCGGCATAGCCGGCATTGGTAATGAATCCGAAGATGTAGTAATTGCGGGCCTCATGAGTCTGCCATGCCCAAATCAGGCAGATGCCTACCGCCACCAGACCAGAGACCGCGCCCATTACCGACTGGCGCTGAATCAGTCGCACAATAACCTGCAATACCGCCAACACGGCCGAAACCGCAATGGTGAGATTCAGATTGCTCGTGGCCACGAACAGTACGACGAACACCACGCCAGGCAGCATGGATTCGATGACGCCACGCGGGCCACCGATGGCGTCGATGACGGAGAAATCCTCGCCTTCATTGCCGGCGTCGGCTAGAGCGGACAGGCCGGTGCGTTTGTTGTCTGCCAAGTCTCTTCCTATAAATCAGCGAACTTCGGAGAACATCGGGCCGCGAGACAGCGTGGTCTTCACTTCGGTCTGCTGGTCCTGGCTCAGCGGACCCTTCGGCTTGTTGTCCGGAATGTCCTTGAAGTGTTCCTTGCCGTTCTCCTCGCCGGCTTCGGCCGCGGCCTTGGCGGCCTTACGCTCAGCGGGGGCGACCGGCGGATGCATCGGGATCAGATCGCGCGGCGCCAAAGGCTCCTCGCCACGCTCGACGACGATGCCGGCGAAGAACTTGTTCAGCGCCTCGGTCTCCGGGCTGTCCGGATCGATAGCAGCCTTGCCGGAGAAGATGCCACGCAGCATCCAGCGCGGGCCGTCCACACCAACGATGCGCGTGTTCACGGTCTTGCCGCCCTTGACATTGACCGGCAGCTTCAGTTCGGTGCCGAACACACCGTCCACTTCAGAAGCGGCCTTGTTGGCTTCAAGCAGGTCACCGCGAACGTCATCCCACAGTCCCAGGGTCTTGGGTGCGGCAAAGGCTTCGATCTCCAGGCTGGAGGAGCCGAAGGTGATGGTGGAACCAAGCACTTGCTGGGTGGCGCGGTTGGCCTTGATACGCAGTTGGATGCCCCGGAGGAAGGGCAGGTAGTAGGCGCCCAGATCCAGATAATCGTCATAATCGGGCACGTCCTCATCATTGACGTCCCACGGGCCTCGCTCTTCTCCGCGGCCCTGGTATTCGCTGGCCGGTTCGGCGAGCACGGTCTCCGCGCTCTCGGCCTTTGCGGCAGCGTTCGCTTCTGCGGCAGCCACCTTGTCTTCATCGACAGGCTCAACGGCCGGCTCGGCTTCCTTCTTGCTCTTCTTCTTGCCGAATCCGAACAGTCCCATAATTCCTCGTTTCATGTAACGGTTGCAACCTTGCTAACACTAGCACTCAGGCTTAGAGAAAGCTGAG
>ENA-UPXC01004686-UPXC01004686.1-human-gut-metagenome-genome-assembly--contig:-NODE-4686-length-12085-cov-24.820869_pt1 | contig 12085 bp, 9 predicted proteins | sample MGYA00250047_ERZ773371 | MGnify/ENA primary metagenome ERZ773371 (study PRJEB29103, sample SAMN06111975) | human gut metagenome | biome: human gut; feature: ankylosing spondylitis patient; material... | reverse complement strand
TATTTGGCGCCGGAAAAGCCCGCCGCGCGGCAGTACATCGTCTCCGTCGCGCGCGAATGTGCGGAGCTTGGCTTTGACGAGCTGCTTTTTGACGAGTTCGGCTATCCCACCCGCGGGCGGCTCAACAACATCGACGAATCCGCGCGCACACTCTCCAAGAGCGCCGCGCTTGCGCAGCTCGCGGAGGAGCTTCGCAGCGGGACGGAGGCATACGGCGTCCGCCTTTCCGTGCAGCTCGACGCGGCGACCGTGCTCGCCGGTGGAAACGAGGCGGCGGGGCAGGACCTCGCCGCGCTTGCCGCGGTCTTCGACCGCATCTATGTGGAAACGACGGCGGAGCAGCTCCCCGCGCTCACCGCGGCTCTGGAGCCGTATGACGCCGAGCTGGTGCCCATTCTCAGCGAAGCGCCCGCCTCGGGCAGCTATCTGCTGATGTCCAGCCTGGATATCAGCCGCCGCAACCTGGCCCTCCGCGGCCGGGAGGTCTTTCGCCAAGTGTGCGCCATGGCGGAGTACGCCCGGGAGGAGATCAACGCCGTGGGCGGGTACTACGCCTTCGGCCGGGAGCTTATCAACGGCGACTCCATCTTCGACTTCGACCCCACCAAGCTCAGCGTCCACACCCGGGACGTGGGCCTGGCCGGCATCGAGGTCTACGACCTGCTCCGGGACGAGTACGACATCCAGATCGAGTTCGGGGATATCGGCAACATCCTGGCTTACTTGTCCATGGGAGACCGGATCCAAGACTTGGAACGGCTGGTCAGTGCCCTGGCGGAAATCCGCCGTCGGTACCAGAAGGATCCCACCGGCATGCTCACCCAGGAATATGTGGAACCGGTGGTGGTCACCAGTCCCCAGGAAGCCTTCTATGCGGAGAAAGTGAGCCTGCCTCTGGAACAGTGCGAAGGCCGGGTGTGCAGCGAATTTGTCATGTGCTACCCCCCAGGGATCCCGCTCTTGGCGCCGGGGGAAAAAATCACCAAAACCGTACTGGAACATATCCGGTACGCCAAAGAAAAGGGCTGCAGCATGACCGGTTCGGAAGATCCGGAACTGAAGCACCTGAATGTATTAGCCTAAGAGGGGGATATAACCAATGGAAATGTGGTTCAGCGAATTTCATACCCCCGACGTGAAGCACAGCATGCGGGTGGACCGGCACCTCTACTCCCACCGGAGCGAGTACCAGCAGATCGACATCTACGACACCCCAGAGTTCGGCAAGGTCCTGGCCCTGGACGGCAATGTGATGCTCACCGAGCGGGACGAGTTCATCTATGACGAGATGATCACCCACGTGCCTATGGCCGTCCACCCCCATGTGCAGGACGTGCTGGTCATCGGTGCGGGGGACGGCGGCGTGGTGAAGGAGCTGGCCCGGTACGAGTGCATCCGGTCCATCGACCTGGTGGAGATGGACGAGCAGGTGGTGGAGGCCTGCCGGTGCTATCTGCCGGAGAACGCCTGCCGCCTGGATGACTCCCGGGTGCACATCTACTTCGACAACGCCCTGCGGTTCATCCGCCGCCGCCACGCCCAGTATGACCTGATCATCGTGGACTCCACTGACCCCTTCGGCCCCTCGGAGGGCTACTTTACCCGGGAGTTCTACGGCATCTGCTACAACGCCCTCCGGGATGACGGCATTATGGTCAATCAGCAGGGCAGCCCCTTCTACGCCGAGGATGCCAGCGCCATGCAGCGCAGCCACAAGCGCATTGCTTCCACCTTCCCCATCAGCCGGGTGTATCAGGCCCACATCCCCACCTTTGCAGCGGGCTACTGGCTGTTCGGCTTTGCCAGCAAGAAGTACCACCCCATCGATGATCTGGATGCAGATGCCTGGAAGGCCCTGAACATGCGCACCCGGTACTACACCACCAAACTGCATATCGGAGCATTCTACCTGCCGGCTTTTCTGGAGGAGATGCTGCGGGAAGTGGAGGAACACTGATGCTTTACCCCAACGTTGAAACCTTTATCGGCTGCGACAGCAGCTACCGTGCCGCCAGCATCGTGCTGTACGGTGCCCCCTACGATTCCACCACCAGCTACCGCCCGGGGGCCCGGTTCGGCCCGGCTGCCATCCGGCACGAAAGCTACGGTCTGGAGACCTACAGCCCCTACCAGAACGCCGACCTGACCGATTTTGACATCTTCGACAGCGGCGACCTGGAGCTATGCTTCGGCTCCAGCGAGAGCGCACTGGCCGACATCCAGAGCCGCGCGGCAGAGATCCTGCACGACGGCAAGTTCCCGCTCCTGCTGGGCGGCGAGCATCTGGTCACGCTGGGTGCCGTGCGGGCTATGGTGGAAAAGTACCCCGACCTCCACATCGTCCACTTTGATGCCCACGCCGACCTGCGGGACGACTATCTGGGCGCAAAGCTCAGCCACGCCTGTGTCCTGCGCCGCTGCCATGACCTCATCGGCGACGGACGCATCCACCAGTTCTGCATCCGCAGCGGCGACCGCACCGAGTTTGAGTTCGCAGCTGCCCACACCGAGATGCACAAGTTCGATTTCACGGGCCTTGCCCAGCTCACTGAGCAGCTCTGTACCAGCAAGGTGCCCGTTTACCTGACCATCGACCTCGACTGCCTGGACCCCTCCTGCTTCCCCGGCACCGGCACCCCGGAGGCCGGCGGCGTGAGCTTTTTGCAGCTGCTGGAGGCCATTCGCACCGTGACCAAGGCCAACATCGTGGGCGCAGACCTCAACGAGCTGGCCCCCACGCTGGACACCACCGGCGTTTCCACGGCCACAGCCTGCAAGGTCCTGCGGGAGCTGCTGATTGCGCTGGACAAGGGCTGGCCGGGCTTTCAGGTATAAGGACAGACCGTAAAAAGACAACTTTACAGATAAAGGAGTAACCGACATGAGCAAAGTTCTGATCATCGGCTGCGGCGGCGTGGCCTCCGTTGCCATCCACAAGTGCTGCCAGGTCCCCGAGGTGTTCACCGAGATCTGCATCGCCAGCCGCACCAAGGCAAAGTGCGACAAGCTGGCCGCCGAGCTGGCCCCCAAGACCACCACCAAGATCACCACCGCACAGGTGGATGCCGACCACGTGGATGAGGTCATCGCCCTCATCAAGAGCTACCAGCCCGATCTGGTGATGAACATCGCCCTGCCCTATCAGGATCTGACCATCATGGATGCCTGCCTGGCCTGCGGCGTGAACTACATGGACACCGCCAACTACGAGCCTGAGAACACCGACGACCCGGAGTGGCGCGCCATTTACGAGAAGCGCTGCAAGGAGGCCGGTTTCTCTGCCTACTTTGATTACAGCTGGCAGTGGGCTTACGCCAAAAAGTTTGAGGAGGCCGGCCTGACCGCCCTGCTGGGCAGCGGCTTTGACCCGGGCGTGACCCAGGCTTACTGCGCCTACGCCAAAAAGCACGAGTTCGACACCATCGACACCATCGACATTCTGGACTGCAACGGCGGCGACCACGGCTACGCCTTTGCCACCAACTTCAACCCCGAGATCAACCTGCGCGAGGTCTCTGCCCCCGGCAGCTACTGGGAGAACGGCCACTGGGTCGAGATCCCGGCCATGAGCATCAAGCGGGAGTACAACTTTGATCAGGTGGGCCAGAAGGATATGTACCTGCTCCACCACGAGGAGATCGAGTCTCTGGCCAAGAACATCCCCGAGGCAAAGCGCATCCGCTTCTTTATGACCTTCGGCCAGAGCTACCTCGACCACATGCGCTGTCTGGAGGACGTGGGCATGCTGTCCACCACCCCGGTCAACTTCAACGGTCAGGAGATCGTGCCCATCCAGTTCCTCAAGGCCCTGCTGCCCGACCCCGCCAGCCTCGGCCCCCGCACCAAGGGCAAGACCAACATCGGCTGCATCTTCACAGGCAAGAAGGACGGCAAGGAAAAGACCTACTACATCTACAACGTCTGCGACCATCAGGAGTGCTACAAGGAGGTCGGCTCTCAGGCCATCAGCTACACCACCGGTGTGCCTGCCATGTGCGGCGCGCTGATGCTGCTGACCGGCAAGTGGACCACCAAGGGCGTGCACACCGTGGAAGAGTTTGATCCGGACCCGTATCTGGACGCTCTGGACAAGTACGGCCTGCCCCGCTCCGAGAGCCACACCCCGGCTCTGGTGGACTGATGCGGTTGGCCAACACCCGCCCGCCCTTTGCGGGGCTGGCGAACCTCTCTGAGGCTGCACTGGCTGCACTGCCCACCCCCTGCTACCTGCTGGATGAAGCCCGGCTGCGCCGCAACGGCGAGATCCTGCTGGGCGTGCAGCAGCGGACAGGCTGCAAGATCCTGCTGGCCCAGAAGGCCTTTTCCAACTACGACCTCTACCCGGTGCTGGCCCCCTATCTGGCGGGCACCGAGGCCAGCGGCCTGTACGAGAGCCACCTGGGCAGGGAGGAGCTGCCGGAGAAGGAGAACCATGTGTTCTGCGCCGCCTACCGGGCCGACCAGTTCGAGGAGCTGCTGCAATACGCTGACCACATCGTGTTCAACTCGCCCCACCAGCTGGCAAAGTTCGGCCCGGCCGCAAAGGCGGCGGGCAAGAGCGTGGGCCTGCGGGTGAACCCCGAGTACTCCACCCAGGAGGGCCACGAGATCTATGACCCCTGCGCCCCGGGCAGCCGTCTGGGCACCACCCGTGCCCAGTGGGATGCCGCTGCGGCGCAGTACCCTGACCTGCCCGACCTGCTGGACGGCCTGCACTTCCACACCCTGTGCGAGCAGGATTCCGACGCGTTGGCGGCCACCCTGCCCGCGCTGGAAGCGAAATTCGGTGACCTGCTGCCCCGGATGAAGTGGCTCAACTTTGGCGGCGGGCACCACATCACCCGCCCGGATTACGACCTTGCCACGCTGGAAAAGTGCATCACCGGGACGCAGGAAAAGTACGGCGTACAGGTGTATCTGGAACCAGGCGAGGCCTGGGCGCTGAACGCAGGCTACCTTGTCACCACGGTGCTGGACACCCTGCAGAATGGTCAGACACATCTTGCCATTCTGGACATGTCCGCAGCCTGCCACACGCCGGATGTCATCGAGATGCCCTACCGCCCGCCCCTGCTGGACGCGGGCGAGCCGGGGGAAAAGCCCTGCACCTTCCGGCTGGGCGGCCCCACCTGCCTTGCCGGGGACGTGGTGGGCGATTACAGCTTTGCCGCCCCCCTCACCGAGGGCGACCGGCTCATCTTCGGCGACATGGCCATCTATTCCACCTGCAAGAACAACACCTTCAACGGAATGCCCCTGCCGGACATCTGGGTGCTGCATGAAAACGGCACCACCCAGCCGCTGGCCCGCTTCGGCTACCACGATTTCAAATACCGTCTGGGCTCTCCCCGCTGAGCCGCCCGGATACACAAACACCCCTCTGCGCTCCTTTCGGAATGCAGAGGGGTGTTTGCTTATGAAACGGAGAACTCAGATCTCGTACCACTTGATCTCGTTGGCATCCAGATGCAGGTCGAAATGGTTGCCGCCGGTGGTGTAAACGGTGGTGTCCTGCGGCTCGTAGGTGTTGTTCACCACGCAGTACTTGCCGTTCTTGACGTAGGCGTGCACCTCCACGTTGTAGTTGGAGCTGAACCAGGTGTGCAGCTCCTCCTCACTGTGGGCGCTCCACAGGATGGCACGGTACAGGGTGCGGCTGTTGGCAAAGCTGTAGGGCACACCGCTGATGTACACGGCGCGGCCCTTGCCAAAGTCGTGGGCCGCCATCTGCACTTCCCGGTTCCGCTGCACCAGCACCTCGGTACCCTCGAGGGCGTAGATGTTCTTCTTGCCCTCGCCAAAGTCGATGGGCTGGTCAGCATCCTGCAGAATGAAGTGGTCCGGGTGCTCGTCCCAATTGTACTTGTCGTAGTTGAGGGTGAAGCCGTTTTCTTCTTCCACGCCCAGCACGCTGGCCAGCTGGAGGATGTGGCCCTGATAGGCATGGCCGGAGGGCTCACCCACGCCGATGAGGCCGCCGCCGTTCCAGACGAATTTCCGGATCGCAGAGGAGATCTCCGGGTCCTCCCACCAGATGCCGCCGGTGTGGGCGGTGTCGGCATCGCCCACATTGATGATGACATCCAGCTCATCCAGCAGGGCGGGGTCCTTCTTGATGTCCTCAAAGCTGATGAACTTCACGTCAAAGGGCGCGCCGGACAGCATTTCGATGACCCCGGAATAGCTGTAGTTCTGCTTGTAGTAAAGGGCGTGGTGCACCATGTGGCAGCCCCAGGCCCGCATCTTGCCCCAGCAGTTCAGCACGGCCACCCGCTTGACGCAGTAAGGCGTGGTGCCCTTGATGTTCTCATACAGCTCACGGAACTCGCTGCAGACGCTCTCCACATAGTCCACGAACTCCGGGAACTGCAGCGCCAGTTTCAGGTAGCCGCCGTAGCCGATGCGGTCAATGGGCTTGCGCAGGATGGCGCGGCGGGCCGTGACCCAGTTTTCCTTGGCCTCCCGCACCGGGTCGCCGCCCTCGTGGAAGGTGTCCGGGAAGAAGTAGGGCAGGAAGCGGCCCTCCGTATACTTCACGCCCTCAATGTCCGAGATCAGGCGCAGAGTGGAACCGTTGCCCACACTGCCCACCACGGCATCCAGACCGATGGTCTTGAACTCCGGCATAAAGGGCTCGGTGCCGATCCAGTGGTCCCCCAGGAACATCATGGCCTCGCACCCGCACTCGTGGGTGATGTCCACCATCTCTTTTGCCAGCTTTGCCACCTCCCGGCGCTGGAAGGCCTGAAAATCGCGGAATTCCTTGCTGGGCACCCGGTACTGGTTGTTGTAGTAGCCCTGATCGATGATGTACTCCGGGCGGAACTTGTAACCCACCTCCTGCTCGAACTGATTCAGGATATAGGGGCTGACCGAGGCGGAGTAGCCGTACCAGTCCACAAACTTCTCCCGCTTCAGCTCGTCGAAGATGAGGGTGAACTGGTGGAAGAAGGTGGTGTAGCGAATCACGTTGACATAGGGGTGGTCTGCAATGAACTTCCGCAGCCGTTCCATGGAATACTTGTGGGTCTTGGGCTGGCGGACATCAAAGGTGATCTGATGCTCGAAGTTGGTCCAGCCGTTGGTGGTGGCGTTGTACATGTGCACCGGGTCCCAGATCAGGTAGGCCAGGAAGCTGACGGTGTACTCGTGGAAGGGCACGGCCTGCACGGTCACGCTGCCGTCGGCGTAGCTCCACAGCTCCGGGGGCACGGGCTGACCGGTGGTGCGGTCCATGACCTCCCACCAGCGGGTGATATCGTCGTTGGTGTTCACCTGCATCAGCTCCGGGCTGATGCCCTTCATCAGTGGAATGGTCACGGTGTCGCCGGGGGCGGTATAGAAGCCGGTCATGATGTAGCACTGCTGCACCTCGTCCGGGTTTGCCTTAGCCCACGCGTTGTCCTTGCGGGTGGTGTAATAGGTGGAGTAGATCTTTGCGTCGGCATCCTTCAGCTCCTGCGGAAAGTCGGTGCCGTCGCAGTCGCGGATGGCATCCGCGCCCCACTTTTTCAGGATCTCCAGCGTTTCGGGCACCACGTCCAGATCGGTCGGGATCGTTACGCGCCCGGTCATTCTATTTTCTTCCATGGGAATTCTCCTTTACCTCTCTTCTCCTCAATCCTGATAGGGGGCGTTATAGAGTGCCAGCACAGCCAGCAGCAGCGCCACCCCCAAAAGCATGATGCCAAGACCGGCCAGCTGCCCGGTCATTTTCCAGCCTGCTGTCACCAGCGCGATGGACAGCACAAACAGCACCAGCATCAGCACCATGCGCAGGGCGGGATGATTTTTCCAGAATGCTTTCATCGTTTGTCACCTTACCCTTTCAGACCGCCCACGGTCATACCCTGTGTCAGCTGCTTCTGCACGCAGATGTACAGGATCAGGGTGGGCAGCATCACCAGCACCAGACCGGCATACATGGTGCCGTACTGGGCCGCGCTCTGCTGGGCCTGCATCAGATTCAAAAGGCCCACCGGCAGGGTGCGGGGCGCGCTGGTGGAGCTCATCAGCGTCATGGAAATGATGTACTCATTCCAGAAGGACAGGAAGTTGAACAGGATGATGGTGATGATGGAGGGCTTTGCCATGGGGAAGATGATGCGGGTCATGGTGGAGAAGTAGCTTGCACCGTCGATGTAGGCAGCCTCCTCAAAATCATGGGGCAGGGTGGCAAAATAGCCCGAAAGCAGATAGATGGTAAAAGGCAGGGCCGTGGCTGCGTACACCACCGCCAGCACCACCAGATTGTTCAGCAGGAAGCTGCTGCCAAAGTGGCTCTTCAGCCAGACATCTCCGTCCCGCAGCATCAGGAAGATGGGCACCACGATGTAGTTGACATTGATGAACAGGCCCGCCATGAACAGGGTGTTCAGCAGTTTGCGGCCCTTGAACCGGAAGCGGGACAGGCAGTAGGCGGCAGGCAGCGCAATGACCAGCAGCAGCACCAGCGCCAATGCGGTCACGATGACAGAGTTGAGCATATACTCGCCCATCTTGGCTCCGTTCCACGCATTGACAAAGTTCTGCCAGTAGAACCCGGCAGGCAGCGCCCACGGGTTTCCGTAGAACTCCGCGTTCTGCTTGATGGAGGCCATGAACACCCATGCCACCGGCACGATGATGATCACCGCCAGCAGGACCAGCACAAAATAGATAAAGAACTTGTAGAGACCTTCCGCCGAGCGGGAAGATCTTTCAGTGGTATTCTGCATCTTCTTCCCTCCTTAGAATTCCAGCGGATCGCGGTCGGTGGCCTTGTTGACACAGGCGGACAGTGCAAACGAGAACAGGAAGATGACCACGCCAATGGCCATGCTGTAGCCATACAGGCCCGCGTCCTTCTGGCTGTACATATAGCTCAGTGCCACATCCGAAGCGCCGTTGGGCCCGCCGCTGGTCATGGCCTTGACAAAGAGGAAGGCCATGTTGATGGTGGAGATGATGAAGAAGGTCAGGGTGGTGCGGATGTTGGTCCAGATGAGGGGGATGGTGATCTGGAAGAACTGGGTCAGGCGGCCCGCACCGTCCAGATTGGCGCTCTCGTACAGGCTGGCGGGCACCGAGGACATGGAAGCCATATACATGACCATGTAATAGCCCACGGCCTGCCAGACCATGGCGAGGATGATGGAGGGGATGACCAGCTTTTCGCCCTTCCAGAGGATGGGGTCTGTCATATCCCGGAACAGGCCGATGATGCTGTTGAGCATACCGTTTTCCGGCTTATAGATGGCCGAGAAGATGCCGGAGATGACGACCACCGACAGGATGTTGGGGATGTAGAAGATGACCCGGAAGAAATTCTGCCCCTTGATTTTTTCCCGGGTCAGGATGGCCGCAAACACCAGCGCAAAGGCAAAGGTGACGATGGTCACTACCACCACCAGCAGGATCATATTCTGCATAGAGCGGATGAACTGGGCATCCTTGAGCAGGTGCTGGAAATTCTTCAGGCCCACAAAGGTCTCGTTGGGCGAGTAGGCACCGCGCTCGTACAGGCTCATGCGGAACACGTTGAGGGTGGGCAGGATCATAAAGAGAAAGAACAGGATCGTGGCCGGTGCCACGCAGAGAAAGACGAACCGTCTGCGGCTTTTGTCAGATCTCATAGACAAACCGCTCCTTTCTATCGGAACCCGAAAACCACAAAAAGCGGAGGCGGTCAAAACCGCCCCCGCTGGGCAGGGTTCAATTACTCAATGATATTGGCACGCATCTGGTCGCTGGCGGACTTGATGCCGTCGATCCACTGCTGCTCGGTCATGCTGCCGGACACCAGAGAGTTGACGGGGTCAAAGAACACGGTGCGGACCTCCACGCCGGGGATGGCGCTGAAGGCTGCAAAGTTGCCCATAGCGGCCTTTGCACCGTTGTCGTACACGGAGTAGAACATCTTGTTGTCGCCTTCCAGATCATCGGCGATGCCCAGCACAGGCTGGATGGCACCGCTCTCGGCGAACAGCTTGCAGGCCTCGTCGCTGTACAGGTAAGCCACGAACTGCTTGGCGGCATCCAGATGCTCGGCACCGGCCGGGATCCATGCCTGCTCGAACCAGGTGTAGCTGTACTGGTCGCCGCCGGCCTTGACAGCGGGCAGGGCGGTCATGCCCCACTCAAAGCCATCGGCACGGGGAGCCTCGGCCATCTCGCCCACGATCCAGGTGCCGTTGGGCATGAACAGAGCCTTGTTGTCCAGCACCAGCTGCTGGTTCTGGGTAAAGTCCTGATCGTTGGCCTGTGCAGGGGTAATGGGGTTGGTGTAGGAAGCCAGCTTGTTGACGATGTCAAAGCAGGTCTTTGCCTCCGGGGTATCCCAGATGCCTTCCTCATAGTGGGTTGCCTTGTTGAAGAACTCCGGGCCGCCGGCGGCATACATCAGAGCATAGAAGAATGCATCAAAGTAGCCGGTGGTGGGGTAGGTGAACAGGTAGGTGCCCTCAGCGGCAGCCTTGTCGCCCAGTTCCCACATCTCGTCCCAGGTGGTGGGGACCGTCAGGTTGTTCTTCTCGAAGAAGTCCACGTTGTAATAGAGAACCTCAGAGTAGGAATGGATGGGCAGAGAATAGGTGCCCTCCTTCTCATAGTTGGAGTTGGCGTTCCGCAGACCCTCGAAAATGTCGTTATAATCGCTGATGCCCACATCGGGATCGCTGATATAGGGGGCCAGATCCACCACATAGTCGGTCTGGAGGTAATCCGCCACATAGGGACGGAGCGCCAGCGTCACGTCCGGCGCGTTGCCGGCCTTGATCGCCGCAATGACGTTGGAGTACAGCTCAGAGCTGCTGCCGTTGAAGGTGGGAACCACGGTGATCCCCTTTTCCTGTCCCACAGTGTCGTTGAACTCCTTGATCAGGTTCTCCAGAATCCCGGCGTGGACGGGATTGGAAATGGAGTGCCAGAACTGGATCTCCACCGGAGAGGAGATCTCCTTCACCAGCGTATCCTCCTTCCGTCCGGGATACAGATCTTCCATTTCCTTAGGATCCTCCGTCATATGGTACAGCTCGTAAATAGCCTCCTGTGGCCCATGGGCCAGCCGGATCAGCTTCCAGATGGCCGCGTCCAGGATGGGCACCGCCTCCCGGATGGCCCGATAGAGCTGGAGCTCCCCCGCCCCCAGGGGCACATACCGGTCCAGCACGCCGAAGGGATGCCGTCCGCTCTCCCGGATCTGCACCGCCTCCGCCCGAGCCGGCCCCTTGTTTCGTTCCCGCCGCTTCATCGCAAAAGCCTCCTTTGCCTCTTCCGGCCCCCGCCGGTCAAAATATCCTCCGTTCCACGCTGCCGGCCCAGTTGCCGCCGCGCTCCTTTGCCGCCACCGTGACGGCAAAATACCGGATGTCGTCCATTGCGTGGTCATGTTCCTTGCACACCTGGTCCCGCCCTCCGGCGCTGGTGTCCCAGCGGTACAGCCCGAACTCCCGGATGGCGTCTCCGCACCCGGGACAGATGACCAGCCGGCCCGTCCGCAGCAGCTCCGCCGTGGTGCGGATGCCGGAGAGCACCTCGTTCTCCGCCCGCCGCACCTGCCAGCCCCGCCGCCGCAGGCACTCCAGAAAGCTGGCGGCGGAGGGGTCTGCCACCACCTCCCTGATGGGCCGCCCGTCCGCCAGTGCCTCCAGCGCGTCGGCGTATTCGCTGTCCGTCTTCTGCCGCCCCTCCCGGCGGGAGTCGTAATAGAACTCCTCCACCCGGTACCACGCCTCCCCCCACCGCCCCCAAAGTCCCATAGAGGTGGGGTTCACCGTACCGTAGTCGCAGGAGATATACCACTCCGCCGCCCGCCCCTCCGGCGGCTCGCACACCATCTCCCGGGAGAAGAAGTCATATACCAGCCCTGCCGCCGCGGTCCATTCCCCCAGCACGAACCGGCGGTAGAAGGTCCCCTGGAACATGGTCCGGTATCGCTCCCGCACCTGGGGAGACAGGCCCGGGTTGTCCTCCATGGTGAAGTGGAGGTAAAGGGCGTTGCGCTCCCCGGCCTTCTGGACCCACTCCTGATAGAACCAGTGTCCCGGCCAGATCGGAAGAGCGTCGTGTAGGGAAAGAGTGTAGATCTCGGTGGTCGCCGTATCAT
>ENA-UPXC01004685-UPXC01004685.1-human-gut-metagenome-genome-assembly--contig:-NODE-4685-length-12086-cov-58.975185_pt1 | contig 12086 bp, 9 predicted proteins | sample MGYA00250047_ERZ773371 | MGnify/ENA primary metagenome ERZ773371 (study PRJEB29103, sample SAMN06111975) | human gut metagenome | biome: human gut; feature: ankylosing spondylitis patient; material... | reverse complement strand
TATCCAGGATCCGAAGCTCTTCCTCCGGATGCAGGATCGGATGTGCCTTACGGAAAGCGATCATCTGTTTCCAGAAAGCCAGCAGTCCGGCATTTTTCTCCTTATCCTGCCAGTTCAGCCAGGTAATTTTATTATCCTGACAGTAGGGATTGTTATTTCCCTGTTGGGAATTACCGAATTCGTCTCCCATGAAGATCAGCGGCGTGGACTGGGTCAATAACAGCATACAAAATGCATTCTGTAACTGTTTTTGCCGGAGAGCCAGCACTTTTTTGCGTCGGGAGGTACCTTCCTCACCACAGTTCCAGCTGCAATTATAATCGTTACCGTCCCGATTGCCCTCGCCGTTGGCTTCGTTATGCTTATGGTCATAAGACACCATATCCATCAGGGTAAATCCGTAATAATTAGACAGATAATGGATCCGTCCCATATTGGCGGGAATATGACGCATCTCGTACAATACTCCCGAAAGCATGTTATCATCGCCTTTTAAAAATCTACGCATGGTGTACAGATAATCGTCCCGGTATTCCGCAAGATTCCGATACTCCGGCTTCTGTGCCGGATCGTAGAGCTTCGCTGCATCAAAATCGTAATACCAAAGCTTGGTGTCTGTCAGTGCAGGGTCTCCTGCCAGCGCCTGTGCCGGCACCTCTCCCATCAGATGAAACCCATCCACATGATAAGTTAATACCCAGAAGCGTAAAATATTCCCAATCTCTGTCACATCCATCCCTTTTGGGAAATAAAACTGTAAGATCACTTCCATCCTGCGCTTATGGAATTCCTTCACCAGTTGTCTGAATTCCAACGCTGCATCTTCTCCTGCCGCATAGGCAGCTTTTGGTGCATAATAAAAGCCCTCCCGGTAGCCCCAGTAGTTTAATACCCGGTAACCGGGGAGTTCTCCACCATTTTCCCCTGCTGTGGCTACAATGTCTGCGGATGTCTTCTTGTTCACCGCTTCCGGAGTCTCATCAAATTCATAAACAGGCTGCAATTCCACCGTCGTGATGCCGATTTCCTGCAGATAATCCAGTTTCTCCGCAATTCCCGCAAAGGTGCCTCTGTGTGTCACCTTGGAGGAAGCATGCATGGTAAAGCCACGGACATGCATGCAATAACATACGCTCTCACGATAGGAAAGCATCGGATGTTCATCCTGCTCCCAGTCGAAATCATCTCCGGGAAATACCGCAATGCGATTGACATTTTTTCGCGTTTTTCCGTAAACAGGCTTACTTAAGAAGCCCCGCGCATGCAGATCCGGCACGATCCGTTCCTCTTCATAGAACTGATATCCGATCTGCTGTGGATCCAGTTCCAGGTATTTGCAGTAGACATTTCCCATCCGCTCTTCCCGGCGGAACGGGATTTTGTGTAATTTTTTACCGCTCTCTCTGTCATATAGGATAATGCCGCAATCCTTTTTTCCGGACGCATAAGCGAAACGGATCGCTCCGTTCTCCACATGAGCTCCTAACGGATAAGGCTTTATTGCATGCTTTTTTTCTGTCATTGCTACACTCCATCTTCTGGCTGATTTGTATTTTTTCACTATTTTATTATAGTCGGTAACCTTAAGAAAAACAAGCATTGCAAGAATATCCGTAAACGGTTATAATAAGGGAACAAAATACTGTTACACCCAATAACATTTCACAGGAGGATTCCCATGGGTAAAAATGAAAGCTATGAAGATGAAGAAATGACCGTTGAGCTGGAGTTGGAAGATGGCACTGTCGTAAACTGTGCGGTCATCACCATTCTCACCGTAGAGGCTAAGGATTATATCGTGCTTCTGCCTCTGGATGAAGACGGCGAAAACGAAGACGGAGAAGTATGGTTCTACGGATATGCCGAGAATCCGGATGACCCGAATGAAGAGCCTGTTCTCGAATACATTGAAGATGATGATGTCTACGAAAAAGTTGCCGATGCTTTTGACGAGTATCTGGACAGTTGTGAATTCGATGAGATCATCGACGATAACGATTCAGAGGAATAAGGAATCTGGATGGGAACCTGGGACGCTCTGCTGTGCCTGTAAGGCAGAGAAGTTCCAGGTCTTTTTTTGCCCTTGTCATAGCCACATAGAAGATACGGCGTTCCTCTTCAATGTGCTCAAGGTCCAGTCCGTTCCCATGGGGAAAATTCTTTTCATTGCAGTCTGGAATCCATACACTGTCAAACTCCAGTCCTTTCGAAGCATGTACCGTAAGCAGTCTTACCGCTCCGTCTGCCGCCTGCGCATTGTCTCCGGATTCCCGTGCCACACCTTTCCGCAGTTGTTCTCCGAAGGCCTCCTGTGCTTCCTGCCACTCTTTTGCTGTTTTAAAATGACCGGCTTCTTCCACAATATAGTTCAAAATTTCTTCCCATTCCTGTGTTTTCTCATTATTTTCAACATTTGCTCTCTGACGCAGATACCTTTCATATCCGCAAGCTTTGCATACAAAGGTCACTGCAAGCTTTGGTTCTGCATTTTTTACAAATTCCATCTGACGTTTCCACAATCTGATCGCCTCACACGCTTTACGATTACAGTCTGCAGAATAATCATTGTTTTTCATGGAGTAATAATCTTCCAGTGCTTGCAATGAAACATGTTTTCCAAAAGCTTCCCTGGATATATTACGAAACGGTTTGTTGATCACTCTCAGAAAATCTATTCTCTCTGCAGTTCCTGCTGCAATACGCAGATATGACATAATATCCTGTACAATGAAGTGTTCATATATATTTCGTGTTTTTTCCTTCATAACATAGTGAATTCCTTCTCTGCCAAGTCTTGCCGCCACGCTCTGCATAGCCAGGTTTGTTCGGAACAATATTGCACAGGTCTCCTGTGTGGAACGTCCCTTCAGGCAATGTAATAAATATTGCATCTGCTCCGGTGCATCCCTGAACTCTTTTATTCTTACCCTGCAGGCGGTTCCTCTGTATGTTTCTTCCTTCCGCTGATTTGGCTCGCTGGCTTCCAATATTTTAGGAAAGCGATCCAGGTTCTCATTGATCACCAGAAGGGAAGCCTCCACAATGTCCTGATGACTACGGTAGTTGGTGCGAAGCAGTATCTGTGTTGCCGCAAATTCCCGTACAAACATCTGCATACAGGCCGGTCTGGCTCCACGAAAACTGTAAATTGCCTGGTCATCATCTCCCACTGCGAATACATTTTTATGTCTTTCCGCCAGCAACCGTACAATACAATACTGCCTATAGTTAATATCCTGAAATTCATCGATCAGAATATGTGAAAAACGTTTCTGCCAGTATTCCCTCTGTGGAGTATTATTTTGCAACAGTTCCTCACACTCTTTCAGCATATCATCAAAATCAACACCTCGGACTTTGGTCCTTGCAGACTCATATTCCCGATATATCTGAGGAAAGCAATTTTTCCATTCCTCCGGGATTTTTTCCAGTGTTTTTTCCTTTTCTCCGGTATTTTTGTAATACGCGATCGCATCCAGGAAGCTTTTGGCAATTTCCGCACTGCATTCTTTGTTCTTTTTTAAAATGGGATAAATCAGATTTAATTTTTGTCTTTCATTTAAGAGATTGCCCGGTTGTACTCTGCCCGACCGGAGCAGGATTTGATAAAAAATCGAATGAAATGTTCCGAAATTAACGCAACCGGCAAACGAAGAAGTCTGTGCAAAGCGCTGTTGCATAGAAAGTGCCGCTTCTCTGGTAAATGTAATCACCAGAATCTGTTCGGGAGCGACCTCTTTCTCATGAATCAGCCAGAGGATTCTCTTCGTAATAGTAAACGTCTTGCCGGAGCCGGGACCCGCCAATAATAAAAGCGGGCCCTCTCCGAAAGTTACAGCCTCCCTTTGGGAGGGATTGCAATCCGTAAGATTAAACATTCGCCTTCAGTAATTCAATACCTTTACGAATTCTGTTCAGGGATTCCTCTTTGCCTAGGACTTCCATGATCTCCGTAGCACCCGCAGGTGTCATCTGCTTGCCGGATACAGCGGTACGGATCGGCCACATCACATAACCGTTCTTGCAGCCTTTTTCCTCCACATATTTTACAAGAGCCTGATACAGCCCGTCATTGCTGTAATCCTCCTGTGCCTCCAGGATCGGAAGCAGGTCTTTTAATACCTCCAGAGAACTCTCTGCGGTAGTCTTCATCTTCTTATGTGTGTACATTGCCACATCATACTCCGGAAGTTCCTCGAAGAAATCTACCAGTCCGGCGATATCCGGGAATACTTCAATTCTGGTCTTTACCATGGCTGCGATTTTCTTAAGATCTAAGGGCTTACGGATCGCTTTCTTCAGATAAGGTTCTGCCATCTCGTAGAATTTATCAAAGTCCATAGCTTTCAGGTACTCGCCGTTCATCCAGCGCAGTTTTACAATATCGAAGACTGCGGGAGACTTACTGATACGATGGTAATCAAACTCTTTGATCAGTTCATCAAGAGAGAAAATCTCGCGATTATCCTCCGGGCTCCATCCCAACAGTGCCACATAGTTGACGATTGCTTCGGTAATGAATCCCTGATCGATCAGATCCTCGAAGGAAGCATGTCCGCTTCTCTTAGAAAGCTTTTTATGGTTCTCATCGGTGATCAGAGGCAGATGAATGTATACCGGTACCTGCCAGCCGAAAGCATCATACAGACGCACATACTTCGGGGAGGAGGACAGATATTCGTTGCCTCGTACTACATGAGTGATATTCATGGTATGATCATCTACTACGTTAGCAAAATTGTAAGTTGGATAGCCGTCGGATTTGATCAGGATCATATCATCCAGCTGGGAATTATCTACGGTAATGTCTCCGTATAACTCATCATGGAATGTTGTAGTTCCTTCCTTTGGATTATTCTGACGGATGACAAAAGGCTTGCCTGCAGCAAGATTTGCCTCGATTTCTTCCTTGGACAGAGACAGGCAGTGCTTGTCATATACAGTGATCTCCTTGCCGTCCACCACCTCGGTCTTCAGGGAAGCCAGTCTCTCCTTATCACAGAAGCAATAATATGCCTCGCCCTTGTCGATCAGCTCCTTTGCATATTTCATATAGATACCAGTCTTCATACGCTCACTCTGTACGTAAGGACCGTAGCCGCCGTCCTTATCGGGTCCCTCATCATGTACCAGTCCGGTCTTCTCCAGGGTACGGTAGATGATCTCGGTAGCGCCTTCCACATAGCGCTCCTGGTCAGTATCCTCGATACGGAGCATAAAATCTCCGCCGGCATGCTTTGCAATCAAAAATTCATATAATGCGGACCGCAGATTACCTACATGCATTTTACCGGTAGGGCTGGGTGCGTATCTTGTTCTGATCTTTGTCATTTTCTCCTCATTTCCGCAGGGAATCCATCCGTATCCGGGCTTCTGTCTTCCGGCATACGCTTTCCTGCTTATATATTCCTGTCCACCATCTCCAGAGCAGACCACTTTCTTATTCTACCGCCTTTTTTCAAAAACTGCAACAGTTAAGACAAGGATTTCGGATGGGGAAGGTTCCATCTGTAATGCGCTGCCAGGAAACGGATCGCCATGACAATGAAAGCTCCGATAAATACCGCCGGCAGTCTTCCCCACTCTCTGAATATCCACACGCAGCCCAGTGCTCCCACGAGGGATGCACAGGCATAAATATGCTTTACGAAGATGTAGGGTTCCTCCCCTGCCATCATGTCACGCATCAGACCGCCGCCTACACCGGTAAGCATTCCTATAAACACCAGCAGGAAGGAATTATCAGGATATCCATTATCAATTCCCGACATCACACCCAGGGATGTAAAGATTCCCAGGCCTACGGAATCCATGATCAGCATGGCCTTGTCATAAAAAGTTCCCAGTCTGCCACTTAAAAGATCATGTTTGATATACAGCAGTATAAAAATCGCCAGTGACGTAATCACTGATACCACGACATACACCGGCTTTTCCAGTGCCGAAGGCAATTTCCCCAGGATCACATCTCTGGTCATACCTCCTCCCACTGCCGTCACTACGCCCAACACGCAGATACCGAAAATATCCATTCGTTTTCGGATCCCCACCATGGCGCCTGACGCGGCAAAAGCGATGGTTCCTAAGATTTCCATGAAAAAAATAATACCGTCCTGAATGTTCATAATCTATTTCTCCTAAGAGTTCTCCACGATATTTTATAGTATCTTTCTTAAAATAACAATAGCTAATTTACCGACAGTAAAAAGGAACCATCACACTTTATGTGATGATTCCCTTTCCCGACAAAATTTCTATCCTGTGTTTATTCTTTTTCCAGTTCCACCATTTCCTGATCCACACTTTCATCAGGTACTTTCTTCTCTGCTTCGTTCTTGAACTTGTCCACGGCTCTGGCTGCTATGGGAATAGCAATGTTGGTGCCGGCTCCGGCAATACAGCCTCCGGGGCAGGCCATACCCTCGATCAGGCAGCCGTTCATCTTACCGGCTTTGGCAAGGAGCAGGGCTTTCTTACATTCTGCCAGGCTCTCCGCATGCTGAATGTTCACCGGTGTTCCCGGATAATACTGTTCGATACACTCCTTGATAGCATTGGCAACACCGCCTGCCACGCCGTAACCTCTTCCGGCTGCGGTAGCATCCTTCATCTCATCCATGGCCTTGATCTCATCCAACAGGATTCCCTTAGCTTCAAACATACCGGTCAGTTCCTCGAAAGTGATAACAAAGTCTACATCGGAACGAACGGTACGCCTGCTGGCTTCCAGCTTCTTGGAAGCGCAAGGGCCAATGAATACTACGGATGCATCCGGATGTTCCTGTTTGATCAGACGGGCCGTTGCAACCATAGGGGTTAATTCATTACTGATCTTATCAATGGTCTCAGGGAACAGATTCTTCGCCATTACAGACCAGGAAGGACAACAGGAGGTCAGGGCAAACTGCTGCTTACCGGTAGCAACCTCCTTCACGTAGTGCTCCGCTTCCGCCATACATCCCATGTCAGCGCCCAGCGCTGTCTCATAGACATCCGCAAACCCCAATTCCTTCAACGCTGTCTTGAACATCTCAGGTGTCACCTTCGGGCCGAACTGTCCGACAAATGCAGGTGCTACCTGGGCTATGATCTTCCGGCCGGACTGCATGGCACGGATCAGCTGGAAGATCTGAGACTTGTCAGCAATCGCTCCAAAAGGACAGCTTACCATACACTGACCGCAGGATACACATTTCTCATTGTCGATCACGGCTCTTCCCAGATGGTCAGATGTAATAGCTCCAATACCGCAGGCAGCCTTACAGGGACGCTCTTTGTGACAAATCGCATCATAAGGGCAGATTTCACGACACTTTCCGCACTTGATGCATTTTTCCTGATCAATAACAGACTTGCCGTTTTTCATAGAGATCGCACCCTTGGGACAAACACTCTGGCAGGGATGTGCCAGGCACCCCATGCAGGAGCTGGTCACCTCATAACGGTTCTCCGGGCAGGCATTACAAGCCGACGGAATGACCTGCATCAGAGGGGGCTCATAATATTTTTCATCAATATTACTCTCTTCCAGTCCCTGTGTCAGATGTCCGGGATGCTCACGGTTCTCCGGGCGTAAGCTCATACCCATAGCCAGACGGATGCGCTCACGGATGATTGCTCTGTCACGATAGACGCTCTCCCAGAACTCCGACTCTTCATAGTCTACGATCTTATAAGGCAGCGCCTCCATATCATCCTTCAGATTCGTGGAATTATACGCCAGATTAGCCACTTCCTTAAATACCCTTCTTCTCCGCTGTCTTACCGGAGTATCGATCCCTCTCATGCTGCTCATATCACATTACCGCCTTTTGATATTTTTTTAACATACTAACCATATTAAACCATACCGGCTCCGTAAAAGCAAGAAAAATATCAATAAAAAAATATCTATATTGTGCTCATTCAGCACAATATAGATATCTTTTTCATTAAATAGTACCAACCTTATGTATGGACAATCACTTAAATATCTATTCAAAATAATTGTCTTTTTCCATCTCATCTATTATGGAGCCGCCTATCATTTCAACCACATCTATGCCCCCTTTTATAAAATCATATCAAATTTTTTTGCCTGTTCAATCATTTCTGCAGAAAGTGAACATTTATTGCAGAAATTGACAACAAATCTCCTCCTTGAATCACCTTCTAATTAATAGGACTCAATAATATCCCTTTGATTACCTAATGTTTTTTCTTCATAAAGGTATAATAATAGAAAAGTAAAATTGATCTTCATCATTTTGAATTACATATTCCCCATTATATTTTTCCACAATTCTTATAATGTTTTTTATTCCTACACCATGCTCATCCTGATTTATCATTTTAGTAGTAGCGATTTCATTATTATGATATATAATCATTTGATTACATGTATTTTTTACTGATAAAATTATCATCTGTTCTTCCACCATAAACTTGAACTTAATTACTTTTTTACCAATGCAATTTTCGCAGGCTTCAATTGCATTGTTTAACAGATTAGCCAAAATCACAACCAAATCTTCATCTTCCATTTTTATGTTAGATAAATCATTAACTTTAAAGACAAAGACTATATGCTTGTTAATAGCTTCTTCATATTTTGTATTTAAAATTGCATTTACTACTACTTGATTCGTGTTTATTGCATTTCGCTCTTTGAAAAAGCCCTTACTGATTTTACTAACATAATCTACTGCCCGATCATATTCTTCGTCTTTGAGCAACGCTTCTATACACAATATTTGATTTTTAAATTCGTGCGATTTTCTTTTTTGTATGTCAAAGTTTTCCGAAACAGATCGATACATGTGAATCTGATTTTTAACCTGCAATTCAAGCATTTCCTTTTCATGCAGCTTTGCATCCCGAATGACTATATCATTAATTAAATAATATACAAATACATTCATTACCACCATTCCAAACGAAATAGAATATAAAGCATTTGCTTGCATTTCATTTTCAGTATATTGAAATTCCATTAGTAATGTAATTATTGTAATAATAGTAAATACAGGAAAAAAAAGGAACTTTGTCCATTCGGCGTCTGTCAGTACTTCTGTTGACTTTTTGCCAAATTGTTTTTTTATTAGTATGATGCAAAGAAAAGAAATAACTTTACTAAAAATAATAATTAAATTCCCCTCAAGTGCATATTCTTGAGTTACTATTCCCTCTCTGGATACGATTGCACTATTTCCTGCATAAACTAAATAATCCACTAACATCAATAATCCTTGATATAATATTGCAAACACCGCAGACTTTACTAAGCTTATTTCAAAATAGAATCGCATGATAATAGCAGTTGACATTATTGCACATAGTTGCTTAAGGACAATCCATTTTGATAATGTAAACCCGCATATATAATAAATTGCAATCAACAAAACTAATAATATTGTTCTTTTATACTTTCTATTTTCCCCAGAGCTATCGCAAAAACTTTCAAAAAATATTTTGCAGCAAATAACTTCAAATGCAATTATTGCTAAACTAAAAAAATATGTAAACATAAATTACACTTCTCCTTTATATGCAATAAATGCACTTTTAACATCCTTATACCTTGCTCTAGGTACAACAAGTTTCTGATTGTTATTCAGTATTACACTATAGCCTGTAATACTCTTTATATGTTTTAGATTTACCAGAAAACTCTGATGAATCCTTATAAATTTATATTCCATCATTTCCCTTTCCATATCATTTAATGTTGCATACAATGTATATATTAAAACCTTATCTTCCATAATATGAAACTCAAGTTTATGCAATCTGCTTTCTATATATAGTATCCTATCAACCTGTACATTTTTTTCACATTCGTTAAATTTAAAATACTTTTTTAATACAATGTAATTCATTTTATGTAAAATTGTGTCCATACACTCATATATAGACTCATCAAAATTAATAGTATTCTTCAATAAATATCTTGTCGCATCTACCTTGTAACCTTCTAATGAATAATTTACGTAAGCAGTTACAAATACAATATATATATCCATACTATACTCTCTAATTTTGTGTGCAGTCATAATTCCATCTATCTCATCCATATTAATGTCGAGAAAAATAATATTATAGCCAAGTAAATCTGTCCCCAAGCCAAGTAATTCTTTCCCCGAATTAAACATATCAATTTCGGATGAAATATCCTTTTCGGATAAATATTTTAATACATATTTTTTAATATTTTCTCTAAACAACTTTTCATCATCACATATTGCTATTCGTAACATAATTTCCCCTTTCCCTTACTTTTTTACTATATGGGTGGCAATATCGTCTGTTTTTCGTTTATGCTGCAATAATTATTTTGAAAACAAATAAGAAATTCTTTAGAATAAGACTATCTATACTTTCCAATTATTTGATATAAGTCAGAATAGCAAGCTTGATATATCATTTTTGCACTCTGTAATGTCATATTAGTACGACTGAAATTCAAAATCAATAGCTTGGAAGAACTCAAATATTTATCACAGGAAGTTGAAAATTACATTATATTAATTTTTGATAATAAAATGAAGGCTGAAAACCATAGATATGTTTTCAGTCTTCATTATTATCTGCTTATATTCATTTTTGAATAATCCACTGATCGTTTGCGGGATCATACAAAAAAATAGTCTTTCCATCCATCGTTATTGCATAGTTATTAATCAGTCTGCTTCCAACCTCCTCAACATTTTCTTTATATCTTACTTCGAATCTATACACTTCATTATTATCAATTTCACCAACAACCGGATCGGTTGGTTCAAGACTATACTCTTCTTCCCATTGATTAGCACTTTTCAAGTACTCTTGCAAAATTCTTTCGGCGTCCATCATAGAGCTCGTTGGCAAATCATTTTTCCCACACTTTATGCATATACTAAAAATAACTATTACAATAATTCCAATGCTGATCAGCAAATATTTTTTAGACATTTTTGTCTCCTGTCATTATTACTAACTATAACGGAAAATTCGATAACATTTTTCCATTATAAATTTCTAAAAATAGAACATTGGCTGAATGAGTGCTTTCATTACTGGCACATGTGTATGGCGTATACTTATAAATATCAATTTCATCAATATTTCCCTCTTTATCATAAGAAATATTTTGTATAGTATCGTCATTATCAGCAATAGAAATTAATTGTCTTGTATGCTCCGCAGAATATCCCTCTGCATAAATAAACTCTGCAACACATCCGCCTACTCATGACTTTTTGCAAAACACTTTAATATTTATATATCTCTTTATCTAAATAGTAATATTTTTTTTCATTACAAACAATATCTTTTGCAGAAAGTAACTGTTTTTTGCAGAAAATGATCAACTATATCAGTTCAAGTCTCAGTTTCGTCCAGAATAAAATAGGCATGTATCAATTCTACGGTTCTCCAAAGGAGATTTGCCTGTAAAATAAAAACAGGACCCTCCGTATTTTACGGAAGATCCTGTCTGAAGAATCCTGTATTTATTTGCTCATAACGACTCTCTTGAAGTTCTTCTTACCTCTGCGGACTACCAGACCCTCTCCGTCAAACTGCTCGGGATCGTAAGCGGTCTTCACATCTGTAACCTTTTCATCCGCTACGACAACACCGCCCTGTTCTACGGCACGTCTTGCTTCACTGCGGGATGCGGACAGTCCGGATTTCACCAGAACACCGAGAATATCAATCTTACCATCGGTAAAGTCTGCCTCTGTCAGCTCACTGGTAGGCATTTCTGCGGCGTTGCCGCCGGTAAACAGTGCTCTTGCACTCTCCTGTGCCTTCTTAGCCTCTTCCTCGCCATGTACCAGATTGGTCAGTTCGTATGCCAGAATTTCCTTCGCCTGATTTAACTGGCTGCCTTCCCATTTGTCCATCTCATCGATCTGCTCCAGAGGCAGGAAGGTCAGCATGCGCAGGCACTTCAGGACATCAGCGTCTGATACGTTTCTCCAGTACTGGTAGAACTCGAAAGGAGTAGTCTTGTTGGGATCCAGCCATACGGCACCCTTCTGGGTCTTGCCCATCTTCTTGCCCTCGGAATTTAACAGCAGTGTGATGGTCATGGCATAAGCATCCTTGCCCAGCTTTCTGCGGAT
>ENA-UPXC01004682-UPXC01004682.1-human-gut-metagenome-genome-assembly--contig:-NODE-4682-length-12096-cov-22.434479_pt1 | contig 12096 bp, 9 predicted proteins | sample MGYA00250047_ERZ773371 | MGnify/ENA primary metagenome ERZ773371 (study PRJEB29103, sample SAMN06111975) | human gut metagenome | biome: human gut; feature: ankylosing spondylitis patient; material... | reverse complement strand
ACGCTGGTGGATTACTACACCAAACTGTCCGATTTTCATGCGCAGTTCCGCGCGATAGGCACGAACTACAACCAAGTAGTGAAGGAACTGAGGCTGCATTTTTCCGAGAAAAAGGCGATGGCGTTGCTTTACAAGTTGGAGCAACAGACCGTCGAACTCGTAAAACTGAGCCGTAAGATTGTGGAACTTTCAAGGGAGATGCAGGAAAAATGGTCGCAAAAATCAGTGTAGGAAACTCGTTGTATGGCGCACTTGCCTACAACGGGGAGAAGATCAACGAGGCGAAAGGGCGGCTTCTGACAACCAACCGCATCTACAATGACGGTACGGGAACGATGGACATCCACCGGGCTATGGAGGACTTTCTCGCTCTGATGCCCGTGCGGTCGAAGGTGGAGAAACCGGTGGTGCATATCTCGCTCAATCCGCATCCCGACGATATTTTGACGGACACGGAGCTTCAGGATATCGCATGGGAGTATCTGGAGAAGATGGGCTTCGGCAACCAACCGTATCTCGTTTTCAAGCATGAGGACATCGACCGCCACCACCTGCATATCGTGACGGTCAGGGTGGACGAGAACGGCAGGGGCATAGACACCCGGAACAATTTTTACCGAAGCAAGCAGATAACACGAGAACTGGAACGGAAGTACGGGCTGCACGACGCAGAACGCAAGAACCGCCGTCTTGACACGCCGCTGCACAAGGTGGACACCTCTGCGGGCGACGTGAAGAAGCAGGTGGGAAATATCGTCAAGGCTATCAGCGGGCAGTACCGCTTCCAGACGATGGGCGAATACTGCGCCCTTCTTTCCTTATATAATATGACGGTGGAGGAAGTGCATGGCAATGTACGCGGACGCGAGTATCACGGGCTGGTCTATTCCGCCACGGACGATAAGGGCAACAAGGTCGGCAATCCTTTCAAATCCTCGCAGTTCGGGAAGTCTGTGGGCTATGAAGCCGTGCTGAAGAAGTTTACCCGTTCCAAGCAGGATATTAAGGACAGGAAACTTGCCGACATGACGAAACGCACCATCCTTTCCGTGCTGGAAGGCACGTATGACAAGGAGAAGTTTGTAGCCACCCTCAAAGGAAAGGGCATCGACACCGTGCTGCGCTACACGGAGGAAGGACGCATCTATGGAACCACGTTCATCGACCACCGCACAGGCTGCGTGTTGAACGGCTCGCGTATGGGCAAGGAACTTTCCGCCAACGCCTTGCAGGAACACTTCACGCTGCCTTATGCCGGACAGCCGCCGATTTCTCTTTCCGTTCCGGTGGAGGAACCGGAGAACAGGCAAGGATATTCCGGAGGGGAATACGAGAACCATTCGGGTGGCATGAACCTGTTTACCCCCGAAGGTCCGGCAGTGGACGCTGAGGAGGAAGCCTTCATCCGGGCGATGCAACGCAAGAAGAAAAAGAAGAAGCGCAAGGGCTTGGGAATGTAACCGAAAGTATCAACAATCAAAAAATAAATGTATGTCACAACAAGAAGACGATTTGAGGGCATTGGCGAAAATCATGGATTTTCTGCGTGCCGTGAGTATTATTTTAGTGGTCATGAACGTGTACTGGTTCTGCTACGAAGCCATCCGGCTTTGGGGTATGGACATCGGTGTGGTGGACAGAATCCTGATGAACTTCAACCGCACGGCGGGGCTGTTCCGTTCCATCCTGTACACGAAACTGTTTGCCGTCCTACTGCTTGCCTTGTCCTGTCTGGGGACAAAGGGCGTGAAGGGCGAGAAAATCACTTGGGGACGAATCTGGACGGCTCTTGCCGCCGGCTTCGTGCTGTTCTTCTTCAACTGGTGGATACTGGCTTTGCCTCTACCGATAGAGGCGGTAACAGGGCTGTATATTCTGACCGTCGGAGCTGGTTATGTCTGTCTGCTGATGGGCGGTCTGTGGATGAGCCGCCTGTTGAAGCACAACCTCATGGATGATGTGTTCAACAACGAGAACGAGAGCTTCATGCAGGAAACGCGGCTTATCGAAAGCGAGTATTCGGTCAATCTTCCGACACGGTTTTACTACAAAAAGCGTTGGAACAATGGCTGGATCAATGTCGTGAATCCTTTTAGGGCTTCCATCGTGTTGGGTACTCCGGGCAGCGGTAAATCCTATGCAGTGGTAAATAATTTCATCAAGCAGCAGATAGAAAAGGGCTTCTCGATGTATGTGTACGACTTCAAATTCAGCGACTTGTCCACGATAGCATACAACCATCTGCTGAACCACCCGGAGGGTTACAAGGTGAAGCCGAAGTTTTATGTGATAAACTTCGACGACCCGCGACGCTCGCACCGCTGTAATCCCATCCACCCGGATTTCATGGAGGATATTACGGATGCCTACGAGAGTGCCTATACGATAATGCTCAACCTCAATAAAACGTGGGTGCAGAAGCAGGGCGACTTCTTTGTGGAATCACCTATTATTTTGTTTGCCAGCATTATATGGTATCTCAAAATCTATCAAGGCGGCAAATACTGCACGTTCCCCCATGCGATTGAGTTCCTGAACCGCCGCTATGAGGATATTTTCCCGATACTGACCTCTTACCCGGAATTGGAAAACTATCTTTCTCCGTTCATGGACGCATGGCTCGGAGGGGCTGCGGAGCAGTTGATGGGGCAGATAGCAAGCGCGAAAATCCCTTTGTCAAGGATGATTTCCCCGCAGCTCTATTGGGTGATGTCGGACAGCGAGTTCACGCTGGACATCAACAACCCCGAAGAACCGAAAATACTCTGTGTGGGCAACAATCCCGACCGTCAGAATATCTACGGGGCCGCTCTCGGTCTGTATAACTCCCGTATCGTGAAACTCATCAACAAGAAAGGGATGCTGAAGTCGTCGGTCATCATCGACGAGCTGCCCACGATTTATTTCAAGGGGTTGGACAACCTTATCGCCACCGCGCGAAGCAACAAGGTTGCCGTGTGTCTGGGCTTTCAGGATTTTAGCCAGTTGGTGCGCGACTACGGTGATAAAGAAGCGAAGGTCGTGATGAACACCGTCGGCAATATCTTTTCCGGTCAGGTGGTGGGTGAAACCGCCAAGACGCTTTCCGAACGCTTCGGTAAGGTGTTGCAGAAACGGCAGTCCATTTCCATCAACCGGCAGGATGTTTCCACCTCCATCAACACGCAGATGGATTCACTCATCCCGCCGAGCAAGATTTCCGGCTTGACGCAGGGTATGTTTGTCGGTTCGGTGTCCGACAACTTCAACGAGCGTATCGAGCAGAAGATTTTTCATTGTGAGATTGTCGTGGATGCCGAGAAGGTGAGGCGCGAGGAGAAAGCCTACAAGAAAATCCCCGTCATTACCGACTTTACGGACGGGGACGGCAACGACCGCATGAAGGAAACGGTTCAGGCGAATTACAGGCGCATCAAGGAGGAAGTGAAGCAGATTGTTCAAGAGGAACTGGAACGTATCGCAAATGATGAAAACTTGAAACACCTGTTGCAGCAGAAATAACAGATTCCTTTATATGTGAAAAAGGGGATGTGTCAAAACACCCAAAATATGAAAATTACCCCTGTCACAGATATCTGTAGCAAGGGTAATTTTGTTAAAAAGAGAGTTTTGACACCCTCTTTTTATTCTCAGATTTGAGATGCTTGTTGATGGTGGTAATGGCAAGCGTCAGCAAATAATTTTTCAGCTCTGTATCGTCTTTAAGCAGTATGCTGTATTCTTCGGCAAACATTCTCAACAGTCTGGTTCTGAGTTTCGACATTTCTTCACCGAAAGGTATCTGTCGGTTTTCTTGCCAATACTCAATCACTACGGAAGATACCAGCCACTTGAACTCGGATTTCATCTCTTTGCCGAGTTTCTTGAAGCGGATTTGTTCGCTAATTGGCGGCTCGTTGTATGGCATCATGTCTGCCGGGTCATAAACGGATATACTGCCGATACCATAATCCATGATTATCGGTAAATCAGTTTTTACATCATTCTTATGTTTCTTCTTTTTAGCCATACCCGTTATTGTTGCAGGAAACCTTTACCTTTATCAGTAAGATAGTATTTCTGTTGCGGACTCTTGGAGCCTACGGGATAAAGTGAAAGGACCAAACCGGAATTTATTGCCGGATGGATATAGTTCTTTAAGAAATTCCTTTTATCTTTCATTCCCGTTTTCTCCATGATTTCTTTAGCAGAGAGAGTGTTGTTCCCAATAGCAGACAACAGTTTTCCTAACTGTGGGGTTACTGTGGGGTTACTATAGGGTTGCTGTGGGGTTGCTGTGGGGTCTTGTCCTACTGTAGTTCTTGTATAATGAAACACAATCCATACAGCATTGCCGTCGGTATGAAACTCCGGATCCGGAATACCGACACGGCGACATTCGTTTACCATAAGGGCTATGCCACGTCCCCAACTCTCCAATACTGCACTTTTGTACAGCACATTGGCTACTATCAGATTTTGTGGTTCGGAATTGTGGCCACCCAACAGTTTCTCAATGGTAATATCAGGCGGAAATGTTCCGCTGTTTTCAATCTCCACGCGGTCATCATAGATAGCAATCCCGACTGAACTGCCGGGGCGATGGTAAACACGATGTGCAAAAGCATTTATGCAACATTCTCTCAATGCCTTATATGGCACATTCAGTTCCTCTTCTCTGTACAAACCTTCAATTTTACCGGAGAGGGACAAATGCTTGAAGAAAAATGCCATTGCAGCATCCAGCAAGTTGAATATATTGCCTGTCACACGCTGATTATCTAAAAATTCATCTTTTGTCGTTCCTTTGAACCGGGCTAAACGGAGCAGACATTGGGGATAATGGTAGAAGTTCCGTCCGAATAGGACAACGGAAGCATTGTTCAGCTTTCCATCATTCAACAAGTCAAATTTTTCAAGGATGGTTCGGACATCCTCCTGCATAGAACCTTCCGGCAAACGTCCGCCTCTGATTCCTCCACGTACTGCGCCCAAGATTGCCGTTTCGTCAAGGTCGGATATTTTCAAGCCGGGATTTTGCATGGAATCCCAAGCATAGGTTCCGCCTCGCTGCATAACCAACAGGTTGTATATACCCTGCGGCATGGCAGATGTAACGCTCTCTATCCGTTGATAAGCCCTCCCCTTATAGGTGAACGGGCGCATATATCGTTGTTCTTCCGCTGATAAAGCTATAACACTTTTGTTCGTTCCCGGAATGTCTGTATAGGATATATCAATGGTCGCAAACGGCTCGATTCGTCTGATGGTTTCCGCAATATCGCGCTTCGTCTTGTCGCTCACTTCCTGACCGATAATCTTTCCCTTGTCGGTTACACCGAACAGCACCGTGCCGCCCGTACCGTTCAAGAAGGCACAAAGAGTTTCCATTCCACGCTCCAACTGCCCGGTAGTTTCTTTGAACTCAACTGTCCCGCCTTCGGCTCCGGCAATCAGTCCATTCAATATTTCGAGGTTATCTATTTTCATCCGTCATTGATTAATACTTGCAAAGTTAATGATTTTAATCGGCTTTCCGGCAGATAATAGAGTGATTGTAAATGAAGAAGGATAAGAAACCGTATAATCCGGCCGCTTATCCTTTGTTTGGCATTCGTTTATCTCCTCATCCGCTCCAATTCATCGTCATGTCGCATCTTCGCGTTCAGTTTGTCCTGCATCTTTTCAAGGAAGTAGGTGCGACTGTCGCTTTTCCTGCGTTTGATGTCCGTATAGAAGCGGTAGCAGTCTTTGGACTCCACACCGAAAAAGGAATAGAGGACAGGAGCAAGCTCTTTCAGCGAAGCCTTGCCGCCATTGATGCAGCCGGTGGCGTAGAGGGCATAGATTAGTTCTACCAACTCGACGGCATTACCAGTCCATTGCAAGGCTGGGACTGTGGCTTTGGTTTCGGATGTGGATGTTAGTGGTGGCACGGAGGTAATTGCAGAAGCGGATACCATCTTCTGCATCTTTCGGATGAAGGATAACGCCTTGCGGATATACACAGTGACGACATTCTCCTCCGATGCCGACAAGTTCTGCGGATGGTGCTGTAATTCGATTTCGGCAAAAGCCAACGCCACAATAATATGCTTGGCATCATTGCCGCCGTAGCACAGGTTTATTACTTCCTGCACGAATCCGCCGTATGCCGTTTCCGTGCTACCGTTGTCTTTTCCGTTTATCATGGCGAAAAACTGTGTTTCCGCCAGTATGAGATGGTTCATTATCTTTTCTGTTTTGAGGGTTTACACTTGTTTATCAGTGTGCGCACACTGATATATGGTGCAAATCATAGCCCTAAACACGAGAAAAGATTGTGAGAAAATTGTACTACATTGTTTTTCAGAAAGATAAAATTCAAAAATAATTTTATCCTTGATTGCATCCCTTGTGAAATGTGTTCAGATTCTGAACATGTGTTCACTTTCTGAGCACGGAAATCCCGCCAAGATGTTCATAATCTGAACATTTTATGCCCGTGGCTCTTTATGATAGGTAAGCCGGATTACTCCGTCCCTATAAGTTTTGTTCTCCATAAGCCGCCAGTCATTCATAGGTAGTGCTGACTTGAAAAAATGCGCTCCGTTTCCGTCGATGGTTGGAACAACGTATAGTATGATTTCATCTATCACGTTCATCCGTAACAGTCCGTTGGCATATTCGGTATTCCCGGCAGTTACTTCCAACAAATGGCAAATGCTTCCACCTTCCTCCCTCCATTCTTGAAGCACGGATACCGAATAGTCGGATGTCAGCTTATACAGGGCATTGGCACGTATTTCATCCATACCGTAATCTTCGGTTTGAAGCAACCGCTTCCGGGGATGCAGTTTCATCGGACAGCCATCTATTGAGATAACGGCAAGTAATTGTATTTTCGCCATAACGTATTTTCTTTCCTTTTTGGCGAGGCAAAAAAGTAGCGTGCAATTCACACTACTTTCAAGCGATGGCTCTGGTAAAGCCTTTACGGAGAGTACGTGAATGCACGCTATGCGTAAGCATAGCATAAGCATCACGCAATCGTCTCCGTAGTTTCAATTTACCAGATTTTCGCTCGAAACGCCTTGCGGTCTTATGTCTATATCATCGGCGAAAAGTTACCCAATCGCCTGCTATTTTCTGAAATACAATTGCAAAGTTAATTAATTATTGCCATTTACAGCCATACTCCGGTCAGTTTTCTTCATTCAATCCATACTCTACCAATTTATTATACAGCGTTGTCCTGCCGATACCCAGTATCTTTGCAGCCATTTTCTTGTTACCGGCTGCTTGTTTCAAAGCACGCAGGATACGTCCTCTTTCTTCATCCCCGCTCTTCAATGTAAAACAAGCGGAAGTAGCGGACGGTTCATTGTCAAGTTCCAAATCGGCTTCGGTTATCATATCGCCTTCTGATTGCAGGACTGCCGTCTGTATCTTCTGTTTCAACTCGCGCACGTTGCCCGGCCACGCATGGGCGAGCAGGGCATTACGGGCAGATGCGGCAAAACCTTTTACTTCACGTTCCAACTCACGGTTTGCCATTTCACGGAAGAACTCGGCCAATGGCATGATGTCTTCCGGGCAGTCGCGCAAGGGCGGCATGGTTATCACATACTCCTGCAAGCGATAGAGCAAATCCTGCCGGAACCGCTTTTCCGTTACGGCTTTCTGCAAATCCTCGTTGGTTGCAGCCACTATCCTCACGTTGGCTGTTTTGTCCTCCTTTGCTCCGACGGGACGGTAACGGCGTTCCTGTATGGCGCGGAGCAGCATCTGTTGCATCTCCATTGTTAGGTTGCCCACTTCGTCAAGGAACAGCGTGCCGCCATCCGCTTCCAGAAAATACCCCGTCTTGTTTGCTTCGGCACCCGTAAACGCGCCCTTGACGTGTCCGAAGAAGGCGGATTGTATCAATGACGGGGACAAGGCTCCGCAGTCCACTGCCACAAAAGGTTTATCGGCAAGTTTGCTTTGTTGGTGTATATGTTGTGCGATATGTTCCTTGCCCGTACCGTTCTCGCCCAGTATCAGCACGCTCATCCGGGTGGTGGCTACAAGGCGCACACGTTTCTTGATTTTCTGATAGGCTTCGCCCTGCCGGACGAATATCGGAATGTTCCATTGTAGTCGCTTTTCATGTTCTTTTTGCAGGGTGCGGATAAGCGGTATCAGTTTATCCTCCAACAACTGTTTCTGTATGTAATCCTTTGAGCCGAGCTTCATACTTTCCACTGCCGTATGCACCTCCCCGTAATTGGTCATAACGATAAACACCTGTTGTTTGTCGTTGGCACGCATCCACCGTAACAACTCTATGCTTTCACCGTCGGGGAGGCGTAGGTCGGCAACGACAATATCATCCACCTCTGACTTTGCCAATAGTTTCTTGGCAGTGGCAAGATTATATGCCGACATAGTATCGAAGCTGTCTTTCTTCAGCAGGTTGCAGACATAATCGTTATAGACGGGGTTGTCCTCAATCACAAATACTTTCATCCGACAACCTCCTTTCCTTTTGCGCAAGTTCTATGATAACTGTTCCCATACGAAGCATGGCATCCACGCATTTCCGCAATTCCATTTCGGAACATTCAGATTCTTGATGCAGCAGTTCATACAGGTTCCACAAGGGTTTGTCAGCACGGATAACAGCCCATGAACTTCGCTGACGGTGTATCCATTCGTCCAACGCCTTGCGGTCATTCCTCTCCATGATTTCCCGGACAGCCTGCATATCCTTTTCTGTTTCGGTTATCAAACGGTCGAGCATCGCCCGTTTGTCACCATATGCAAGCAGAGAGGACAAGTCGGGAAGTTCATCCTTGTCCGTACTTGTCAAAAGGCATTTGTCTGATACAGCAACCAGTTCGGAAATGGAAAATGGCTTGAACAGGCAGGCGGTAAATCCATTTTCCAACAGCTCCTCTTCGCTGCAACTGCCGGAGGCGGTCGCCACGACAATGGGAATCTCTTTCGAGTTGCTGACACTTGACGAGCGTAACAACTCCAACACCTCATAGCCGTTAATCTCCGGCATCTTCATATCGGTTATCATGAGGTCGTATGTGTGCTGCCGCATGGCTTCCATTGCATCGCCAATAGTGGTGAACGTGTCGCAATGCACACCTATACCAGCATACATTTCCTTTGTCATGGATAATACCATCGGATTGTCGTCCAATACGATGACAGAATAAGGTCTTTCTATATGAGCCAGACTTTCTGCGGCTGTCTGTTCTTCAATACCAATATCGGCAGTGTTCATTGGCAACTCCACAGTAAAACGACTGCCTTCTCCTTTTTCGCTTTCCAAGCGTATAGTGCCGCCAAGCATCCCGACTATCTGTTTCACAATGCTTAACCCCAATCCGAAACCGTCTTGCGTGGCGGCGTTGGAAAGCCGCTCGAACGCTCCGAACACTCGCTGTTGTTCTTCCGCACTCATGCCGGTTCCGGTGTCCTCTACTACAAGGGTCAGCCTATTGCCGTCATAGCTTATGACAAGTGAAACGCTTCCGGCATTCGTGAACTTGACGGCATTGCCCAGCAGGTTGTCGCATATCTGTATGATGCGCTCCTTGTCGCCATTCAGGATAATACCCTCCGGGCACTCGATGGTAAGTTTAAGATCTTTTGCTTCTGCTTGTTGCGTAAACTCCGTTTGCAACAGCTCCGCGATGTTTTCCAAACGAAACGGACGGACATTCGCCTGTTCCTTGCCGCTGTCCAAGCGGAAGAAGTCAAGCAGGGAGTTGAGCATGTCGGTCATTCTCTTGGAGGCTTGCAGGATATTGTCCGCATAACCGCTTATCTTTTCTTCTTCGTTGTCCTGCATCAGTTCCGCATATCCATGTATGGCAGTCAGTGGTGTGCGTAGCTCGTGGGTGATGGTGTGCATCGCTTTCTTGCGTGAGGCTATCAACGATTCGTTTTGTTTTACGGACTTTTGCAGTTGCCCGATTAAATCTGTTGTCTTACGTTTGTACTGCTTGATGCGGGTGGCATAGCGGTGAATGATGATGTATGAAATAATGAGCAACAGCAGCATGACACCCGTTATGATACCTACCTGCAAGAACGACTTTTCACGCATAGCGGATATTTCCGCCTCACGTTCCTGCAAGTCAGCCTGCACCTTGTGGTCCATCTGCTGGATAAGGGTTTGCAGTTGGCGGTTCAGTTCCGCATTGCGGCTGGCAAGGCTGTCGGCATATTCCGACAGACGATGGCTCTGGGCACGTTGTTGCGCTATCATATCACGGTTCAGTGTGTAAAGCATCGTGGTGGTCGTCGTCGGAGGTGCTTCCTGTTTCTTGCCGAACAACCCGAGAAAACCTTTCCTCCTCTGTTTCTTCGGCTCTTCCTGCCTGCTCGTTTGCACTATCACCGGCACCTGCTTGGCTATCCGGCGGTTGATGTCCGCCTGTTGTTCCAGAGCCTCCATGATGGCGCACAGCCGCTTTTCCTTGTCCTCCAGCAAGTGGCGCACGCTGTCTATGCGCACCGATTCGTAATGGCTCTTGAAGCGGCAAAGCATACTATCCACCGCCATCCGTTGCCGCCGGTATGCCGCCACATCCTTATCGTCCCATTCCAGCACCGACTCGCCCAAAAGTGACAACTCCACCACACCCACATACGCATCGTGTGTTTCCTTGCGGAAGCGGTTGATTTCACGGTTCTCCCGTTCCAGCAACTCCAAGTCGCGCCATTCGCCGAGCCACGTGCAGATGATGCCGCCCACCAGCAGGACTATCAACAGATAGCCTGCGGCAAGCAGCTTGCGGAAATGCTTGGTAGTGGTAACGAATTGTTCGCTCATTTGCTGTTTGTGTAAATACCGTTATTCAACATACGCATATAGGTCGTGGAACTTCGCAGGTTCATGGATGAGAATGGCGGCCATGCTGCCTATGACCGCCACCAGAATTATATATCCGAATAGAATTCTACTCCTCAATGAAACAACCATTCTTCCCTTATTTACAATTGTTATAATTATTAAGGCATCTGACCACCGGCGATAGGTGGAATTTCTGTTAGTATGGGATTTCTCGGGATTGAGTTAAAAATTCTTTGGCCACGTATGGCTTGACTTGGAGGAGCGTTTTCATTTACATCAAGCCGATAACATCTATCGTTAAATGTTATAATTCCCCAAATACCAATGGTTCCTGGGATTCTCGCCAATCCTTCAGTAGGTTTAAAAAGAACAACATTATCTATTATTCGATTTTTAACCGCCAGATTCCATGATGTTTTAATACTATTGTTAGGCGTTGGAATATGAGCAACATACCTAATGCCATTGTGCCTAAAACTGGCCATATAACACCCCGAAAAACCTGAACTTAAAGTATCTATGCCATTTGAAGCAACGACTGCTATTCCATCCGCAATATATATGACACAGGCATAGTCTAATCTAAGAAAACGATAGTTACGGGTATATCCTTTTATTTGAAATGTCAAATTACTTTGCGTGGCAATCGGAGGGGTCAAACCTACATTATAAATATTTTGATAATGAAACCGTGCAATATTTGTCATTACTGCTTGACTGTTTGGCAATCTTAATGCTTGAATCAAATTCATATATTTACTTACTGTTACTTTCGTTTGTTATAGGCTCGATACATGATGCCATTATATCCATCAGTTTAGACAGACCTTCGGTCTGCGGCTGCTGACTGGCTGTCACATGTATCTGGTATTTTGCCGTTTGGTTGGTCATGCGGGTGTTCTCGCGGGCGGTCGTGACTTTGCCGCTGATTTCCGCATTTATAAACCAATGTTTTGCAGAAGCTTTTGCCTCTACTTCTGCGTTGGTAGTGCTTTTTACGTTTGATGTATCGGTAACCTCCATCTGGAAATCGACATCCACGCGATCTATGAGCAGGGAAGGAATAGGCACCAATCCTATAAACGGAGCCTTGACACTTTGTGACATTGTTGTCATTTTTCCATCCTGCTGTATCGGTCTTTCGACATCGAATTCCAATATACGCGCTTTATTGCCGCTTTTACCATCAAATGCAATTTGCTGGTAGAAATTCCATGCTGTCGCTGCCAATTCCTGTTGTGCTTCGGCTGCTGCAATAAGTGGAGCTGCAATAAGTTCCC